>Ga0316217_10004542_pt1 | contig 14903 bp, 10 predicted proteins | sample 1anoAmetaG_FD_203633 | JGI IMG/M metagenome (GOLD analysis project Ga0316217, IMG submission 203633) | Freshwater microbial communities from Trout Bog Lake, Wisconsin, USA - 1anoA | ecosystem: Environmental > Aquatic > Freshwater > Lake > Hypolimnion/Profundal zone | place: USA: Wisconsin... | reverse complement strand
GCCTTAGGTGTCTTGAATGGTGTTCCCAACTCACAACTGAACAGGTATTTTCAGGTGAAGGATACTAAAATCAGTCACAATAGTTTTATCAATTGTGCCAGTATAGTCTTTGGTGCAGGCAAGGATAATGAACGTAAAGCTGCTCCACAGAATGTGATGTTCAGCAACAATTTTATCTTTAGTAATCAGCAACCTTTATATGAAGATTTAAATAACGATGGGGGGATTATTTATAAGTCCAATACTACTAATACTAAAATGGGTTCTCCAACAGGTCTGATAGTTGTACCAACAAAAATGATAGAATGGAATGGACTACATTTTAATTATCCTGTTGATAATAAATCAGGTGCAGACTTAACTAAAGTTGCCTTTGTTCAGAAACAAAAGACAGGTGCTGCCTGGTTTAATCCTTCTCCTGACAAAATCAGAATAGGTACTACCATTAATGTATCTGCCGATCAAAGTAAAGAACTTCAGAAGATCATTAATTCTGCCGCTATAAACGATACGATTGTATTAACTGATACATTTTATAAAATTGAATCAACAATCACCATTAATAAACCTCTTTCTATAATTGCTACGGGCAAGGCAGAACTGGTAAATGTGGCTGAGAAATCATTGACTGCATTCATTTCCATCGAAAACGGTGGTAGTCTTTATATCAAAGGCATTTCATTCAACAGTGCTTATCAGAGTTTTGGCGATGTGGAAGCTGCAGTTGCATCTTCTTCAAAAAGTATGGTACAGCACTACACTCTTAAAATGATTTCCTGCGAATTCTACAACTTCAATGAAAACAACTATGCTTGTTTCAAAGCTAATAAAAGCACTTTTGCCGACAGTGTTGTTTTCGATAAATGTCTTTTCAGAAACATGAGCGGTTCAGCTATTGATCTTTCATCTGAGAAAGAAGATAAAGGCATTTACAATGCCGAAAATGTGAATGTTCGTAACTGTGTTTTTACCAATATGTTATCCGGTGCTATCAATGTTTACCGGGGTGGCAACGATGAAAGCACCACAGGCCCTTATGTTACCATCGACCATTGTATTTTCAATGATGTTGATAACAGAGAACAGGGTTGTGTGATCAAATTACTGGGAGTGCAGTACGCAAGGGTAATCAATTCCATATTCTATAATTGTGGACAGGGTGGAAGGTCCATATGGTTCGAGGAACTTGGTTGGGATAATGTCAGTGTTGATTATTGTGATTTTTACAATGCGGGCCGTGTGGAAACTTTTCATGGTAAACTGTTCGGTACCAATAATCTAAAGCTGTCTCCTTTGTTTACAAATGAATTCAATCACAACTTTACATTAAAGAGTAATTCTCCATTACATTTCAAAGCCTCCGACAAAGGAAATATAGGACTCCAATATTAATTTGTCTTGAAGTTGAATATATAATTCATTAAAGGGTTTAATAATATTTTCTTTTAAATATTATTGATCTATTTCTATCCATGTATATTTAGCCACTTAGATTAATAATTAAAACAATTTAAACAATCAAAAATGGAAAAGAAAACCTGGCACGAAGCTCATAAAGAAACCATGAGCTTTGGGGATAGAATTGCCGACTCGGTAGCAAATGGTATGGGCTCCTGGAGTTTTATTATCTGGCAAAGTATAATAGTAGTTTTATGGATGATTTTGAACATAATAGGTATTCTGCGTCATTGGGATGAATACCCTTTTATCTTATTAAATCTTATCTTTTCAACACAGGCAGCCTATGCAGCTCCAATCATCATGATGTCGCAGAACCGACAAAATGAAAGGGACAGAATACAGGCAGCTAATGATTACAAGACTAATCTGGATGCTAAAAAAGAAATAGAAGATATTCAGTTGCAGATAAGTAAACTTGAAATTGAAAAGCTGGATAGAATACTGGAAATTCTGGAAAAGAATAATAAGTAATTGGTTGGGTATATTATAATAAAAAAGCAGTGAATCAATCGATTCACTGCTTTTTTATTATTGTTATTTCTTCCTTATTTCTTAGGAGGAGCTGTTGCTTTTTGCTTAGCTGGTTTTGTCATAAACTTCTTAATCAATTCTTTTTGCTCGGTAGCAAACTTATTTTCTTCACCCGGATTAGGATAGATGATTAACATCTTATCCAATACTTCTATAGCCTTTGGATAATCCTTTACTTTATCAGCATAATACAACAACATATAATAGTAGTTGGAGAATAAACTCTTCTTGCTTTTTACTGTTGTATCTTTTTCTAAGAAACTATCCAGAAGATTCAGATAAACTAAAGCCAGTCCTTTAGAACTATCTACGTCCAGTCCGATTGCAGCTTTTCTAAGAAAAGAATAAGGCTGAGGTTTGTCAGAAAAAGCAAATAAATAATTTTTAGTAATATCTACTGTAGTTACATAATCCTTTGCTTTGATTCCCGCATCAGACAGTTTGTAATAATCCCCTTCGGTTAAAGCAGGTTTCAAAGGGATCAATTTCTGTAACCATTTAAATTGCTCAACATAATTCTTCGACTTAGCATAATTGTCAGCAATCAATCCAATATAGTTGATTTTATCAGCAGTAGATGTATCGGTGTTGATAGCATTCTGAATAAGATTTGCCAGCTGATCTTCAGATCCCGGAATTCTGCTATATATTTTAGCGGCTAAATCATAGTCGGATGACTGTATTTTATTAGCAGGGGCTGTAGCAAAGAATTTCTCAGCAAATGCCTTTGCCTTTGCAGAATCGTTCAATCTGTCGTAGTTATAGGCATACAATATATTGAGTCTTGGAACTGCTGCAATACCAGCTTTTGCTTCAATAGCCTGTGCTTTTGTAAGAGACTCGTTATATTTTCCTGCACGGAACAGGTAATCGGCTAAATAAAAGTCGTTGTTTGGATCAGCATCTGCTACAGAAATATATTTATCCAGGTACATCTTTGCTTTATCTACTTCTCTTTCGGCATAGTAATTGAATAAACTGAGATATACAGGAGGAAAGCCCGGGTCAATTGCAATTACATCATTGAAATATCTTTCAAATTGCTCTTTGTTGTTCTGACTTAAATAGATTCGACCTATTCTATATTTTGGTAATGCGTCTTTAGGATCTCTGTCGAATGCTTTCATAAATGCAGTTACTGCATCTCCACCATATTCGCCACCGGCCTTTACATAACATAAACCTTCATTAATCAGGATATCATCATTCACAAGGTCAAGGTCTTCTGCCAGTTTCAATTTCTCAATACCATAAAAAGGATCTCCAATCTTAGCATTACCGGTTGTTAAAGCATGACCTACTGCATTCAGAATAGAGGCATTCATTTTTCCTTTGTTCTTTCCTTTGGTTTCTATCGAGTTGGTAATAGCTGCTTCAAATCTTTGTTTCGATGCTGCAAAGTCTCCTCCCAGCATTAAGTCGGTCTGACCTATTCCTACCCATATATACGGATCATTAATGCCATCCTGCAAAGCCTTCTTATATAAATCTGCTGCTGATTTTATATCGTCGTTTTCAATAAATGCCTGACCATACCAGTAAATTGTTTTAGGATCTTTAGGATTGGCTGAATACAACTTCTCGAATAATTGTTTCGCCGAGGTATTCTTTTCATAATGCAGCAGTTTTATACCATCATTGATGGTTTGCGCATTCAATACCGTAGCGGCAATTACACAAAAGGCAATAATTAAGATACTCTTTTTCATCTTATTTAAATTAACGATTAATTACTCTTTCTCTTTTATATTAGTTGTACGTTTCAACAGATTCATCTTTGCTGGTGCTAAACACGATCTTCTGAATATCAGTTGTCCTCTTTCCAGACTCATAAAATTAGCAAATCCACTACCCAATCCTGCATAATTTTCCTTTAAAATATAAAACAAAGGTCGTGCCAAAGGGTACTGCATGTATGTAATAGTTGCCTGCGACGGCTTCGCAAACATATCTTTTTCTTCACAAGTCTTACATTCTACCAGTGCTAATTTAACTTGCTTTAACATTTCCTGTTGTTTTGGCTCATATACATTGCCTATCCAGCTTAGTCCTGCAAAGCCTACTGCATTCTTATGATTTGCTACATATTCCAGCACTTCTTCGCTGCCACCGGCCGATACTACATTCTTTCCAAATGCCTGTTTATTCATCACCGAATCTATCAGATACCGCACTGTACTGGTAGCATTCTTACCATCCATTACAGCAGTTACATCTTTAGTGCCGGTTAATATATCCTTTAAATCTTTAACCGTATATACACTATCTGTATTGTCTGTATTTAATATGACTGCCACGGCATCGTAGGCTACTGCATCGTACGAAGGTTCGTAGGTAAGTAACGACTTATAATATTTCGATTCTTCTTTATTCAATCCCCTGGCTACAATCACCATACGGGTACTATCCGAATTCAGATCCCTGAAACAATCTGCTTCGGGTTTATACTGAACAATTATATTGGAATTTGGAAAAGCCGCATGATATACTTTCAGCTGTTCATCAATCACCGGCTTGAATGTTTCATCCACACTGATACGGATAGTACCAGATTTAGGAGAATCCATTTCATCCTGTTTGCCCACAGGATGGGTACAGGCAGTAGTGCTTAATATAACAACAATCAGTAGAAGAAACCATATTCTGCAATATTCCGTTTTCAGTATTCTCATCAATCTATATTCTTTATGCCTCTGTATAATCTGAACCCTCCATATAATAAACAGATGAAACCGAAAAAGTAACGGAACATAGGGTCCATACTCATTATCTGCTCCAGATTCAGCCTTTCGGCTGCAAACATTACAAAAGCCATCCCCAGCAGTATTATTGCCATAGTAATACTCCTGATTCTCTGAATACTATTGTATCCTTTTCTCTGCCTGAATCTATAATCGTTATCCATTGTAGGTCCACAAAAATAGTAAGATTGGTCAATTTGTTTCATTCGAAACAAAACTAATTGGCAAATAATAATAAACAGCTACATTTTTACCGTTCTGAATACCCGGTTTCCACAGTGGCATTCTCTCAATTGCCTTCACTATATCCTCATCTAAATCTTTTCTGCCATTCTTCGTAATCTTCACGCTCTCTATTTTCCCCATCCTGTTTACCACAAAACTGGCTATGATCTGTATTTTCTCCGAAGCTTCCAGATCTCCAGGTTGGGTAATGTTCCGCAACAGATATTTCTTCATAGCCTCGGCACCTCCAGGAAATTCAGGCATTTTTTCTACAAGTTCTTCATTCATTATTTCTTCCTCTCTGGGTATATTGTTGTCCGATACAGTTTTACCGGTATTGCCATTGCCAATATTGCCTGACGATATATTTCCTGCATCAGCTATCCCCTTAATAGTAGTTGTGCTAATCTTTGCATCCTTCAGGTCGGCAACATCAGGAACAGGATTAGTAATAACCTGTTTGTCGACAATAACAGGAACTACATCCATCATTTGTTTTACATTGGTTTGTTTGTCCGCCACCTGTTGCACAGGTTTTACTTGTTTTACAGCAGGTTTTACAACTTCCACTTCAGGAGGATTAGTTAAAATAATAGGAGGGGAAACCCATGCTTGTTCCACAATCTTATGCTGTTTGATGGCCAGGTTTAACAATAAACAAAAGATAGTAACTATTGCCAGCATAATGCTAATGGACTGAAACAGTCTTCTGGAATAATTCATTCTTAACGGATAGGCACCATATTCTTTATTTCTGTTTTCGAATATGATGTCCAGTAAATGGCTCTGCATGATGGTTTCTGCTTTCATAACTTGATTTTTGTCGGTTACACTACAGCATATCCTGTTTAGTCAGCTGCAGAGGATTCAGCAGACTTAACCTTTTAAAATATCCCTATGTGTTCCCGGATTTAATAAATTAATTGATAAACGTTAACCAGAGCTCTGTACATAAATAGAGATACAGAAGGTAAATTATTCCATAAAATAAAAAAAGATACTATAACAGGATAATCAGGACATTATGACAGCTATAGAGGATTGATTTTTTTTGCCGGAATAATGAGATTAATAATAGTTCCCGATTGTATGAGTGGCGCTACTGAAGCTATCATTTGCGCTCCCCATGTCATGAGGAGCACATCTCACAGCATTATTTCCGCTCCTCAAACCGTCAGGACTGCTTCTCAAATCGTAATTCCAGCTGCTGATGCAGTGTGGGCTGCATTTCAAGCTATGAAATGTGCTGCTGCAACCGTGGGGACTGCTCCTCAGAGTATGATTTCAGCCACACAAATCGCAAAATCTGTCCCTCACAGTATGATTACCAGCACATATTGCATGGTTGAAGCTACTGAATGCGTGAATAGGGTTGTATAAAACAGGGTTCATCTATTTTAAAACATGGTCAGGGTAACTGGCAGTATTTGTCGGGATTAATATAAAATAGGTATCCCCTTTGTATTATTCAGTGGGAGGCCTGGTAGTTTGAACGTGTGCGAAGGACAGAAGTGGTATCCTTTTCTGGCGCGCGTGTACTTATAGATAGGCTTGAGGACCTTTGCATCGCGCGCCAGAAAAGATACAAGCGGATGGCCTGACCCGAAGGGGCGCACCCAAAGAAAAATAAAAAGAATAAAAGCTGTTAGCCTTTAGCTTTCTGTTTTTAGCCTATGCATTGGAGAATGATATGTTGGAACTGGAAGCTGAATTTGCGTGAATGAGTGATGAGAATGTTTCTTACTATCGGCGTTTGACAGTTTAATAAGTGCAGTTATGATAATTGTATTGCTATGCAATCGCCTTCTTCCTATCTCTTCTTCCTTCTCCACAAAGTCTCCCAACGGGGACTTTGTGGTTTGAGCAGTCATTATTTATAAACTTTAAATAGAATCACTTCCGCCAATACTGAAACTTTACGAACCGTTGCGTTTTGGGCAGAGTGTATTTATCATTTTATGGCTCACTATGATGATGGCTTTTTTCTAATATAACTATTCAATTAAGTTCTTTGATAAGTATTTTTATCCGCTATCGGTCAACACGGTTGCAAACCTTCAGAGCGTTAATACTTTTCAATGTATCGAAAATCCATTTACATACATGAAAACTTAATTTCGTATAAGAAAAAATCATTTACATATAAGAAAACCTAATGAACTGCCATCTGATGTCATCAGCCTATACATTTCCTTTTATATGCTGCAAAGTTTTTCACTCAGCTATTTGCTAGTTCATAAAAACATTATTTGTTAGGGTAAGTGTTAAACGGTTATTTTTGAAATGGAATAAATACAATGTCGAAGACTAAACGATTTATATTTTATTCCTATAAATTTATGGTATGATTTAAAATAGCGAGTAAGCTGTCATTGTACATTAATAACACGAAATTTAAAATAGAAAAATTGGTAAAATTATTAATAGGCAATTTTTAAGTATATGAAGTCTAATACTTGGAAGCATTTAGGATTCAATTTATAAGTGTAATACTCTTGGATTACTTTAATTGGTAATATTAATTAATGATAATGGATAAAAATAGTATTATATTTTTTCTTGATTTTGGGTTTAGTAGCAATAGTTGGAAATATTTGGCATAATCAATTAATTAAAAAACACAATGTTACAAATGCATTTATTAGTGAATGTTATTATCAATCAGGTAATCAAGGACACCATAAAATAAGTTTTTCATTTCTTGTTAATGGGAAAAAATATTTAAATGAAACTTCTATTCCTTGTGAAGATAATGTTTTCAGAAATGATACTCTGAATAGAAGGCTAAAAGGGAAGACTTTGTTGGTGATTTATAACCCTTATTTCCCATCAAACAATAATCTATTATTAACCAAATCAGATTTTTATGAGTATGGTATGCTTTTACCTGATAGTTTAAAATGGGTTGATAGTTTTTTGTCATGTAGATAAAGTCAATAATAGCCCTAAAAAATAGAAACTGTATCGCCAACCAACATGAAATACAAAATTGCTAAATTAATTAGTGTAATTGTTGGCAAAATGATGACTTAATGGACAGACTCTAATCATCTCATTAATTTGTATTGGCTGTTTCATTATCAAATTATCACATCATCAAATCATCACATTAAAGAAACCTTCACTTCCACATCCGGATTATTCATCAACCACTCCGTCAACTCATCATTAATCGTCAACCCGTTATTCATGGTCGACACCAGTGTCACACCTATATTTTCTATCGGTTCTATTACATTAAAATTAAACGAAGCCCTGCCGGGATTAGCCTTCACGTTATTGTCTATAAAGGTCACAAAATCACTCGACAGCGAGTTCACACTTATACTGATTTCCAGCGATTTGGTCAGTTGTTCCTTAGCGGTCTCCAGCAGTCTTATACCACTCACTTTAAATTCAAACTCTCCCTGTTTCCAGTTTTGTTCCTTGAAATATCCTGTTACCAGTATGTTCTTCCCCGGTTCCAGATAATCCTTAAACTTCATGTATTCATCACTCCACAAAGGGATTTCCGTTTTGCCGGTAAAGTCTTCCACCCCCAGTATCCCAAAGCTTTTTCCTGTCTTGGTAGTCCTGTGTTGGGCACTAACCACCAGGCCTGCCAGTCGGAAAGTCTTATTCAGACTGGTTGACATCAGTGTCTGCGATAATTTTATCTCATTGAAATCTTCCAGCTTATCTATACCATAGTATTTCAGTTCAAACTTATAATGGTCCAGTGGATGCCCGCTCATATACATCCCGGTAATCTCTTTCTCGTGTTCCAGCTTCTCGGTCAATGACCATGGCTCACAGTTAGGAATCTTCGGAGGTGTGGTATTCACCGAGGTTGACAAATCCCCAAACAAGGTATTCATCGAATTGCTCTGCTGACTGCTTGCCTGTCCGAAGTTGACAATCTTTTCCAACCCCGATGTTTTATCTCCATCAGGAGTATGAAAATACTGTGCCCGGTGGAACTGAGTAAAGCAGTCCAGCCCTCCGCTGTATACCAGGTTCTCCAGCGATTTCTTATTCACGCTCTTCTGATTCACCCTCTTTATAAAGTCGAAAACATCCTTGTACTCACCATCCTTCTTCCTTTCTTCAATAATGTTTTCAATGGCGTTTTCTCCAACCCCTTTCAATCCGCCAAGTCCGAATCTGATTTCCCCTTTCATGTTGGGTGCAAACCCTTTCAGGCTTTCGTTTATATCAGGCCCCAGCACTTTAATACCCATTCTCTTACACTCCTCCATAAAGAAGGTAATCTTTTCTATACTGCCCGCATGGTTTAGTACAGCACTCATATATTCACTCGGATAATGAGCCTTCAGATAAGCCGTTTGATAGGCCACAAAAGCATAGCAGGTACTATGCGATTTATTGAAGGCATATTGTGCAAACGATTCCCAGTCCGTCCAAACTTTTTCCAGTGTTTCCTTTGGATGATTCTTGGTCGTGGCACCTTCTATAAACTGCCCCTTCATCTTATCCAGGGTCTTCCTGTCCTTCTTACCCATGGCCTTTCGAAGTATATCTGCATCGCCCTTGGTAAAGCTCGCCAGACTCTGCGACAGCAGCATCACCTGTTCCTGATACACCGTAATACCATAAGTATCTTCCAGGTATTCCTTCATCTCCGGTATATCATATACTATCTCCTGCAACCCGTGTTTACGCTTGATAAAGTCAGGGATATATTGTATAGGACCCGGACGGTACAAGGCATTCATGGCTATCAGGTCATCAAACTTATCCGGTTTTAGTTCACGCAGATACTTTTGCATACCCACACTTTCAAACTGAAATGTTCCATTGGTTTCCCCCTTCTGATACAACTGAAAGGTCAGTTCATCATCCAGTGGTATCAGGTCCAGGTCTATTTCTACTTCGTGGTTTTGTTTTATCAGTTCCAGGGCCGTCTTCTGTATCGACAAGGTCTTCAGCCCCAGGAAGTCCATCTTGATTACCCCTGCTTCTTCTATCATGCTACCCTCTATCTGTGTTACCCACAGGTCCGAGTCCTTAGCTACAGCTACCGGCAACAGGTCGGTCAGATCTATTGGTGCAATGATGATGGCCGATGCATGTATGCCTGTATTTCTTACACTACCTTCCAGTCTTTCGGCTTCCTTCAGCACCCTTGTTCTCAGGTCCGCTTTATCGCCGTTATAGATGTCTCTTAGTCGTTTGGCGTTATCTATATCTTCAGGCGTATAGCCCTTATCTTCCAGACTCTTTTCTCCGTCTTTCTTATACAATGGGGCATGCAGCAACTTACCCAGTTCCGTACCCGGAGTATCCGATACCAGCTTAGCCAATGCATTACTCTCCGGCAAGGCAAGGTCCATCACACGGGCCACATCCTTGATACTGCTTTTGGCCGCCATCGTACCATATGTTACTATCTGTGCTACCTGTTGTTTGCTGTATTTCTGTATCACATAGTCCAGCACTTTCTGCCTGCCTTCATCATCAAAATCCGTATCTATATCCGGCATCGACTTACGGTCCGGATTCAGGAACCTTTCAAACAGCAGGTTATATTTTATCGGGTCAATATTGGTAATCCCTATACAATATGCCACCACACTTCCGGCAGCCGACCCTCTGCCCGGACCAATAAACACGCCCATATCCCTGCCCGCCTTAATGAAGTCGTTTACGATCAGAAAGTAACCCGCAAATCCCATGGTTTTAATGGTAAACAATTCAAAGTCTATACGCTCCCTTGTAGTCTCTATTATCTCGCCATAACGCTTCCTCGCACCCTCGTAGGTAAGGTGCTTCAGAAACTCCCACTGATTGTTTACATCGGGCTTGATGATGTTCTTCCCTATTATCTCATCGGCACTGTGCAGCACAAATTCCTTAGGCACCGGAAAGGCCGGCAGCAGGATGTCTTTCTTCAGGTTCAGCACTTCTATCTTATCCACTATGGCATTGGTATTATCAATGCTTTCGGGTATATCGTGGAACAGCTTCTTCATCTCATCAGTCGTCTTGAAATAAAACTGATCGTTCGGAAACTTAAATCGCTTGTTCTTCACCTGCAGGTCATCATGTACCACATCGTCAAACCCGGGCGTAGCCTGCTTTTCACCCGTATTGATGCACAGCAGTATATCGTGTGCATTATAATCATCCTGATCGGTATAGTGACTATCATTCGTCGCTATCACCGGCACATTATGTTTCTTCGCAAACCGCAGCAGCACTTCATTTACAATCTCCTGTTCCTTCAGACTATGGCGTTGAATCTCCACATAATAATCATCGCCAAACATATCCAGCCACCACTTAAATTCCTTCTCTGCAGCATCCTCACCCTCGTTCAGTATAGTCTGCGGCACATAAGCCCCCAGACAACAGGTAGTCGCTATCAGTCCCTCCTTATATTTTTCTATCAGCTCCTTATCCACCCTCGGATATTTACCATACAATCCCTCAATGAATCCAAGCGATGTCAGCTTCACCAGGTTCTGATATCCCACTTTATTCTTAGCCAGCAATACCTGATGGTAACGGTCGTCTTTATCGGTCTTGGTAAACTGCCTTTTATGCCGGTCTTTCACCACATAAAACTCGCAGCCCACAATCGGTTTTATAGCCGGTGTCAGTATATCCTTTCCGTTCTCATCTTTCCCAATCACCTTAGTATTTTTCCATGCCTGTGCCACAAACTGAAAAGCCCCGAACATATTACCATGGTCAGTAATAGCCAGTGCCGGCATATTATCAGTAGCAGCCTTTTTATAAAGGCTATCTATCGAAGCCGCACCATCCAGCAAAGAGTACTGCGTATGAACATGAAGATGAGAAAACTGACACATAATGAAACCTTATTTACTGACTATCCTATTAACTGCAAATCAAGCGTAAAAAAAGTTTTGAAACAAGAGGTATTTATAAACATTCCCGAATTCATCCAAAAGAATGAAATAATTCTCTATTGGCTGTTTGTATTTCTCCCCTCGCCTTTAGGCTATGCCTTACCCAAATTTTTTTGATTAATTGTTAGGAAGATATTAGCAGCATCACAAATGCGTTGATATCCTCGCCAAACTGTTTTTAAGCCAGGAGAGCCATCTGATTTTCTTCCCAGATGTCCGCCTAATCTTGCTATCCATTTAACTGCATCACCTAACGTAGGTGGTTCTTCTGGTAGTATAGCTGTCTTATGTATTAATATATACAATACTGTCCATTGTTCCTTAGTTAAAACAACTTCACAACTTACATTGGGTGTTTCTCTGGATTGATATACCAACTGCATAATCCTCATAGCTGCTATGCTATATACATGTATTGCTTTTTGTAGTGAGCTAGCCTGATGTAACTGTAAATCTTCAATTTTTGTTCCACTCTTCAATACATAATGAAACCTTTCTATTAACCATCTGTAACAATACCATTTTATGCATTGTAAGGCATCACTTACACTGTCAATGTTGATGGTTGTCAGAAGTTTCCAATGTAATGTTTCTTCCTGCCAATCCTGTTTTTCAGATATTTGTTTTAGCTCAATTGCATTCATAAACACACTTTCATATTGATTACTACTATATTTCGGACGTAATATTTCAACATTTTTATAACGAACTTCTACCCTTATTGCTACCCTCTTTTTACCTGTTTTATCAGGTATATCCAAATCCATTTCTACAGGAGTTTGCTCTGCAACACTATCCCATAGAACATCCCCTCCTTCAATCCTGCGATTATGGATTGCTCTTATCAATAAATCAGTATTAGTGTCATATGCACTAAAGAATAATTCATAAATATCTGCTTCCCTATCAGCAATATGTATCTTTCTTATATCTTTTCCTAACTGTTCATTGATTGATGTAATTCCTTTGTACCAATGGTAACTTTCTTTGTCCTCAAAGGCAATCTTTTTTCGATTTTGAGCCTTCCCTAATTCTTCTATAGGGCGTGTAAAACTTTGCTGATACAATAATGAAAGCGGTATTCCATTCTCTGTTATAGCTATACTGTTGAAGGTAATTATGCCCCGACCATCTTTGTCTGCTAAATATCCTAATCCTTCTGCGTCTAAATCAGTATAGCTGATAAAACAAAAGTCATGCGCTATTAAAACTTGTTCCTTTCCCTTTATCTGACTGATTCCGTAGCTGGATATAGCTTTTTCAAGTTCTGATAAACTAACAGATTCATTCTTGAAAAATTCATATGTCGCCTTTGTATCATACCATGTCTCATTTTGTTTAGGTATACTACTACCAGGCTGATTTGTGATATTATTGATGATTGAAATAAACCTATCATTACGACGCTTATCCCCTAAATCTAATTCAGGAAAATCTTTTGTAGTTATTAGATGCATTTTCTTTTACATCAATAACGTATTTCTATCTATAAAAATTTGGGTAAGGCATAGCGCCTTTAGGAGAGGGGGCGGGGGCGAGGCTGTCCACCAGCTATGAGGCAAAACCTTCGAATAAAGGGTGTTATATAATATTTTCGACTCATTTTGCCTGAAATCCAATGGAATTAAAGCTTCTTGAAGAAATTTATAATTAAAAAGATCTGTCCACACAGTTGTTTAGGGGATGGGGGTTAGGCACAGGAAAAGAATACATCTTTTTACCTATCTGTTTTTCATCAATAGTCATGTTACTACCCATGTTAGCTGGTTTAGCTATTGGCACATCTTTTTCTTTTAAGACTTCTCCTGTACTCTCATCAATTATTTTTATTTTTTTGTCACCCCATGTACCTGCCTTTATTGATTGAGGATAGCCACTCAATTCCTCTTTGTACCAATGATGGAATGTTTTTGGTTTGATACCGAACATATAGGAAACACAACTAATGTTTACAGGATACTGCTCGACTTTACCTTTTAAAAAATCTGCCATAGCGGGGGTGATTCTGGCTGAATCCTTAGTTAATGTATATTCATTACTATAAGGTTTATCAGTATTACTTTCTTTCCATCTCCGACGATGAATGACAAGACTTACAGACTTCAAAGAGAAAGCATGGCTTAAAATATGTATAGGATTTCAAAAACCGTCTAAAACACGAAAAGGACTACATTTTAATAATGCAGGAATTAAATGTTCTTTCTCATACAATATTATCTGCCATTCACTGACAAATCATTTACTTAAACTACTTGAAAATATATCAGGTAAGATGTAGGTATTATTATTTTTGAAAGATCAAACTATAAATCTGAAGAAGCTCCTTTTCTCTTTATTCCCATCCAACAAATATATTCTTTAAAAATTGCTTAGCACTTCAACAAAAGAATTAGCCATCTTTCACCTATATTCCATTCTCAAATTATTACATTTGTGTTCACCTTACTCTTCTAAGGTAATATTTTATTAAACAATTTCTTACATCCCTTTAATCTGTAAACTTTAAAATATCGTACAATTTTTCCTCCTCTTACCTGAGGAATTATTTGTGGTTCCGATACTTCATTAAAATATTCTTTATAATCATTTGCCTGATCTCCTACATTAATATTAGATGGAACGATGCAATAAGCGTCGTCTCCCAATCGAACAGTATACCTTACTTTGTTCAGCCAGGCAAATTTATGTACGTCCTCTAGTTTGCCTGTGGCAATTACTGTTTGATGTGTTTTGGTAGCTAAATAAAATTCTATATGTCCTCCGGGAAACCATTTGTTGATAAGAATAGGTGAGGATGGTTTCATATTTCCGCTTTTAAAATCTGCATCTACCAGCAACTTCATTTGTTTTCCTGCATCATTCCAGCCACTGATATCCAATGTGGGACAATATTCTCCTAAATGTTCCCAGTCTTTACTGCCAGTATTGAATGGGGCATAATTAGCCATAATACTTCCTGTTACTAAAATAATAACTACCAGATAGCCTGCCACCTTCAATACAGCAGGGTTCGTTTTCAATGATTTGTTATCTAAATAAATAGCCGCTAATATATACAATGGTATATATC
>Ga0316217_10004541_pt1 | contig 14904 bp, 8 predicted proteins | sample 1anoAmetaG_FD_203633 | JGI IMG/M metagenome (GOLD analysis project Ga0316217, IMG submission 203633) | Freshwater microbial communities from Trout Bog Lake, Wisconsin, USA - 1anoA | ecosystem: Environmental > Aquatic > Freshwater > Lake > Hypolimnion/Profundal zone | place: USA: Wisconsin... | reverse complement strand
GGGCAATCCCCTTGCCGGTGTCGCTGACGCTGGCGGTGACCATCTTTTCATCGGCGGCAAACTCGACGCGGACACTGCCGCCTTCACTGCAGGCCTGCACCGCGTTGAGCAGAAGGTTCAACAACACTTGGTGAATCTGTCCGCTGTCAAACTCCAGTTCCGGCAGGGGCTCGTCTTGGACCACCTCCATCGTCACTTTGCGGGCCGCGGCCTGGTCGCGCGCAAACAGGGTGGCGTGCTCGGCCACCGCCACCAGGTCTCCCAGCTGAAAGACCGGCGGCTTGGGACGGGCAATTTCCAGCAGCTCGCTGACGATCCGGTTGATGTGAAGCACCTCGTGCCGCACCTCGCCGAGGACCTCGACGGCCGGAGAGTCGGCCGGCAGATCGCGCCCCACGATCTCCATGACCCCGGCGATGCCGGCCAGCGGATTGCGAATCTCATGAGCCAGACCCGCCGCCATCTCGCCCAGGGTCGCCAGATGCTCGGCGCGGGAGAACTGGGTGCGATGCAGACGCTCGATCTCCTCGCGGCTCTCGCGCAGCTGCTGAACCATCTCATTGAAATGGCGGCCAAGGTCGCCGATTTCGTCGTTGCGCTCGGCAAACTCGACTCGCACGAACAGGTCGCCGGCCCGTACCTGCGCGATCTTCTGCTGCAGCTCCAGCATGGGCCGATGGATCACCACGGCCAGCACCATGAACAGCACGGCGCAGATCACCACCGCTCCGGCAATGCCCACCGCCAGCACCTGGTTGCGCGCCGGGCTCTGCAGCGTCAGCGTCACCAGGGCAAACAGAAGCAGGCCGTTGACCAGAACCACGGCCACCGGCAACAAGGTTTTGATTTGCCAGTTCAGCCGAACCCGGCTCACAAACAGCTCCTAGGAACGTACCGATCATATCGCATTCCCGCGACGCGCGGCTCCAAGCCGCAAGCCTGCCTGGCAAGCCGGCCAAAGGAACGTAGCGGACAGAGAAAAAGGCCGACGCGACGGAGCGCGGCGGCCTTTTGGATTCCCTCGGAGATCAGCCCGCGGCGTAGGCGTGCAGGCCGGGCAGCAGGTAGGTCACACCAAAGAAGGTGAAGATGACCACGCCAAAGCCCAGGATGGCAAACCAGGCGGCGCGGCGTCCCTTCCAGCCGCGCGTAATGCGCATGTGGAGATAGCCGGCGTAGACCAGCCAGGTAATGGCTGCCCAGGTTTCCTTCGGATCCCAGCTCCAGTAGCTTCCCCAGGTCTGGTTGGCCCAGTAGGCGCCGGCGGCGATCATCAGGGTCAGCAGCGGGAACGCGATGCAGATGATCTTGTAGGTCACCCGGTCCAGGTCGTCGGCCGAAGGCATCATCCGCTGCAGCCCCTCGCGCCTCCACAGCAGCAGCAGGTAGAGAAGGCCGGCAACGATGCCGCCCACCATGCCGGAGAGCAGGAACGGATTGGCCGGCAGCGCCGTCGAGTAGAGACTGTCCGCCTCCGGGGAACCGTACTGCCCGTTCTTGACCCGCGCAATGAAGATGGCCAGTCCCACCACCTGCAACAGCATGGTGACAAACATGCCTTTGCTGGCAAGCTCGAAGAGCGACTCGTCCTTCCGGACCACTCCCGCGATGTAGATCAGCAGGGGCGCCAGCGCCGAGATCAAAACCAGCAGGTACAGCCAGCCCAGGTCGGGGATGCGGATGAACAGCGGATGGCCGCGCGAAACCATGATTTCTGTTTTCTGTTCCAGGTCATAGGCAGTCACGGCAAGCGCGCCGGAGGAAAAACGGGTCACCAGGATCGACGCGTAGACGGCAATCATTCCGCCCGAGGTGATGGCCTGGAAGGACTCGGTCTTCATGTTGTCCTGAATCAGAAACATCAGGGCCAGCGCAAAGCTGACCGCACAGGCGGCGTAGGAGAGCATGGCCAGAGTCACATGCACCTGGAGCCAGGTGGACTGCAGAGCCGGAACCAGCGGACGCACTTCGCTGTTCAGCAATTGCATCAGGATCACCGAGACCACCGTAATCGGCATGGTGATCGATCCGATGATCTTTACCTTGTAGGCCCGCTCGGCGATCAGAGTCAGCAGGGCGAGAGTCCAGACAAAGCTCAGCAGCATCTCGTACATGTTGGAGAACGGGGGACGGCCGGCAACCATCCAGCGGTGGGCCACCGCCGCGGTGTTGGCCGCAAATCCCAGCGCCGTCAAAGCCGAGGCGGTGCTGACGTAGCGCTCGATCCCGGTCACGCCGTATCCCATGTACAGGGTGGCCGCGCCGGCATACAGCACCAGCGCCGTGTACAGCATGTTGGCCTCGCCGTAGATGGGCCCGGAATGCGTCTTGGCCGCCGCCAGCAGCGCCACCAGCAGCGCAAAGGCGATTCCCAGTCCTACCAGCACCAGCAGGGCGGCTCCGCTGGCCGGCCGCTGCGATGATTCCACTCGTGCTTCTGACATAACTTTGTAACTCCTGCCGCGGTCCCCGGACTCTATGCCTGGGACAGCGACTTATCTTCGTTCTTTTGGTTTGGTTTCATTGCGGCCCCACTGCTCAGTTCCTCGCTCAGGGCCTGCTTGATCTGATCAAATGTTGTTTTGAAGCGGTCGCGATTTTTGTTGGTCGTGCCGCCCACCCAGAGAAGTTTTCCGCCCTTGCCGTCGTCGGCAATCGCAGCCCAGATGCGAACATGGTGGGTGTAAAAAGCAATCACCAGCCCCAGCGCCATCAGCACTACGCCGATCCATACTCCAAGCTGCCCGGGATGGTGCGAGACCTCAAGGCCGGTGTACTTCGCCCAGACCGCCGACTTGATGGCGAACTCATACGGCGCATCCTGTCCCTTGGTGCTGTTCAACTGCGAATAGAGGATCCAGAGCTTCTTGGTCTCGCCCCCGGCGTTGGTCAGGCCAAGCTGGACCGCGGGATTCGTCGGATCGTCGGATTTCTGATAGACCGCGTTGTCCTGCACGTAGTAATCGGGAACCCAGCGCAGAACGCTGAGGCTCTCGCCGTCGGGCAGCGCCGCCTTGCCATCCAGAGGAACCTCGACCATCACCGCATCGCCCCCGCCCGCCGGAGTGGCCGCGAAGGTGAGCGCCTTGGGAGTGCTGGATTGCCCCATGCTCGACTGGTAGATGTGAATCCCCTTGTACACCAGCGGATCGTTCACCACGATCGTCTTGGAGACGACTTCCTTGCCGTCTTCGATCACCACCAGCTTGGACCACCATTTTTTCGGACTGCCGTCGGCGTAGGTTTCCTCTCCCGCGCCATCGCAACGCAGCAGGAACGGAAGCGCTTTCTTGGTCTCGCCGCCGCGGTTGTCGCTCACCGAGATCTGGCCCAGCGTCTGTCCCTCAGGAATCTGGATGTTGCCCCGGTAGCCCACAATGCCATCCACAATGTAGCCGGCAAAGATGCACAGCAAGCTCAAGTGGACAATGAAGACGGCCAGGACGGAGAAGCGCTGCTTTTCGGCGAATAAACCGGTAGCGCCGGCTTCGGTCACCCGCTCCGCCTGGAAGCCGAAGCGGCCCAGAACACGCTCGGCAACCGACAGCGCGCCGGCTTCGTCACTCACCGGAAACTTTGCCGTCTGGGGCAGGCCCAGGCGAAAGTGCGGCGCGGCAAAACGAACCGGCCGGGAATACACCTTCCAGGCGTTCGGCCAGCGGTCCAGCGAGACGAAAATCAGGCAGACGCAGAACAGGCAGAGCAGCGTCAGGAACCACCACGAATGGTAGATATCGGTGAGCCCCAGCCGGTCAAGCCACAGCAGAGTCTCCGGCGAATACGAGCGGGCCATCGCGTCCGGCTCCGTGGTCGGGCGCTGCAGAATGATGGTACCGGCTGCCGCAAAAATGCCAACTACAAGAATAAGAAAAATACCCGTTCGCACGGAGGCGAGCGTCTGGTACACCTTTGTCCAGATTGACTTCAAACCCATTGCGGGCTCCTACTTTCCAGATAGCTAAAGATTTGGACTGCAACTAGCTGGCCAATGGCCAGACGCCCTATAAACGACTTGTTTATAATGGGATACACGCCAGACAAAAGCGGCCGCCACAGGCCCCGATGGGGCATATCGCGCATGCTTGCGTAAACAATCGAGGCTCTTTACTCACGATTGCGGCCCCAGCCAACCCGCTGCGCCATTTGGCCCCAACCCCCGCCCTCTCGATCCTACTTTATCGCAGACCTCGCGCCGCCGCGAATCCAGAGCTCCCGGACCACGAATTCCGGCTATTTCTCCTTGGTCTCATGGTAGTCCTGCTCGGTGTTGACCTCCCAGATGTTCCGCTTGTCGCTCCGGCCGGCAATGATGTTATCCACGGCGGTCATAGCGGTCAACATCGAGTGGTCCTGATTGTTGTATTTGTGCATGCCGTTGCGTCCCACCAGGTACAGGTTCGGAATTGCATCCACGTAGTCGCGCACCTGCTGAAAGCGATCGTAGGTTCCAAAATATGCGGGGTAGGTCTTCGCCATGCGGACCACCACGGAGTCACGCACGTCCTGGCGCTCGATGATGTCGATTTTCGCCAATTCGTCGGCGGCCAGCCCCGCCATCTCATCCTCCGAACGGCTCCACAACTCGTCGCCCTCATAGCAGAAGTACTCGGCGCCGAGCCAGACCTTGGAGCGGTCGGACACCAGGAACGGGCTCCAATTGTTGAACACCTGAAGCCGCCCCACCAGCACATCCGGCTCCTGAATGTAGATCCAGTTGTCGGAGACGAAATGACCGGCCTGGGCCCCGGGATCGCGCACCTTCAGCTTGTCCACCAGCAGGCCCACGGCGATAAAGTCGCGATACTCCAGCTTGGAGGCGATCTCGCGCACCTCTTCCGGCACGCGGCTGCCGCCCTCCACCATGGCCTGCACCAGCTCTTTGACCGAGGTGGTGGAGAAGAAATAGTCGCCGGTGAAACGGCGCTCGGTGCCATCGGAGGCCTGGCCGCTGACGGCCACCACCCGCCCGTCCTTCACCTCCACCGCGCTGACGTTGAAGTTGGTGATGATCTCCCCGCCCATCGCCTCGACCCGAGCGGCGATCTTCTCCCACATCTGTCCGGGACCGAACTTGGGATAAAGGAACTGCTCGATCAGCGAGGTCTCGGTGCCCTTCTGCGCGATGTCGCCCTGCTTGCCGGATTGTTTCAGGAAATGGGCAATGGCCTTGCGAATGGAGAGGCCCTTGATGCGCTGTGCGCCCCACTCGGCGCTGATCTTGTCGCAGGGCACTCCCCATACCTTCTCGGTGTAGGACTTGAAGAACGTCAGATAGAGCTCGCGCCCAAAGCGGTTGATGAAAAACTGCTCCAGGTTCTCCACCTTGCGAATGGGAAACATCAGGGCGCGCAGATAGCTGAAGCCGATGCGCACGGTGCGGGCCGGTCCCAGGTTCCCCAGCGTCGCCTTGCTGAGCTGGATGGGATACTCGAAGAACTTACGCAGGAAGTAAATGCGCGACTTGCGCGCGCGCACCAGCATGACGTCGTCTTCTTTTTCCGACTGTCCCGGCGTCTCCTGCGGTAACTGTTCGAGCCACCAGTTCATCACCCGGTCGCTTTTGGAAAAGAAGCGGTGTCCGCCGATATCCATGCGGTTGCCCTTGTAGCGCACGGTGCGGGAGATTCCGCCCATGTAGTCGAAGCGCTCGATGACGATGGGATGAACATCCGTCCGGGTAAGAAGCTCATACGCCGCAGTCAGGCCCGCGGGCCCTCCGCCGATGATGACAGCCTGTGGTTTCATAACGAGTTCATTTCAACCCTGCAGCCTTATGCGGCGAATGCGGACACTCGTACTGCGCATGACAACTTTTATTCCATCCTGAGCCTGCCGAATATCCAGCCCTTAGTGTCATAGTATTATATATAGATAGAGAGTTAGGTTTTCGATTCTGCGTGAATAGCCCCACGAAGTAAAGCAGGGCGTCGGCACGAGCCTGGTCGAACGGGAGCTGACTTGATCGTGGGGCAAATTCAACGCGAGATAGCGTCATTTGCCACACGGCCCACCGTGCGGCAGCTGTTGCTACAATTCAGCTGGCTATAAAAGAGTGGAAAACAAGGCGGAAAGATTCTCGATCGGAAGCTGGACTTTGGCATGGTGACTGCCCTGTATCACGAATGGCCGCACTGTTCTGGAGTCTTCTCTCCGTCTTACTCGTATTCCAAGCGATCAGGCGAGAAACCATAATCGGGACGGAATTTTTTGCAAGAGGAGTTGCTGGAACAAATGAGTGATAATAATCAGACCGCAAAAACGAGCTGGTCTTCGGTTCAGGTCTATGCCTTGTCGGCGATTTGTTTGCTAATTGGCGTAACCATGGGTTACCTCTTCCGGGGATCGTCGGCACCCAAGGCGCCGAGTGCGTCCACCACCGCAGCCGTGCAGACGCAGACGCCGGGTGGCGTGGATGCCTCCGCACCGCAATCGCCGGAAGCCATGAAACGGATGGCCGAGAAGCAGGTTACGCCGCTGCTCGAACAGCTGAAGAGCAATCCGAATGACGCCGACACCCTGACCCAGGTGGCTCACTACTATATTGCAGCCGGGCAGTTTGGTGACGCTGTGACGTATTACGAGAAGGCCGTCGCGATCAAACCCACTGCCGAGTCCCTGACGCAGCTGGCTGGCGCCTACTACTACAGCGGCTCGACCGACAAGTCGGTCGATGCTTTGAACCGCGCGCTCCAGGCCGACCCGAAATATCCCAACGCTCTCTACGACCTCGGAATGCTGAAGTGGAAGGTTCAGGGCGATGCCAAAGGCGCCGTCGAATGCTGGGAGCGGTTGCTGAAGACCAATCCGAACCACCCGCGCCGCGCCGAGGTGGAGAAGATGATCGCCCGCGCCAAAGAACACGCCAAAATGCCGGCCGGCACCAAGACCGACAAACCTGCCATGTAAGCCGGGACTGTAGGACAGGAATGGTTGCGCAACGTCCCGGACGCTGACTCTCGTTCGTTCGTCTATGGAGATTTGCTGTGCCAACTATGGAAAATGCGGAAGCGCCCGAAGGCGGCGTGCGAACCGCCTCGTCGCAATTGCCGGGCCACTTGGCATTTAGAGTCACGCAACGTCAGGTGAGCTTGGCACTTGTGGGACTGGCCTTGGTGTACGCCTTCCTGTCCGGGTTCCATACGGTCTTCGACCTGGACATGGGCTGGCACCTGGCCACCGGGCGCTACGTAGTGCAGCACCATGCGGTTCCCAGCACAGACGTCCTGTCCTACACGTCACCGGGGGCGGAGTGGATGTATCCACCCTTTGCCGGGGTCCTGTTCTATGGCATCTACAACGCCCTGGGATACGCAGGCTTAACCTGGTTTTGCGCCCTGGCACTGATGGCCTTGGTGGCCTACCTCGTCGTGCAGGGATCATGCTCGCGAAGCGAGAGCATTGCGGCCGCCGTGTTGGCCATCTTCGCCATGCCTACCCTGGCCGTGCGCATGGTGCCGCGCCCCGACCTTTTCAGCCAGATGTTCTTTGCCATATTCCTCACTGAAGTCTGGCGCTTTCACCGTGGTAGCGCCTCGGTTGCCGACAGCGACCCGGAGCACGACGGGAGCACGGCTGCGCTCCGCCGTGCCCGCCAGCGGCTGTGGATTTTGCCCCTCGTTATGCTGCTCTGGGTGAATCTTCATCCTGGCTTTCTCGCCGGCCTTGGCGTCCTCTTTGCTTATCTCTGCATTGAGGGCCTCGAACTCGTATTCCCCGTGCGGCGGAAAACGGCGTTGCTGCGGTTGCGGCAGGCATGGCCAGCGCTGGCAGCCACCTTGGCCGTTACTCTGCTGAATCCATTCGGATACAAGATCTTTAAAGCCTCATTGGCCCTTGCCGGTCTTCAACCGGCAGGTCAGGCGGGCAACGGTCCTGATGTCTGGGAATTGCAAGCCATGCCGGTAACGCTTTCGAACCTGGTGCAGGGACTCCTGGATTGGCGCGGTTTGGGCAGCAGTTTCTGGTGGCTCGCAGTCATTGCCGTGGTTGTGATCGCCATTGCGCTCTGGAATCGGCAACTCGGAGCAGCTTTGGTGGTGGGGGTGTCGCTTTACGGTTCCATACGGCATTTGCGCTACCAGGGTATGTTCGCGATCGCTGTCATAATCGTGGGCAGTACCATCTTGACGGAGGCACTCGCAAGAAGAAAACAAGAAGCCGCGCAGGTTTCGGTTAAACGATATGGCCCTGTGCACTGGCTGGCAGCCGGCGCAGTCTGCGCTCTTTGCCTGTTGGTCTGTGTGCGAATCGCCGATCTTGTCTCCAGTCGTGCTTATATTGTGGCCGACTCGGGAATGTTGTTTGGCGCGGGAGAGTCTTGGTGGTTCCCGGAACAGGCCGCTGCTTTCATCCAGCGCGAACATTTACCCGGGAATATTTTTCAAGACTATAATCTGGGCGGTTTTACCGCTTGGCGTCTGGGCCCAGCCTATGGTGATTTTATCGACGGCCGGAATGTAAGTCCTGCCGTTTGGACAGAGAAGCAAGGATTCATCTCCGCACCTCCCGATTCTCCGCTCTGGGAGCAGGAGTCGGATCGGCGGGGCATCAACATCCTCTTTTTTTCCCTGGCTCGGCTCAGCGGAAGCGGAATCCCGGATCTGAGATCCCTGTGCCAAAGTCATCTGTGGCGCCCGGTCTATTTGGATGAGGTTTCCATCGTTCTGCTGCGCAATCGCCCTGAGAACCGTCCTTGGATCGACCGGTTCGAGGTCAACTGCAACACTCAGCCATTTGTGCCACCAACGCAGGCGTCGCGCAAGGAACTTTCCAACTTCTACGCCAACTCGGGAAGCGTCCTGTTGTCCCTGAATCGTAGTGACGAAGCGTTGGAATCCCTTACTCGCGGCGAAGCCATCTCTCCCGAGGATCCGTTCATACATCGTACTCTGGCGCCCATCTATGAGGCACGGCAACAGACTCAAGAGGCCGAACAGGAATATAAAACTGCTCTGTCGCTAAGGAAGGATCTTGGCCTCAGTTGGTTTCAACTAGGCGAATTCTATTTCCGTCATGGCCGTGCTGCAGACGCCCGGCCGTTGGCCTCAACCGCGGCCGAACTCACACTATCGCCGGTCAGGGAATACCTCCTCCTGGGTTACATCGACCTGGTGCTTCACCATCCGGAACTGGCTTTGCTGGACTTTTCCAAGTCCGAAGAGATGATTTCACGGCATTGGCAGGGCCGACTGAATGTGGATCCAGAATTTTTTGCGGCAATTGACGAAGGACGTGCTCAGGCATACCTTGCATCCAGGGATTGGAACCGGGCGATCCAATCACAACTGGAGGCCGTACGAAGAACGCCGGAAGTTGCAGGCCGCTGGCTGAGTCTGGCAAGTGTATACGACGCAGTCGGACGGGAAGACCTTGCTGACCAAGCACGCCAGAAGGCGCAGGCCCTGTCCAGCGGGAATTGAAAACGCTCCTTGTAGAATTTGTCAGGCTCTATGTCTGGCAGGTTTACCGCTCGCCGGAGATGCGCGAACAGTCCCGAAAACGTGCGGGCGTAACCTTTCAGCATGCTGAGGTGTTCCAGTCATGAACGCGGTACAGGAAATCGAACAACTGCTCCGGCACCGTCTTGTGCGCCTCCTCGCCCTCTTTGGAATGCTCGTTTGGGTGGCCAAGACGTGCGTGGATTACAAATACAGCGTCCGCGATCTCGACCTCTGGTGGCACCTGAAGGTCGGCGACTGGATCGTCGAACATCTGGCGGTTCCACACACCGGTCTCTTCTCGCTTACCGCCGCCAATCGCCCGTGGATTGCCTATAGCTGGGGCTATGAGGCCGTCCTCTCGCGCGCCTATTCCTGGTTCGGACTGATGGGCGTCGCGCTCCTGGGCACGGCTCTGACTCTGGTGAACGCTTACGCGGTGTTTTGGAGCCTGCACAAGCTGTCGGGCCGCTTCTGGGAAGCTTGGTTCCTCGCGGCTTGCACGCTGTACACCTTCCTGTTCATTCTTCTGCCCAGGCCGGTGTTCGTTTCCATCCTCTTCTACGTCGTACTGCTGACCGTACTGCTGGTGGCCAAACGCACTGGAAACATGCGGCAACTGTATTGGCTGCCACTTTTATTCGCCATCTGGGCCAACGTTCACATTCAGTTCGTCTACGCCTTATTCGTGCTGGGATTGTTCGTTGCCACCCAGATTCTTCTGCGCATGTTGGATTCTCTCGGCATTCGGCCCGCTTCCGTGCAGGCAGCATCTCTGCCGGCAAAGCCATTGTCCCTGCTTCTTATCGCCTGCGGGCTGGCAACGCTGATCGGCCCTTACGGCTATCACCTCTACTCGGTGGTGCTGTCTTACGCCAAAGCGCAGTATAGCTACCAAATGATCGTAGAGTTGCAACCGTTGAGCTTCCGCTTCAGCAATCATTTTGTTGAGCTGCTGCTGGTCTGCGGAGGGTTTGTGGCTGTAGGCTGGCAAAAAAAGTTGGACCCGTTCAAGGTTGTGCTGTTGATCTTCGCCAGTGTCGTCGGGTTTCGAACGGCCCGCGATTGCTGGTTCCTGGCGATTACCGCCGGCGCATTGATCGCCGATTTCCCAGCGCCGAAGCCGGACCCGGAAGAGACTTGGATTGAACGCGGGATGATTGTGCTGACGCTTGCGCTCTTCTTATTTTTGCTGCCGCGCAACTATGGTTTTAACGAGGGCGGACTGGACCACATCGTCAGCAGAGACTTCCCCGTGGACGCCGCCAACTACCTGCGCCAGAATCCGTTACCCGGACCTCTCTACAACAACCTGGATTGGGGCGGGTTCTTGATCTGGTATATGCCCCAGTACCCCGTCGCCATCGATGGCAGAAATGATTTGTACGGCGATGATCTCGACCGTACCTTTCACAGGGCCCAGGATGCCCTGGAGTACAAGAACGATCCCTATCTCGCCAAGGCCGGCTGCGTGTTTCTGACGAAAGAGTATCCTCTTGCCATGGTTCTCAAATACGACCCGCGATTCGTCGAGGTATATGAAGACCCCATCGCGATCATCTACGCGCGCCGCTGAGCGCAAGGTCCTCCAAAAAACGAGTCGGCGTTTGCGCGAACATCATGGCTGATTCGTCCATATCACTGCGAGATCATCGCTATAGACCTTCCGAAATCCAGGATAGTTACTCTGGAATACCTGCTCGGGATCAGGGAACATTTCCGGACCCTGCACCAAACCGCTATCCTTGCTGAGCAGGATCGTGCTTGCGGAAGCCAGCATGGGACTGCCGGAGGGCGGGAGTTTTCCGGTAGTCACGTCACTGTAGAGTTTCAGTTGTTCCTCTCCGTACAGTTCAAACCGGCCATCCATGGACACGGGATACTCGGGGAGATACCAGGTCAGAAAGTCGCCCCACGACTCTTCGTTAAAAAGGGGATTCGGAAGATGATTCTGCCGGATAAAATCGCATGCCCGGACGGGAAGCTTACGGGCCGTCACTTCGAGCAGCTTCTCGTTGGATGGAATCTGCGATGCCGATGCGCCGAGGACCACCAGGATCATGCCGGCAAGAGCCCACAATGCCGGCTTGGGATCACGCGACGGCTCATCGAGACGGACTCCTGCGGGGGCCAAACTGTCTCCCAGGATGGCGACGGCGGCAACTACGATCGTCCACGCCTCATGCTGGATGGCGAATCCCAGGACCGTGCAAACCGCAAGCAAGATCACTTGGAACAAATCCCTCGCCCGCTGCCGGCCTATCGCCAGGAAGGCAACCATCGCAAGCAACATGACAAGGTAGTGCTCCGGTTGTCGAAAGTTCATCGACCTCATCTCCGGAGCAAATCTCGGCTCTGTTTTTATGAACCAATTCTGCCAGGCCACCACGCAGGAGTGGTAGGAATATGGATTCAGCAAAGAAGCGACGCAGGAGGCTGCCGCGACAAGTGCTGGCTGTCCGGAACGAATGGTCGCGCCATTGCTTTCCGCCAACCGCGTTCCCTGCCAGACCTGTTCAAGGAGCATCGCCGCCACAAACAGAAGCAACACTCCCAGGCCAAAGACAAAATGCCAGTCCAGGTTGGCCCAGAGCAGCACCAGAAATGGCACCCACCACCGCAAGTTCTGCCGTCCCTCTTCGCGGCTTGCGTAGAGTAGCCAGAGCTCCACGGAGAACATGACGACATTCAATAGCTGCGATTGGGAAGCATGAAGCATGGCTGCCTGAGCCCAGATCGAGAGCACAACGGCCAACCAGAATCTGCCCCTACGTCCTCCGGCCAGTAGAAATGTGCCGATTGCGGCCAACGTGCGGAAGATCATCTGCGCAACCGGAATGGCATGCAATCCTGAAAGGCGATAAAGCAAAGCCAGAATCACCTGCGCCCCCCAGTTCGGATCCGTCCAGCTCAGCGTGTCAAATCGCGAAAACAGCCCCGAGTGGGGCAAGGCATGATGAGCCAGTATCCAGGTGCCGGTCCGCATCTGCAGCCAGACACTGGGATCGGTCAGCGACTGCAGGCTTCTCGACTCGAGCACGGCGGCAGCTGAAAAAACCAGGATAAGCACGGCGGTCCGCAACGCGGTGGAGCATGCAAGGGTACGGAGCAGGTGCCCTGGCACTGGTCGCGTTTGAGTCGCCGACGACATCTTTGGCATTCTATCGTTCCTATCGGAAGAAGCAGGCGCCGCTCCGCGTGGGCGGGCGGCGGCCGTCTCTTCGATGCGGCGAATGGGACCCGGTCCCGATAGCTGGGGCCCGCCGCGGGCAACAACCGGGAGCAGTCCAACTAACGTGCGCCGCTTGGTCCGGCCTTCGGCTTCGTCTTGGACTGGTTCGACTGCACGCTATTCACGCTATTCATCTGCAAAGCGTTGTGGGTATACGCGTGGCAGATAAGGCTGCACGTATCGTTTCCTGCGTTCCGGTTATACGAAATTGGAGTCGAGAAATTCAGAGGCGCCACCACGTTCGTATCGAAGTTAACCAGCCGTTCGCCGGTGATGTTTGGCAACGTAGACCCTATTCCATGTGCCGTGTGGCAGACCGAGCAGGAAGCTCCCGATCCCGCGACGTGAAGCGAGTGCATGGAGTCGTTCAGTAGGGTCGTCAGATTGTGACATTTACCGCACAGCGCCCACGGTCCGGGTGCAGGCCCTCCCGCGCTGGTCAGCTGGCCAGGATAGGTATTGATAATCGGACTCCCCGGCCCACCGGCTGGGGATACTCCCGAGGCGACCTGACTCATCTCATAGCGGCGCTCAAGGATGTGCGGGTAGATCGAGCCGTGGGGGCCATTCGGCCCCGCCGATCCGAATTCGCGGTTGTCGTCACTGTTGTGGCAGTCAGTACAAAGGATCTGGGTTCCCATTACTCGTCCCGGGGTAGCGCCGTCCAGCAGCAACATATTTGGCAGAAGACTGGGCTGGGGAAGGGCCGAAGTGCTTGCGTGGGTCACCGGGTGGCTCGAAGTGGCGGTTGCGGCGAACTGCGGGATGACATTGGCCGGATCCGAATAGGCGACGGTCCACCTCGGAAGATATCCAAAGGTCGAGGACGTCGGCTTGCCGGTACTGGTTCCGTGGCAGCGCAGGCAGTTGTCAACTTGATTCAGGGCGGGCGATAAAACGGTCACACCATCGGCGGCCATCACTCCGTTCACTACGGCCTGGGAGTTGCGAATTTGCGGCGGAAGGGGGAATACGCTGCCAACCTGCAGCGCACCATGCGGATTATGGCAGTCGACACAGGTTGCATGGCGGTTATTGTTCAACAGCACCGGTTCTGCGGCGTCGTGCACATTTTTACCGGAAGGAAAAGGATGCGCGTACGACTTGGTCGATTCCGCGTACACGTTGGGCAGAGCCGGAATGATGTTGTTGTTGCCGTTGTGACAAATAATGCAGTTCTGGGTCGAAGCGTCCAGCGTGGCCACGGGAGGAGTTGTGCCGCGCAACAGTCGAGCCGGGCTATTCGCATTGTGTTCCACATGGCAGCTGGAGCAAGCGTTCTGGGCAACTGTGTTATAGACCCCGGCGTAGGCTGCCGGAAGGGTTGCATTCGAAACGGTCGCATGAACGCTGGTCGACCAAGGCACCAGAGGATTCGGCATATTGTTGACCGTGCGCAGCGTAGTTCCATGACATGACAGGCACAACCCGCTTCCCGTATTGTTGCGCACCATGAAATTCAGCGCAGTCGAATCCACATTCTCCACATGAGGATTGTGGCAACTCTCACACGCGACATTGCCTCCGAAAAGCTTAACCAAATTCAATGGGTCCGCGGTCTGTTTGCTTTGCACGATGCTCGCCACCAAATCCGGCGAGTCTTGCAGTTTGTTAAAACTGAACGGATGCGAGCTCTGCAGGTTGGCGCCAAGAATATCACTGGGGAACATCTTTCCCTGCAGGCGGATCTCGCCATAGGGAACCGTCTCAAGAGTCCCTTGGGCAGGACCGATGGTTCCATCGTGACAGCTCAGGCAGAGACTACTGGGACCTCCCAGGGGGGGCTGAATCATCGTCTGATTTGGGATCGTGCTGCTGCTGTACAAGGTGTACGTCTGCGAGGATAATTTCTCAGACCAAAGCGGTCCTTTCCCCACCCCGGAATGCGGCGCATGACAATACGTACATGGAGGCAGAGCCCCGCCTTTAACCGGCGATTGTCCGCTGGGCGAGAGATCATGCATGCCGAGCACGTCGCCCGTAAATTGTGCCCGCGCAGAGCCGGCTGCTAGCAGCAAGGCCATGCAAGCCAACCAGAACCTTTTGTTCACCGCGCTCCACCCTCCGTCTGCTTCCCGTAATAGTGAAAAACCTGCACACGGTTGTTATAGGAATCCACTACATATACCATGTCGCTCCGATCGATAAAGAGCCCCGCAGGCAGATTGAACGTGCCGGGCGCCGTGCCATTCGCCCCGAAGTAGTACAGCAGGTCTCCCTGGCGATCGAATATCT
>Ga0316217_10004540_pt1 | contig 14906 bp, 14 predicted proteins | sample 1anoAmetaG_FD_203633 | JGI IMG/M metagenome (GOLD analysis project Ga0316217, IMG submission 203633) | Freshwater microbial communities from Trout Bog Lake, Wisconsin, USA - 1anoA | ecosystem: Environmental > Aquatic > Freshwater > Lake > Hypolimnion/Profundal zone | place: USA: Wisconsin... | reverse complement strand
GGGCACGTCGAGCGGGTGGCGCAGATCGACGCGGCGGTGGCCACGGTCCCCGGCCTGCACCTGAACAGCAATGCCTACCACGGCGTCGCGATGAACGACTGCTGCGACCAGAGCGCGCGGCTCGCGGCCCGTATCGCGGCCGCCGCCTAGAGGCGCGCCGCCAGCCAGGCGTCGAGGTCCGCGTAGACGCGAGCGCGCTCGGGCTCGTTGAACACCTCGTGGTACAGGCCCTCGTAGCGGTGCACGGTCAGGTCCGGCGTGCCGAACGCCCGCCACACCCGCTGCGCATGCTCGATCCGCACGAGCCGGTCCGCAGTGCCGTGCAGCACCAGCGTCGGCACGCGCAGCCGGCCGGCGCTGCCGGCGAAGCCGCGCATCGCGTCGAGCAGTTCCACCGCCGTACGCGCCGGGATCGGACCGCGGTGCACCAGCGGATCCCGCTCGTAGGCCTGCACGACCGCCGGGTCACGACTGATCGCCGCGGCCGGCAGGCGCAGCACGCCGACCGTCGGCGCGAGGCGCGACAGCAGGCGCGCGACGGCGACCTGCAGCGCCGGGACGTGCGGATCGGCGCCCACGGCCGGCGCCGACAGGACGAGCCCCGCGACGTGGCGGGGCTGCGCGAGGACGCTCGCCAGCGCGACCGCCCCGCCCATGCTGTGGCCGAGCAGGTAGAGCGGCACCGCCGGATGCGCCGCGTGGGCGGCCTCGACGCGCGTCGCGACGTCCCGCGCGAGCCAGTCGAAGCGGCCGATCAGGGCGCGCGGACCCGGCGAGCGGCCGTGGCCACGGTGGTCGAGCGCGTATACCGCCAGCCCCCGCGCGTGCAGCCGGCCGACGAGTTCGGCGTAGCGACCGCAGTGTTCGGCCAGTCCGTGCACGAGCACCACGACACCGCGCGGCGTCGTCGCGGGCAGCCAGCTCTGCACGTGGATGTCACCGCCGCCGGCGCTGGCCTGCCTGTCGGTCTGGATCCGCATCGACACGCTCCCGGGTTGCCCGCCCGTCCGATGCTGCGCCCGCGGACGGCAAGCGCTCAAGATGAGCCGGCGATCACCTCGAGGAACGCCGCGCCGTAGCGCTCGATCTTCGCCGGCCCCAGCCCCGGGACCTGCTGCAGCAGCAGCGGCGACGACGGCTGCAGCCGCGCCAGCTCGCGCAGCGTGCGGTCGTGGGCGACGACGTAGGCCGGCACGTGCTCGGCGGTCGCCAGACGCAGCCGGCAGTCGCGCAGCCGGTCGAACAGCGCCTGCTCGCGGGCGTCGAGCGCCTCCTCGTCGCGCGGCAGCGCGCGGGCGCCGCGCCGCTGCTGCATGCCGCGCGCCGGCCGCAGTGCCGGCGGCGGCAGCCAGCGGGCGGCCCGCGAGCCACGCATCACCGCCGCGCCGTCCGCGGTCAGGCGCACGACCGGGTGCTCGTCGCCGCTGAACTCCACCCAGCCGGCGGTGACGCAGCGCGACAACGCGCGCTGCACCCAGTCCGCGGGCCGGTCGGCGAGCCGCCCGAAGGTCGGCACCTGCGTCAGCCCGAGCCGCTCGAGCCGTTCCTCGCTCTCGCCGCACAGCAGCCGCACGACCTGCTTGAGCCCGAAGCGCCCGCCGATGCGCGCGACGCCGGACAGCAGGATGCGCGCCAGCTCCGTCGCATCGCCCGCCGCGGGGGCCGCCTCGAGCGTGGTGCAGACGTCGCAGCGGCCGCAGCCTGCCAGCGTCTCGGCCTCGTCGCCGAAGTAGCGCAGGATCGCGTCGTGGCGGCAGCTGCCGCCCTCGGCCCAGCGGATCAGCTCCAGGAACAGGTTCCACTTGTGGGCGACGACCTCGGGCGACGGCGCCGTCTCCTCGTTCGAGCGCTCCAGCAGTCGCCGCCGCAGCGGCAGGTCCTGCTGCGACCAGCACATCAGGCCGATCGCGTCGCCGCCGTCGCGGCCGGCGCGCCCCACCTCCTGGTAGTACGCCTCCACCGAGCCCGGCGGCCCCAGGTGGATCACGGCACGCACGTCGCTGCGATCGATGCCCATGCCGAACGCATTGGTCGCGCAGACCACGTCGGCGCGCTGCTCCATGAACGCGGCCTGCGCGTCGGCCCGGGTCGCGGCGTCCAGTCCCGCGTGGTAGGCGACGGCGCGCCGGCCCTGCGCCGCGAGGCGGGCGGCCTCGGATTCCGCGAGCCGCCGCGTCGGCGCGTAGACGATCGCCGCACCGCCGCCGGCGAGCGCCTCCTCCAGCGCCGCGTCGGTCAGCGCCTCGCGCTCGCGCACCCCACCGACCTCCGCCGCCCGCAGCGCGAGGTTCGGGCGGGCGAAGCCGCGGATCAGCTGCGGCGTGTCGACCGGCAGGCCGAGCCGCACGACGATCTCGTCGCGCACGACCGGCGTCGCGGTGGCGGTGCAGGCGAAGACGTGCGGCGGCGCCAGGTCCCGGATCAGCGCGCCGATCTCGAGGTACTCCGGCCGGAAGTCGTGGCCCCACTCGCTGATGCAGTGCGCCTCGTCGATCGCGACCAGCGGGCAGGACAGGGCCCGCAGGCGGGCCCGGAAGTCCGCGGACACGAGCCGCTCCGGCGCGACGTACACCAGGCGGTACTCTCCCCGCGCCATGCGCTCGAGCCGCTCGCGCAGCACCGGCGGGTCGAGCGTCGAGGCGAGGTAGGTGGCCGCGACGCCGCGCGCCCGCAGGCCCTCGACCTGGTCCTGCATCAGCGCGATCAACGGCGAGACGACCAGCGTCGTGCCCGGCAGCAGCAGCGCCGGCAACTGGTAGCACAGGCTCTTGCCGCCGCCGGTGGGCGCGACCAGCAGCACGCGGCGCCGCTCGAGCAGCATCTCGACGGCTTCGCGCTGGCCCGGGCGGAAGTGGTCGTAGCCGAGCGTGACCAGCGCCGTGTCGAGGGAGGCGGAACGATCGGGCAAGGGCGTGGGGCGCTCGGCGAGGGAGGGGCCGGCAGCGTGCCGGGTCGGTGCCTGCGGCGCAAGCGCCATTACTGCGCCGAACGCCGGCGAAGGCGCGAGCCTTCAGCCGTACAGCAGCAGCGCGTCGCGCTCGTCGCGCCAGGCCGCCTCGTCCTGCGCGGCGAGCGCGTCCAGGTCGGCCGCGGTCGCCGCCGGATCGTCGACCCATTCGCGCAGCAGCGGCGAGCCGTTGATCACGTCGATCGCGAGCCGTCCCTGCTCGTATTCGTAGGGGAAGTCGCGCCACAGCGGATAGTCGGGACGCAGCGTGCGCACGGCCTTGAAGGCCGCGGCGAGCAGCCGCCACGGCCGGAACGCGTCGTGGTCGTAGGCCGGATCGTCGACGTGGATCTGCAGGCCGCCGCACAGCCGCCCGACATGCTTGTGGAAGGTCGGCTCGAACCAGCACGGCCGCAGGCGGCAGCCGGCGAGCCAGCCCGGCGCGATCCGCCGCATCGCGGCGAGCAGCACCTCGCCGTCCAGGTCCGGCGCGCCGAACAGTTCCAGCGGCCGGGTCGTGCCGCGGCCCTCCGACAGCGTCGTGCCCTCGAGCATCACCGTCCCGGCATAGCAGCGCGCCATGGCGAGGCTCGCCGCGTTGGGGCTGGGGTTCACCCAGCTGCGCTCGAGCAGCGGCCAGCCGTGGCCGGGGGCGGCCGCCGGCGCCCAGCCCTGCATCGGCACGACGCGGTAGTCGACCGGCAGATGGAACTCGCGCTGGAACCAGCGACCCGCCTCGCCGAGCGTCAGGCCATGGCGCATCGGCAGCCGGCCCGCGCCGACGAAGCTCTCCCAGCCGGCGCGCAGCGCGAGCCCCTCGACGGGCCGGCCCGCGGGGTTGGGACGGTCGAGCACCCAGACCGACTTGCCGTGGCGCGCGCCGGCCTCGAGCACGTAGCGCAGCGTCGTCAGGAACGTGTAGATGCGGCAGCCCAGGTCCTGCAGGTCGACCAGCAGCACGTCGAAGGTGTCGAGCATCGCAGCCGTGGGACGGCGCACCTCGCCGTACAGGCTGTACACCGGGATGCCGCGGCGCGGGTCGCGGAAGTCCGGCGACTCGACCATGTTGTCCTGCTTGTCGCCGCGCAGGCCGTGCTGCGGACCGAAGGCCGCCGTCAGCCGCACGTCGTCCAGCGCCGCCAGCGCGTCGAGCGAATGGGTCAGGTCCGCCGTGACCGAGGCGGGATGCGCTAGCAGCGCGACGCGCCGGCCGCGCAGCGCGTCGCGCAGGCCGGGGTCGGCGACCAGCCGGTCGATGCCGCAGCGGATCACGGCGGCAGCCGCCGGTCGAGGCGCAGCATGAAGCCGCGCGCGTCGTGGAAGTCCGGCCGCTCGAGCGGGTGGTGCAGCGCGTGGTAGGCGAGCTGGCCGTCGGCGGCCTCGAGCACGGCCGTGAGCCCGACCTCGAGCAGGGCCGGCTCGCCGAGCAACTGCCACGCCGGGGCGAGGCGGGCCGCCAGTTCGAGCCGCCCGGGCACGGTCGTCACGGTGATGGCCGGCGCCGGCACGTCCGGCAGCGCGCCCGGCGTGCGGTAGGCCGAGAACGCGTAAGCCGCCCACGCGCCCGACGGCGACAGGTTGAACTCGAGGTAATCGGGCCCGCCGGGATGGCCGACGAACACCTCGAAGCAGGTGTGGCGCCAGAGGCCGTCGGTCCGCGCCGGCGCCGCGGCGGCCGGCACGACCACGCCGGCCAGCGACCCGCACACCACGAAGCGCACGTCGAGCGCGCCGTCCGCGGCGAGCCGGGCGTGTGCCTCGAGTGCGGGAGCGCCGGCGAGCACGGGCGACGACGGATGCAGGCGCAGGCGGGAGGTCAGCTGTCGCATCGCGCCATGCTACCGCGTTCGCGAGCGGTGCCGGTCAGCACGCACGCCGGAAGGTCAGGTTGTAGCGCAGCCCCGCGGCCCGGAGCGGCAGCCGCCGCACGCCGTGGTAGCCGCTGCGCGCCTGCCCGCCCCAGACGAGCACGTCGCCGTCCGCCAGCGGGATGCGCACCGGCGCTTCGCGGCGCGTCGCGCCGTACCACATGAACACGGCCGGCAGGCCGATCGACACCGACACGATCGGCTGGCGCAGGTCGCGCTCGTCGTGGTCGCGGTGGGTTCCCATCTGCGCGCCCGGCGCGTAGCGGTTCACCAGGCAGCAGTCGGGCTCGAAGACCCCGAACCCCGCCGCGGCCGCCGCCCGCGCCGCGAGCTCGCCGAACGCCGCCGGCATCGCCGGCCAGGCCCGGCCGGTCAACGGATCCCGGTCGACGTAGCGGTAGCCGCGCGCGTCGCTGTGCCAGCCCCAGGCGCCGCAGTTGGTCATCGCGACCGACATGCTCCCGCCGCCGGGCGTCGACAGGTGCCGGAACGGCGCCGCGGCAGCGATCGACTCGATGGCCGCCCGCAGCGGCGCCGTCGGCGCGTAGCCGCGCAGCAGCACGACCTGCGCGGCGACGGCACGGGCGGGCGACGGCGGGTCGGCGGGCAGCAGGTCGGGTTGCAGCGGAGCGGACATCGGTCGGGTGGCGGGGGGGCGACGGGCCAGCGGCGATTACAGCACGCCGCGGACCGTCGGGCCCGGCGGGCCACGGAAATCCCGACGCAGGGCCGAGGGGATTTCGCTAGGCTACACGGGCAGGGAGGCAGCATGGCCATCACGATCCTCGAAGAACGACCGCTGGGGGCCCAGACCGTGCGCGGCACGGTGCTGTTCGTCGACCTGCGCGGCTACACGACCCTGGCCGAGGGCCTGAGCCCGGACACCGTCGCGGACCTGCTCGAGGAGTTCTTCGGCACCCTGACGCCGCCGGTCGAACGCCATGGCGGCACCGTCTTCCACCTCGCGGGCGACTCGCTGATGGCCGGCTTCGGTCTCGACGACGCGGGCGTCGCCCCGGTCAGGGCCGCGATCGACGCCAGCCGGGCGATGATCGCCGCCTTCCAGCCGGTCTCGGTCCGCTGGGAGCGACGGCTGCGGATTTCGACCGGGATCGGCGTGGGCGTGCACGTCGGCGCCGTCGCCTTCGTCGCGCTCGGCCCGCCGTCACTGCGCCGCATCACGCTGATCGGCGATACCGTCAACGTCGCCGCCCGCCTCTGCCAGCGTGCCCGCGCGGGCGAGGTGCTGTTCTCGGCCAGCGTCGCCCAGGCCCTCGATCCGACGGCCGCGGGCGACGTGATCGCCCTGCCCGCCCTCGCGCTGCGCGGTCGTGCGTCGCCGGTGGACATCTACTGCGTCCCGGCGAGCGAACGGACCACCGTCTCGCACGCCCGTGACGCCTGAGCACGCCGCCGCGGCGCGAGGCGCTCCCGACCCCGATCCCATCCGAGCCGCGTCGATGCCACAAGCCGTCCCGTCCCTCACGCGTCGCTACGACGTCGTCGCCAAGGCCCTGCACTGGTCGATCGCGCTGCTGATCCTCGCGCAGTTCGTGATCGCCTGGACGATGCCGGACGTGCACAAGGGCACGCTGCCGGTCGGCGAGCTCGCCTGGCATGTCGTCGTCGGCGTGCTGATCATGCTGCTGGTCGCGGTACGCATCGTCTGGCGCATCGTCCGCCCTCCGGTGACCACCGGCGTCGAGAGCGGCCTGCAGCACCGGATCGCGCAGGCGACGCTCGGCCTGCTCTACCTGCTCATGGCCGTCGTGCCGATGCTCGGCTGGGCGAACGCCAGTTCGCGCGACTGGAGCGTCGGACTGTGCACCGGGTTCACGCTGCCGAAGATCATGGCCACCGGCGACCGGCTCGGCCATCAGCTGGGCGACGTGCACAGCGTGCTGGGGTGGACGATGCTCGCGCTGGTCGGGCTGCACGTCGCGGCCGCCCTCTACCACCACCTCGTGCTGAAGGACGACACGCTGCAGCGGATGCGCTGAGCGTCCCGGCAGGCGCCGCTCAGGCGGGCGGCGTCGACGCCGCGAGGCATTCGCCGAGCGACACGCGCTGGCGGCCGGTCGCGTCGAAGTTGGCCGGGTCCAGCCAGCGCGCGTAGCCCTCCCGCAGCCGCGGCCAGTCCGAGTCGATGAGCGCGTACCACGCGGTGTCGCGGTTGCGGCCCTTGACCCACAGGTGCTGGCGGAAGACGCCCTCGAACGCGAAGCCGAAGCGCAGTGCCGCGCGGCGTGACGGCTCGTTGAGGGCGTTGCACTTCCATTCGAAGCGGCGGTAGCCGAGGTCGTCGAACACGTACCGCGCCATCAGCCACAGCGCCTCGGTCGCCAGCCGCGAGCGCGCCATCGCGCCGCCCCACAGGATGTGCCCGATCTCGATCACGCCATGCTCGGGCGTGATGCGCAGCAGCGACTGCCGGCCGACCGCGCGGCCGGTGATGCGCTCGACGCAGGCGAAGAACAGCGGATCCTCGGATGCCGCGCTCCCGACGACCCAGTCGGCCAGGTCCGCGGCGGTCGCCGGCGGCTCGTCGGGCAGGTAGCGGTACAGCGCCGGCGCGTCCGCCGGCGGCAGCGAGGCGTACAGGTCGGCGGCGTGCGCGCGGGCCAGCGGCTCGAGCCGCACGTAGCGACCTTCGAGCGGGCGCCGCTCGGGCCTGGGGGCGGGCAGTTTCACGGTCGTCCGATCTCCTGGCGGCAGGCGGCCAGCATATGCAACCCGCGCGGCGCGCGCACGCCGCTACGAGTCGTAGTCGAAGCCCGGGGGCTTGGCTTTCCTGGGCTCGCGGCCGAAACCATAGGCGAGGCCGACGTAGCCGACCCGACCGACGGTCAGCCGCCGGTATGCCTCGTCCAGCAACGGCGAGCGCACCGTGCGCGTATAGCGCTGGCCGTTGAAGAGGTCGGCGACGGTGGCCACCGCGACCAGCGTTCCGCCCAGCGGGTGGCGCCAGCCCACGTTCACCTGGTTGAGGGCGCCGATCTCGCCCTGCGGCGTCAGGCGCCGGTCGCTGCGCGACAGCGACAGCTGCGCCGCGTCGCGGCCCTTGCGGTAGTCGAGGCTGAATTTCGCGTTCAGCCCCGCGGTGGACCGCAGGCCCGGGATGCCCAGCGGCGTGCCGTCGATCTGGCTGTAGTAGAGGTTGCCGCTCAGCGCATAGCCGAACGCGGCCGTCAGATGGCCGTTCGCCGTGAACTCGAGTCCGCCGGCGCGGCTTTGCGGCAGCGTGGTCTTGGTGGTCAGCACGACGTCGCTGGCGACCGGCACCGTCACGTCCGTGACGGCATCGCGCAGCAGCCGCAGGTAGCCGGTGGCGCCGTACGTACGGCGGCCGGTGTCGACGCTGACGCCCAGCTCGAACGCACGCGTGTCCTGCGGTGGCAGGGACGGGTTGCCGGCCCGCAGGTTGGCGGTGTCCTGGTGGTCGATGAACGGGTTCAGCGCCGAGGCGTCGGGCCACGCGACGCGCCGGGTCAGGCCCAACGACAGCGTCGTCGCGTCCGACACGCTGCGCTCCAGGTGCAGGCTCGGGTACACGCGCAGGTAGCGCGCCCGCCCGGCGATGTTCGAGCCGACCTGCAGGGTGTCGATCAGCGTGCGCTCGAGCCGCAGGCCGCCGAGCAGGCTCCAGTGGCCGGACGCCGCCTGGTAGCTGGCATAGGCCGCCTGCTCGCGGCGCCCGTAGCGGAACTGGTTGGTCAGCGTCGGATCGACGGTCGGCTGGCGGCTGAGCGGATCGAGCGTGTCGCCGGCGCTGTCGTAGCCGTCGTCGTCGCGGCGCAGGCCGACCCCGAACCGGAGGATCCTGCCCGCGACGGCCGGCCCCGCGTAGTCGGCGTTGAACCCCATCGACACCAGGTCCTCGCCGAGGGCGAGGTCGTCGTAGGTCGGCGGACCGGCCGGCAGCAGCGCCAGGTTGACGTAGTCGTAGTGCTCGCGCTCGCGGAAGACGCTGCGTGTCAGGGCCAGGTTCAGGCTCTCGCCCGCGCGGGCGGTCGTCTGCTCGAAGGTCAGCCGCTGGTCGGTGTCGAACGACCACTCCCGGCCCACGCTCTGCCGGTCGGTGATCTCGGTGGGCGGCACGGCGTCGGGGCCGCTCTGGTCGCGCTGGTCGAAGTCGCGGCGGCCGCGCCGTTCGCCGCGACTGAACGCGGCGCCGACCTTGCGGTGCTCGTCCGGCGCGAAGTCGACGCCGAGCTTGAGCCGCGGCAGCGTGCGCACGACGGTCTCGTCCTGCGAGTGCCCGCCCAGGGTCTGCACGGCCGTGGCCGGATCCGTGATCGTCCGCACCGAGGCGACCTGCCGCTCGCGCTCGTCGTGGCGCACGCTGGCCGTCGCGCTGACGTTCCATGGCCCGGCGCCGAGGTTCGCCGACCCGGACAGCAGCGAGCGGTGATGATCGCCGGCGCTCGCCTGGGCGCCGCCCGACAGGCCGGACCGACGGACCCTGCGCGTGACGATGTTGATGACGCCCGCGGAGCCCTCGGCCTTGTACTGCGCCGGCGGGTTGGTGAGCACCTCGATGCGCTCGATGTCCTGCGCCGGGATCTGCTGCAGGGCATCGCCCGCCGTCTGGCCCGCGAGTTGCGCGACCGGCCTCCCGTCCACCAGGATCGTCACGCTGGCGTCGCCGCGCAGGCTGACGTTGCCGTCCGCGTCGACCTCGACCGAGGGTACGGCGCCGAGCACGTCGGCCACCGTGCCAGTCAGGCTCTGCAGGTCGGCGTCCACCGTGTAGATCCTGCGGTCGATCAGAGTCTCGACGCGCAGTGCCGGGGCGGTCACGACGACCGCCTCGGCGTTGCCCGCGACCGGTCCGGTCGGGGCCGCGAGCGCCAGCGCCGGCAGGTGGGCGAGCAGCGCGCCGACGCCCCCCGCCTTCCGCCACCAACCTCGGCCGGGTCCTGCCACTGCCAACGTCCGCTTCCTCTCCCGCCGCCGCGCGCGACCGGGCGCATGATGCGCGAGCCTGGCCGCCGCGCGCATGACTGTTTTCTTACAGGCGGGATGGGCTGCGATATCTCAGGAGCCCCTGCTCCCTCACCGAGCCGAGCCGGGCCGCGACGCGCCGCTGCTGAACGGAGCGTTCGCCGCCTCGTCCGCCCTGCTGTTCAGCACGCGCCGCAGCCCGTTCTCGCAGGGGCGCAACCTGCTCGGCGGCTACGTGCTGTCCGCGCTGGTCGCCGGCTCGCTCGCGGTCGCGACGGCGAGCGGCCTGATGCACCTGACGCGCAAGCTGCCTCCGCCGGCGGCCGGCATCACGCTGTCGGCGGTAATCGGCTCCGCGCCAGTGCACGACGCGGGCTTTCGCTTAATGCTGGTGCTGGCCACGGTCGGCTCGTTGCTGCTGGCCGTCGCCCTCGCCTACAACAACCTGTCGCGCCCCGGTCGCTACCCCGAGGTCTGGTTCTGAACGACCGCACCGCGGCCCGCGGCACCGGGCCGGCGAGGCAGTCGTAACGCGGCATCGGCGCGGCTCGGTCTCAGCCGAGCTGGTGGCCGGCCACGATCGTCGTCGTCCTGCCGCCGACCCAGACGTCACCCGCCGCATCGACGGATACGTGGATCCGGCCGCGGCCGCCCAGGCACGTCCCCTGCGAGGCGACGTACGGCGCGTGGGCCCGGCCGGTCGACAGCAGCCGCTGCGCGACCGAGGCGTTGAGGCTCCCCGTCACAGGATCCTCGCGGATGCCGCCCTGCGGGTCGCGGAAGAACGCGCGCAGCTCGAACTGCACGTCGCCACCGGCCGGGTAGGGGCCGACGACCCCCAGGTCCAGCGGCCCGGGAAAACTCGGCTCGGGCTCCAGCGCCAGCACCGCGGCGGCCGAGCCGAGCACGACCGCGATCCAGCCCGGGCCGTTGTCGGCCCACTGCGCGTCGAGGATGGCTTCGCGCTCGATGCGCAGGAAGCGGGCGATCTTGCGCAGCATGTCCTCCGCGACGTCGCCGCCGCGCAGCAGCGGCGGCGCAGCGAAGGCGAGCGTGTCGCCGCTGCGCCGCACGGGGATCAGACCGGCGGCGCACTGCTGCACGAGTCGCGACGGATCCCGCGGGCGCCCCCCGGCGTGCAGCCAGGCGTGGCAACTGCCTAGCGTCGGATGCCCGGCGAACGGCAGCTCGCGATCGAGCGTGAAGATGCGGACCCGGTAGTCGGCGGCCGGATCCGTCGGGGGGAGCAGGAACGTCGTCTCCGACAGGTTCAGCCACCGCGTCATGCGCTGCATCTGTTCGGTACTCATGTCGTCCGCGTCGAACACCACGGCGAGCGGATTGCCCGACAGCGGACTTTCATTGAACACGTCGACCAGCTGGAAACGGCGCTGCATCCGGACCTCCCTGCCGGACACCCCGGCTGCGGTCCGCGAGTCTAGCCCAGCCCCCGCCATGCATCGCTCCGCGACGCCCTACAATGACGTTCCCTTGTCCGCGCGAGGATCGCTCCGGTGCCGCGACCGCCGTCCGCCCGTGCCGCCCACCGGCTGCTGCTCGTGCTGCTCGGCCTGCCGTGGGCAGCCGCGCCGCCGGCGCAGGCGGCACCGGAGGAGATCCAGGTCTACCTCGACGACGCCACCGCCCCGGGGCATGTCGGCCTGGACCTGCACAACAACCTCGCGGTCGCCGGATTGCGCTCGCCGGACTACCCGGGCGAGCGTCCCGCCGAGCACGTCTACCGGCTGACACCGGAGTTCTACTACGGCCTGGCGCCAGGGCTGGAACTCGGCGCATACCTGCTGACCGCCCGCGACGCGACCGGGGAGGCCCACGTCGATGGCACGAAGCTGCGGCTCAAGTACATCGCCCCGCACGACGCTGCGCAGGGCGCGTTCTGGGGCGCGAACCTCGAGATCGGCCACAGCTCGCTCGCGGTGGCCGAGCGCCCCTGGAACTACGAACTCAAGGGGATCGCGGGGCTGCGCCGCGGACCGTGGCTGCTCGCCTGCAACCTCGACCTGGACGGATCGCCGTCGGCGCGCGGCGGCGCCGTCGGACTCGCGCTCGACACCACGCTCGCGCGCGACATCGGCCACGACACGCAGCTGGCGCTGGAGGCCTACGACGAGCTCGGCCCGCTACGCGGGCCGGGTGGCCTCAGCGACCGCAGCCAGATGCTGTACGCCGCCGTCGACAGCGAGTTCAGGGCCTTCGACCTGAACCTCGGCGTCGGCCGCGGGCTGACGCATGCCTCGGACCCGTGGGTGCTCAAGGCGATCGTCGGCTTCAAGTTCCGGTGACGGCGACGTCCGGCGCGACGGCCGGGCGCCGCGCGCCGGGACTTCAGCCGGCCAGCAGCTTCGTCGCCTCGAGGATCCGCTCGCCGAACTTGCGCGCCGTCGCGATGTCGCCGGCGACCATCTCGTCGGCCGACGCGTCGGAGGGCGTGGTGGTCATCAGTCCCGACGACGAGGCGACGTAGTTGATGTCGTCGCGGGTCGCGCTCTTGGAGTTGCTCGGCATCATGCCGGTGCCGACCCAGAGCATGCTGTGCTGCTGGCTGAGCGTGAACAGGTAGTGCAGCGTCGAGAGCTTGTCGCCGTTCATCGATGCCGAATTGGTGAAGCCGGCCGCGAGCTTGTTCTTCCAGTGCTGGCTGTACCACGGCTTGCTGGAGGCGTCGGCGAACTTCTTGAACTGCCAGGACACGTTGCCCATGTAGGTCGGCGAGCCGAACACGATCGTGCGCGCGGCGGCGAGCCGCTCCCAGCCGCCTGCCGGCAGGTTGCCCTCGGCATCGATGGCGAGCAGTTCCGCGCCGCTGGTGGCCGCGACGGCCTCGGCGATCTTGCGGGTGTGGCCGTAGCCGCTGTGGAAGACGATGACGATGTTGCTCATGGGCGGGATCCTGGTGGTTGCTGCCGTGGCCCGCGACGGGCCGGCTCGCCGGCACGCTGCGTGGCATGTGGCAATGCTGACGCAACCTGCCGGCGGTCGACAGCCCACGGCCGGGCAACCCCGCGTTTCCCGGACGCGAACGACACACGGCCGGCAGCGCGGCGCCGCGCACGCTCGGCTGATCGGCGGGCTCTATCGGCGCCATCCAATCTTTGCATCGAGCGCGCAGTCGGAGCGACGTATGCTCCGTCCATGCCCGTCGCATCCTGCGCACGGGCCCCACTTGCCGGAGGACCGATGACGACCCCAATAGACAAGGTGATGTATACGGCGCGCGCCCATGTCACCGGCGGCCGGGACGGCGAGGCCAGGAGCGACGACGGGCTGCTCAGCGTGCGGCTGTCGGCGCCGAAGTCCATGGGCGGCGCGGGCCAGGGCACCAACCCGGAACAGCTGTTCGCGGCCGGCTACGCCGCCTGCTTCCTCAGCGCGATGAAGTTCATGGCCGGGCAGGAAAAGGTCACGCTGCCGGCGGGCACCCACATCGACGCGACCGTGGACCTCGGGCCGACCTCGCTGGGGTTCGGGCTCGCCGTCCGGCTCGCAATCGGGGTGCCGGGCCTGGATCGCGCCGTTGCCGAGGGGCTGGTCGCGAAGGCGCACGCCGTGTGCCCGTACTCGAATGCCACGCGCGGCAACATCGCCGTGGAACTGAGCCTCCTCTAGGCGCAGCGGCTGCCGCGGCCAGGGAATCCCTGCCCGCGGCAGCCAGCCGCTGGCGCCGGGGCGGGCTAGGCGATATCGTCCCTGCACCCGCCCCGCGGCGGGTGGCATGCGGGATGACGGCATGCCCTAGAGGCGGAGGCCCGGCTGCGGCGGTTCAGTCTTGCGCGCCGGGTGGTGCCGCAGCCTGCACCGACCCTCCGGAGACCACCATGTCGTTCCGCGCCGTCCGCACCACCGCCACGCTGCTCGCGGCCCTGCTCGCCGCCGCCGCCGCGACGGCAGTCGCCACCGAGGAGCCCGCCGCACCGATACGCGGCTTCTCGCCGGCCCACGCCGCGAGCGAGCACGAGCTCGAGACGGCGTTCCAGGCGCTGCCCTCGGCCACGCGGGCCCGCGACTGGCACCGGCGCCTGACCCGCGACCCGCATCCGGCGGCATCCGCCGCCAACAACCGCCTCGCCACGCTGATCGCCGACGAGTGGCGCCGCCAGGGGTGGGAGGACGTCACGCTGCGGCGCTACGACGTGCTGCACTCGCGCCCGCGCCACGTCGCGCTGGAGATGGTCGCGCCCCACCGCTACCGCGCCTCGCTGCGCGAGGACAGCTACGGGGTCGATCCGTCGACCCGCAACCCGGCCGTCTCGGGCTCGTACTTCGGCTACTCGGCCTCCGGCGACGTCACCGCCGAGGTGGTCTACGCGCACAGCGGCAACCCGGACGACTACGAGCTGCTGCGCCGCCATGGCATCAGCGTGCGCGGCAAGATCGTGCTCGTGCGCTACTCGAACCCGTACAGCTACCGCGGCTTCAAGGCGCTGACGGCGGAACGGGAGGGCGCGGCGGCGCTGCTGATCTATTCCGATCCGGCCGAGGACGGGGCGTCCAGGGGGAAGGTCTTCCCCGACGGGCCGTGGGGTCCGGCGAGCCACATCCAGCGCGGCGCGATCACCTACGACTTCATCGTGCCGGGCGACCCGACCACGCCGGGCTGGGCGTCCGTGCCCGGCGCCAGGCACGCGCCCGCGGCCACCGCGCGCTCGCTGCCGAAGATCATCGCGCTGCCGCTGTCCGCCCGGGACGCGCAGCCGCTCCTCGAAAGCATGACCGGCGAGGAGGTCCCCGCCGAGTGGCGCGGCGACCTGCCGCTCACCTACCGCTTCACCGGCGGCGTGAAGGTGCACGTCAACGTCGACATGGATACCAGCATCCAGCCCTACACGGTCGTCGAGGCACGGCTGCGCGGCACGGAACTGCCCGACGAGTGGGTGCTGATCGGCAACCACCGCGACGCCTGGGCCTACGGCGGCGTCGATCCGGTCAGCGGCACGGTGTCGATGCTGGAACTGACGCACGACCTCGGCCAGCTCAAGCAGCGTGGCATCCGCCCGCGGCGCACCCTCATCGCCTGCAGCTGGGACGGCGAGGAGTACGCGCTGACCGGCTCCACCGAGTGGGGCGAGCAGTTCGCGGACGAGCTCAAGCACAAGCTGGTCGCCTACCTGAACGTCGACGAATCGGTC
>Ga0316217_10004539_pt1 | contig 14906 bp, 14 predicted proteins | sample 1anoAmetaG_FD_203633 | JGI IMG/M metagenome (GOLD analysis project Ga0316217, IMG submission 203633) | Freshwater microbial communities from Trout Bog Lake, Wisconsin, USA - 1anoA | ecosystem: Environmental > Aquatic > Freshwater > Lake > Hypolimnion/Profundal zone | place: USA: Wisconsin... | reverse complement strand
AATGGCGCGCCTGCCCAGCCCGCCGCCAGCGCCGCGAAGTCGCGGGCAGCCGCAACCGAGCCGGCGTCTGTGCCCCCCGGCAAGAACGCACCCGCTGCCGCGGAATGATCGCATGAACGCTCCCGCCTCCGAGGCTGACGTTTCGACCTTTTGCGCCCGCCTCGATCGAGTCTCCAAGCTCTTCGGCAGCTTTGCGGCCCTGCGCCAGGTGACGCTGGATCTAGAGCCGGGCCGCTGCTATGTGCTGCTGGGCGAAAACGGAGCGGGCAAATCCACGCTGCTGCGCGTTCTGGCCGGACTGCTGCGCCCCAGCTTCGGCACGGTCCGGGTCTTCGACGGAGTGGAGCCGCACGAGGCGCGCGCGCGCATCGGCTACATGAGCCACGCCCCCATGCTCTACGACGAGCTGACCGCCCAGGAAAACCTGCGCTACTTTGCCGCTCTCTACCCCGGCCGCAAATGCCTTGAACCCGCCGAAGCGCTGCGCCAGGTGGGCCTGGACCCCGACCTGCCGCGCACCTTCGGACAGTATTCGCAGGGGATGCGCCAGCGCACCTCGCTGGCCCGCGTGCTGCTGCCCGCGCCGGAGCTGCTGCTGCTCGACGAGCCCTTCTCCAATATGGATGTGGAGTCTGCCCATCAGATGGTCGAGCTGCTGGCCCGCTTCCGCCAGGGCAACCGCACCATCGTCATCACCACGCATCAGCGCGAGATGGCCGCGCCCATCGCCGATTGGGTGCTGCGGCTGCACGCCGGCCGCGTGGCCTCGTTCGAGCCAGGGAGCCCCACGCTATGAAGACCAACGGCGCGCGCTTTCTGGAGAGCCTGAAGATCGGCTTCGAACTTCGCGAGTACGAGGTCGATCCCGAGGATCTGTCGGCAACGACAGTCGCTCGCAAGATCGGAATGCCGGCCGAGCAGGTCTTCAAAACGCTGCTGACTACAGGCGGACCCGGCGTCTATGTCTTCGCCGTGATTCCCGGCGACGCCGAGCTGGACTTCAAGAAACTGGCCCGCGCCGCCGGCCTGCGCAAGGCCGAGATGGTTCCGCTCAAGGAGGTGCAGCCCTTGACCGGCTACATCCGCGGCGGGGTCACCGTATTCGGCGCAAAGAAAGCCTACCCGGTCTTTGTGGACGAGACCGCCATCCTCTTTGACCAGATCAGCGTTTCCGCCGGAACCCGCGGAACGCAACTGCTCCTCAGCCCCGACGACTACCTGCGCGCCGCCGAGGCGCAGACCGCCGACCTGACCAAAGACGTGGCCAAGACCACGGTCCCGGAGGCCCGCCCATGATGCCCCGCGCCCTGTGGACCCACCTGGTCAAGGACTTGCGCATCGAGCTGCGCACCCTGGACGCCTTTGTCTCGATGCTTTTCTTCTCGCTGCTGGTGGTGGTGCTTTTTTCCATCGCCTTCGACCCGCGCGGGGCCTTTTCGCAGCAGATCGCCGGCGGCGTGCTCTGCGTAGCCACCATGTTCGCCTCGGTCAGCGCCCTCAACCAGGCCTGGGCGCGCGAGATTCGCCACCAGGTGCTGGACGCGCAGCGCATGGTCCCCTCGCCCGGAGCGGAACTCTATCTGGCCAAGGTGATCGCCAATTTTCTCTTCGTCACCGCGGTGCAGATCATTCTTGCGCCCTGCTTCCTGATCTTCTATAACCTGCACATCGCCGGGCAGGCCTGGCTGCTGGCGCTGGTGCTGCCGCTGGGCACCTGGGCGCTGGTGGGCAACGGCATCTTCTTCGCCGCGCTCTCCATCCGCAGCCGGAACAGGGAGCTGCTGCTCTCGCTGATTCTGTTTCCCATCTTCATTCCGGCGCTGCTGGCCATGGTGCAGGCGACGACCTCGATCCTGACCGGCGAGAGCGACCCCACGCTGTGGATCAAGCTGCTGGTGGGCTACGACATCATTTTCACCACCGTCAGCCTGCTGCTCTTCGATGTCGTCTTCCACGCGGAGTAACCGTCCCGTTCCCGCGCCTCGTCACAGCGCCCCTAGCCCGCAGCGGCTATCCTTGAAGAAGCGATCCTCCGGCGTTTGCGCTCTCTGCGCCCGGGGCGGCGAATATTTCTATCGCAAGAGAAGGGGTAAAGTGGTCCAGTTTTCAGATTCAGAAGATCAAAACCTGCCGCCTGTCGAGTCTCCCAGGGCCGCCGATGTTCCGGAACCAGCCAAGAAATCCAAATGGTACCGCTGGCGCAAGGACGGCACGGCGCTGATCAACTATTTGCTCGACAGCGAGGTGCATACCTTCGCATTCAGCGTGGCCGCCAATGCCATTCTGTCGTTTTTGCCGTTCGTTGTGCTGCTGTATACCCTGTCGTCGAAGGTTTTCCGTTCCGCCTCCATGGCGCTTTCGGTAACGGAGGTGGCCAAGTACTTTATTCCTTCGCCGGCCGACGATCCGAATTTTGTCGTTCGCCTGCTGCAAAAGGCCGCCGAGCACCAGAACGTGCAGGCATTCTCGCTGATCATGATTCTGGTGGCCTGCACGGGAATCTTCTTGCCGCTGGAAGTGGCTTTGAATCAGGCCTGGGGCGTCGCAAAGAGCCGCAACTACCTTGCGAACCAGGTGGTGGCCTTCGGGCTGGCGATTCTGATGGTGATTCTGGGCGTCGTGGCGATCGTGATCAACGCCGTGGCCACAACCATGCTGACCGATATTTTCTTCGGCCACGTAGACAACATCTTCTTCAAGGGCTTGGACTGGCTGGTGCTGGCAATCTCAACCGGCTTGGCCTGCATCGTATTTCTCTTCGCCATTTACTGGCTGCTGCCGAACCGCAAGGTCCCCTGGCGGCCGGTCATGAAGACCGCCGCCATCACCGGCGTAATCTGGCTGGCGGCGAAGTTCATTTTCGTTGCCCTGCTGCCGCACCTCCATTTGGGAGACCTCTACGGAGGGTTCCAGGTGTCGGTCGGGCTGATCTTCTGGGCGTATACCTCCGGGCTGATCCTGTTTGCCGGCGCGCAGTTTTCCGTGGCGCGCATGGGCAACAAGGAAAGCTAGATTGCATCGGAGATTGAGGTAACTCGGAGGGTGTCCCCGCGGTTGACGCCGCGGCACACTCCGCTTCAAAGACTGCCGGTCAAGGTCCTGGAGCGTTACGATTTTGCGTAATTCGTTTGCCCAGTTGCATGATTGGGTATTCCATCCACCTGTAACTGATCCATGCCAGTGTGGCCGTAAGCAAGATTGTAAAACCCAACGAAGCGGACTCGCTGGAAACATGCAGGGCCGACAACGCCCTAACCACAAACAGGTTCACAAAGGGATGAAGAAGATAGACGCCGTAGGTCGCTTCGCCGACCCGTCTGAGGCATTTCCCAATCGATTGCGGCAGCGCAGGCGCGCACTTGTAAAATGCGAAGACGATCGCCATGGAAATTGAGGACATAGAAACGCGGTTGAACCCGGTCACAATGCTTACCCTATGGCCGGTTGCGGGGTAGGCGACAAATGCCGCCAGGATCAGGACAAACAGCGGGCCGCGCACGATGCGCGGCACCTCGATATCCCGCAGGCCGTAATAGAACGCCAGCCCGGCACAATACAGGAATAGATTATTAAGAGGATTGATGTAAATCGACCATTGTTTGGGAAGAGCGACGCCGGGGTCGAGGAGATAAAACGCAAAGATCAGCGCGACCGCAAACGATGCGCCTGTTATGAGAAACCCCAGCCATCTTCTCAAATGAAACGCGTAGATCAGAAACGGAGTAAGAGCGTAGTAGACCAGCTCGTTTCCGATCGACCACCCGCCCTTAACCATATAGGCGGTGGGCTTCACGAATCCAAACAGGCCGGTCAGGCTGAGTAGCACTTTTCCCGCACCGTAGCGCACGCCTTGCATGGAACCCAAGAGAACCGCGAAGCCGACGCAAAGCCAAAGAAGAGGGAGAATCCTGAACAGCCTGCGGATCAGGAAGCGGAAGGAACTCCCGATATCGGTAATATAGGAATCGTATGCAAGGGCAATGCTCAGCCCCGAAATAACAAAGAACATCGAGACGGCATAAATGCCAAGCTTTCCCAAGAGCGTTGACGCGTCGTCCGTTCCAACGCAGTGATAGGATAGGACCGACAAGGCTAGCGCGCCTCTCAGCCAATCTAACTCCTCGCGACGCCTCGCCATGAGCCGCTCTCACTTTCAAAGCATGATGAAACATCCGATCAAGGGTCTAATTCCCGAATTGCATTCCTAAGGGTTAAAGCACCCCTTCATTTTTGCTACTTACTGCACGACGAAAGCCGTGCCCTTTCAGAACTTCGACTTATTCAGAGGATTCTTAGAGCGCCGGACGCCTCAAATCCCGCTCCCACAGGCCGATGCAACGCCCGAGAGTCACAGAATGCTTGCGGATCGTCCGTAACTTTTTCGACAAGATGGATCTGGGGATAAGTAAAGCAATACGACTCGATTGCAGCGACGCACACAAGGCGATCCGTTTGGAAGAAGCGATTTATCCAAGGCCATCGGGGCGGGAGCGGGGGGTGCACAGGAACAGACCGGTCACATCCCTGGCATTCTTGCTTGGAAGCCCTCCAACCCAGCCCCGTTCCTCAACCTGGCGCAAACTCGCAATACAACGGCTTGCGAGAGTCTGCGCCCCGCCTAAGTCATTCTCCTATTTGAACTCCCCGAAGTGCGCGTCTTCGGGCGTCGCGGGCTCGTCCAGGAACTGGATGGTCGTTGCCGGACCCAGATTGGCCGGCTCGGTCCAGGACGAAAGCGCCCACACCACCTGCTTGGACGGGGTGACTTCGATGGCCTGCACGCTGCCCGCGATCGCCTTGGGGTCCATGCTCCACTCGTTTTGCCAACTGTTGACGACCGTGTTGCCGTTCGCCAGCCGCCAGGCATTTTGCAGGGAACCGAATTTGTACTCGGGCGTGTCGGCCGGGCTCCAGCTCCACACCGCGTCGCCGCGCCGCGTCACCTCGCGCACGCCCATGCCGTCGGTAATCAGCACATTGCCGTTCTTTAGCGGCTCCACGCCCCAGATGCCTTTGCCGGGAAACGACCACAGTTCGTTGCCGTTGGCGTCGTACTCGACTACCTTGTTCAGGTCCATGTGCGCCACCAGCAGCGTGCCCTGCGGGGTGAGCCGCATGTGCCGGAACTGCCCATGGGTGCTGGACGGCTGCTTGGTCTTGAGCACCAGTTCCTTCTCCGTCGCGCCGGTGACGATATTCACCACGCGCAGCAGGGCCGGATCGCCGTTCTGTATATAGAGCACGCGCTCCTTGCCAATGGGCACGGCGGTATGCACCTCGTGGCCGGCCGGAGGTTCGTAATTCCATAGCACTTTTTTGTCCGGCGCAATCAACGTTACCCCGAACTGATGCGCGAAGAGGATGTTGCCATTCGAGAGCATGACGGCGTCGCTGATCTCGCCCTTGCCGGCCGGGTCGTCGTAACTCCAGGCCACCTTGCCCTGGCGCACGACGAAGATCTTGCGCTGATGCGATTCTCCGGCGTAGAGAAAGTCGTGCTGGGCCAGCCCCTTGCCGGGAAGCGAGGCGGGCGTCTGCGCGGAAACGGCGGCGGAGACTCCAAGAACAATCGGGACGATCAGCGCTTTAAGCATCATTCGAGTAACTTGCTCCTGTGACTGATTTGGAAGCGCCGCGCGGGGCAGTTTTTCCTCCCCCCGAGGATACACTCTGTTCGCCGCGCAAACGGGTCCGTGGCGTTAGATTTCGTCGCTGAAGAGATCCTCGATGGTGGTCTCGAAGAGCCGGGCAAGTTTGAACGCCAGCGGGAGGCTGGGATCGAATTTGCCCGTCTCGATGGCGTTGACCGACTGCCGCGAGACCTCCAGCCGTTCGGCAAGATCGGCCTGCGACCAGTTGCGCTCGGCGCGCAGCACGCGCAATCGGTTCTTCATCTGTACCTCGCCTTGAGAATGAGGGAGGAGATGCCCACAAAGAACCAGAACATGGGAAACAGCAGATAGAGCTCCAAGTGGGCCACCTGGAGAAAATGTTCGAGGAAGCCCCACACCGTGGTGACAGTAAGGGTGGCTCCAATGCTCCAGAGCATCGACTGAACGAAGATGGTCCGCTGGAACTCGTCTTTTTCTTCTCCCAGGTAGATGCCTGCGACGGCCAGGCCCGCAACGATGGGGATTGCGGGAAGAACGGCAATCAGGTAAGCGACGAGCCCGGTTGGCGGATGGTGGCTGAATAGCCAAACGGCCGGGCAAAGGAAGGCGACGTAGACAAGCATCGCGGCAATGAACCGATTGTTGTAGCGCTTCATCGCAGGACTGTTGGACGCACAAACCATGTTTGGTCTCCTTTACAATGTGACAACTTCACTTTACATTTGTCACGCCGGGATTGTCAAGCGTGCTTGTCATTTTTTCTGCTGGCCGAAGATTCAGGAGTGCGACCGGCAAGTGCCTGGGCACGGAATGCTCTAGACTCAAAACGTGGGCTTTCAGGATTTTCTCGGCAATTCGGCGACGGTGACCCGGCTGCGGGAGAGCATCGGCGCGCAGCGCTTTCCGCAGTCGTTGATTCTGGCTGGGCCGCGCGGCGCGGGCAAATACACGCTTTCGCTGATGCTGGCCAAGGCGGTCAACTGCCTTCATCCCACCGAAAGCAACGGACTGCCCGACTTCTGCGGCGTGTGCTCGAACTGCACGCGCATCGCCGACTCGAGCAACCTCGAAGAGCGCGTGGCTGAAGCGGTGGCCGCCCGCGAGGAGATGCGCGATGTCGACAAGCGCGAGACCCGCATCCTCATCCAGACCCACCCCGACGTGCTGATCGTTCCGCCCGACCCGCCGCAACTGCTCATCAAGATGGGTCAGGTGCGGCAGGTGATTCACGTGGCCAACTACCGTCCGCCGGTCGAGTCCAAACGCACGTTCACCATCTTCACCTCCTCGGCGTTCATGAAAGAGGCGGCCAACAGCCTGCTCAAGGTGCTGGAAGAGCCGCCGGAGCACACTTCGCTGATCCTGCTCACCGAGAACCCGCAGGAATTGCTGCCGACCATTCGCTCGCGCGCCGTGGTGCACCGGCTGGGCGCGCTGCCCGCCTCGGACCTCGAGTCGTTGCTGGCTCTGCGCCGCCCGGAGCTGAAATCCACCGATCGCGCCCTGGCCGCGCGCCTCGCCGAGGGCGCCGTGGGCCGCGCGCTCACCATCGACCTGGGCGTCTATCTGGCCAGCCGCCAGGATGCGCTGATTCTGCTGCGCACCGCCCTGCGCGAGCCCGATTACTCGCAGCTCTTCCACGCCACGGAAAGCTACCGCGCCGGGGCCGACGGACAGGAGAAGACCGTCAACCTGTTGCGCGCATTGGGCAGCCTGGTCGAGGATCTGCTGCTGACGATTGCCGGCACGCCGCAACTGGTGCGCAACCTGGACCTGAGCGCGGAGTTGGAGCGCATGGCGCAAGGGCTTAGCGTGGATTGGATCGACTCGACCTCTCGCGCGCTGGTGCAGGTGGAGCAGGGCATGAGGCGCAATCTGCTGCGCTCGCTCTCGCTGGACGCCATGGCCGTGAGCCTGGACCGGAATTGACTCCTCCGCAGGAACAGGCAACCCCTGGCAGCCGGCGCGCATTTCTCTGGGTATAATCGATTTCTGCCCTCGATTGGAAACTTGCGGCGAAGCGGCCTTCCCCGGCCTGTTTGGCTTGCGGGCGCAGCTTTCCCGATTTCGGCAGGCAGAAGCTTCTGTTCCCATCTGGTCCTGGACCGGCGCCAAGGAATCGCAGGTTCGAAACGCCGGGGCGAGCGGCTTGGTCACTTCTTCAGCGCACTGAACTTGTTGCACGCAACTGTCTCGATCTTCAGCAGAGAGGATTCTCCCCATGGTCAACCAGGCGATTCCCCCCGCCGCAAGCAACGGAAAAGGCGCGACGGCAGAACGGCCCAAACCGAGCGCGAAAAAGCACGGGCCGGCGCAGCTCGCCATCCAACTGAGCTCCCACACTGCTGAAGAGCAGAACGCGCAGCGCCAGGCCGAGCTCTTCTACCTGCAAAAGCAGATCCAGGCGCAGACCCCCATGGTCATCGTGCTCGAAGACGGAGAAAAGATCGAAGGCTGCATCGAGTGGTACGACCGCCAGGTTCTCAAGGTGCGCGGCCGCGCCAAGACCATGATCTACAAGTCGGCCATCAAGTACATGTACAAGGTGGGAGATGTGGGGCAGTGAACAGTTGTCAGGGGTCAGGGGTCAGGGATCAGGGAATAGGGAATAGGGAACAGGGAACAGGGAATAGGGAACAGGGAGTAGGCTACGGCCTCTCGCATCCTGTCCCGGCGCAGATGCTCCGTGCCCCATCCATTCCGCGGCTTTTCGCGGAATGGGTGGGAAAGCACGAATCTTCCGTTCCGAGCACGCCACTGACCACTGAAAACTGAAAACTGACAACTGACAACTGACAACTGACAACTGTCAACTGATAACTGATAACTCTGTTCACTCTTCCTTCGCCGCCTTGCGCAGGCGGTCGCGGATGGCCGCACCGATGCCTTCGCGGGGCGGAAACGGGCAGAGGATGACCGTGCAGCCCGCGGCATCGAGCGCGCGCAGGCCGGCGTAGAGGTTCTGCGCCAGTTCCTCGGGAACCAGCCAATGTCCCCAGGCAAAGACCGCTGCCGTGCCCGGCGGCGGGGCGATCTCGGCGGGCAGCATGACGCCGATCCGCTCCCCCTTCATCTGACTAGCCGCTTCCGCCAGCTTGACGCCGAGTTCGGCCAGCGACGCCTCCACCAGCACCAGCCTGGCCTTGGGCGCGTAGTGGCGCAGGCCGACGCCGGGCGAGGGCAAGGCTTCCCTGGGCGACGCTTCCAGCGGTCCCGTGCGGCGAAAGACTTCCACCGCGCCCGCAGTGTCTCGAATCTGGACAGCCGTGACCGCGCCGGGGCGGTAGACGACCATCGGGCTCTGGCAGGGATCGAGCACCGTGGACTCGACGCCGTGCTCCGCGGAACCAGCGTCCAGAATCGCGTCGATGCGCCCGTCAAGATCTTCGAGCACATGCGCGGCGGTGGTGGGGCTGGTGTGGCCGAAGGTATTGGCGCTGGGCGCGGCCACCGGAAGCCCGGCGCGGCGGATCAGCTCCAAGGCCACCGGATGCGCGGGCATGCGCACGCCGACCAGCGGCCGGCCGGCGGTAACCGCATCGGGAACCGCCGAGGTGCGGGGCAGCAGCAGGGTCAAAGGGCCGGGCCAGAAGGCGGCCATCAGCTTGCGGGCGGCTTCGGGAATGGCGGCCACCAAGCCTTCGAGCATCGTCTCATCGGCAATGTGCACAATCACGGGGTCCCAGGCGGGGCGCTGCTTGGCGGCAAAGATGCGGCCCACCGCTTCGGCGTCCAGGGCATTCGCGCCCAGCCCGTAAACCGTCTCGGTGGGGAACGCCACCAGGCCACCGGCGCGCAGGATCGCTGCCGCATGTCCGATCGCCGCTTGTGCTTCGGCGCTTTCAAGATGAGCCGGGTCCACGGCCAATCGCAAAGTCTTCACCTCTCTATTGTCGCCTGTTCTCCGCGCGCAAGGGGATGGGACGGGGCCGGAACCGCCGGTCTTCGTTTTCGATTCCCCCGGCGTCGCGTTCTTGGGTATAGTTGAGCCTCGCGGCGTCGCCTTCGCGCACCCAGCGCACAGGCTGCGCGGCGGCATCTTCCCAGCGCAAGGAGAGGTCATGAGCACACCGTTGTTCGGCAGCTATCGGCTCGGCATGTGGCGGGACATCGTGGCGGGAGCCCTGTTCTGGGGCCTGTTGATCTGGGGAGGATTCGCCGCCTGGAATTATGTGCAAACGGGCAAGCAGCTTCCCAAGTTGAAGGATGCCGACGGGGCGGTCCGCGCTCGCGCCGCCGAAGAGCTGGGCCGGCACGGCGGCGGACGGGCAGTCGAGCCGCTGATCGAGGCCTTGAACGACCCGGATTCGCTGGTTGCCTCGAACGCCGCCACGGCGCTGGGCAAGATCGGGGACCCGCGCGCCGTCGATCCGCTGCTGAACGCGCTGGCGAAGAACGCCGGCACCACCCAGGAGGCGATCGCCGCAGCGCTGGGCAAAATCAAAGACCCGCGCACCATCCCCCTGCTGATCGAGGACTTGAAGGGCTCCAACCCCGACGTCCAAACCGGGGCGCGGATGGCCTTGGGCAAGATCGGCGCGCCGGCGGTCGAGCCGCTGCTCGCCCTGCTCAAGGGCCAGGATACCGATCTGCGCCGCGAGGCGGCGCTGGCGCTGGGCGAAACCAAGGACCGGCGCGCGGTGCTGCCGCTCCTCGACATCCTGCAAGGGCTGGACGACCAGTTGCGCGGCGATGCCGCCTACTCCCTGGGCGAGCTGAACGATGCGCGCGCGGTGCCGCCGCTGATCGCCCTGATGAAGGACCCCAACAGCGATATGGTGCGCGCCGCCGGCCAGGCCCTGGGCCAGATCGACGACCGCCAGGCAGCGGATTATTTGATGGGCGAGTTTCACGCCCACAACTGGACGCTGATCGCCCTGGACAGTTCGTTCTTTGTCCGCAAGGGCGAGAAGGGTTCGGAAGACACGTTAATCGAGGCCTTGCAGCAGACCGGCAGCACCGGCCTGGCCGAGAACATGCTCAACTCCGGCAACACGAAACTCCACGACGCCGCCAACGACTGGGCGTCGAAGAACAACTACACCATCATGTATATGCCCGGAGGAAAAGGCGCGGCCTGGGGCAGCAAGTAGCGGCGCTCGGGACAGTTGCGCCACCCAGGCAATCAGATTTGGAAGAATCCAAGTCTTGAAAGGGCATGGCTTTAGCCGTGCCGGAAGAAAGCCAGAGAGTCCTTTGTCTTCAGCCCTGAGGGATGGTTTGGATGCATGCAAGACGTCCCTCAGCGGCTGAGGCGCCAAATTTGACCCCGTGATCGGCACGGCTAAGGCCGAGCCCTTTCAATGCAACGCAACAGCTCAAATGTTAGCCACTCGGCAGGTTGTTCCCGTGCCCTCGAATCCGCTACCATTGCCCTCGATTCCCCAACGGGATTCATCTGCCCCAGGAGCCATCCCCATGCGCCGCAGCTTCCCTTTGTGCCTTGCCGTTCTGCTTGCTGTTTCCTCTTTTGTTTCCAACACCCTGCGCGGGCAAGAGGCCGTTCCCGCCGATGCGCCCTACAAAAGCGCCGGCCTGCCGGTGGAGAAGCGGGTGGCCGACCTGCTCCGTCGCATGACGATCGAGGAGAAGGCGAAGATGCTCGCCGGCTCGGGCTGGATGGAGTCGGCAGCCATTGACCGGCTGGGGATTCCCGCGATCGAGATGGCCGACGGTCCGTTGGGCGTGCGCTCCTGGGCGGGCAGCTCGGCCGTCACCAACCTGCCCGGCGGGCCGCTGACAGTGCTCTCCACCTCGTTCCCCTCGGGCGTGGCCATGGCCGCTGCGTGGGACACCGATCTGGTCAAGCGCGAGGGCCAGGCCATCGCCCAGGAGGTGAAGGCGCTGGGCCGCGACATGATCCTGGGCCCCACGGTCAACATCGACCGCGTGCCCCTGTGGGGACGCAACTTCGAGGGCTACGGCGAAGACCCGTACCTCAGCTCACGTCTCGGCGTAGCCTATATCCAGGGCGTGCAGGGCGAGGGCGTCATCCCCTCGGTGAAGCACTTTGCTGCCAACAACGAGGAGTTCGAGCGCCACCGCATCGACGAGAAGATCGACGCCCGCACGCTGCACGAGATCTATCTGCCCGCCTTCAAGGCTGCCGTCCAGGATGCGGATGTGTGGACCGTCATGTCGGCCTACAACAAAGTCAACGGAACCTACTGCGCGGAGAACGCGGCGCTGCTGACCGGCATACTGAAGAAGGAATTCGGCTTCAAGGGCTTCGTCATCTCCGACTGGGGCTCGACCTACTCGACCGCTGGCACGGTCAACGCCGGCATGGACCTGGAGATGCCCGGCGGCGCACCGGCCAGAGCCATGATCGCCTCGCCCCGGTCGCAGCTTTCCGGCAACAGCGGCGCGTGGCTCGAGGCCGACAAGGTACTCGCCGAGGTCAAGGCCGGGCGCATCTCCGAGGCCACGCTCAACGACAACGTCAGCCGCATCCTGCGCGTCATCTTTCTGAGCGGCCTCTTCGACCACTCGCACGCCGCCGGCGGCGAGGTGGACACGCCCGCGCAGCAAGCCGTGGCGCGCCAGGGAGCCACCGAGGGCATCGTGCTCTTGAAGAACGCCGGCGGGCTGCTGCCGCTGGACCCGGCCAAGATTCACTCCATCGCCGTGATCGGACCGAACGCCGCCGTGGCGCGGACCGGCGGAGGCGGCAGTTCGCTGGTGCGGTCGAAATATTCGGTTTCGCCGCTCGACGGAATTCGCCAGCGCGCCGGCAGCGGCATCGAGGTGAAATATGCGCTGGGCGCGGTGATGGAAGGCGAGACCCCGGCGCTGGAGACGCAGGCAACCAAGGCAACGCTGCTGGCCGAGGCCATGAACGCCGCGGCCCACGCCGATGTGGCCATCGTGGTGGTGGGCCGCTACTCCAAGCTGGAGGCGGAGAGCTTCGACGTGAAGACCATGGACCTGCCCGCCGGGCAGGATTGGCTGATCGACGCCGTCGAGCAGGTCAACCCGCACACCATTGTCGTGCTCAATACCGGCGACCCGGTCACGATGACCAAGTGGCTCGACAAGACGCAGGCTCTGCTCGACATGTGGTACGGCGGCCAGGAGGGCGGCCATGCGCTGGCTTCCATCCTCTTCGGCGACGCCAACCCCTCGGGCAAACTGCCCGTCTCCTTCCCCAAGAAGTTCGAGGATTCGCCCGCCTACGGGCACTATCCCGGCGAAAACCTGCACGTGGACTACGCCGAAGGCATCTACGTCGGCTACCGGTATTTCGACACCAAGAACGTGGAGCCGCAGTTTCCCTTCGGCTTCGGACTGAGTTATACCGGCTTCGAATACAGCGGCCTGTCGGTGACTCCGAAGATTTTTGGCAATGCGCCGATCCAGGTGCGCCTGAAGGTGAAAAACACCGGCACGCGCGACGGAGCCGAAGTCGTCCAGCTCTACGTCCACGACGGCCACGCCAAGATCGATCGCCCGGTGCGCGAGTTGAAGGGCTTTCAACGCGTGGAATTGAAGGCGGGCGAAACCAGGACCGTCACCTTCACCCTCGACCGCGCCGCGCTCTCCTACTGGAGTCCGGAGAAGAAAGACTGGGTGGCCGAGCCGGGGACCTTCGAGATTCAGGTAGGCGCATCGTCGCGCGACATCCGGCTCAAAGCGCCGCTGGAATTGGTGCGGCAAACAAAACCCCTCAAGCTCGGCAACGAGTAATCGAACCAAACGTCCGCGAAGGGGACTTTGCGGGAGTATTCTGCGTGCGACAAAGCCATTGAACTTGCCCTGGGTTTCAAAGTCGAGATCTGGGGCTACGTTGTTGCCATGCAGGACTGGGACCCGAAACCTCGGCCGCACGCCCAATCAAGCTGGGCTTGAGATCAAAGGTTGTGATCTCAAACCATGAGGCGGCATGACCAGCCAGCACGCCTTCGCACAGAATTCAGGCGGAGAGCAACCCTTCAGGACGTCGGCCTGTCAACTTGCGTACGCTCTTGGAGCTTCTGTATAGTCCTGATTCCAGAGAATGCTAACGCATAACGACCTTCCATGCTTCGGTCTGATGTCTACCCCAGGGAAGGTTGCCCGCAGTCGAACCGAGGCGTTCTACCAGGGAGTCGCGTGCCTGGCACGCATTCATGTCCAGCAATTAAGAAAATGCGAATGAAGGGAGACCTCGAAATGAAGACATTCTGCCGGAATGCCGTGGTGGCGCTGGTGGTGCTTGTCGCCGTAGCTACCGCTTGCCATGGCACTTCAAATCCCATTCTAGGCACATGGAACCTGGTGAAGGGAGACCGCTGTTACTACGACAAGCTGGTTTTTACCTCGACGGACGTCAACCAGTTCTCGCAGGGGAAAACGGGCGGGCCTGTTGGAGTGACTTACAACACGGAGACCAAAGGGAAGGTCTGGGTGATTACGGCAGGCTTCGGTTCGGGCGGGTCGCTGTTTGAGTTTGTGGGCGACGACCGAATTTCGATTACGCGGGCGTATGGTCCCTGCGTTTACCAGAAGGCGAAAGAATAGGTGGATGGATCGCCGGCCATTGACCGTGATCGGCGGGTGGCCCTGGTATCGCGAAGCATCTCATCAAGACGAGGGTGCCCCCGGTCTCTCGCAATTGGAGACCGGGGATTCCACTGACCTCGGCGTTCAGGCCGGGAGCCGGACAATCTCACCCTGATCGGCGGGTGGCCCTGGTATCGCGAAGCATCTCATCAAGACGGGGGTGCCCCCGGTCTCTCGCAATTGGAGACCGGGGATTCCACTGACCTCGGCGTTCAGGCCGGGAGCCGGACAATCTCACCCTGATCGCTCCCGGCCACGAACCCTCCCCAGCCCCGGATTACTCCCGAAAACGCCCCAGGGTCCACGGACGGGGTGCGCACTGAAGAATCGACCTCCCGGCAAGTTGACGGGCATTTGCAGATGATTTCCGTCCTTGGCCGCACAATGGTTTCAGGCCAGAATCCCGCTCGCGTCCGGTCCGTCTCCAGTCAAAGATTCACTGCAAACTTCCCGGAATCCCGGCAAGACAAACTTCAACCGAATTTCTCATCAGGCAGGCCAACAAATTTGTAGCGCCGGCCTCCTGGCCGGCTGTAGCGTGGGTCTCCCGACCCACGCAGGACACCGTTTGCTCGGTTAGGGTGCAAGTAAACCGTATTGAGGAACAAAGCTTCGCTCTGGCGGCGAGGACGCCGCCAGCACAGCCGACCGGGAGGTCGGCGCTACTGAGCGTCGATCAGGCCGTGAGAAATGCAGGCTAACCCCTTTGCCGAGAAGATTTTGCGGATAACTTCAATGATGAGACGAATTTAG
>Ga0316217_10004536_pt1 | contig 14912 bp, 9 predicted proteins | sample 1anoAmetaG_FD_203633 | JGI IMG/M metagenome (GOLD analysis project Ga0316217, IMG submission 203633) | Freshwater microbial communities from Trout Bog Lake, Wisconsin, USA - 1anoA | ecosystem: Environmental > Aquatic > Freshwater > Lake > Hypolimnion/Profundal zone | place: USA: Wisconsin... | reverse complement strand
CTTTTTCACAAGGCCTCGAAGATGGTCGTGCTGGGCGGTCCGGCCCATGCCGAGCTGGAAGGCCCGGGCGGCATCCTGGTCAGCCCGGGCTGCGCTTTCGGGCAGACCCCCAACTCCCTGCGCGAGGTGGAAGCCACCGCTGCCTTCGGCGAACGCTGCACCCCAGGACCAGACCACGCCTCCGGGTCCCCCCCTCCGGTCTTCCCTCACCACCGGCCCGCCCGGCCCAATCCGGCGCCTGCCGGGAACCGGAGGACCCGATGACCCAACTCGTCCGCCCCAGCCAGTTCGTTCTCAGCTACGGCCCCGGCGCCATTCTGGAAAGTCCGTCCGGACCGGTGATCGTGCCGGACCTGGGCGCGATGATCGGCACACTCGGGCGCAACGGCCACTCCGACCCCAGCCGGTTCGAGATCCTGGACCAGCGTTTCACCTCCCAGCCGCTGCACCCCGATCTTCCGGACCAGCCCGGAGGGGAGCCCTGGGCAATCCTGCGGATCCCGAGCAATGCCGAGCTGAAGTGGAAGGACGGCAAGCAGGTCTATCCCGCAAAGGCCTTTCCCCATTGGTGCCTGTGCTCGCGCCATTCCAACCTGTACATGGACGAGAACGGTTGCCCCGACTGTGGCCCGCTGGACAGGACGGACCTGGACCGGAAGGCGGGACAGGAGGCCTACCGGTTCGTCTGGGCCTGCCGGAACGGCCATCTGGATGATGTCGACTGGCTCGGTTTCATCCATTGGAACGGGTCCAGCCGAGCCGCATGTGGCGCCGAACACCTCAAGGTCCAGGGTTCCGGCGGGTCCACCGAGGCGGTCAGGATCGTCTGCCCGGTCTGCAAGCGGGGGGCTACGCTGCTGGACCTGTTCCATAAGCCTTGGCCATGCACCCGCAGGCATGCCCACCGGATCGGGAGTGAAGAGATCTGCGGGGAAAAGATGCTGCTCCAGCAGCGCGGGGCCCACGCCCTGTTCCAGCCCGAGGTGGTCACCTCCCTCACCCTGGAGCCGGTCGGGACGGAAACCTTCAAGCTGGCCCGGGACCTGCTCCCCGTATTCCGCAACACCATCGCGACCCTGGAAGATGCCGGAATATCGTTCGACGATCTACCGAAGGAAAAGCAGGCCAACCGATTTGCGGCCAGCCTTCACGGGAAGCAAGACGGACGGGTTGCAACTTGCGAGCAGCAAATCCTCGATGATTGGGAAGGCCTGATCAGCCTGCTCAAGGGGCTCAGCGGCATGCTCCCCGCCGATGACCGGCCGCGCAAGCTGGTGGAGTTTGATCGTCTGCTGGCTGCCTCCCTGTACGGCGCTCCGGCGGACCGCAACCCCAGGCCGGGGGCGCCCCCGCTGTTCGAGGTGCGCAAGGAAGCGGTGCAGCGCGCGGTCGCCTGGGCCGGGCCGGCCCTGCGGGTGGCGCCGGTCAGCCGGTTGCGCGAGGTGGCAGTGCAGGCCGGGTTCCGCCGCATGATCGGCGCGGCGGATGAGCGTCCGGCCCTGGTTTCGGCCGGAGTCAGCCAGGCGGTCCCGGGCGGGCGGAAGACTTTCTTCCCCGGGGTGGAGCGCTATGGCGAAGGGCTGTTCTTCGTGCTCGAGGACGGCGAGGAGTTGCGGCAAGCCGGTCCGCGCTGGCGGGCCTGGCTGGAGCGCTGGAACAGGCAGGATGGCCCGGCCACCGCCGGACCGTTTGGCTACCCGCTGCATCCCCTGGAAGTGTGGTGGCACACCCTGGCCCATCGGCTGATTCGTTCGCTCTCCCTGAACGCGGGCTATGCCTCCTCCGCGCTCCGAGAGCGGCTGTTTTTCACTCCGCCGGCCGGGGAACGGCCGGCCCAGGGGGGTCTGCTGATCTACGCGGTCCAGTCCGGGGGAGATGGGACCCTCGGCGGACTCACCAGCTTGGCCAACAACCTTGTGCCGGTGCTGAACGATGCCGTCCACGACCTCGCGTCCTGCTCCAACGGCCCGGTCTGCGATGAGGCCGCCGAACAGCGGGAGGGGGCGGCCTGCTATGCCTGCCTCTACGCCTCGGAAACCAGTTGCGAGTTCCGGAACCGGGGACTGGACCGGTTGCTGTTGCTGGAGACCCTGGAGGGCAGGGATGGAACCGGGAGGAAACAGTGCAGGAACCGAGCATGATCAAGCCGGCCGAGTATTACGCTACGGCCAAGGATTGGGCCGACCGGAAGGCGCTGCTCCAGCTTCGGTCGAAATTGTCCGGGCTCTATCGCCAGGCGGCCCGCCAGTTCCTGTTGGAGCTCGCCCAGAACGCTGATGATGCGTACGCCAGTTGGCTGCATATCAGCCTGTCCAGGTCCGAGTCCTCAGGCGATCGGCTGATTGTCACCAACGATGGTGAGCCCTTCGTCGAGCGTGGCTTCGACTCCATCATCGGAGCCTGGGATTCCCCCAAGGCCGAAGATCAGGCCGGCAAGATCGGGCGCTTCGGGGTCGGCTTCAAGTCGGTATACTTCCACGCGGATTGTGCCGATCTGATCTCAGGCGGGTTCCGCTACCGGATGCCGAAGTACCCCTGGCCCTCTGGTACGGACTGGCCGCTCGCGGACGTCCCCTGCCCAGCCCGGCTTTGGGGCGACTCGCGCATGCTCGAACCAGCCGACTGGGCGGCCTACCGCGAGGAACTGCCCGAGCCGGTGCTGGAAGCCCTTGAGGCTGGTCGGCCGCACCCCCGCGCCTGCTTCGTGCTGCATCTGGAACCGGGGGCGGCGGACCGGATCGGGCAGGAATTAAGCAGTTCGGAGGGTCTGAACCAGGAGTTGCTGCTGTTCCTGAGACATCTCAAGCAGATCAAAATCACCGGGTTCGGCACGACCCTGGGCATCAGCCGGAAGCTTCAGCCATGGGATGGCTGGAAGGTCCCGAGCCCGGGGCTTGCCGTCAGCGACATCGCGTTTGGCCCGCAGGAGGCTCCTTCGAGTGTTTACCGGGTCTATCGGCGGGTGCAGCCCGCCCGGCCGGAGGGCGATCTCACCGAGGCCTACCTGGATGCGCTTGAGGCCAGCAAGGTCGCCATCGCCATCCCCGTCGAACAGCCCGGGGGTGCCGAACGGGCCCTGGCGGAGGCCGATCCGCGCCGGATCCTTTGGTCCTGGTTCCCTACGGAGACCAGTCTCACCACCGGCTTCCTGGTTCAGGGCGATTTTCACCTGCTGCAGGACCGGACCGCGTTGGATGACAACACGGATCTTCCCAGGCAGCAGAATCTCCAGGCTGGCATACGTGTGGCCAGTCTCCTCAAGGACATCCTGACCGGTCTGTGCGGCGGCCAGGGGCCGCTTCCCTGGGGTTGGCAGAAGGCCCTGCTGAGTTCCTTCCATAAGTATTCCCATTCATACTCTGGGGCCAACTATACGGCCAGCCATCTGCTCGGCCAACTGCAGGAGACGATCACAGCCTTTCTGCAGAGCAACCCCGGCCTCGCCGCCGCCAAGGGGGGTGGTGTCCGCACCAGCGCGGCCCTTCTGGCCGTGCCGGGGCAATGGAACGAAGACCAGTACAGCCGGCTGGCCCGGCTGATCCCCGGCAACCGGCTGCCTTCGGGTATCTTCAGGATCGACTACCAGCCTGTCACCCTGCAGGGCCGCGAATGGCTCGCCTGGCCGTGCATGGCCCAGGCGCTCGCAGCCGAAAGGTGGCGGCGTGACTTCGGCGTGCCCCAGGTGGGGCGGACCCTGCTGGCCAACGGCTGCAGCTTTCCGGATCTGGTCCGGTCCTCCAATGAATGGCTCGAATGGATGAGGCTGCTGGCGGAACTTGCCTTCCAGGCAGAGGAACTCCCGACCCTCGAAACAGGCGTGCGCTGGCCCGTGATCGGACCCGGGGATGCTGCGGGCGGAATGGAGCCAATCTGGACCCAGGGGCAGACCGCATTGGAACCCGGACTCTACGATCCTGCCAAGGACAATGCGGCCCTCGTGAAGCGGATCGACACCACTGGGTGGACGGAAGCCGATTGCGCAGCCCTGTTGGGCTGGGCGAGAGGGAAACTCCGGTTGCCGGCGCCGGACCGAAGGGCCCTGATCCTCAAGCGGCTCGAGGGGCAGGGCAGGGTCGACCCGACACGAGCCGAAGCCCTGGAAACCTTCCGGGAAATCCTGCTCTGGATGCGGAAGGAAGACCGGAAACACCTGGAGCGCATCCCCTTCGTCCCGGTCATCAACGGCAGCGGCGAACCAGGGTTGCAATGCCCGGGCTGCTGCCTGCTCCAGCCTCCGGAGCAGGAATTGCAGGCCGGCTTCGAAGCGTTCCTGGCTGCCACCGGCAAGTGGGCGGTCGACCCTGATCCCTTCGGCCTGCCCATGCCCGCCGAAGGGGCGTATACCCCACTCCCCGTGCTTTGGCTGGATACGCCGCTGGGCCGGCAACCGGGCGCGACACCGCGCGAACTGCTGGAGGCCTGGGGCGCACCATCGGCTCTGGACCCGCCCACCTGGAACCGGATCCGTTCCGGGCCGGAGCTGGACTCGGCCGCCGCCTCAGTGAATTGTGCTGACTATAAAAAGGGCTCGCGAATTTTGCACGAGCCGGAATTGCCGGGGCTGCGCTCGGCCCTGAACCGCCTTGGCGACGGTGGCGCCTCCAGCGGGGCCTTGTTCGCGTTCCTGTGGAACCGGCTTGCCACTCTTGCCGCGAGGCCGCAGGCGTCTGCGAAGTACAGGGAACACGCTGCCGACTCCCCTGCCCACACGGAAAATCCGCTCTGTTCCATGCTGTTCTGGTTCCGCAACAGTCCCCACTTGGCGCCGGTCCCCGACAGCGGTCCCATCCATCAGCTCAGGGGAAACCGATGGATCCCAGGAACCGGGACGCCGCGACTCGCCGGTGAGGTGACCCACAAACAGCTTCTTGAGGTGCTTGGCGAGTCCCCGCGCAACGCCGCCGGGCACGCCTTCCTGGTGGACCTGCTCGGGCTCAAGCCAGAGGCCACCGACCTGGCGGAACTTCTGGCGGCCGCCCAGGGGACGATTCGATATTTATTTGAAAAATTAGGGCTAACTTCTGGTCCGGCTGGCGGCGGGGCGGATCCAAGCTCCGGCAGCCAGCCCAATGAGCCCATTGAAATTCCCGATCCTGATCCGGTCTATCCCGATGGCATCCCATTCCCTCCCGGCGGCGGGCCCTCGGAAGCCGACGGCTGCGCCGCGCAGAACCGCCTGGTCGACCTGCTGGGAGGGCAACTGATCGGCTTCGCCCGGATGATCACCCCTGCCGATGAGGAACTCAGCCCCGCACTGGCGGCCTCCTGCCTGGTCAGCTTCCATCAGGAGGACCTGCTCCGTTCCGAAGTCAGGGCGGCAGACGGGAAGCTCCTGCGTGACATGCTGATCGAGGCCGCGCTGGCCAGTGATGGGACGTTCAAGAATGATGCCCGGAGCCTGTTCGGGATCAACCGGGCGCCGAGGGTGAGCGACTTCGTCCGCAGCTGGCACCCCGGAGGGATCCGGGCCCGCTGGATCACGTATGGGCTGGGCTTGCCTCCGGCCTTCGCTGGCCGGCCGTCGGACCCGAAACCCCCTGCCGAGGAGGTCTGGGTGCCGCTGCGCAATCCAGGGGAGGCGCGGCCGTACCAGCTTGAATACATCCGGCATGAAGCTTCCTACCCCATGCTGATCCGCATCCCTACCGGTTCCGGGAAGACCCGGATCGCAGCCGAACGGCTGCTGGATGTCCTGAACCGGCAGACCCAGGCGCCCAAGGCGATCCTCTGGGTCGCGCCAGAGGAAACCCTCTGCGAGCAGGCCATCGAAACCATCAAGAAGCTTTACGATGCGAGGTCCCTGGCCCAGGCGCCAGATCAGCCGTTGGCTCCGCTGGCATTTCGACGCTGGTTTGGCGGCCTGGAGCATGACCAGGTGCTGCACCCGGAAGGCCACGTGGTGATCGCCACAACTTATGCCACCCTGCAGAGGGTCACGGGGAAGCCGTTTGACCAGTTGGCCAGCCAGGTGGTACTCGGCGTGCTGGATGAGGCGCATCGGGCGGTGGCCGCCAGTTGGGAGCCCAACATCAGACGCCTCATGCGGGCCGGGGTACCTTTCCTGGGCCTCAGCGCGACGCCGGACGGCGCCGTCACTTTGCTCGGACAGCCGATAGAAATTGACTATTTCCAAGGTGAATCACCCCAGTCCGTGCTCTCCAGAGACGGGGTGCTGGCCCAGCCGGCCCGGGAATCCATCCGGTATGCCCCGATGCTCAAGGACCTGGAACTGCCCAAAGAGGACCTGGACCAGGGCGAGGCGGGGGACGCCATGCCCTGGCGCGGGCGCCTCGCTGAGCACCGGCCCCGGCGGGAGGCGATTCTGGCCTGGATCAGCGCCCATCTGGAACAGAACCCGCTGGAGGGCCGGGTCCTCCTGTTCGGGGCGAACCTCAAGGACGCGCTCGGCCTCACTGCCGCCCTGAAACGGGCCAACATCAAGGCGGAATACGTGAGCAGCAAGACCGGGAGCGGGGCCAAGCGGAGGATCGAGGGCCGCTTTCGCGCCGGCGAACTCCAGGTCCTCTGCAACTACGGCATCTACACCACCGGGTTCGATGAACCGCGGATCACTGCGGTGCTGATCGCCCGCCCGACCTTGAGCCGGACTCTGTACACCCAGATGGCCGGCCGCGGGCTGCGCACCACCAAGACCAAGCGGTGCTGCAGCATCGCTGATGTGATCGACACGGGGCCGGCCCGCCTGGCCCGGGACGACTGGTGGGAGGAACAGCAGCGTCCGGCGCCGCCCCCGGGGCCCTGATCGGAGGCGAGGGCCAAGGCCAGGCTCAGCGGCCCTTGCGCAGCGGCAGGAGCGTGAGGGCCATCCTCTCCAGCAGGCCGGCCACCTTGGCGATCTGGTCCAGGGACACCCCGCGCGGCAGTTGGCCGTCCGGCATATGGCTGGATACATAGGCCGGGCTGGCGCTGTCCAGGCCCAGGCGGGTGCAGACCACGTAGGCCACCGACTCCGCCTCCACCTCCATGGCGGAAGGGTCCAGACCGCGCCGGCTGGGCCAAAAGCAGTCCTCGTCGGCGCCCAGATGGCCCAGGTGGATGTGCCCCAGTTCGTGGCACAGGGTGGCGAACCGGCCGGGCTCATCCAGAGCGGCGTGGATGGCCACCCGCAGCTTCCAGTGCGGATCGCGCACCCGGGTGCTGGCGAACCCGGCCTGGACGGTCGAAAGGTCCTTGAACTGCACCTGGATCCGGTCGCGCTGGCCGGCGTTGTTCAGCATCCGCTCCAGCCAGCCCGAGTCCCAGGGCCCGGTGCAGCTGGCGAAGTCCCGCAGTTCGTCGGGCAGGTCGGCCCCCTCGGTGTCGTCCAGGGCATAGACCAGCATCACCGGGGTCATCGGCGCCAGGATCAGCATCGGCCGGGCATCCTCCCGGGGCTCGCGGGCGAACCGGCGCTGCCAGTCCCAGGCGCTGGCATACAGCCCGCAGGCCGGGTTCTGCAGCCGCACCAGCATGTTGTTGTAGGGGCTGTAGTGGCGGAACCGGGCCATGAACGCCACCATGTCATGGAACGCCGCGCTGCCGCGGTAGGCCAGACCCCGGTCGAGCAGCTGGTCAATGGTGCTCTCCACCTGCTTCCGGGGCGGCTCGAAGCCGCGGATCGCCTTGGTCAGGTCCTCCCCGTCGAGCAGGGAGCGGAAATACGCCCGCTCCGTCCTGGTCGCCCGGGGGTCGTCCAGGAGGGCCGCCAGGGCGTCCCGGATGGTCCACAACACCGGGGTGCCGAACCGCTGTTCAGCCAAATCGCAGAGTTGCCAGGCCGAGGGCTGCTGGCCGCGCGCCGCCTCCAGCAGGCTGGTGCTGACCGTGTGCAGCAGGTCGGCATCCGGGTTGCGCTCGGGCATGGGCAGATCAGGCATGGGACGGCTCCCGGTTGGTGTTCAGGTGGGCGATCCCAGGGCGGAACCCTGGGGAACGACCCATGATCCACCTTCGCGGACGACAACCAATGTCGCCGGGTCGGATGGGGAACATGGCGACACGGGCCCATTTCAGAGTCTGAAGACAGACCGCTGCGCCGCGCCTGAGTTGCTGTCCCCGTTGCGGGGAAACGCCTCAGACCAGCCGCCAGCCATCGACCACCAGTCTGGAAATGCCCAGAAACCGGCTGACGGCGAGGGTCAACGGCGGGTCCTCGGGAAGTCCGATGGGAACCAGCAGGGACACGCCCTGGATGGTCCTTTCGCGGTACGTCGAAGGTTCGCGCGGTTGCCCGAAGCGCACGCTGGGGGCTTCCTGGATTTGGAAGCAGCAGCCGGAGACCGCCTTGGGAAGTTCCAGGTAGACCGGTCGGGCGCGCTTGCGAATGACCCCGAGAGCCTCGTCCGTGATGCTGATCATCCTTCACCCCGCGCCGTGGAGGTATCCATCCTATCGCAATGCGCCGGCCAGGCTGCAATCCTGGCGCCGCGCCAGACCGGTGCGGGAAGACCGGCCCGTCCGACGGCCGGGCTTTCTCCGAACGAGAAAGCGGGTTTCCCGCATTTGTCATTCCCCCGTGCCGGGCGCGCCAGCAAACTTCAGCCATACACCCTTGTGATCTGAACCTGGGTCGCCCGAAGGAGCCAGCTGGGCTGGACCTTCGCCCGACGGCCCTGCTGGAAGTGTGCCCCACAGAAGGAGGAACGCATGAACGAAACGCCCAGTGCCCTTTCCGGACTGCGGGTGATCGAGCTGGGACAGCTCATCGCCGGGCCCTTTGCCGCCAAGATGCTGGCCGAATTCGGCGCCGACGTCATCAAGGTGGAACCGCCGGTGGTCGGCGATCCCCTGCGCAACTGGCGCATGATCAAGGACGGCACCTCCCTCTGGTGGCAGGTCCAGTCACGCAACAAACGTTCGCTGGCGCTGGACCTGAAGCGGTCCGAAGCCCAGGAGATCGTGCGCTCACTGGTCCAGGAGGCCGATGTCCTGATCGAGAACTTCCGGCCGGGGACCCTGGAGGGTTGGGGCCTGGGCTGGGAGGAACTGCACGCGCTCAATCCCAGGCTGGTCATGCTGCGCATCTCCGGCTACGGCCAGACCGGCCCGTACCGGGACCGGCCGGGTTTCGGGGTGATCGGCGAGGCCATGGGCGGCCTGCGCCACCTCACCGGTGAGCCGGGCCGGGTTCCGGTCCGCTGCGGCATCTCCATCGGCGACTCACTGGCGGCCCTGCATGGCGTCATCGGCGTCCTGACCGCGCTGCGCCACCGCGACGCCTCCGGCCAGGGCCAGGTGGTGGATGTGGCGCTCTACGAAGCCGTGTTCAACGTCATGGAAAGCCTGGTGCCCGAATACAGCGCCTTCGGCGCGGTGCGCGAGGCCACCGGCAGCGCCCTGCCGGGCATCGCCCCGACCAATGCCTACCGCTGCGCCGACGGCGGCTACGCCCTCATCGCCGGCAATGGTGACGGCATCTTCAAGCGCCTCATGGAGAAGATCGGCCGCCCAGACCTTGGGGAGGATCCGGGCCTGGCCGGCAACGCCGGCCGCGCCGCCCGGGTGGGGGAACTGGACGCCGCCATCGGCGCCTGGAGCGCGGAGCGCACCCTGGACGAGGTGCTGGAGGCCCTGGACCAGGCCCGGGTCCCCGCAGGGCGCATCTACACCGCGAAGGACATCGTCGCCGATCCCCACTACCGCAGCCGGGACATGATCCTTGCCACCACGCTGCCCGACGGCACCCGGCTGGAGGTGCCCGGCGTGGTGCCGAAACTGTCCCTGACCCCGGGCACCCTGCGCACCCCGGCGCCGTCCCTGGGCCAGGACACCGAGGCCGTGCTGCGCCAGGCCGGCCTTTCGGAACCGGCCCTGGCCGGACTTCGGGCCAAGGGCGTCATCGCATGAGCCAAATCCTGTTGAACCGGATCCGCACGTTGAAGGAGGGCATCGAATGAATACCTGGGAAGGCGCCGGCAGGCGCGTTCATCTGCAGGAGGTCGGCACCCGCGACGGGCTGCAGGCCGAGGCCGTGTTCGTCCCCACCGAGGCCAAGATCGCCCTCATCGACCAGCTGTCCCGGACGGGAGTCAGCAAGGTCGAAGTCACCTCCTTCACCTCGCCGAAGGCGATCCCGGCCCTGGCCGATGCGGACGCCGTGATGCGGGGCATCCGGCGGCTGCCGGGGGTCGTCTACACCGCCCTGGTGCCTAACGTGAGGGGCGCCGAGCGGGCCATCCAGACGAAGACCGATGAGCTGAACCTGGTCATGTCCGCCAGCGCGACCCACAATTTCACCAATCTGCGGATGACCCAGGCCCAGTCCTTCGCGGCCCTCGCCGACGTGGCGGCCATGGCCCGGAGCGCCGGGGCGGCGGTGAACGTCTCCCTGTCCTGCTCCTTCGGCTGCCCCATGGAGGGGGATGTGCCGGCCGATGCCGTGCTGGCCTGGTGCGCCCGCTTCGTCGAGGAACTGGGCGCCGGCGGCGTCACGCTGTGCGACACGACCGGCATGGCCTACCCCGGCCAGGTGGCCGCCCTGACCGGCGCCTTCCTGCACCGCTGGCCCGCCATCGAGCTGACCCTGCACCCGCATAACACCCGCGGCCTGGGCCTGGCCAATGTCCTCGCCGGCATCGACGCGGGGGCCAGCCGCTTCGACACCTCCCTGGGCGGCATCGGCGGCTGTCCCTACGCCCCCGGAGCCACCGGCAATGTCTGCACCGAGGAGGTTGCCCATGGGCTTGGACTCATGGGCTTCGAGACCGGCATCGATCTGCCCCGGCTGATCGCCGCGGCCCGGCAGCTGCCAGCCCTGCTGGGCCACGAGGTGCCCAGCCAGATCGTCAAGGCCGGCCGCAGGCTTGATCTGCACCCGGTCCCCGCCGACTTCGAGGCCATCCGCCAGCGGGCGCTGGCGCGTCAGGCCTGAGCCACTTTCCAGGAGTTCCGATATGTCCAAGGTCTATGTCACCCGCCAGATCCCCCAGGAACCCCTCGACAGACTGCGCCGCAGCCATGAGGTGGAGATCAATCCCCATGACCGGCCGCTGACCCGCGATGAACTCCTGCGGGAGGTCCGGGGCCGCGATGCCGTCATCACCCTGCTCACCGACACCATCGACAGCGAAGTGCTCGACGCCGCCGGGCCGCAGTGCCGCATCTTCGCGAACTATGCGGTCGGCTACAACAATTTCGACCTCGACGCGGCCACCCGGCGCGGGGTGATCCTGACCAACACCCCGGGGGTGCTGGATGAGGCCACGGCCACCCATGCCTGGTCCCTCCTGCTGGCTGTCGCGCGGCGCATCCCGGAAGCTGAACGCCACCTTCGGGCCGGCCGATGGAATGGCTGGGGGCCCCTGCAGTTCCTGGGCCAGGACGTGGACCACAAGACCCTGGGCATCGCCGGACTGGGCCGGATCGGCTCGCAGTTCGCCAGCAAGGCGGCCGCCTTCAACATGCGGGTGATCTACCACAACCTCGTGCGGGTGCCCGAGTTCGAGCAGGCGTGCGGGGCCACCTTCGTGGACAAGGCGACCCTGCTGCGCGAAGCGGATTTCCTTTCCCTGCACTTGCCGCTGATGCCCGAGACCCGTCACTACATCGGCGCGCAGGAGTTGGCCGCCATGAAGCCCACCGCGGTCCTGGTCAATACCGGGCGCGGGCCGCTGGTGGACGAGCAGGCGCTGGTCGCCGCCTTGCGCGACCGGGTCATCTGGGGGGCCGGCCTGGACGTGTTCGAGCACGAACCCCTCCTGACGCCCGGTCTCGCAGAACTGGAAAATGTGGTGATCGTGCCGCACATCGCCTCGGCCACCTTCGAGACCCGGCTGGCCATGGGCAGGATCGCGGTGGAGAACGTGATGAGCGTGCTCGCAGGCCGCCCGCCGCAGAACTGCATCAACCCGAGTTTGCGCCATGAACCTCCACAGTTTTGACCTGGTATCCCTGGCGCTGTTCACCCTGGTGGCGCGCGCCGGCAGCATAAGCAAGGGGGCCGGGCTGGCCCATCTGGCGGTGGGGGCCGCCAGCAAGCGCCTGTCCGACCTGGAATCCGCCATCGGTGCCGTCCTGCTGGAACGTTCCTCCCGGGGCGTGACCCTCACCCCCGCCGGCCAGGCCCTGCTCCAGCATGCCCATCGCATCCTGAGCGACGTGGATCTCCTGGTGGCCGACGTCTCGGATTACGCTTCCGGCAGTTTCGGCGTGATCCGGCTATGGGCCAACATTTCCGCGGTCACCCAGTTCCTTCCGGCCGACCTGGCCGCCTTCGTCGCCACCAATCCCGGTATCCGGGTCGAGTTCGAGGAGCGGAACAGCAGCGAAATCGTCATGGCCGTGCTGAATGGCGATGCCGATCTGGGCATTTTCGCCGATCGGACGCCCACCTTCGGGTTGCAGGTCATGGAGTACCGGGAGGACCGGCTGGCCGTGGTGGTGCCCCGGGGGCATCCGCTTGCGGCCAGGCGCTCGGTCCGCCTGGAGGACCTGATGGCGTACGATTTCGTCAGCCTGCCCAGGGGTTCCTCACTGGCCCAGCGTTTGAAGACCGAGTCGGAGGTCTTGGGACGTTCCCTGAAGCTGCGCATCCAGGTGCGCAGTTTCGACGCGGTCTGCCTGATGGTGGCCGCCGGCATGGGCGTCACGGTGCTGCCGCACGACTCGGTCAAGGCCATCGCCAAGTCCCTGGACCTCCGCATCGTCAAGCTGGCCGAACCCTGGGCGGAGCGTCACCTCCTCATCGGCCTCCGGGACCAGAGCGCGGCCCCCAAACCTGTGCGGATGCTGCTCAAGCACCTCACCAGGAAACCTGGAGCCACCAGCGCACCTACTCCGCGCTGACCACCCGCTGCCCACGAACCCGGACCTGAATCCCGCCCTCGCTCCCAGCCTCGCACGGCCCTTTGAAGAACGAACGTACACGGAGGAACGCCTTGAGCCACTATTTCTTCAACGAGACAGTCACCATGGATGCCGCAGTCCTTGCGCCCTGGGTAAGCCAGATCTTCCAGGCTTCCGGGATGCTCGCCACCGACGCGGCGTTGACGGCCGAAACGCTGGTCGTCGCCGATGCCAGAGGCGTCTATTCGCACGGCTGTCTGAGGGTCCCGCTCTACCTGACCCGGATCGAAAAAGGGGCCGTGGATCCGGCGGCCCAGCCGGCACTGGTTTCCGAGAAAGGGGCAACAGCCCTTGTGGACGGCCGGAATGGGGCGGGACAGGTGGTCTCGCGTTTCGCCATGGGCAAGGCCATCGACCTCGCCGAGCAATTCGGGATCTCGTTTGTCACGGCCCGCAACAGCAATCACAACGGGGCGGAAGCCTACTATTCGATGCTGGCGCTCCAGAAGGACATGATCGGCTTCTGCAGCTCCATCGGTGGCGGCAATTTGATGGCCCCGTTCGGCGGGGCAGACCGGCGCATCGGCAACAACCCCTTTTGCCTCGCCCTTCCGGCGTTGAACCATGATCCGGTTGTGCTCGACATGGCGCAGAGCGTGGTGGCCAAGGGCAAGATCCTGATGGCCAAAACAACCCATTCAAAAATCCCGCAGGAATGGGCGCTTGATGCCGCGGGGAAACCGACAACGGATCCTGCCGAGGCAACGCTGGGGTTTCTCCGGACGATGGGGGACTACAAGGGCTCCGGGCTATCGATCGTCACCGGGATGATCTCGTCAATGCTTTCCGGAGCTGCGATCGGCCCGACCCTGAAGGACGTATACGACGATTTCGAACCATTGAATATAGGTCACTCTTTCTGCGCGATCCGAGTGGATTTCTTGACCGATATCAATGATTTTAAGCGGAATATGGATATTCAAATCGAGTTCATAAAAAACTCCAAAAAAGCCCAGGATGTTGATGAGGTATTCCTGCCCGGCGAAATGGAGGCAAACAATTATCGGCGCCAGATGGCGCAAGGTATCGAGCTTCCGGCAGAAGTCATCAACGCGCTGGTGAAGGCAAGCCAAAGGTTCAATATCGATATTCCCCTGCGTAACCTGGCGAATTATTAGGCTTTTTCATTCTGAAATAACGGAGGATATATGACAACCAGGACAACAACGGCCGACGCAGGGAAAATGGCGAAGGGCCGTCCTTTCTATCGGAGACTCAGCTTCCAGCTGATGGCCGCGATCGCGGCCGGAGCGGTCCTAGGGCATTTGTCACCGGCGTATGGAAAAGCGATGCAGCCACTGGGCTTTGCTTTCCTCAAACTGGTCAAGATGTTGATCGAACCGATTATTTTCTGTCTGGTGGTTCATGGGATCGCCAGTGTCTCCAGCCTCAAACAAGTGGGCCGGGTGGGCATCAAGTCGCTGGTCTACTTTGAAGTGTTGACGACTTTCGCTCTGGTGTTCGGGATCATCGGAATGAACCTGATTCGGCCCGGCGTAGGGATGAATATTGACATTTCAACGATTGATACCTCGGCTCTGAAAGCCCTTGCGGGGAATGCCCGGCAGATGGGCGGAGTGACTGATTATTTCCTGCACATCATTCCCAATACCTTCGCAGGCGCATTCGCTGAGGGTCAGATTCTCCAGGTCCTGTTCCTGGCCTTGCTCTTTTCTTTTGCGCTTCATGCCCTTGGGGAGCGGGGCAAGCCTCTGCTGCACGTGATCGATCTTGCCGGGCAGACCTTCTTTGGTGCCATGAATTACATTATGAAGGTGGCACCGGTCGGCGCCTTCGGCGCAATGGCGTTCACCGTCGGGCGGTACGGGTTTGCTTCGCTGGGCTCGCTTGCCTACCTGGTATTGGCCTACTACATCATTGCCGTATTGTTCGTGGTCATCTGTCTTGGCGGCGTCGCCTGGTTGACCGGCTTCAATGTTTTCAAGTTCATCAGATTCTTCAAGGATGAAAGTAAGCGTTCAGGTCCCCTCATTCCGCCCGTGATCGGTTCAGGAGAAAGGACGCGCTGTTCGCGCGCCCTTTTCCTGAACCGGTTTGAACTCAGTCAG
>Ga0316217_10004535_pt1 | contig 14914 bp, 13 predicted proteins | sample 1anoAmetaG_FD_203633 | JGI IMG/M metagenome (GOLD analysis project Ga0316217, IMG submission 203633) | Freshwater microbial communities from Trout Bog Lake, Wisconsin, USA - 1anoA | ecosystem: Environmental > Aquatic > Freshwater > Lake > Hypolimnion/Profundal zone | place: USA: Wisconsin... | reverse complement strand
CACAGCTCGGGCAATCCCGAATACACCTGCGTCGTCCGCCGCTGCGGTGCCAGAGCCGCCTGCTCGCCGCCCGCCGACACTTGTCCGCTCATGCGGCGCAGCGCGCCGCGAATCCGTTCTGTAATGTTCATGATTTGTCCGCCGTGTGCCCTGCGCTGAAAGAAGTAAAGGGTGGGGATCTGATCCCCACCCTTTTGATTTTTGCGGCCGGGTCTCGCGCTGCCTCGCTATACCCGCATCTCCACCCGCGCCCGCTCCGCCAGCCGTCCCAACTCGCCCGTCGCCGCCACCCCGATGTTGCTCTCGGCCATCATCGCCAGCGCAAACACCACCTGCTCGTCGTCGCGGTCCAGCTCGTCTTCCACGATGGCCGTCAACTCCGCCTTCGCCCCTTCCACCCGCTCAATTCCCCGCGCCATCCGCGGGAAACTGAACGCCAACACCTTCGCCGCATCCACATCCGTCGCCAGCGGCGTCGCCTGGAAGAACCGGATCACTCCATTTGGACGATACCCGCAGTCGATCTTCAGCGGATCGCCCTTTTGCGTGTAATCGGCCGCCGCAATCCGCTTGCGCATCAGCGCCCACACGCCGGCACGCTCAAACTCATCGCGCATCCGTTCCAGGATCGCGCCCCGTCCCACATTCTCCCGCACCCCGGCGCGCCGCCGCGTCTCCAGGTACATCTTCACCAGCTTTTCCAGCTCCAGTTCAGGAGACTCCGTCAGCACCGCCTGCACCGCCGTAGCCTGCACCGCGTTGCTGAAGGAATCCCGCAGCAGATGCATCAGCCGCTTGCGATCCTCGCCGCCCGCCTTGATCCTCTCTTGCACCTCGGCTCCGATCGCCTCCAGCATCTCCACGTCGGCCCCGGCATCCAGGCACTTCACCCGCCGCCAGTCCTTCGTCAGCCGCACCTCGGCAAACGCCGGACCGCCGCCGTCCGCTACCAGCGCCACGCCGATATTGACAAACTCGTCCTTCACCGCGTCCGGCACATACCGCAGCAGGAAGAACTCGCATTGTCGCCAATCAGCCATTACATTTCTGGTGCCCCATATCTGCCCGCCTTTGGCAGATGTGGAGATGTTGCCTCACCCTTTTGTCATCCCCAGCGAAGCGAGGGATCTGCTTTTGTCCTGGTCCCCCGCGCCCGGCTTACCTCACCAGATGCCTGCCACCACCGTGCCGGCCCGCTCGACTGCGTTGCGCCAGTTCGGAAACGGATCGCGTTTCGTTCGCCGGAATTCCTCGATCAACTCCCGCACCCGGCTGCGCCGTGCGATCAGTCTCGACACCAGCCGCTCCATCTCGTCCCAGTTGCCATACCACTCCACGGGAACCGCCTCGGCCGCCGCCGCAATCGCCGACTCGTCCAGCTCCTCGATCCGGCTCAGCCACGGCTCAAACGACTCCCACCCGGCGACGCCCGCGTACACCGCATTCCGTCCGTAAACTCCCAGCAGCGGCGCATCCGGAAAGGTCCACTCTCCGGCGTTGAAGCAATACCCGTGATCAATAAAGGTCGCTCCGAACTTCCGCTCCCGCGGCTTCCTCCAGAAGGCCACCTGCCGCCCGTTGCAGTTGCACGTCCACTTGTCGAACGCCAGCATCCCGGCGAACGCCCCCAGATTCTTCACCCGCCCCAGCATTGTCTCCGGCAGAAAGTCGAAGACCTCCACCAGGCTCGCCAGCGGATCGGCCACGTAGCGCGAGCCGAACTGCAGCCCCGGCACGCACTCCGTCGATTGCCTTGCTAACTGTATCGTCAGCTCCGGCGTATTCTTGATCAGCCACTTGTCCACCCACACCACTTCGGCCCCGGCCACTGGCAGTCCTGCCGCCTCGGCCAGGCGCGTCGCCAGCAGCTCGTTCGCCAGCACACGTATATGCTGCGGATTGTTGCGGAACTTCACCACGTAGAATGCGCCGTCGTCGGCCCGCATCAGATGACTCTGCGCGCCGCCCCGCATCCGGCGTACGTGTTGGACCGCCTTGACCGGCATAAAATCGCTGTTGCGATGAAAAATGACGCGCTATGTTACCACGCGCCTCGCCTTCGCCCCAGCCCCCGCCGCACCGCTTACGAATTTCAGAACAAGTCCTGATACCCCATGTCGGCCCTCTTTTTGCAGACATGGGAACAACCGCAGGGTGGCCCACTCAAACCTGCCGTTGGCTTGAGTGGGGATATTGACTGTCCCCCTCGCCACCCGCTCACCGCTCCATCGCTGCGACCGTAGCCTCCCGCTCCCAGCGTCCCGCCGACTCCTCGCGCGCCGCCAGCGCAATCGCCATGGCCATCACGCAGTCGTCATGCGCGCCGCTGGCCGCCGCCCCCGATCCATCCTCGCGCCGCACAAACGTGCGGCACTCATCCAGCAGCCGCCGCCCCAGGAACAGCCCCGGAGAATTCGCCAGCGCCGCCTCTAGCCCCGACAGCATCCGCGGACGGCTCACGCTCGTCGTCAACCATCCCGGCTGCCCGCCCTGCTCGAACAGGTGCAGGTAGTTCTCGCCCAGTTGCAGGTGCGCCAGCACGGCGTGTCCGTGATTGTTGCGCTCCACGGCCACCAGGGCCTGGTTGTACTCCCGCGCCAGGCGCGCCAGCCGCCCTGCAAACTCCTGCGGGCCAAAATGCCCGCGCAGCTCGGCGCATTGCATCCCCGTCTGCAACTCGACCACCTGCGCGCAAGCGAAATCGCCCTCGGTTCCGCCGCCGGCCGGATCTACGCCGATCACGTATCGTCTTCCCGCCTGCGGCGGCAGCAGCACTTCCAGACATCCGTTGTCCCGCAACTCGGCCGGCGCTCCCAACTCACTCAGTCGCCGCTGCACCCGCTCCAGATCAAACAGGCACTCGGAGGATGCCAGGAAGCACTTCTCCGCGCTCTCGGCGTACTCCTCAGCAGCCCGCTGCCGGAACTCTGCCAGCTTCAGCCGCCGGAAAGCGATCTGCTCCTGGCTCAGCCCGTGCGCCTTCATCAGCTGCTGCTCTTCTTCGCTCAGGTCATCCACCCGCGCTTCCTGCACCAGGTATACCGGCTCATACCACCACGGCAGAAAGTGCCGCGTGTAGCCCGTAAGATCGGCGTTCTGCCACTCCTCGTAGAAGCAGCCCGAAGCGCCGTTCGCCGTCGACTCCAGCACAATCTCCCCGTCCGGCACCACCGCCGCCCGCAGCGAAGCCAGCGTGGCCGCCGCGTCCCGCGGCCAGCGGGCCACCTCCGAACCGTGCAGGTTCTGGATGGTCAGCCCGCGGCCCGCGGAGGGATCCGCCGCGGTCTCCACCCGGTACTCGCTGTCCAGGCGCGGAAACACGATCTGGCGGATGTTGGCGCGCGACGTCTCCAGCGCGCCCTGGCGCAACGCCTCCGGAAGGTTCTCCAGGAAGCGGTGCACAATGCGAAAGATCTCCTCGGCCGAGCGCTGATCATGGGCTACTTGCACCGTCAGCGTCCCCGGCCGCGTAATCGTCTGCAAAAAAAATCGTGCCGCGATATAAGTTGTGATTCCCAGCTGCCGCGCCTTCAGCACCAGGTTGCGCCGCCTCGCCCGCCGTGCATATTCCCGCTGTGCCAGATTCGGACGCAGCGCCACCAGCTTGCCGCGCTTGTTGCGCACCCGCAGCAGCCGCGCCATCAGCAGGTCGCACAGCGTGCCTCCTTCGGCCACCTGCAGGTCCAGCCGCTCTCCGCAGCGCAGCAGCAGTTCTACGTCCTGAGCCCCGTCCGCCATCCGTCCTCTCCCTTTCTTATCCGTTGCCTTCGCCGCCGTCACGCCCCGCCTGCCCAGCCTAATCGAACAACGGATGATAGGACGCCGTGCCCGATGTTCCGGTCAGAGTAGGAACGGTGCTGCACTGGTAAAAGACTTGGTGCAGGTCGGACCTGTACCATGGGTCGCCCTAAGCGGGCGCGGATGGGTACACGGCCATGTTGAGCGGGATAGGCTGCGCTCCGCGAGAGTGCAGCGATGCTACAACGTGTTCCAAGCGTGGAACAGGAATTGCACCTGCACATTCTTGGCGACTCCGCCCGCCTCGATGTTGACCAGCCACCCCGTACCAATCGCCTGCGCAGTAGAAGTCGGTCGATTGGTCTGCGCCATCGCCCCGCAGACCTGCACGCCGTTAATGTAGAAGCTGAACGCCGTTCCACTCTCCACGATGCCGAGCGTCACCGGCACACTGTTGCTCACTGCTACTCCTGAGTTATATACGGTGCTGTTGCTGGCGTTGGCCAGATAACACTGCCAGTTGGTATCCGTTCCGGGAATGTAGCGGAACATTGCGAACCGGCCCGTGGGAGTTGCCGTGTTGAGGTTGGCGACCGCGACGGTGTTATCTAAAAACCCCGCCCAATAATAGGCCGTGGCCGTCGAGTCGATTGGGAGGCCCCGCGCCTGGAAGATGTTGTTTTGGCCGTAGCGGGAACCGCTGGATAACTACGGGCCGGCCACCGCATTGCCCGTGGTGGCCGAAGCGTATCTCACCATAGCGGAGGTAGTCGATGTGCCCGCGATGGCCGATGGCGTTCCCGATGCGGTGTATGCCCCCGGCCCAATCGTGTTCGGAGTTGCCAGCCCGCCAACCGCTTGCGTAAGGACATATTGCTGGAATCCCGGCCACATCAGCGCATTGGGCACGGTGAATGGGATCGTGATGTTCGCCGTCAGCGCATAGCCGTTGACAGTGCGCGTCTGCGGGACGTAAGTGCTGGCTGCCGTTCCGGGCGTCAAGAATGTGCTCTGCGGAGTCGAGCCGCCGTTAGTCAGCAAGTCCCCGGAACCCGCGCCCATGAGGTTGTACTGCGTCATGGTCGCATCGCCGCCGGGACCAATCGCCGGAGCACCCGCCATGCCTCCCGCGTTGACCCACAAATTATTACCCGCATTGGTGGCGAGACCGTTGTTGACTTTCACCTGCCACGTCACGCTGTTGTCACTGATCGTGCCGCCAACCGTGTACGTCCATGTCGGCTGTGAGCTGCCGGAGGTTCCCGCCGTGTACACGCCGTAGGCAATTTGATGGGCTGTCCAGGCGCAGCCGCCGCTATCCGTTACCGTGGCTGCTTCCGCCACCGGCCACACCGGCTCCGAGGTTCCCGACGTGCATCCTGCCGTCGCCTGATACCATCGCCCGTTCCCTACGAAATTGTTCTTGGGCAGAACCACGTCGCCCGTGCTGTACGCGGTACTGGCCTTCCACGCCTGAAAGCACAGTTCATCGGTTGCGCCGCAAGCTGAGTTCGCCGGAGGAATCACATACTGAATGCGCCCGTAAGCCTTGCTGGCAATCCAGGTTGTCCAGGGCAGGTTGTAGCCCGTGCGTCCGCCGACAATTACCAGCCCGTTCGTCCCTACAACGGAGGCACCGGAAGTAGCTTCGTTTGCGGCCACCACGCCCAGGTCCAGCTTGCCGTTGCTGGTGCCGCTCTGCGCCAGGTTCTCGCCGTTCGACTCGAACCATGGATTCGTAAAGACCGTGTTCGTGTAGGAGCCGCGCACTCTGACGGCGGGACCGTTGTTCTTTTCCGCCTCGGCGTTGATGTATTCGTTCTGGCAGTAACCTAAGTCGAATCCCGCGCCCACATTGTTGCGCGCCTGCGGATGAATCCAGGTGTTGTTGGAGTTGAGCACGCTGAGGCCCTGACCAACACAGGTAAACCCGTTGCCGCCGTTCGCCAGCGACTTCATCCGGTCAAAGACCGAGTAGTAAATGCCGTAGCCCTGCGCCGTGTCCATGTAGGTGCCGTCGCTCATGGCGTACACCGTGGTCACGTTCGACACGTCGCCCGGAGAACCGAGAATATAAAGCCCGTTCTGCAACTGCCCCGCCGCGTTCAACACCAGGTTGCGCAGCTTGAAGTACGGATTGCTCGACTGCACGTAGCCATTCAGGGTTGAGCCGTTGGACGGCAATTGGGCGGCGTTGCCCTTGGCCAGAATCAGCGAGAGCAGCGCACGCGCCCCGCCAGAAGGCGAAAGCACCGATTGAATCACCGCATCGTTGCCCTCAAGATAAGCGGGCACATTGGGCGCGGCCGCGTAACAGCTTCCGGTTCCCGCGCCGCTACAACACGAGTACGGCGCGGCGTTCGCCGTGCAACCGGAGTTCGCCACTGCCGTAATCTGAATCGGATTCGAGATATAGGTGCTGCCCGGCATCAAGGCCACGCCGATGCTTGACGTCGTTGACCCGCTGGCCCCAACCGCCGCCGTGAGCGCCGAATTGATCTGGTCATAGGCGTTGGGAGAGGAGGTCGTCCACCAGTCGGGGATGGCCTCTTTCACCGCGCCCGCCCCGAAGTACACCCGGCCCGATCCGTTTTGCAGGAACACCCCAGGCGCTCCCGCAAAGGGTCCGTTGATCGTCAGGTTGTAGCTGCCCAACGTGAAGACGCCGCCGCCCGCCATTTGTAAGGCCGCGTTGGCGGGCACGGTGTAACTCGCGGGCAGTGTGATCGGCCCGTTGACCATCACCGTTCCCACGGCGCTTCCCAGCCCCGTAACCGCCGCATTGAAGCTGGCGTAATCGTGGGCCCCCAGCACCGTCGTGCCCACCGCGAGATTGCCATGAGTCGCGATGTTGCCTGAGCCATCCACCGACCAGTTCGAGGCCATGATCGCCAGCGGCGAGTAGGCGCTAAGGTCCGCTCTTGCCGAGCTGATGTTGACGCCCGAACCCGTTGTTCCCGGATAGAAATGCAGCGTGTCCAGCCCCTTGCCGAAACGAAATTCGCTCGCATTCATCGTCAGCGGCGTGTACTGCCCCATGTTGCTGGTCGCCGACGACAGCGTCGAACCTACGCCCGGCCCTCCCGGATACAGCGCCATCACATCTCCCCCGCCACCGTCGTGGCTGTACTGCACGCTGGATCCCACCATCATGAGTGGGCGGTAATTCGTGTTGCCAACGTCGGTTGAGACCACCTGCACTCCCTTGCCGGCACTTTGCGGAAACACCCGCAGCGTATCAGTCGAGCCCGTCAAGCCCACCGAGAGCCACTTACCGATGTTGCTCCAGCCCTGCACCGACTGGTCGTAGGCTGGCGCCGTGTTCTGCGATGACACTGTCGAACTCGGCATCAGGTTCGCCGCCGTGCGTCCCAGCAGCACTGCTCCCGACGCCGTCGGATGCAAACCGTCCTGGTAAAACGTGGTGTCGGAAGGATCCGGCAGCACTGCGTCCAAATCGAGCAGATAATCCCAGTTCGACGAGGTGCGAATACTCAGGTTCAGCGCCTGCCGCTGCAACTCGCGATCCGCCGTCAGTCCCTGCATCCCCGTCACGGTTGCCGCCACCACCTTGTATCCGTCCGCCTGCGCCTGGCTCCACAGGCTTTGCAGCCTGCCGTAAATTACCAGCCCCGAATCCGTCGTGTGCGCCAGATCGTTAATGCCGGCCAGCAGGAAGAAATATCCTGCATTTGCCGTCACCGCCGGCGACAGCGCGTGCACCGCCGCGTAGCGGTTCAGCACGTCCTGCGTCTTGCTGCCGGAAACCGCTAGGTTCGTCTTGGTTCCGCGCCCAATGAACCAATTCCCTAGCATGGCCCGGGACGCCCAGTCCTGCCCCGCCGACAGGCCGTAGCCCGATGTGATCGAGTCGCCCTCCCAGACAAAGTTGGAATTCGTCGGCGCCACCACCCCGCGCGTTGCGTCCAGCACCGTCGAGCCCACCACGAGGTCGTTCACAAACGTCTTCACGCCCCCGATGCTCTCGTTGCCGGTGTTGTGCACCACCGAAGAGTCGTTGGCCAAGCCCATTACCTGCGAGTCCAGGTAGTTCTTCGAGACCACCTGCATCGCCATTTCGCTGGGCAGCAGGGTGCTGCGGATCGCCCCGATCGTCGTCGGCGAAGCTGCCGTCACCGTCCAGTATTCCGTGCTGCTGGTGCCGTCATCCAGCCGCAGCACCACCGTGTAATGCGAGCCGGCCGGCGAGGCCCCGAAATTCGGCGCCAGTTCCAGCGCCACCGCTCCGTCGCTGCCCAGCGACACGGTTAGCGTTCCGGCCGCCACCGCCTTCTTGTCGGTGGTCACAAATGCCGGCCACGAGATCACCAGCGTCCCGGTCGCCGGACTCCCATCCGCCCGGTACAGCACGTCGCGGATCTGGGTCTTGGCCGGAGCCGTAGGCAACTGCGCCCGCACACCCAGCGCCAGCGCCATAATCGATATCAGGCAATACAGGAGTTTTCTCATCGCAAACAAAAAAGCCGCCCCGTCGGGCGGCCGCCTCTCTTCCGGAACCTCTCGCGGTTCCTTCTCTCGTACTGCTCTATGGTTTCAATCCGTCTCTCAGCAACGCCGTCGCGGCTTGGCCGCCGACCTGCCCTGCTGCCGCAGAAAAGCCTCCACGCTCTCCACGTATACCTGCGCGAAATCCGCCACCGGACGCAACTGCTCGATCGTTCGCCGTGCCTCCGCGACTTCCCATCCCAGGCTGCACAGTACCGCCAGTGCCATCATCGGCGCCCGATGCACCCCGGCCGCGCAATGAATCAGCAGCCTGCTCCCCTCGGCCGCGAGCGCTTCCCGCGCAAACTCCACGCCGCGCGCAAACACCACCGCCGCCTTGGGTTGAAAGTCGTCATTGACCGGGTTCCAGAGCACCGCAATGCCGTGCGGACGCGCCAGTTCCGTGTCGTCGAACTCGATCTGCATGTCGATGATGTGGGTCACGCCCGCTCCGGCCACCTCGGCCATCTTCTCTGCCTTCCAGATGCCTCCGCCCACCGCCAGCCGGTCGTTGATCCACGTCATATCCATGCGCTGCCGTTCCTGCCTTCCGGGAATCGCTCCCGTGACCGCGCCCTTTCCGGGCACGGCTCTACAGGTAACGATTCCGCTTACGTCCCCGGCGTTTACTCTGCTTTGCCCTGCTCCGCCGTCTCTTCCGCCCCCTTGGCCGTCCCCAGCAGGATATCCATCAGGGTTCCCGCCGAGGTCGCCCCCGGAGTTGCCTGGGTCGCCGGCAGCGGTTGGGCAATGCCTGCAAACTCGAACAGGTACTTTGCAGGAAGATATCCTCCCTGCTCGGCCTGCCGGATGACGGCATTGATCACCGTCTGACTCTTTTCTAGCACGGCAGCTTCCATCTGCGCCCGGAGTTTCTGCTTGTCCACCACCGTTGCCGGACGTTTTTTCGACTTCGCGCCGCTCTTCTTCCGCTTCTTGCCGCCGTCTTGCGCTGCTGACGCCGTTCTTGTTCTTTTCGCTGTCATAAATAGAAAAGCGCGGCACCGTTTATCGGCCCGCGCTGCTTTTCTTTACTTTCTATTTCAGATTAGCATGCTGCAACAGGTAAATGAGACATGATTTGCAAAAGTAAATTTACTTTATTATCAACAACCTACAACAAATTTGGTCAGCGAGGGGTCTTGACACGCTTCGACCCGCCCCACCGGTTTTCGGCCGCCCTTGGCAATTCTCCTCTCCTGTTCCTCTTCTGGCAGGCACGACCAGGGACGTGCGTCCTGCCCCGGGCGCAGCAATTCCACCCGCAGCAGGATGGCACTCAACCGATCCAGTGCCATCGGATACAGCCGCCCCACATGGCGCCGGCTGCATCCCATCAGCCGGGCCGTTTCTTCCTCGGTGTACCCCTGCAGCGCCCGCCGCGCGATCAATTGCCGACTTACCCGGTCCAGCCGGTCCAGGCAGCGCTCCATGTCGTGCACGAAGATTATGGCGTCTTCAAACGTCCGCACCGGACGCCAGCTGCTGCGCGCCCGGAAGGCGTCTCCGCCCAACACCGAAGGTAGCCGCCCGGTCTCAACTGCCACCCGGAAGTAACGGTCCAGCAGTGCCGCCGTCTGCTCGCGGTACCAAGGCAGCTGGCCGCTCTCCACCGGCAGAGGGATAGCCTGTATTCTGTCAATGCCCTCGCTGCTCTTCATGCTGCCCCCAGCTGCACTGGCGCAAACACAGCTGGCTGTGGCGGTTGCGGAACGGCCAGTTCCATGCTGGCCTCCAACCTTAGCCCCATTCTTGTTTGCTCCGGCCAGTCCTCCCGGGGCGGAGCTGCTTGCTTCACCTGTTTGCGCTGCCCGCGCTCCCGACGCGGCGCCAGATCGCCGATCAGTACGGCGCATTCGCCGCAATACATCGCCCCGCTGCCTGCCCGGCGCAACAGCAATCCGCCGCAGCACTCGCAGTACTTTAGCTCCATGCGAATTCCCTGTTCGGTTTGCAATCTCCCTCTCCTCTCAAAAAAATAGAAAAAGCCCTGCGCTCCCGGCTTCCTCTCCGGGAAGTCGGTCAACACAGGGCTTCGTTGCTCGTACGATGACCTGCCTGCTATTTAGTTGTCTTGCCGGTCCGTTTTGCCGGCGCTCCATGCAGACGGGTCAAAAGCCGCCGCAGCCATCCTCCTTCGGATCCAGCAGCCGGACATGCGACCGACGGCTGAAATAGCCTTCTTCGTAGCCGGACTTCAACACGCGGCCGTTCTGCACTACGATGCTCAGTCGCCCCGTAAAGTGCAAGCTTTGCAACAACTTCTCGACCGACGCGGAGAGCAGTTCCAACTCCCGCACCTTGCGCCGCAGTTCCAGGAACACGCGTTCTTCGCCGCCCGCCTCCGTTGCCGAAGTCATAGCCGTCCAAGCCTCAAAGGTAATCTTTAACAAAACGGTAGCCCGGAGTTAAAAATATCGTCAAGAAATTTTCTTTTCTAGAATTTAAAACTAGAGTAACGTATAGCCTATTGATATAGATGTTCCAGGCCATCCAGATTGCCGATACTGTGCCGATACTGTCTAGTGCGGGAGCACTACCATGAACTTCTTACAGCTGCAGGAGAATCTGCGGAGACTGCTCAAGGATCGCATCGACAGCGGCCAGCTGACAGGACTCTCCCTCGCCCATCAGGCCGGCTTCAAACAAGCCCACATTTCCAACTTCCTCAACCGCAAGCGCAGCCTCAGCCAGGAAGGCCTCGACAAGGTTCTGGCCACGCAGAACCTCTCCGTTCTCGATCTGCTCGGCACCGCCGACGTCAACCTGCAAGCCAGCCCCGCTCCCATCAGCGAACATGGCTTTGAAGTTGTTCCGCTGGTTAACTCCGAGGTCGCGGCCAGCGAACCGTTGATTCTGCCGCAGCACCGCCGCAGCCAGCACAAGTTCAAGAGTGCCCTGCTGCACCGCATCCGTCCGAATGAGGCTCCACTGCATTCATCCTGGACCCGGTTTGTCTTGATCCGCCTGGGCGCCGAGGCCATGAGCATGTGTCCCCGCCTCTTGCCTGGCTCCGTCGTCCTGATCGACCGCCACTACACCTCGGCCGAACCCTATCGCAAGGGCCAGCACAACATCTACGCCGTGCGCAAGGATGGGCTGTGTGCTATCTCCTACCTCGAGTACAGCAGCCACTGCCTCATCCTGCGGCCGCACAACCCCGGGCATCCCGTGGACCTGATCCCCGTCGATGTGGGCCACGATCTGCAGGACTACGTCGTCGGCCGGGTCTGCCAGATCATGGTCGAGTGTTGAGCTGCCGGTCGGCAGTTCCATGGCGCAGACTCCGCGCCGCCGGCGCAGCCATTTCCCTGCGTCCGCTCCGTCCCTCTCCGATTTTGCCGCCCTTGCGCGGCGCACCGTTGCGGCCCGCGTGCTAATATCCGGGAGATTGCTAGTGCAATACGAAGGGAAAACTCTGCGCCGGTGGATAGGCGCCCAAGGTGAACCATGGTCAATCTGCTGATTATTGTTACGCACCAGCCGATGATTCAGAAGCAGTATTACGACGCGCTCCGCGCCAAGTATCCCGATTACAACATCAACCTGGTGGACCACCACAGCAAGGTCGGTCCCTACATTGCCGATGCCGACATCCTGATGACCTTCGGCCCGATGATGGCCGACCACGTTCTGGCCGAGGGCAAGAAGGTGAAGTGGGTCCACGCCCTCACCACCGGCACCGACGGCATTGATAACCAGCCCTCGCTGCGGCCGGAAATAATTCTGACCAGCACGCGCGGCATTCACGGACCGCCGATGACCGAGGCCACACTGACGCTGATGTTGGCCATGGCCCGCAGCTTCCCCGACACCGTGCGCGCGCAGGACAAGCACGAGTGGCGGCGGCCCATGATCAACCTGCTGGACGGCAAGACGGTCGGCATCCTCGGCCTCGGCCTGATCGGCAAAGACACGGCACGGGTGCTGCACGCACTCGGCATGAAGGTCATCGGCGTGGTGCGCAAGCAGCCGGCCGATCCTTCCGAACTGTTGAGCTGCGGCGTCGAGCGCCTCGTCACCTGGGAAGACCGCATGACGGTCGTCCCCGCGATGGACTACGTCATCCTGCTCATCCCTTCCCGGCCTGAGACCAAGCGCCTCATCAACGCCGAGTTCTTCGCGGCCATGAAGCCCACGGCCCGCTTCATCAACGTCGGCCGCGGCGACGTGGTGGATGACGACGCGCTGATCGCGGCGCTGAAGGAGAACCGCATCGCCGGCGCCGGGCTTGACGTATTCCATCCCGAGCCGCTGCCCTCCGATTCTCCTTACTGGTCCATGCCCAACGTGGTGATCTCGCCGCACGTCGGCGGCTTCTCCAATGAGTATTGCGCCCGCGCGCTGCCCATCTTCTACGAGAACATGAAGCACTACCTGACGGGCGAATACCAGAAGATGATCAACCTGGTGAAGCACTGAGCTGAAGCGGACGGATCGTTGCGCTGAAGACTGCGGTGGAATGCTAGATGCCCTGAACTGCGTCGCCAAGACGGCGCGGCTCAGGGCAAGTTTGTTTCACGGCAAATTTCCTGGAGGAAATCCGGTGCCAGGTTCGCGGCCAGCGCTGGCTCGGCTGGCTGCTGGGATCAATTAGCTCTTGCGCCCCTTCGTCGCCTCTTCGCGCTCGCGCCGTTGCGGCAGGTTGCGCTCCCAGATGATGAGCAGACCTTCCAGCGTTAACTGGTCGTTGACCTCGGCGATGTAGCGCGAATGTTCGCCGATCAGCCTGCCCAGCCCTCCGGTGGCGACCACCTTCGTGTTGGCTCCCAGCTCCGCGATCATTCTTTCGAGTATGCCGTCCACCAGTCCCAGGTAACCGTAGAAAAGACCGGCCTGAATGCTGTTGATGGTGTTGGTGCCGATGACGCGCGCCGGCTTGCGGAACTCCACGCGCGGCAGACGCGCCGTGCGCTCCACCAGCGCCTCGGCCGATATGCCGGCTCCGGGCGCGATCAGCCCGCCCAGGTATTCGCCCTTGGCGGAGATGGCGTCGAACGTCGTGGCCGTGCCGAAGTCCACCACGATGCAGGGTCCGCCGTAGCGTTGGAAGGCGGCCACGCCGTTGACGATGCGGTCGGCGCCGACTTCGGCCGGATTGTCGTAGTGCACCGGCATGCCGGTCTTGATGCCCGGCTCGACGAATAGCGCCTGCGAATTGAAATACTGCCGGCAGACGCCGCGCAGCGTGGCGTCCAGCGGCGGCACGACCGACGAGATCACGATGCCCTGAATGGCCGCCACCTCGAGGTTGGCCATGGCAAACAGGTTGCGGAAGAGCACGCCGTATTCATCCACGGTCTGCGTCTTGTTGGTGGCGACGCGCCAGTTGGCCACCAGGGCCGGCACCGGTTTCATATCCGCATTGGCCAGCGAAGCGGGCGTCTCATAGACGCCCAGGACGGTGTTGGTGTTGCCGACGTCAATTACCAGAAGCATGGGCCAGTCTCAACCTGCAAAATCAAATCTCGCTTTACGCCGCCTTCTTCAAATCGCCGAATGGCCCGTCCTGGCCGGCTTTGCTAGGGCGGGGCGTATTTGAAGCGGCGTTCATACTTACAGCGCGCGCACGCCCCCGGAGATCACGGTCTTCAAAGCGCCGTCATCGCCAGCGACCAGCAGAAAGCCGGAGCTATTCAGCCCGGCGGTGACGCCCGTGTAGCCGCCGCCTTCCTCGACGTGGACGCGGCGTCCGCGGGCATACGACGACGCCTGCTCGAAACGCCGGTACAACTCGGTGGTCGCCTCGGGCGCGGCCTGCAGGCGCCGGTACTCGCGGTCGAGCGATTGTAGCAAAGCCGCAGCCAACTCCACGCGCGACCAGTCGCCTCCCGTCTCCATCCGCAGCGAAGTGGCCAGCGGGGTGAGGTCGGGGGGAAACTCAGTCTGGTTGACGTTGATGCCTATGCCTACGACGGCGTAGCGCACGCGGGCGACCTCGGCATTCATCTCGGTCAGAATACCGCAGAACTTGCGCTGCACGGGCTCCGCGGTGCCGGGGGCAAAGGCCGGCAGCAGCAGATCGTTCGGCCAGCGCAGGTCGGCCCGTATACCGCCCACCTGCTCGACGGCGCCCACCGTGGCCAGTCCCGCCATCAGCGACAGGTTCAGCACCTGCGCGGGCGACATCTGCGGACGCAGCAGCACGGAGACGTAAATCCCGGTGGAGCGCGCCGAATGCCAGCTATGCCCGGCGCGGCCGTGCCCCGCCGTCTGTTCCTCGGCAAAAAAGACGGTGCCCTCCGGTTCGCCCTCTTGCGCAGCCTGCATTCCGGCGGCGTTGGTGGAGGCGGTGCGGAAGAAGTGCCGCAGGCGCCCGGAGAAAATGGTGCCCTGGAGCAGCGGATCGAGAAAATCGGGCAACAGCAGGTCGGGCATGGACTCCAATCGGTAGCCAGTGGCGGGATGTCCCGTAATCTGCACGCCCAGCGCCCGCAGTTGCTGCACCAGCCGCCAGATCTCCGAGCGGCTGGTGCCGATCTCATCGGCGATCTTGGTACCGCTGGCGACCAGCATGGCGTTGTCGCTGAGCACGCGCAGAATGCGGCCCATGCGTTTGTCGGTCAGCGGAGTGGGCAAGCGTGTGGCCATGGCCCTAGCCGGGAGAATTATGCGAGGGCGCGCCGCCAATAGCAACCGCGATTTTATCGTCTCCCGAGCTTTTAGCCTT
>Ga0316217_10004534_pt1 | contig 14914 bp, 12 predicted proteins | sample 1anoAmetaG_FD_203633 | JGI IMG/M metagenome (GOLD analysis project Ga0316217, IMG submission 203633) | Freshwater microbial communities from Trout Bog Lake, Wisconsin, USA - 1anoA | ecosystem: Environmental > Aquatic > Freshwater > Lake > Hypolimnion/Profundal zone | place: USA: Wisconsin... | reverse complement strand
AAACTTTTCGAGGCCTTCTCGGCGTTCACTTTGGTTACGGCCTGTCTGCTCGCGGAGCTGCTAAAACAGCCCTTTCCGTCGAGAGCTTCAGCCGGTTGGTTGCCCGCGCGACTGTCTCGACTGCCACCGGGTGTAATGACTACCTCCCGGGCGGGACTTTCACCCGCTGGACTCCAACACCCTTTTCACGGCGCACGACGTAGCTATTTATGCTTGATCGAAGACTGAAACCGGGACGTGATTGCTTTCCCGGCCGGTATGATAGAAAATCCTAAGCGGGAGGTTGCAGCTTATGGTCCAGTTGAGCAAACACGCATGGCCAGCTTTCTTCCGCAAGCGCGGTCTGCTTTCGGGCGCAGGCTTTGGGGTCACGCGATATACATGACAAAATGGCGGATATTGCCGCGGGAATGCTATGCGGGCGCGGCGCATTTTCGGCTTGGCCGGTTTTTCGTTGCGGGCGCGAAAGAGACAATTGAACAGGGATCAACACCGATGGACAGGATATCGCACGACATCATCCTGTAAATCTTGTTCATCCATGTAGATGAAGCTGTGTTGGTGAATGTGGCCAGCCGATGCCGCCGCCGCCGTAGAAAATCACCTACATCCCCGGTATTTTATGCCGGCAAAGCAAGATATTTGCCGGCATGCGGAAAGGGCCATTTGATAATCCAAATCATGTTCAAAGGCATTCAAAGTTGGCTCGTAATGCTTCCAGGCGTGTCGGAACTGGTTCAAATCGCGTCAACTTTTCGCGCCCCACTAATATAGCAAGAAATATTAAAACTTTACACTTCCATCGAAAAGTGTAAAGTTTTGTATAGTGAAAGTGGTTCTTGCACCACGCTCCCACCAGCCAAAGTGGCAATATCTAAACAAATCCATGGAGGAAACGTTGCATAACGTTGCATGACGTTGCATGGCACGCGGACGTGGCGGTGGTTGCGGGGTGCAGCCCCACCGGATCCCTGATCCTATTCCTGACCTGCGGACTGCTCCTCGGGTACGACCGTCGTCGCCAGCAAGATCAGGATCAAGACCAGCACCGTTCGCCAAGCCGGGATTGCGGCCGGGCCACGCATCCACTGACTGGGCGATTTTTATAAATCGGCTTCTGGTTGTACAATTCCGTGTGGAGACGAACCCGAAATCATGGCAGCGCAACAAACAAAAGAGACGACGCCGTATTTACAGGTGACCGAGGCCAAGGGCGTACGGCAGGTGCCGCTGGCCAGCGGGCCGCTGACCGTGGGGAGGAACTTCACCAATCTGCTGGTGTTGGAAGAGCCGATGGCCAGCCGGTTCCATTGCGTGCTGGAAAAGACGGGCGAAGGCTGGCTGGTGCGGGATTTGGGGTCGCGCAATGGCACCAAAGTCAACGGGGCCATCATCAATTCGTCGCTGATCAGCAATGGCGATGTGATTATGATCGGCAAGACGGAATTGAAACTGATGATGCCGGCGCCGGCGATTGCCGAAGCGCCGGCACCGGATATCGACGCGCTGGCCGAGTTGTTACCTAGCGACGAGCAGGTGGCCGAGGCGTTGGAAGGTGAAGAGGAGCCACCGGCGTTGGAAGCAGTGGGTGAAACGCCCAGCCAAGATTGGGACGCGAGTTTGCGGCAGCGGGCGGAATCGTTGCCGGAGCGTGGGTTTGGCGAAAATGATATTGTGCTGATGAACGCACGCAATCAGACGGTGCATCAAGCGGGCAAGACCAAGGAATCGCGCGCCGATGCCATCACCATGTTGCGGCTGCTGCTGTTAATTTGCTTCCGCAGCCGGGCCACGGATATCCATCTGGAGCCGAAGGAAACCGATGCACTGCTGCGTATCCGCGTGGACGGCGGCATGGTGGACGTGCTGCGCATGGATAAGGAATTAGGCATTCGCCTGGCGTCGGCGGTGAAGGTGCTGAGCGATATCGACATCGGGCAGAAGAATATTATTCAGGAAGGGCATTTTTCCACGCGTGTACCGCCATTGCCGGGGCAAACGCGGGCCACGCAGCGGCGGGTGGATTACCGCATCAGTTTTGCCCCGGCGATCCATGGGCAGAAGATGGTGGTGCGGATTTTGGATACCGCCAACGCCCCGCTGCATATTGACGATTTGATGTTGCCGCCGCGGGCGCGGGATTTAATCAAGCAAACCAGCGAACAGGAATCGGGGATGATTCTGGTGTGCGGGCCAACCGGCTCGGGCAAAACCACCACGCTCTATTCGATCCTGCGCGATATCGATACTACGCAGCGCAACGTGGTCACGATCGAAGACCCGGTGGAAATCCAGCTTGATGGCGTGACGCAGATTCCAGTGAACGAAGAACAGGGCAATACTTTTTCGGCGTTGCTGCGCAGCGTGTTGCGGCAAGACCCGGACGCGATCTTGATCGGCGAAATGCGCGATGCCGAAACAGCACGGGTGGGCGTGCAGGCGGGCATGACCGGGCACCTGGTGTTTTCGACGGTTCATGCCCGCGATGCCGTGGGCGGCATTTTCCGCATGTTGGATTTGGGCGTGGAGCCGTACCTGGTCAGTGCGGGATTGCATCTGATTGTGGCCCAACGGTTGGTGCGGCTGCTATGCCCGGCGTGCAAAAAGCCGGTGGCACCAACCAAGAATCAAATCGAACGTATGGCCAAAGAGGGCATCACCGGTGTCAGCCGGATTTATGTGGCCAAGGGATGCAGCAAATGTTTGGGCACAGGCTTCCGCGGCCGGCGTGGCGTATATGAAGTGTTGAACACCACAGCGGAGTTGCGCGAAGTGATTTTGAAGAATCCCTCGCCACAGGATATCCAGAAGGCGCTGGGGCCGGATAATTACCTGCGTCTGGCGGAAAGCGCGTACCGGCTGGTGGCCGATGGCTTGGTGAGTTTTGACGAGGCGGACCGGTCGGTGGCTTAGAAGAGCGGAAGGCGAAAAGCGGAAAGCGGAGACTGAAAACGATGGCGCGTGAACACGACAACAACTCCCCTGCCGCCGTGGCGGCGTCCACGCACAAGCGTAAAGCGGTGGTGAAATGGATTATTTTCGCGGTAGTGGTGATCGACGTTGCGACGTTGGCGTTTTTCGCGCGGAACATCAAGGATCGTTTCTTTGCCCCGAAATTTCGGGTGATCATCGCGGGGCGAATGTACGCCAGCGGGCAAATCAATCGGCATCTATTGCCGGACATCCTGGCACGCTATCACATCAACCAGATTGTCAGTGTGGTGGGGAATGATCCGGCCGACCCGGATTCGGTGGCCGAAATGGAACTCGCCCGGCAGTTGCACATCGAGCGCAGCGCTTATCAACTGTGCGGCGATGGCACCGGCGACATCCACAATTACGCGCTGGCGCTAGCGGATATGGCGCGCGGCCAGCAGGCCGGGAAAGTGGCGTTGGTTCACTGTGTCAGCGGCGAGCAGCGTTCCAACGCGGCGACGTTTTTTTATCGCGTGCTGATCGAGCATCGCACCCCGCGCGATGCCATGGATGAGATCGTGCGTAACGGCATTCGCCCCGACAGCAATAACAAATTGATTCCCTATCTGCGCGACAATCTCCCCGAACTGGCCCGGCAACTGGCGGCCATGGGCGTGATCGAACGTGTGCCGGATCCGATGCCGCAGGTGCCATGAACGCAATGCCAAATGCCGAACGCCAAACGCCGAATGAAAGAAATAATATGGGTTTACATTCGGCATTTGGCATTCGGCATTCGGCATTGTCCCCCATTCCCTGTTGGCTCGACCTGCTGGTGGTGGCGGGATTATGCCTGCTGATTAGCGCTTATCGTGTCGGCCAGGGGCCGCTGGCGGGAACCGAAGCCCACCGCGTGCTGGCGGCGCATCGCATGGTCACCAGCGGCGATTGGGTTTTGCCCAAACTATTCGATCAACTTTATCTGCGTAAACCGCCGCTGCATTACTGGATTCTGGCCCTGGCGGAAAAACTGACCGGGCGGGCGGATTTGGCTGTGTGGCGCTGGCCGTCGGTGATTGAAGCGACGCTGACCGCACTGTTTTTGCAAGTGATCACTTGGCGTTGGTTTGGCCGGCTGGCGGGTTTTGTCAGCGGCATCGCGTTTTGCGCTCTGCCGGCCATCTGGATGCAAAACCGCACGGCGGAATTGGATGCGCTGAACACGCTGTTTTGCGTGGCAAGTACATGCTTCATCGTTGAGATGCTGGTGCGGAAACGTGAAGACGTGAAACATGATAAGACGCCGGACTTATCACGTTTCACGTTTCACGCTTCAGCTTGCATGTCCGCTTGGTGGCTGCCAATTGCTTTGGCCATGGCCTTTGCCGGGGCGACCATAACCAAAGGCCCGGCGGGATATACGATGATCGTCGGTGCTTTCCTCGGCGTGCCGCTGTTCAATCTGGTGATTCGATCCTGGCGACAAATGCGCGTATGGTTCAGGAAACCAAGAATCGGCGCTGTCAGGTTAGCCAGAGCATATCGGCCATGGAAACAATTCGGCTTATGGCTGGCCTTGCTGATCGGGCTGATCCCCCTTGCCGTTTACGGCGTGGTGGCCTATCGCACCATTCAACAGCAGGGAATCACCCCCGATTGGACCGGCGTCCAGGAAGCCGGGGTGGGGCTGTCGCTGGGCGAGTGGCTCCAACAACTCGGCGGCAGAGCGTTGCAGGCGATCCCCCTGCCGCTGTATGGCTTCCCGGCGGTCCTGGCGCTGCCGTTTGCACTGAATCCGGCAATTTGGCAAACGCCGCAGAAAAATGCGGCCGCGCCATGTTTGACCGATCCGCAACGCCACATCGTGCGCGGGCTGGTGGGCACCATGGCCATGGCCCTGCTGTTCAGCTTCTTGTCGGATCTGACCAACGCCCGTTACAGCTATATTTGGCTCCCGCTGTTTTGCCCGCTGGCTGGCGCGGTCGTGGCGGCGTGGCGGGCCGGCGTTTTGCCACGCCGGGCGGGTGAGCATATCCCGCTCTGCCTGGCGATCGTGGCAGTGACGCAAACCATCACCGCCGTGGCGTTCAGCTACATGGCCATCCACCGCGGCAGCGATGCCCGCTGGTTGCTGTTTGCAGTTTGTAGCGTGTGTGCTCTCGGCAGTTTCGCCGCCTGTGTGCTGATTCATCGTCAGCAGTTGGCGTGGACGGGCATTATAATTCTTCCGCTGCTGGCGCTACAGGCGATTCCCTGTGCCGAGTATGGCATGCGCGATCGCGTCCACCGTTCACACTATTGGACCGGCAAAGCGCTGGCGGAACATGTTCCTCCGGACACCGTGGTGCTGACGCAAAACGTGTTGTGGGATCAGCCGGAGATTTTCTATTACGCGGGTGTGGGTGTGGAATCCTTGCCGGAGTTTCCATTCCCCGGATCGCAGCCACCGGCCGCCGTAACGGAAGGCCGCTGGCTGGTGCTGAATGAATGGGAGCAAGAGCAATGGCGGCAATATAAGGACGTGACCTTCAGCACGCCGATCCAACTTCACCATGATCCGCTGATCATTCTTACCCAAGTCGAGCCTCGGAAATATTAAGATTGCATTAAAACTGTTTTTTGCAACAAAGTGTATTCTAGCACGTATTTTACGGGCGTTTCGCTTCATTCATCGGCCTATCCGCATGGGACTGCTTGGTGACAAGTAATTCAGCCTTTATTAAGAATGCTCAACTTAGAGAATGGGCGTTTTCGTATGAAACGCCGCCCCGATGATGGATTCACGGGGAAGTTTGGAACCCATGGTCTTTTGGCCCACAGGGCCGGAAGGAGTCTGTGATGTCTATCAGAGGCCGTTATGTTTGGACGGCGATTTCTGGGCTGGCGCTGGGCTTTGCTGGCCTGAGCGTTTCATCGGTGCGCGCCGATGCGCCCGCTACCGAACCAACCAAGCAGCAACTCATCGACCGCGTCAATCAGATGCAGACGCAAATGGATCAGATGAAGACGCAGTTGGACGCGCAGCAGGTGTCTACGGCTGACGAGCAAGCCTCCATCGCCAAGCTGCTGGCCGACGCCGACAAGCGCAGCCAGTTGCTGGATACCGATGGCACGGCAACCGCCGGCTGGGATCCGGAAAAGAAGCGGTTCTTCATCACCGATGGCACAAATTTCTATTTCCATCCCGGGGTGATCTTCCAGTTCCGCTATGCCGGCGATTACCAGGATAAGAACGGGGCCGCCCCGGCCAAAACCGACCAGTTTGACAGCGGTTTTGAAGTTCGCCGCGCCAAATTCTATTTCGATGGCTATCTGTTCAGCCCGGACCTGACCTACAAGTTCCAGTGGCAGGACAACAACAACGACGGCACACCCAGCTTGGAATACGCCTACGTGACTTACACGTTTGCCCACAATGTCATCGGCGACGCCGACTTGGCATTGCGTGGCGGCCAATTCAAGGATCCGGTGTTTAAGGAAGAAGCCGGTGTCGGTGATAACTTCCAGCCCTTGGTGGAACGTTCCCTGGCCAACTACGAAGTGGGCGGTTTGTCGAACGTGACTCCCGGTGGTGGCCAGGCCTATGTGCAGGGGCTTGATCTCCAGTTGACTGGCGCCAAGAGCGCGTTGCATAGCGACGTGGTTTTCCATGACGGCTACAACGGTGCCAACAGCGACTTCACCAACGGTCTGGATGCCAACCAAGGTGTCGCCAACAGCGCCACGGGCATCTCCCAAGCTTCCAACAGCAACCTGAATTCACCGCAGGACAATTTCGGCGCTGCCGCCCGCGTGGATTATAAAGTCTTCGGCGATTGGGCCGATGCCAGCGACCTCACCGGTATGCAGAGCGGCAAGACCGACCTGCTGGTCATCGGTGGTGGCGTTGATTTCACCGAAGGATCGGCGGGCACGGTCACCAGCGCTTTGGGCGCGACCTCCGCTTCCAGTGGCTTTGACGTCGTCCGCTATACCGCTGACGCGCAATATCAATCCGCCCATAAGTGGACCTTGTATGGCGCGTTCTATGGCGATTACGCCGAAACCCGCGTGGTCGGTGTCACCCCCTCTACCCCCAATGGCCGCAGCGATCTTGGCGGTGTGCTGGAAGGTGGCTATGACCTGAACAATAGCTGGCAGCTTACCGCCCGCTATTCGCTGACCGATATCGACCAACGGTTCCGTGGAACTGGCCCGTCGCAGTTCAACGAAATCGGTCTGGGTGTGAACTACTTCATGGGCTCCAATGGCTCATGGGCCAACAACTCCAAGATTTCCGCCGATGTGGATTACCTGCCCAACGGCAATCCGAGTTCGACCGGCTTGGATTATCTCACCACGCCCAACGACAAACCCGCGGTTGTCTTCCGCGTGCAGTACCAGATGTTCCTGTGATGCTTGAGCAATTTTGAAGCATCCAACTGTTCACCGGCCGGGAAGGTCTAACCGCCTTCCCGGCCCTTTTTGTTTTCCGTGATTTACCGTTGCGGTTGCGGCTGCTGCGGTTACATTGAGCGTATGCGATCATTCAATAGTCTAAGCGAACGTGAAGTCCTGGCCCTGGCGATTCAAAACGAGGAGGAAGACGGCCGCATCTATGGCGATCTGGCCGACGGCGTGCGCGAACAATTCCCCGGCACCGCCGCCAAGCTGGACATGATGCGGGAAGAAGAAAACGTGCATCGCCGCCGCTTGCTGGAGCTTTTTCAGCAGCGGTTTGGTAACCACGTACCGCTGATTCGCCGCGAAGACGTGAAGGGATTTGTGAAGCGCCGTGCGGTTTGGCTGATGCGGCCGTTGGGGATCGAGACCATTCGCCACACCGCCGCCAGCATGGAAGCCGAAACCCGCCAGTTTTACGATCGCGCCGCCGCCCGCACTTCCGATGCCGATCTGCGCAAGCTGCTGGGTGATCTGTCCAATGAAGAGCGTAATCACGAAAACATGGCCGGCCGCATGGAAGCCGACCAGCAGAAAACCGGCCAGGCCGAAGAAGAAAACCGCGTGCAGCGCCGCTTATTTGTGCTGCAGGTGGTGCAGCCGGGTTTGGCCGGATTGATGGACGGCAGCGTTTCCACGCTCGCCCCGCTATTTGCCGCCGCCGTGGCCACCCACAGCAGTTGGGACGCTTTTGCCGTCGGTCTGGCTGCCAGTGTCGGTGCCGGTATCAGCATGGGCTTTGCCGAAGCCTTGAGCGATGACGGCAGCCTCACCGGCCGCGGCCACCCCTGGCTGCGCGGTGTGGTCTGCGGCCTGATGACCACCGCCGGGGGCATCGGCCATACCTTCCCCTTCTTGATCCCCAAATACGGCTTGGCGATGACCATAGCCATGATCGTTGTATCCATCGAACTGGCGGCCATCGCCTGGATTCGCAAAAAATACATGGACACCCCCCTGCTGGCCGCGATGTTCCAAGTCGTCCTCGGCGGCATCCTGGTCTTTATCGCCGGCATGGTCATCGGCTATCTAGTGCCGGGTTCGGCAGGATAAACTGGCTTGGCCGATGGTTCAGGAACCCAATCACGGCAATGCGGGTGCTTCCACCAGCACCGTGCGGACTTGCCAAGGGGTGAACGATAACTCGACTTCGCCGGCAGTCTGGCTGAGCGGGCGCAGTCGGTCTTCCACGATGTTGGTCTCGCAAACTCTCGCGGCGGGGTTTAGGCCGGCGATCTTGGCCCTCGCATGGCGACCGGCGGATTCGTACAGGCGGAAAATCATTCCTTTGCCATCTTCGGAGGTTTTCAGACAGGCTAACTGTACCGTGCCGGGGGAGACGATTTGCGGCCGGCGGGCGGCGGCTTGCGGGGATTTGGCCGCGACGCGGCGGGCCAGCAGCGGTTGATTGAACGACAGGCCGGCGTGGACCACGCCGGCGTCGCGCCAGTCGCCGGGGTGCGGCAACAGGCTGTAGCGGATGTCATGCTGGCCGGGATCGCTGACCGGATCGGGATCGTAGCCGCTGCGCAGGAGCGTTAGGCGCAGGCGGCAGCCCAGGGCGTCGTGGCCATATTTGGCATCGTTCAGCAGGGCGATGCCGTATTGCTCTCCGCCGACATCGGCCCAGCGCAGGGCGGGGACTTCCAGGCCGTCGGCCGGGCGGCTGACGGCGGCGAAGGGGGTTTCATACCAGGCCTGGCATTCGGGCAAATGGGCGGTGAAGGATGCCTTCAACCCCGGCACGCCGGCGGTGGCGGTGCCGATTTCACGCCAATCCACATGCGTGGCAAAATCGATGCGGGGCAGGTCGCGGTAAAAGCTGATGCGCTGGGTGATGGTGGAGGAGCGGATCGTATGCTTGACTTCCAGCACGCAACGCACCGGGCCGGATTCGACTACTGTCGTGGTGGCACCGCGGATCAGGCTATGTTCGGCATGAATTTCATCCATGTGCCAGGCCGACATGCCGTGCGGAAGTTCGTCAAATATCTGGAAGACGTTGAGGGCCAACTCGGGCCGGGCGGAATCCTGGTAAGAGCTGGCGTGGCGTATGCCGTAGGCGACCAGTTCGCGGGCGACGCGCTTGTCCAGCAGGGAAACGATCACGCCACAATCGACACGCACCAGGGCACGGAAGTGCGGCGTTTCGATTTGCAGATAGGGCCGGTCGGTCTTTTCCACCGGGGGATTGGTGCTGCGCCAATCGGTGGGGGCGAACGCGGGCACCGCGGCGATGTTAGGTGGCAGAGTTTCCGGCGCTGGCTTGGCGATGCGGTAGGCAACCGTGGCCAGCCCCGGCACGCGGGCGACGAAAACCAAGCCATCGGCCACATATTGGCCGGCGGTGCTGTGGCCATGATCGCCCACCAGCCAAACCGATCCTTCGCCGCATTCATCCTTGAGCAGCACAAGTTCGCTGCGTTCAAATGCCAGCGGATTGGTCACCGCGATATTGCCCTTGGCGATGCCGGCTTCCAAAACATCCAACGCGGCGTTGGTTACCTTGGCGACCGCGGTCGTAATCTCCTCAAAATCCTTGGCGTTATCGACATAGCTATCGTGAATGGCCGAGCCGTCCAGGATGTCGTGGAACTGGTTGAAGAGCACTTTGCGCCAGGCGGCAGTTAGCGCGGTTTGCTGATCGACACCGGCCAGCGCGGCGACGGCATCGGCACTGCACATCAGATTTTCGCCGGTGCGGTTGTAACGCTTGGTATCGGCATGGGTGGTGTAGCAGCCTTCAAAGATGGTGGAGGATTCGCCGCGGGACACCGGCAGGGCCACGCCGGAATCGATGATTTTGCGCACATATCCCGCGATGGTGCCGCAGGATGCGGTGGGTAAGCCCGGGAGTTTTTGCAGCCGGCGCAGGGCATCGAGATGCTGCCGGGCCGGGCCGCCGCCATGATCGCCGATGCCGTGGAAGTGCATGGCCGCGCGGTGGCCGGCGCCGAGGGCGCGCAGGGCGGCATTGGCCAAATCGCTGGCGGTGATTTCGCCGTTATAGCCGGGCGTGGAAAGGCCCATCAGCCGGGTGCCATCCTGGCCTTCCCACCAAAAAGCCGGCCACTGGTTTTCCTTGCCGGGATTGGCGCGATGGTGGTAATAGCCCACCGCGCCGGCGGAAGCGGCCAACTGCGGCACATTCCCCGCGTGCCCGAACGTGTCCGGCGAATGAAAAATCGTCGGCCGGGTGCCCAGCGTCTGGCGCGAATAGAGCACGGCTTGCAGCAGGTGCCGCGCGTGCGCTTCGCCGCTGGGCATGTTGCTATCCGGTTCCACCCATTGCATGGTGGTGGTTTCCCAGCGGCCGGCCTTGATCTGCTTGAGCACTTTGGCAAACAGCGCCGGCTCTTGTTGCCGGATGACTTCATAAGTTGCCGGCTGGCTATGGCTGAAAGTCAGTTCCGGAAATTCATCCATCAACGCCAGCACGCTACGGACATCACGGCAAATCACCTGCACCGTGTCCGGCCAGGTCCACAGCCAATTCATATCGATGTGGCTATGCCCGATGAGATCGACGGAAATGGCCGCGGCCTTGGCGTGCAGCGGCGCAAGCGCTTTGGCGAAGCGAGTAAACTTCGCCGGCGATGTGGCAATCGGCGTTTCCAGCAGTTCCGGCACCATTGCCGCCGCCGCTGCCACCGCGGTCCGCTCGGCCGGCAAAACCGCCAGCGCATTGGCCAGCGCCAACTGTGCCCAGGCCACGTCAAGCTGTTCAAACCGCATGCGCAAGCCCGGCGTGGTCAGCTTGAGGTTGACCCAATTAACCATGTGATATTTGGCGATGCGGATGCGAAACTCGATCACGCCATTATCGCCAGTCTTCAGCTTCGGCACGATAGTAAACAGCGCCGGCCCCGCAGCCACGGGGATGCCTTTTTCGCTGAACACACTTTTGCCGTTGTAACTGATATCCGTCGGATGCAGGCTAAAGAGTGTTCCCTCCAGCGCTTCGCCCGCCAACTTAACCCCCGCCGCTTCGGCCGGAATATCCAGCTTGCACTGCAAAACCAGCTCGTTATGTCCCGGCTCCTGAAGGTTCAGCCCATTGAGCGCGCCGCCGCTGGCAATTTTAATTTGCTCCGGCCCCGGCCCGCTGATTTTGGTCCAGGTCGTTTCCGGAAACCCATTACGCGCCGCATCAGCGGCGATCCGCAGCCGACGGAGATTTTCGTTGATCATAATTTATCAAAGGCAAAACGGGCCGAAGGCAGCGATGGAAACCCACACGGATTCCGCGCAGACGCCGCCGGCGGCCAAAGGGCGGCATTATACAGGGTGGAAGCCAAGTGCAAGGCCGGAGTGACAGTCCATTCCCTTGCTTGTCTTGGCCGCTGCTGTGTCTTACAATGCCTTACATGAGCAGTTTAACCATCCGCATCCCGGCAAAGCTCCGCCGCGAGTTGGATAAACTCGGCCGCGCCCGGCAACAGCCGGTCAGTGATCTGGTGCGCGATTCGCTGCGCCGCTATCTGGCCGTGGAGCGTTTCCGCAGCTTGCGCGCCAAGACGCTGCCCTTGGCCGCGGCGCAAGGCCTGCTTACCGATGAAGACCTTTTCCGGGCCGTGTCGTGAGGGTGGTTCTGGACACCAACGTGCTGCTGGCGGCTTTCGGCACGCGCGGGATCTGCGAAGCGCTGCTGGACGCCTGCCTCGCCGCCCACGAACTGTATCTTTCCCAAGCCATTCTGGATGAGGTGAAGGAACATCTTTCCGGCAAGTTCAAGATGCCGTCGCAGCAAATCAATCAGATTGTAAGCTTCCTCAAATCCGCGTGTATCTCGGTGACACCCACCGCCGTTGCCACCGACGCCTGCCGCGATCCGGACGATCTGCTGGTTCTGGGCACCGCCATCGCGGCGCATGCCGACTGCCTCGTCACCGGCGACAAGGATTTGCTCGTACTCGGCACGCATCAGGGTATTGCCATTGTTTCACCGAGAAGTTTCTGGCAGCGGCTCAAGTGAAGCGGCCGGGGTTTTACTGCCCTCACTTCGCCCGGCCTATCCCCTTATTCGCCCCGGTCCAATTTTCGCAATGCCGACCGCAACGCCCGTAGAAATTCCTGCACCGATGCAACGTCAATGCGTTTTTTATCCCGAACCATGGCGGCCATCTCACGCTCAATGGCATCGGTCGAACGGCTTTCCGGTGCGAAAAGCTGGTAATATTCCACTCCGAGCGCGCGGCTCAATCGCCCCACGGCGTCAAACGATGATGTTTTCGCTCCCCGCTCCACGGCCCCAATATGCTTGGCGTCCATGCCCGCCGCCTTGGCCAAATCCTCCTGCGTCCAGCCGCGCTGCTTTCGCAGCCGCCTGACCCTTCTGCCAAAAACTATTGCAACAGCGTCCATGAATTAACCTTCAAAAGGCTAAGTGGAACACCGGATAATGGAACCGCCTGAATGGACGTATACTTGAAAATCGTCCAATAAGATGGTATATTCCGCTTGAATCGTGACTGCGCGATCGGCGCAAAAACGCGTGGTGTTTGAAGACATACTGGTGAGTGTTATGGCGAATGGATGGTTTTATCGGCAGGATGGAAAGCAGAATGGTCCGTGTTCCGCTGCCGAACTCAGACAATTGGCGGCCTCCGGGCAACTACAGCCGGACAATTTGGTCTGGAACGAAAACATGCCCGATTGGTTGCCTGCTGAGAAAGTCCCGGAGATATTTGCGATCGACGCACTCGTTGCCGGGAATACGTCGCCTTCTGAATGCATCGCTTCACCCGGGAAAGACCAGTCCCAAATGCTGCTTCTCGATACGCTCTTCTCCTTTAAGGGACGCGTTCCCCGCGGGAGATTTTGCGTATGTTTTCTGTGCGTGAGTCTTGCGACACCAATATTCATGTTTGTCGGCGGCATGGCCAATAACACTCGTGGCGACTTCGGAGGAATCATATTGATCGCAGCGTTGATCGTTCTTTTTGTCGTCGGTCCATGGATGTTATTGGCTCTGGCCTGCAAGTGTTGCCACGACGTCGGTTGGTCCGGCTGGCTATTATTGGTCTTCCCGGTCCCGGTAGTAAACATCGTCGCCGGTATTTACATAGCCGCCAAATTATTCTGCGCCCCTAGCGTAGATGGCCGAAACAGGTATGGATAGTTTGACGGAGTCAATCCGCGCATCCGTTTGGTTTGAACCTTGGGGACGTCATTCAGGCCCTCTCGGAGCCGTTCCTGCTCGCGGCGCATTTCCTCGGTTTGTTTGCGCCAAAACTCCACTTCTTCTTCAGGCGTCATTTCCTTAATGATACCGTAAACGTATGCCGCGCCGCGGCGCTTCATTTCCACGCAATCAAAGGTCTTCGTCTTCATTGGCAATCATCTCATCGGGAGCCTTTTCCATCATGTCAACCCCAAGCTTTGACGAGCCAGTTCGCGAATGCGACCGGTTTGCCGCAACAGTTCCCCGGCCTCGGCGGCACTGGCACTGCGGCCTGGGTAGCGTGCTTCGACGGCATAATTCGTCAGGGCAACCGCAGCAGGGCGAAGCGACGCCCACAATGGCTCGACGGGTAGCGCCAGATCGACCAACCGCTTAAGGTCGTGCGTAAACGGGAACGTGATGCCCGCTTCCTCAAGCCGTGCTTTCAGATATTTTTCCACGCACTGCTGAAGGTGAAAGCAGACGATGTCCCGGCTGTGCTTTTTGCGGGAACGTCACAGCAACAAGGCTGCCGCGTAGTCCGCTTCGGCTTTGTCAATCCATTCGCGCGTCGTGGTTTTCATGCAGCACAATTCCCTTCGCGGTAACCTCACGCAGGAACGAGTCGCCCATACGCAGGCGGCGGCGAATTTCCGCGGGCCGACGCACGATCAAGTCCATGGCGAAGTCATGTTGACAGGCCAGCCGAATCTTGGTGGCAACGTCCGGGCCGGATCCGCGATGCGGCATCACCACCAGCAGATCGACGTCCGAATCCTTGGTGGGATGGCCGTAGGCATATGAACCAAAAAGAATGACGGCCACCGGCCGGAACCTGTGAACGACCTGATCGACGAAGTTTTGAATTTCATCGCGCGAAATCATGCAGACATTTTACCATGCTCCCAGCCAAGGCAGAAGCGAAATCCCTTGCGGGAAAAACGGCTGTGCCGCAATTTCCGGGTGGCTGAAGCACGCCTCCGCTTTGGGCATTGGCTCGTGTGCAATTCCGGGGACACAATACCTAACTCTTGACCTGAGCGGGGTGGCTGCGGCATAATGACAGGCATTATCGTTATTATGCCTGTAAATCACGCCGATAATCTATTGCACAACATTCCTGAAATCAGAAAAATAAATCATTTTTCCGTCGTCGTAACTCGTGGCTGGCCCGTGACTTACAGCCAAGTCGGTTTGGCTGCCTTTGCCGGAAAGCCCCGAAAACTTGCCTATCCGGGATCTATATTAGAGGGGTGATGCTTTTTTCCACATCACCCGGTGCCTGGCAGCCAGGCACTTGCATTGCCGCCGCGGCGTAAGCTGCGCTAAGGAGGGTTCAATTAACCCTCCCAGGAATTCCCTTTAGCGGTCTCTAACGGTGAACAGCGCCGATCT
>Ga0316217_10004533_pt1 | contig 14914 bp, 11 predicted proteins | sample 1anoAmetaG_FD_203633 | JGI IMG/M metagenome (GOLD analysis project Ga0316217, IMG submission 203633) | Freshwater microbial communities from Trout Bog Lake, Wisconsin, USA - 1anoA | ecosystem: Environmental > Aquatic > Freshwater > Lake > Hypolimnion/Profundal zone | place: USA: Wisconsin... | reverse complement strand
AGTACCAGATCCACCACATTGATGGTTCCTGGAGATGGCATACCACGAACGCGGTTGCGATCATTGGCGCCGATGGCAAGCCTGTGGGGATCGAAGGGTCGGCCAGCGACATCACCGAACGCAAGCAGGCAGAGGATGCTCTGCGGCGCAGCGAGGAGCGCTATCGGTCCATTCTCCTCGCCTCCCCCGACGCGATCGCAATAACCGATTTAGCCGGCCGTATCGATATGGTTTCGCCGTCCGCCTCCCGGATGTTCCGACTGCAACCTTATGAGGTACAGGTAGGTCGCCTGATCACCGACTTCATCGTTCCTGAGGATCGAGACCGGGCCCAGTCCAACACAGCCCTGATTCTTCAAGGCATCAACGAGGGGCCAGCCGAATACCGGGGCCTGCGGCAAGACGGCAGCACCTTCGATATGGAGGTGAACCGCGAACTCCTGCGGGACTCAGAAGAGAGCCCAGTAGGCATCGTCCTAGTCGCCCGGGACACGACCGACCGCAAGAGGGTTGAGTCTTCCCTGCACCAGGAGCAACTGTTTTCAAAGTCAGTACTGGATAGCCTCCCCGGCATCTTCTACCTCTACAACTACCCCGACCTCCGGCTGGTGCTTTGGAACCAGCAACACGAGTCGCTGCTCGGCTATGGCGCAGATGAGATGAAGGGCCGCCACGTGACGGACTGGCATGCTCCGGGAGCCAGAAACGTGGTGATTGAAGCTGTGGAAGCAGTCATGGAACGCGGCCAAAACTCGATCGAGGCCACCCTACTCGCGAAGGACGGCCACCCTGTTCCCTTCGTCCTCACCGGCGTGCGATTCGAGGCCCAGGGACAGCGCTACCTGATGGGCATGGGGTTCGACATCACCAAAAGGAAACAGGCCGAGGAGGCGCTGCAGTCCAAAAGCGCTCTTCTCGAGGCGCAATTGAACGCCACTCCTGATGGCATCCTGGTGATCGACGGGGACAATAATCGTCTCCTCATTAACCAGAGGTCCATCGAGTTGTTCGGGGTTCCGCCGGTCATCTTGGCGGAAGAGGATGATTCCTCCCTGCTCGCCCATGTGGTCGGCCTGGTCCGGGATCCGGACCGGTTTCTGGAGAGGGTCGCCTACCTGAACGCCCACAAGAGCGAGACCAGCCGGGACGAGATCGAATTGCGGAACGGAATGGTCCTGGAAAGGTATTCAGCCCCGGTCTTCGGCAAGGATGGGAAATACTACGGGAGGATCTGGAGCTTCCGAGACCTTACCGAACGCAAGCAGGCGGAAGAAGAGAAAGTCAGGCTCCAGGCCCAGCTTCTGCAGGCCCAGAAGATGGAAAGCCTGGGCCGTCTGGCGGGAGGCATCGCCCATGACATGAATAATGTGCTTGGGGCTATCTTGGCCATGGCCACCACTAACCTCCAAGCGCCGCCGGTATCCAGCCCGACCCAACAGGCCTTCGAAACAATCACCAGGGCCGCGGAACGGGGCGCCAAGATGGTCAGGAGCCTGCTCAGTTTCGCCCGGCAGAACCCCGCTGAAGAGCGTGAACTGGACCTGAATATGATCATTCGGGAGGAAGTCCGGCTGTTGGAACGCACGACCCTTGCCAAGGTGCGGCTAGCCCTGGAACTGGCCAGCGACCTGCGGCCCATACGCGGCGACGCCAGCGCCTTGACCAACGCCTTCATGAATCTCTGCCTCAATGCGGTGGATGCCATGCCCGCCCAAGGCACCCTGACACTCCGGACCCGGAACATGGCCCCCAGTTGGGTCGAAGTGGACGTGGAGGATACCGGGACTGGGATGACTCAGGAGGTCCAAGCCAAGGCCCTGGACCCCTTCTTTACCACCAAACCCGTGGGCATGGGCACGGGGCTGGGCCTATCCATGGTCTTCAGCACCGTCAAGGCACACCAGGGCCAACTGGAGATCTGGAGCCAACCAGGCCAGGGCACCCGCATCTGTCTGCGCTTTCCCGCCTGCAAGCCAAGCAATCTTCCGCTGGTCGCAGTGGAGCCCCGAGAAACAGCCGCCGTCGGCTCTCGAAAGGTGTTGCTGGTGGATGACGACGAACTGATCCGGGGCTCCGTGCAGGCCCTGCTGGAAGTCCTGGGCCACCAAGTGACCGTTGCCGCCAGCGGCGAGGAGGCTCTGGCCCTGTTACAGACTGGGTTGGAGCCCGACGTGGTAATCCTAGACATGAACATGCCCGGTCTTGGCGGAGGAGGAACCCTACCGGCCCTGCGGACCTTGCGCCCCAGCCTCCGGGTCCTGCTTTCCACCGGCCGTACTGACCAGACCGCCCTGAACCTTGTGGCGGCCTTTCCGAATGTCACCCTACTGTCGAAGCCTTTCACCATGGAGGATCTGCGGCAGCGAATCCAACAGGCCGAGCGGGGGGTTTAATCTGGTTCCCAGGCCCAGAGCCTGGAGGTCATGGAGGGCCCATTGGCGCAGTTCGGTGTTGCCCAATACGCCAGGAGAAAGACCTCCACCCAGCAAAGGAAGACAGTCCTCATCGAAGTCCACCTCTATGCCTGGTTGGCGATGAGCCTGCCCAGCGTCCCCTGGCGATGGGGTTGGGCGGCATGAGGAAGGGATATTTTTATATTGAAGCGAACCTCTCGACTTCCCTCCTGGAGGCAAAACTCCTGCAACGGGTCCTACAGACCACCTTGTTGGCAACTTTCCCGGACGCGGTCACTAGGGAGACCCGTTTGGTTGGTGAAGGGGGATTAATTATGTATGTCTAGGAAAATACTAATTCTGAATTTACAATCGTTTTCCCCCCAGAAAATGGATCTAAATATTATCTTTGAGTACTTTATTTGTAAAACTAGTAATTCAATGACTCGTCAATACTGTGGGGTTTTATTAAAAATTTATTTATAAACCGGTCCCCCAATCCTAAAATTAATGTTACAGGGGAGACTGTATATCTTGTTGTTTCCAAGTGTAGTGAATATGGCTGGCGTTTTTTCTGAATGCTGGGATCTTAGAGGGTGTCTGCAAATTAACCATATTGCCAAAGGTGCACGGCCACACTCGAGATCTGAGTCCAGGGGCCGATGAGAGCCGGGAAGGCCATGGGTCCAGGTCGGCATTTTTTCATTTTCATCGCTTTTCATCCCCGTCCATCCCCGTTCATCCCCGGCTGAAATTCATTTTGCCGGAGTAGGTCGGCGCTCTGGCCCGTCTTCAGAGTTGAGCCTCGGCAGCTTTCAGCGATGGTTTAAGCCGGGGATGAACGGGGATGAACGGGGATAAAAAAGGATAAAGACAGAAAGGTCTTTCCCCCTCCATGCCAGGCGCAAAGGAGTGATGGCTGGCCTTTTTAGGCGCATTCCCTTGAATCGGGTTCGGCTAACCAAGCAGCCTCTCCGAACCTTTGGATTAGCAGACGGATTAGGGCAATGCCCACCCAGGCCAAGCTGCTGGCGACTGTCGCCTCGAAATCCCGGGTGAGACGCCTATATCGCCCGAGCCAGGCGAAGGTTCGTTCCACAACCCAGCGATGATGCAGAAGTTTGAACGGGGGAACTACAACTTCGGGCACCACGCCTTCAGGAGCCCACATCCAACGCTGGCCTTCACCTGGTCGCCTGGTGATTTCCAAAGCAATTCCCGTCTCCGTCTGTACCTTCTCGACGCAGCGTCCCGCGTACCCGCTGTCGCCCCAGATGAGTGCGAGCCGGGGATCCCGCTGCTTGGCCTCAGCGATGATCAGAGGGCCTCCGTCCCGCTCCTGGACCGAAGCGGCCTTGATGTGGATGGCTATGGGCAGCCCGAGGGTGTCCACCACCACGAACCGCTTTCGGCCCTTTACCTTCTTCCCGGCGTCAAACCCGCAGAGCCCCCTTTTTCGGTCGTTTTGACCGATTGGCTGTCCACTGCCCCAGCGCTGGGCTGGGGATCCCGATGGGCGCGCTCCCGCCAGAGACAATGCAGACGCTCGTACACTCGTTCCAGCAGACCTGAATCCCGCGCCCTGGCGAAGAACGCGAACACGGCTTTGTAGGAGGGATAATCGGCCGGCAGCATGCGCCAGGAAGCCCCGCTTCGCACAAGGTAGAACACGGCATCCCACATGACCCGGCGGTCATGAGCGGCTGGCCGTCCTTGACCTCCCTCGCGTTCCACCAGGGGTTCCAGGGCCGCCCATTCGTAATCGGTCAGGCTCGATGGGTACCTTCCTGGCGAGGGTTCGCGACGATGAATGGCACGATATCTGGTCCCCTTGGCATTGAGCGGCGGGCCCGAATCACGAATGATCTTTCTGGCCATTACCTTGCACAGCCCGATCTTCTTGAGGGCGCGGGACAAGGTCATGATCTTGAAATGCCGCCCGGTTTGCCTGGCCATCTCCTCTCCGAGAGCCATGAGTGTGAGTTCGGGCTGGGCTTCGACAAGGCCACGTAGAACGAGAATATCGTCCGCCCCAACCAATCCTCGACCTTCCGGTTTCCCCTGGTTCCGTGCGGTTCCCATACCCGCCTCCTGGACGAGTCAGGTTTCGCACGATCTACCCCAAAGTCAAGTTAATTTGCAGACACCCTCTTAGTCACCCTTAACGATTGAGTTGAATATGCCAATAAATCATGTTCACGCTCTCTCCCGTATCAAAATTCCCTCTGCTGCTGCGGGCATGGCTATAGCTGGATCATGGATTGCTTCAGGAATGTCTTTGCATGGGGTCCTTTGGGGGATATTGTTCGGTTTTGCCTCCTTTTATCTAACCCTCTTGCTTTCATCTCCTATCACTAAGAAGGAAGTCGTCAGGTCCCAGAAATTCCTCTCCACAAAAACTTCAACCGATGGACCAGTCCTGTTGGATCGCCTGTTCCTCGCTGTCGTGCCACTTTGGGCCGCCCATACCCGGCATGCCCGAATGGAGGCCGAGGAGGCAATCACCGGGTTGACCGGGCGATTTTCCTCCATCCAGCAGGCGCTCAAAGAGGCCACTGGAGACGGGAGCGTGGCCAACGCTCGAGACATGACGGAGGCTATCGCCCAGGGCGAGCGCGACCTCGGCGCCATCATGAGTTCCCTGGGCACCGCGCAGGAGGCTTGGTCCGGCCACCTGAAGAAGATCGCCGAGTTGGCCGGCTTCACTGAGGAACTATCCGAGATGTCCGCCGAGGTGGCGGCCATCGCCGCCCAGACCAACCTGCTGGCTCTTAACGCGGCCATCGAGGCCGCCCACGCCAGGGAACTGGGCAAGGGCTTCGCGGTGGTGGCCGACGAGGTGCGCAAGTTGTCGGAGCGGTCGGGCGCCACCGGCGCCCTGATCAGCGAGCGGATCGAGTCTGTGAACCGGTTCCTTACCGAGACCATCAAGGACACCGAGGGCTTCCACACCCAGCAATCCGCCACCATCCAGAACATGGAGCGGACCATCCACGACGTCCTGGCCCGGTTCGCCAGGGCGGCCCAGGCCTCGTCCCAATCCACCGGACAGATGGAGACGGTGAACGCCCAGGTCCGTGGGGAAGTCGCCCAGACCCTGGTCCACCTCCAGTTCCAGGACCGGTGCGACCAGATCCTGCAGAACGTGGTCGCCGATATGGATAAGTTCCTCCACCGCACCCAGGGCCTACCTTCCGCCCTGGACGTGGACGGCTGGCTCGCGGAGTTGGCGGCGACCTACACCACCCTAGAGCAGTCTGCGATCCACCGCGGCGAGCAGGTGGAGGCGGTAGCGGAATCCGAGATCACTTTTTTCTGAGGGGGCTATGGCCAAGACCAACATGATCATCGATGACTCCGCGAGCCTCCGGCAGGTGGTGGGTATTGCCTTGACTGGGGCCGGCTACGACGTGGTCGAGGCTTGCGACGGCCGCGACGCCCTGAACCAGCTCACCGGCCGCAAGTTCCACCTCATGCTCTGCGACGTGAACATGCCGAACCTGGATGGCATCTCATTCCTTAAGGCACTTCGGGAACGGCCCGCCTACAAGTTCACGCCGGTCATCATGCTCACCACCGAGGCGGGCGAGGACAAGAAGCGCGAAGGCCAAGCTGCCGGCGCCCGGGCCTGGGTGGTCAAGCCGTTCAAGCCGGAATAACTGCTCCACGCGGTCGCCAAGCTCATCCTGCCCTGACCGGGCCGGGCCAGACAGCAGGGAGGTTCGCATGCTCGAGATTGAACCCGCCACCCACGACCAGAAGCCCGTGCTGCGGCTCACGGGGGAGCTGACTATCTATGCCGTGGCCGAGGCCAAGGGCCTGCTCAGCGAAGCGCTGGACCGGCACCCCGCCCTGAACCTGAACCTAGCTGGGGTCGAGGAGATGGATACCGCCGGCGTGCAGCTGCTGCTCTGGCTCAAGCAGGAGGCCGGGCGCCGGGGCCGGACCCTGGCCCTGACCGCGCACAGCCCGGCGGTGGTGGAAGTGTTCGACCTTCTGAAGGTGGCCAGGCTGTTCGGCGACCCCATCCTCATCGCACCCTCCGCATCCTGAAGGCGACCCCATGGACTTCGATCGGGCAAAGCAGACTTACATCATCGAAGCCCGGGAGCTGCTCGACAGCATGGAGGACATCCTGCTCACCCTCGATCAGCAGAGCGATCCCCAGGAAGCCGTCAATGCCATGTTCCGGGCTGTGCACACAATCAAGGGCTCGGCCGGGCTGTTCGGGTTGGACGGCATTGTGCACTTCTCCCACGCCGCCGAGAGCGTGCTGGACCGCGCGCGCGGCCACCAGCTGGAGTTCGGCGGCGACCTGGTGGCGCTCATGTTGGAGGTCCACGACCACCTGGCCGCGCTGATCACCAGCATCGCCACGGGGACCACCGATTCCGCCGGCACTCAGAACGAAGGTGGGCGGATCCAGGCTCGGCTGCAGTCGTACCTTGGCGGCGGGCTCGCCAAGAACGCGCCGGGAGCCCAGTCCGCGGCCATCCTGGCCGCCCCGGCCGGACAGCAGGCCAGCGGCGGCCGGGACTGCTGGCACCCGTCCATTCGCTTCAATCCGGACGTGCTGCGCAACGGCATGGACCCGCTCTCGTTCGTCCGCTACCTGGCCACCCTGGGGGAAATTGTCCACCTCACCCCGGTCATCGACCAGCTGCCGGAACGGGACGCCTACGACCCGGAGGAGTGCCGGCTGGGGCTGGAGATCGAGCTGGACACCCAGGCCGACCGCGCTACCCTCGAAGACGTCTTCGAGTTCGTGCGCGAGGGCAGCCTGATCCGCCTGATCCCGCCGCACTCCAGGATGGAGGCATACATCCAGCTGATCCGGGAGCTGCCTGAGGAGGATCGCTACCTGGGCGAACTTTTGGTGGCCGGCGGCTGCCTTACCGCCCACGAGCTGGAGGTGGCCCTGAAGCTGCAGCACAACGAGGCCTCCGAAGGCGGCGCGGTCCAGGGCCGAATGCTGGGCACCATCGTGATCCAGGAGAATGCCGTGCCGCCCCCGGTGGTGGCCGTGGCCCTGGAGAAGCAGAAGAAGTTCCAGGAGCGGCAGGCCCAGGAGCTTAAGGTGGTGAAGGTCTCGGCGGATAAGCTGGACCGCCTGGTGGACCTGGTGGGCGAGTTGGTGATCGCCGGCGCCTCCTCCCACGCCAAGGCCGGCCGGAGCGGCGACGCCGCCCTGCTGGAAGCCACGGTGGTGGTCAACAAGCTGGTGGAGGAGATCCGCGACAACGCCCTGAGCCTGCGCATGGTCAAGATCGGAGAGACTTTCAGCCGGTTCCGGCGAATCGTCCGGGACGTCTCCAAGGAGCTGGGCAAGGCCATCGAGCTGCAGATCCACGGGGCGGAAACCGAGCTGGACAAGACCATCGTCGAGAAGCTGAGCGACCCGCTCATGCACATCGTCCGCAACGCCATCGACCACGGCATCGAGCCGGCGGATCTGCGCCGGGCTCGGGGCAAGCCGGAGTCGGGCACCCAGACCCTGCAGGCCGGCCACGAGTCCGGCAGCATCGTCATCGAGGTGAGCGACGACGGCGGCGGCCTCGACAAGGAGCGGATCCTGGCCAAGGCTATCGAGCGAGGCCTGGTCAAGGAGGGCGCCGAATTGGGTGACTCGGAGATCATCAACCTGATCTTCGAGCCGGGTTTCTCCACCGCCGCCTCGGTGAGCAACCTGTCCGGCCGCGGCGTCGGCATGGACGTGGTCCGGCGCAACATCGACGAACTGCGCGGCACCATCGAGGTGGAGACCGAGCCGGGCCTGGGCACGACCCTGCGCATGCGGCTGCCGCTGACCCTGGCCATCATCGACGGCTTCCGGGTGGAGGTGGCCGGGGCCTCCTACGTGGTCCCCCTGGACGTGGTGATCGAGTGCCTGGACCTGGCCCCGTTCCTGGAGTCCGAACAGAACCACCTGATCAACCTGCGCGGCGAGGTGCTGCCGTTCCTGCGCCTGCGCGAGGTGTTCCGGGTGCCGGGGGAGGTCCCGGCACGGGAGCGGGTGGCGGTGATCCAGCACGGCGAGCTGCGCGCCGGGATCGTGGTGGACCGCCTGCTGGGCGAGTTCCAGACCGTCATCAAGCCCCTGGGCAAGCTGTTCCAGAAGGCCCGGGGCATCGGCGGCTCAACCATCTTGGGCACCGGAGAGGTCGCCCTGATCCTCGATGTCGTGCAGATAGTGCAGTTGGCCACCGAACACAGCGGCAACGGCCGGCCCCCCCCCTGCCCTCGCCGAGACCCGCTAGCGATCGAACCTCACGAATTTCCGGTTAAGAACCCCCTACAAGGAGCCCCCCGTGGCCTGGTTCAAGAAACTCAGTCTCGCCACCCGCCTGATCCTGGCCTTCGGGCTCGCCATCAGTCTCATGCTGGTCATGGCCATGATCGATCATCGAAGCATGGTCCAGATGCAGACCATGACCAGGGAAATCCACGATGTGAACATGTCCGCGGCCAGCGCCGCCCAGTCCATGATCGTGGCTGCCGATCGCATGCGGGTAGGCTATCGGGATATGACGATCGCCAGGGAACTAGGCGACTACGATCGCGCCATGACCAACTATGGCAAGGCCCGAAGCGGCTATGAGAGCGCTGCCGGAGCCCTGGCCAAGGTCAACGCCGGTCGCGGACAGACCATCCAGAAGGCCGAGCAGGACATCCTGGACCAGATCCAAGCCAACCAGTCCAAAGCTTTCCCAGCCATCGACCAGCTCATGAGGCTCCTGGACCAAGGAAAGAAGGAGGAGGCGGGAAAATACATCCTTGGCGTGCTAAGGCCGATCTACGGAGCTTGGATGGAGTCTCTGGATGCCTTGGGAACCTACATGACCAGACAGAACGATATGCAGGTCCAGGCCATCGGCGACACCGTCGCGGCGGCGCTGCGCCTGCAGATCATCTGCGTCGTCCTGGCCGCGGTGCTCGGAGCCATGGCCTCCCTGCTGGTGACCTCAACTATCGTCCGGAGCCTGGGCGGAGAACCGGACGAAGCGGCCAACGTAGTTCGGCGGATCGCCGATGGTGATCTCGCGGTCGAGATCCGTCTGCGGGAAGGCGACAACCGCAGCATGATATTCGCCATGAACACCATGAAGGAGTCCCTGGCCAGCGTGGTGGCCCAGACCCAGAAGGTGGTGGAGGCGGGCGGGCGGGGCGACTTCGACCAGCGGGTCGACACCGCCGGCACCCAGGGCTACATCCTCGACCTGGGCAACGCCCTCAACCAGCTCTCGGCCACCTGCCGCAAGGGCCTGGCCGACGTCGTGCGGGTGCTGGAAGCCACCGCCCAGGGCGACCTCACCGACCGGATCCGGGACGACTACCAGGGCGCCTTCGGCCGGCTCAAGGATGCCTCCAACACCACCGTGGAGAAGCTCGCCGCCACCATCGCCGACGTGCTGGAAGCCTCCGGCAACCTGGTGGCCGCCTCCGAGCAGCTCAGCTCCACCGCCCAGGCCCTCAGCCAGGGTGCCTCCGAGCAGGCCGCCAGCGTCGAGGAGACCAGCGCCTCCGTGGAAGAAATGAGCGCCTCCATCTCCCAGAACAACGAGAACGCCAAGGTCACCGGCGACATCGCCACCCGCAACGCGCACGAGACCCTGGAGGGCGGAAAAGCCGTGCAGGAGACCGTCTCGGCCATGAAGCAGATCGCCCAGAAGATCGCCATCATCGACGACATCGCCTACCAGACCAACCTGCTGGCCCTGAACGCCGCCATCGAGGCCGGCCGGGCCGGGGAGCACGGCAAGGGTTTCGCCGTGGTCGCAGCCGAGGTGCGCAAGTTGGCCGAACGTAGTCAGGTGGCCGCAGAGGAGATCAGCCGGCTGGCGGTGGGAAGCGTCGATCTGGCGGAGAAGGCCGGCACCCTGCTGGGCACCATCGTCCCCTCGATCCAGAAGACCGCCGACCTGGTGCAGGAGATCTCCGCCGCCTCCAGCGAGCAGAACTCCGGCGTGGGCCAGATCAACGGCGCCATCACCCAGATCAGCGGAGCGGTCCAGCAGAACGCCGCCGCCGCCGAGGAACTGGCCTCCACCTCCGAGGAGGTCAACGCCCAGGCCCTGGAACTGCAGTCCATGATGGCGTTCTTCACCCTGGCCGAAAGCCGCGGAGCCGCCGCCAAGGCCCAGCGGCCGGCGGCCAAGCCCGCCGCCAGGAGGACCGGCCCGACCCGCAGACCGGCCATCGACTTGACCGATGGCTCTTTCACCCGGTTCTGAGATCGCCATCCCCCCTCGATCCGGGAGCATCCAATGGCCGAATTAATCAAGTTCAGCAAGCGGCAAACCCAGGTGGCCACGGCCGCCCTGGCGGAACGGCGCGAGCAGTACCTCGCCTTCAGCCTGGGCGGCGAGACCTTCGCCATGGACATTCGTTCAATCCGCGAGGTGATCCAGTTCGGCGGCATCACCGAGGTGCCGCTGATGCCCCCCTTCATTCGCGGGGTGATCAACCTGCGCGGCTCGGTGGTGCCGGTGATCGACCTGGGCGTGCGCTTCCAGTGGCAGCCCTCGCTGGTGGCGCACCGCACTTGCATCGTCATCCTGGAGCTGGAGCAGGCCGGCGAGTGCGCCGAACTGGGGGTCATGGTGGACAATGTGAGCGAAGTGCTGTCCATCGGCGCCAGCGAGGTGGAGCCGGCCCCGGCCTTCGACAGCGACCTGCGAGCGGAATTCATCGCCGGCGTGGCCAAGGTCAACGACCGGTTCGTGATCATCCTGGACGTCAACAAGGTCCTTTCAGTTGAAGAACTCGCAGCCCTGATCGGCTAGAGGAGAACCACATGCGCTGGTACAAGAACCTTACCCTTGCAGCCCAACTGATCCTGGCCTTCGTGGCCGTGGCGATCATCGCCGGAGCCATCGGCGCCATCGGCATTGCAAACCTGGATACCCTCACGCGCCGGGACGAGGCTATGTTCAAAGATTCCGTCGCACCCCTGAAGTACGTCCTGACCATCGACAGCAGCTTCCAGCAGTTGCGTAACGCCCTCAGCAAGGTTACCAACGCCCCCGACGCGGAAAAGCTGGGCAAGCAGCTGGAGATAGCCGCCGACCTGCGCAAGCGCTTCACCGGCGCCCTAACGGACTACTCAGCCGGCAACCTGAGCGACCAGGACAAGGCCGCCGCGGCCAAGCTAAAGGAGGCGTTTAATCGCTACGAGGCCGAGGTGGATGCACCGATCGTCCAGGCGCGAGCCAACGGCGGCAAGCCTGAAGCGGCCATGCTCGTTAGCTACAGCCCCAAAGTCACCCAGATCGGCGGCGAAATGAACGCCAGCCTAGAGGAAATGGTCAAGCTGAACGTCGACGATGCCCAGGATGCCTTCGAGACCAACCGCAAGACCGCCCGGTCGGCCACAGTCCAGATGGAGGTCGCCATGGCCACCGGAGTGGTCCTGGCGGTGCTGCTGGGCCTGGTGGTCACCCGGATCATCAAGCGGCAGGTGGGCGGCGAACCTGCCGAGGCCACCGCCATCGCCCAGCGGGTGGCCGCCGGCGACCTCACGGTGACGGTCGTCACCGCCCTCGGCGATGACAGCAGCATGATGGCCGCCATCAAGGCCATGATCGATAGGCTCTCGGAAATCATCGGTCAGACCCAGATGGCCGCCGGCAACCTTCTGGCCGCCTCCGAGCAACTCAGTTCTACCGCCCAGTCCCTCAGCCAGGGCGCCTCCGAGCAGGCCGCCAGCGTCGAGGAGACCAGCGCCTCCATGGAGCAGATGAGCGCCTCCATCTCCCAGAACAACGAGAATGCCAAGGTCACCGGCGACATCGCCACCCGCACCGCCAAGGAGACGGTGACAGGCGGCGAGGCGGTGCGCGAGACAGTCGCCGCGATGAAGCAGATCGCCCAGAAGATCGCCATCATCGACGACATCGCCTACCAGACCAACCTGCTGGCCCTGAACGCCGCCATCGAGGCCGGCCGGGCCGGGGAGCACGGCAAGGGTTTCGCCGTGGTCGCAGCCGAGGTGCGCAAGTTGGCCGAACGTAGTCAGGTGGCCGCAGAGGAGATCAGCCGGCTGGCGGTGGGCAGCGTCGACCTGGCCGAGAAGGCCGGGGACCTGCTGGCGGGGATCGTCCCGGGCATCCAGAAAACCGCAGATCTGGTTCAAGAGATTGCTTCAGCCTCCTCCGAGCAGAACTCGGGCGTCGGCCAGATCAACAACGCCATCAACCAGATCAGCCAGGCAGTGCAACAGAACGCGGCGGCCTCCGAAGAACTGGCCTCCACCTCCGAGGAGGTCAACGCTCAGGCCCTGGAGCTTCAGTCCATGATGGCGTTCTTCCGCTTAAGCGAGCAAACGGAAGTTCACAAGAAGGACCTGCGGCATGCTCTACCAAAGGCTCACTCAGAAAGGAACTTCAGGGATGTCAAGCCAGCGAATTCGGAAGAGACCAGTGGCAAATTCACCCGTTTTTGACCTCAGAGACATATGCGATGATACCCAGTCCGCCCTGAGAAACCCTAAAAAGTGAATCGTGGCGCAATTTTTCTGGAACCTATCCCGTATGCCGTACACCAGAAAGGTAGGGACAATCCCGCCAATTCCGGTGTACCGATGAAGCCAAAGGCCAAGCCCAGGACCCACGAGCAGCCCCTGATTGCGACCATGCGCCTCGATCTGGCCTTGGACATGGACCACGAACTTGTCCGGCTGTCGGGGGTGATCCCCTGGGATGCTCTGGCCGGCGAGTTCGGTCCCCTCTACTGCGCCGACAATGGCCGGCCCGCCGTCCCCATCCGATTGATGGCTGGACGCCATTACTTCAAGCATCTCAAGGGCATCTCCGACGAACAGACCGTTCGCGGCTGGGTCGAGAACCCATACTGGCAGTTCTTCTGCGGCTAGGAGTTCTTCCAGCACGCCCTCCCCATCGACCCGAGCCAGATGACCCGGTGGCGTCAGCGAATCGGCGAGTCCGGGGTGGAAAAGCTCCTGCAGGCCACCATTGCCGCGGGCAAGGCGGCCGGCCTCCTTTCCGAGAGCAGCCTGGACAAGGTCATCGTGGACACGACGGTGCAACCCAAGGCCGTGGAGCATCCGATCGACGCACAGCTCTACCGAAAGGTCCATGCCGCCTTGCTGCGGATCGCCCGGGCGGAAGGGATCGTCCTGCGCCAGAGCTACCGCAAGCTGATGGAGCGGGCCTTCCGCAAGCACGGCGGTGATTCCAAGGCCAAGCAGTACGGGCGGGCCAAGCGCGTGCTCCGATCCCTGAGGACCATGTCCGGCCGGGTCATGCGGGATGTCGAGCGGAAGATGAGCGATGCGACCTTCGAGGTCCACAAGGGAACCTTGATCCTTGCGCAGCAGATCCTCACCCAGAAACGGTTCACCAAGGGAAAGATCTACAGCCTGCATGCCCCGGAGGTGGAGTGCATCGCCAAAGGTAAGGCCCACAAGTCCTACGAGTTCGGCGTGAAGGTGAGCCTGGCGGTGACCCACCAGGAAGGCTTCGTCGTTGGCATCCAGGCCTTCCCGGACAATCCCTACGATGGCCACACCCTCGACGGCCAACTGGACCAGGTTGAACGCCTCACCGGCAAGGTTCCGGAAATCACCTTCGTGGACCGCGGCTAAAAGGGCCACGGGATCCCCACCAAACGAAGCCGGGTGCTCATCAGCGGCACACGCCGGCTCAGTTACGCTCTCAAGCGCCACCTCCGCCGGCGGGCGGCTGTGGAACCCGAGATTGGCCACATGAAGAACGACGGGTTGCTCGGCCGGAACTTCCTCAAGGGAATGGTGGGCGATGCCATGAACGCACTTCTCTGCGGCGCTGGCCACAACCTCCGAAAAATCCTGGCAAGGGCCCGGTTTGGGCTGTACCGATTCCTGCTAGCTCTCCTCGAGACCACCCCACAGGTTCGCCCGCGGTGGCTCCAGTGTCTCCAGGCGGCCTAAGCCCACCCGATGTCCTCACGAGCAGCCCAAAGGGCTCACAGCGCATCCATCAGTCTGAAGGGGTTTTTCAGGCCTGACAAATTAGAATTGAATCAGTCCTTGTTCACCGTTTCTGATGTCCTGGTCTCCACCAGCGCCCATCGGCTCCACATGAGGTTCATCGCGAAGGCCATGTGCTCCATTTTCAGGCTGGTCCCCGGTGGAATTTGGTGATTGAGGGACCAGGTCGTCTTTCACGCCAGGCAGTTCACGGCGACGATGGCGGGCGGCATCCGCTGCGGCGACCTCCAGGGTGAGAGCCAAGCCTGGTCTGGTCTGGTTGGGCAGAATCAGCATCCCCAAGATTCAATACATCCTGCCGGGACGACAAAGCTTGCCGAATCCGTTTCATACCCACGCCCGTCCGTTTCGCTCCAGTGACCACCCTCGCTCGGAGGCAAGAGTTTCATGCTATCGCCATAACTGGAGACAACATGAAAGAACGACGCTTGGCCTTTGTGGACAACCTGCGCATCTTGCTCGCAAGTCTGGTTGTCCTCCATCACGCCGGCCAACCTTACGGCCCGACCGGTGGTCACTGGCCCGTCAGCCATGC
>Ga0316217_10004532_pt1 | contig 14918 bp, 13 predicted proteins | sample 1anoAmetaG_FD_203633 | JGI IMG/M metagenome (GOLD analysis project Ga0316217, IMG submission 203633) | Freshwater microbial communities from Trout Bog Lake, Wisconsin, USA - 1anoA | ecosystem: Environmental > Aquatic > Freshwater > Lake > Hypolimnion/Profundal zone | place: USA: Wisconsin... | reverse complement strand
GAGGGTTTCGCGCGGAGACGCGGGGAAGAGAGAGAAGAGAAAGAGGAAGAAAAGAGGCACAGGCGAACACGGATGGCGGGCGTTGGGTACGAGGGAATATTTGTGGCTAGGGAGAATTCGGAGAGGTTGGGGAGGGATAGGAGTGTGTGGAGACTCTTGGACGAATAGGATTACAGGCCGATGCGGCGTTTGGCCCAGGAGATGGCGCTGGTGGTGAGGGAGGAGCCGAGGGCGATAATGAGAGCCCAGACCACGAGGACTTTGCTTTGGGCGGCCTGAAGGCCGCCGATCTGCTGGGTGTGGACGGAAAGAGTGCGGTCAATGGTCTCCAGGCGGCCGCAGGTGACCTGCTGGCAGCGAAGAAGCTCGTCGCGCATGGCCTCCTTGAACTTGGGGATGAGCACATCGGCGAGTTGCTCGACCTGGGCCAGGGATAGTGCTTGGTCGTTCATGGTTAAAGATCATTCTGGAGAATTGGTTAGATGGGGTTGGCGGGAACGGTCGGTGGCGAAGCCGGGGTGGCCTTGGTCATCCACCTGGCCAGGAGCCAGTGGAGAGCGTCCCGGAAGGCGGCGACGAGACCGCTGAGAATCCAGGTGAGGATGGTGGCGAGAACGGAAATGGTGGACCAGAGGCCGCCGGCCAAACCGGCAGTGGCACTGGCGCCGGCCAGGGCGCTGAGGACGGCCCAGAGAAGGAGGACCCCCCCGCCGATCCAGAGGATGGCGTGGAATATCTGGAGGGTGCGCCAGCCGGCCCATTTGAGGCAGGCGCGCTGGGCGGCCCAGGCAGCCTGATCGCGCTGGTAAGCGGCCTGAAGGGAGGCGTAGGCGCGCTGGTCGTCATCGACCAGTTTGCCGACGGCGGCGATTTTGGCGATGGCCAGTTGGATGTCGTCGCCGGCATCGATGGCTTCCTGGCGGGCAACGGGAGGAGCGGTGTGAGGATCGGAGGCTGTGGCAAGGTGGCGTTGGGCATCCTGGGCAAGGGTGGCGGCGGCGGCAAGGCCGGGACCGGGATCGGGCAGGGAACGGGCGGCCATTGGGCGACAGCCGAGGATGAAGGTCAGGGGAAGCAGCATGGGGAGGACGATGATGGGAAGGTGGGATTTCATGGGGGGGGAAGAGGGGCGAGGAAGAGGAAGAAAAGAAGAGGTTAACCAGATGAACACGGATTAGCACAGATGCGGACTTGGCCGTGGAGGGTGAGGGTGCGCGGGCGATCGAAACAATCGCGGGCGATTTGGCCGTCGGAAGCGGTGCGATAGACGACGGCCCAGCCTTGGGCAGGACTGGCGCGGATGCAAAGAGGCAAGGGACGGCCATCGAGGAATATGTCGTGGTCGGCACTGCCGGGAGTTTGGCCGGCGATCCAGGGCGAAGGGGACAGGGACCGGTTGTCGGTGGCGTGTGGCATAGGAGTGAGGGCTGTAGCGATGCAGGGCGTTGCTTCAGACGTCTTGGGCACGTAGGGAAAACGTGGGAGCGATGGCCGGGTGGCTGGGCGGCGACTCAAGGCGCTGGGCCAAGGCGCGGGTGGCGGCAAGGCGACGGCATATCGCCGAGCGCGTCACGCCGAAACGGCGTGCCAGTTCCGCCTGCGTGACGGCGCCACGCCGGTAAGCGAGGCGGGCAATCACCTGTCGAGCTGTCAATGGCGTCGTCGGCATATGTCCCTCTATAAAGAGTGGCGCACAAAGTTGAGTTTTCGCGGAGGACATGGTCAAAAATCGGGGTGGCGCGGACAAAGGAGGGCAGCGGGCAATTGAAGGGCGCGGCGCTGGCGGCGAGCCTGGGGATCGAGGTGGGAGGGGCGGATCCGCGGCGGGGCTTGGCCGTGGGGCCAACCCCTCCCAAGGCAACGCAAAGGCTACACGTGAGCTGGAGATGCTCTAGAGGCCGAGGCGGGCTTGCCGGGCCGCCAGAGCCATTTGGCGACGATAGTCCTTGGCATCCTGCGGACAGACGCCGGCGGCGATTTCCGCTCGCAATGACCATTCATCCTCGGGGAGGATGGGTATTTGGTAATGGCGAAGATTTCGCGCCTCCAGTTCCTGCACCGCCGCCGGCGTCGGGGCAAGCGGATCGGGCGGACAGGCGGCCTCGTCGGCGTCAGTTGCCGGGCCGTCGGCGCCTTCGCACCAACGCCGGAATGCCACTTCTTGTTGGAGAAGGAGGATGGCCCGGCAATCTTCGCAGAAGGCGGTTATTCCTTGCTTGCGGTGGAGGTGACTGACGTAATAGAAGGGATAGAAGGTTCCTGCATCGCCTGGGGCCTGGCAGGGGCGTTGAAGTTTAGTCAGGACGGCGCGCGCACGCCGAGCGGCGCGCTTTTGGCTGGCGTTTAACATGGCTGATAGACCCTTTCCTTGGAGTCTATCGCAAATCCCAAAAACCCTACGAGAGACCGCGTCCGCGGCGCCTCAAGGGCGGCGGATAGCCAGTCGAGGCGGCATGACGTACGCCGGAATCCACGCGAGGATATAGCGCAGCGCCGCCTGGGAGCTAGTGGCGGAAGTTGTCAGGGTGGGGGTTAGCGGGGTTGGCGATAGACTCCAAAAAAGACCATTCAGCCCGCGGAAATTATAACAACCAAACAAAATGCTAACAAGAGCAACCTGAAAAAATTAGCGTGGGAAAAACATGGGCAGTAAATTACGAAAAAGGAAATGACGTAAATATATGATTGTCAATATATTACAGGAAGTTAATTGGAGAAAACAATGGCGTGGATAGGCGGTGGATAAGTTGTTGGGAAAGGGATTTTTACGGAAACAAAAGGCAAGGGTGCAGATGAGAAGTGCCCTGCGAAGGCAGGTTCACCAGGGGACAAGTTTGACAATCATCTGGCGCTGGCGGGGACCGTCGAATTCGCAGAAATAGAGGGCCTGCCACTGGCCCAAGAGCAGACGGCCGCCTTCGATAAGCAGCGTGACACTGTTGCCAACCAGGGAGGCCTTGAGATGGGCGTCGCTGTTGCCTTCGCAATGGCGGTAATAGGGCTCGGACTGAGGAACCAGGGCCGAGAGCTTGGCCAGAAGATCGTGCTGGACATCGGGATCGGCGTTCTCGTTGATGGTCACGGCGGCAGTGGTGTGGGGAACGCAGACGATGGCCATACCGTCCTGAATGTGGTTGGCGCGGACCAGGCGGGCCAGAGAAGCGGTGACGTCCAGCATCTGGCAGCGGTCGGTGGTTATAAGGGATTGAGTGAAGGCGGGAATGCCGGTCATAATATAGAGTCCTGATTTTGGTTTCCGCTGGCAGTTAATGGCGCGGGGTGGAGATGCCGGCAGGCTCCGACGGCGGTAAAAGGTAGACCTTCACATAACTGTAGGCCAGCGAGAAGGCCCCTACGATAACGCTGGCCCACAGGGTGATCTTGATGATCCGCAGCCGATTGGCGATTTCCTTGTCGCGCCACTCGGCCAGACGACGGTCGATCTCATCGAGCTTGCGGTCGATGCGCTGCTCGATCTCGTCGAGCTTCTGATTGAGGTAGAGATCGGCGGTCTTCTTGACCCGGTTGGCCAATCCGCCGATCAGGCCCGCCTCGACGATTTCGGCCTTGATGCCGGGACCAGAGGATGGCGCCTCGGCTTTGGGCCCCGGGCCGGCGAGGTCCTTCCGGGCCGTCTCCCCGGGCGGCGCCAGGGAATCCTCCCCCGGCTTTCCATCGCCGATGATGCCCGAAACGATGCTCCCGAGCAGGGCTCGGCGTTTGCGGTCCAGCCGAGCCAAAAGGCCCTCCCTTTTCCTGGGCTGGGGGTCGGTGGGCAAAGTTGGCGTCCGGGGTTTCATAATTTTAACAGGCTAACCGATCAGGCTATGCATCCACCACAGAATGATAAACGCCGTCATCAGCAAGATGCAAATGATAACGTCTCCCCAGAAAGCCATGAAACGCAGGCGCAAAGCGTGCAGGATGACGTAACGGCGGAGAATCGTCATGCGCTTATCAGAGCCGGCCAACCAGACATACCAGCCCCAGCCCGACTGGAGAGTTACGACAGTGCAGTAAATGGCGGCCAGCCATCCCAACAGGTAGCGGAAGAAATGGAAGAAGTCGGGGGTCACGGGAATCGGGAGTCGGGAATCGGGGGTCGGGAGTCGGGAGTCGGGGTCACGGGGGTCGGGGGCATGGGAGCTTCGGGGATTGGGGTTATAATTTGCGCTGTAGGGCTTGACGCAGCCGGCCGATCATTTGACCGATACGCTGGCAGAGAATAAGCGCCGCGGCTAACTGGGGTTCTTGCAGAATTTCTACACGATTACTCAGAAGCAGGTGGATTTCCAGTTCCTTGAGCGAACCCAGGGCGATACTCAAATGGTGCAGGAACTCCTTGGTTGATTCCCGGCCGTGACCTTCGGCAATGTTGGCCGGGACCGATGCCGCCGCCCGGCGTATCTGACTGCTCAGACCAAACAATTCGTCCTTGGGGAAGGACCACGTCGTGCGGTAGGCCAGTTCCGCCAACTCCATGGCAACCTGCCACGCTTGCAAATCCCGATAGCTTGCCACCGTCATATGGGGTTCTCCTTGCCTCGCATTTTAGGCGAAGCCAACATCTCCGGAAAGACAGGGACGGGGGAATCGGGAGTCGGGAGTCTCTGGAATCGGGGGTCGGGAAGAAACGGGGGGACCGGGGGAGGATTATGCGAATATGCGGAGAAGACTGCTGGTCGGGGACGTTGTCGATGGCGGCGGGATGGGCGGTGAGAGTATGACCACTGGACCCAAGCGAGGTAGCCGAAGACGTGCCCTGACTCCCGTGTCCCCGACTTCCGAATTCTTGCCTTTCCCGACTCCCGAACCCCGAATTCCCTATTCCGTTTCCTCTTCCAGTTGATCAGAGGACTTGGCGCCGAAGAGGGCAGAACCTATGCGGACCATGGTGGCGCCTTCGGCGATGGCTTCTTCGAAGTCGTTGCTCATGCCCATGCTGAGGTGGCGGAAGCCTGGGCCACCGATGTGGTGCCACTGCAATTCTTCGAAGATTTCCCGGGTCCGCGCGAAAACGAACCGGGCTTCGGCCATATCACTGGTCAAAGGAGCAATGGTCATCAGACCCAACAGGGCCAGGTGGGACATGGAATCGATCTGCTCAGCCAAGTGCAAGGCGGCCCCGACGGCCACGCCGAATTTGCTCTTTTCCTCGCTGGCGTTGAGTTGGAGGAACACCGGTATTTTGCGGTCGGTCTTGCCGCCGAAGGCCTCGATTTCCTCGGCCAGGCGCAGGCTGTCCAGACTATGTACGCAATCCACCAGGGGCAAAACCGCCTTGACCTTGTTACGCTGCAGGTGTCCGATCATGTGCCAGCGCAGCCGTGGGGGCAGGCCTGGTTCGCCGCCCTTGAGTTTGCGTTCATAAAATTCGTTGGCCTGGGCCACTTTCTGGGTCAGAACCTGCACGCGGCTCTCGGCCAGATCCCCCACCCCCAGCCCGATTATCTCACGCACCTGCTCCGGCGCGGCGGTCTTGGTGACCGCCACGAGGGTAATGTCGCCGGCCTTCCTGCCGGCCTTGAGGGCGGCGGCGGCAATGCGGTCCTTCACCTGGGCCAATCGTTCTGCAAGCGGCGATACTCTGGACACGGGCGCTCCTTCGTTCATTCTGGGTATATCTTATATAGCGCGGGACGGTTGTGCGGTAGAGGGAAGACAGAAGAGGAAGAGAAGAGGTTGGCCACAGATGCGGAGGTCGGGAGTCGGGGGTCGGGGGTCGGGGGACAGGGGACGGAATCCAAGAGACCGCGGGTGGTTGAAAATCCACGGCACCAGTTAGCTGACACCGCTTTTATTATTATGTAGTGCGCGCGGCAACGCTGCCGCTTTGCCTTCGATGGGCAGACGCCGCAACAAGCCACAGCGGTGCCGTTGGCACCGCACTACATAGGAACCGAGGTTTGTCGGCGGCGCGCAGCAATACTTAACCGCTGGAAAATCGAAAGTTTTCATCAGCCGACCCCCTACTGTCCAGCATCTCCTTTGCCCAGCGTCGAGGGCGGAAGAGACAACGGAACACTTCCCCCCAGCACCCGGCGGGGCCGAAGACGCGCCCCGACTCCCGAATTCTTATTCCGCCCCTCGTCTCTCGCCCCTCGCCTCTCTTTCCTGTTTCCCGTTTCGCCGTTCATCACTTAGAATCTAACACCATCCCCCACCGGAGGCTTTATGAATCTCGGCGGCCACGACATCGGCGTTTGTAGTTGGTCCCTGCGGGCCAAAGATACCCCAACCCTCATCGCCCTGGTTAAACAACTGGGCCTGGAACATGTGCAACTGGCTCTGACGCCCCTGGTCGGCCTGGACGACAAGGGCAAATCACTGGAGCTGGAGCGGCTGCGGAATTCGGGCCTGAAACTGGTTTCGGGAATGGTCAACTTCCGCGGCGAAGATTATTCCTCGATCGCAGGCATAGGCCGGACCGGCGGCATCGTGCCCGATGATACATGGGAAACACGCCGGCCGATTATCGAGAGGGCAGCGGCGCTGGCGGCCGAACTGAACATCAGGCGCGTCTCCTGCCACCTGGGCTTCATCCCCGCGGCGACCAATGGCAGATATCCGGCCATCATCAAGCGCGTCGCGGACGTGGCGGAGACATATCGAACCCATGGTGTGGAACTGCTCCTGGAGACCGGCCAGGAAAATGCCGCGTCCCTGCGGCGGTTCCTGGAGGACCTGGCGGGGCGTGGCGCGGCCGCCGCCGTCAACTTCGACCCGGCCAACATGATCCTCTACGGCGCGGGTGACTGCATCGAGGCGGTGCGGACTCTGGGCCAATACATCGGGCAGGTTCACATAAAAGACGCGATCGCCTCCGAGCAACCGGGCACACTCTGGGGTGCGGAAGTTCCCTTCGGCGCCGGGCAGGTGCGGGCCGGACAATTCCTGGCCGCCCTGAAGGACGTGGGCTTCAACGGCCCCCTGGTCATCGAGCGCGAAGCCGGCGACCAGCGGATGGGGGATATCCAGTTAGCCATTGCCACCATGCGCCAGGCGCTCACATGAAGGGGCCGGGGCGGGCGTAGACGATAAAGAGGATCAGGCCGACGAGGATGAAAATCAGCGCGAAATAAGCAGTGCCCAGGACCAGGCGGCTGGGCCAGCCAATCTGGAAATACGGCTGCTGGGACAGGTTCGATCCCAGAGTCAGGCGGACGCGCGGCCAGGCGCTGCGGAGAATGTAGAACGCGATCAACACGCCCCACCAGGAAATCTGCTGGTGATTGAAACCGCTGATAAGCGTCACGGCCACCAGGCCGGCCATACCCAGCAGTCCGACGATCCAGAGCCAGGGGGTAATGGCCACCACCGCCCTACCACCGTCCAATGGCGGCAGGGGCAGGAGGTTGAAAAGGTTCAGCGCGAATCCCCAGAGGGCCAGGTCCATGGCCAGTTCGCTGCGAGCGTAAAGGCCCCAGAGCATCACCGCGACGGCGCCCAAGGTGCCGAAAATCGGTCCGGCGATGCCGATCACCGATTCGATCCTGGCGTTGCGCGGCATTTCCTTGAGGAAGATAACCGCCCCGAAATACCCGAGAAAGATCGGGGGGCTCTGGCGGATGCCATAATGCCAGTTGGCCAGGGTGTGGCCCATCTCATGAACCAGCAAGAGAAGAACGAAGCCCGCCGCCCAGGGCCAACTATGCTGCTGGTAGTAGATGAATTCCATGCTAAGGAGCATGGAGCCGCCGGTCTTCATGAGCACCGAAGCCACGGTCTCGGGCGCAGCCGGAGGACGAATCGCCCCGGGGGCGTAATAACCGCGTGCCGATGGCGGTTTGGCGGTCGTTGGCGGCCGGCCATAGACGGACACGGAGGCGACAGGCGACAGGGCCAGGGCTCGGGAGTGCCGGGCGATGGCCTGATGCTGCGGGCAGCCGTCCGGCAACAACGGCAGGCAGCGCTGCCAGATCAGCGCCGCCTGAGACGCATCCGTGAATTCCAGTTGCTGGGCCTGCGCGGCCAGTTGTTCCAGTGGGCGCTGAAAGACAAATCCTCTGCAGGCCGGGCACACCAGGGAGCGGTCCTGAACCGGGGCTCCGCAAGCGGTACATAAGATCGGCGGCGGCAGAGAGCCGGCGGAGGGCGCAAGATGGGCATCGTCGCAGTGGGTGAACGGATCGGCCATGGGAGAAGTGTAGCGGTCAGGTGTCAGGGAGTACATGGGAAGAGGGGCGAGAGGCGAGGGGCTAGGGACGATGTGACGGGAGTCGGGAAGAGGTGGCATACAAACATCGGTGGTTGAGGGAATAGGGAGTCGGGGGCTGATGAAAACTTTCGATCCGCAAGCGGTCAAGTGGAGTTACGCGCCGCCGACAAGCCACAGTCCCTTGGCAGTGCCATTGGTGCCGGAGGCACTACATAGGAATAGCAGACGCCGCCGGCTTGAGGGAGCATTGATAATAATGAAGGCCCTCTACGGCGACGGAACCGTGGTGATTCCCAGACCTGTGGTCTGACTGAAACTGCCCACCGGAATCGTCGAACGGTCGATAACCATGGCCTGACGCTGTTGGGCCACCAGTTCGGGGAACGGGGTGCCGACGTTGCGCCACTGCTGGACTAGAACATAACAGGTGAAAGAATCGGAACGGAGCGTAAGCATGTTGCTGACGCGGTTGACCATGAGGGTGGGGGCTTGAAAGTCATTGGTGACGGCGACGCCACTGACATTGGTATAGGCGCCCCACGTCCTGTTCGGCGTCTGAGTTCCCGCAAGCATGGCCACAAGAGTCGTGTTGCCCAAGGCGTTCTGGAAAGTCTTGGTGGGCACCCCGCCGACAAGGCTATTGGGATCGTAGACCTTATTGAGTTCCATGAGGCTGATAAAGGGGCCGTGGGGAGTGGGCGTGGAACCGTGCATGCCATCGTCGAAATCCCGGTAACGGACGATCAGTTTGGCCAGTTGGCGATTGAGGGCGCCGGTGGCGTCCACCGAACGCGGGATCATCTCGATCATGGAGAGGACGCGCCAGTTGGCGGTGTTGAGGTTAATGAGGCCTTCGGTGCCCACGCTGTTCTCAGCGCCGGCGTTGGCGGTGGTCCCGGTGGCATTGCGAACCGGATAGTTAGCGCCGATCCCATTGTTATTGGCCGAGCCGGTGTTGGGCTCTACGCCGCTGTAGCAATTGGGTTGATAGTCACAGTCGGGATTGTTCACCACCGTGAATTGATTCAGAACATTCATGGCCCAACGACAGCGCCAGTTGGGATTGGTGGCGCTGCTGCTGGGAGCGGAAGGCAAGGAATAGACGCCATTAGGGTGGTAGTCGTTGTAGGCCGAGGAATTGCCCATGTCGACGGGCACGAAGTGGCCGAGATACTCCACGGAATCGTCGTTGGGATCGCCATCATCGGAGAAGGAACAATCCATGGTCACGGAGTTGATCTCGATGAGTTTTCCTGAGGCATCGCAAACCCGGTAGGAACCGATAAACGGAACCTGGATGACATCGCCAAGGCGGGCGAAGCCACCGAAAGGGAACTGCTGCCGGGTACTGGCAATCCAGGGCCACTTGTTCATGCCGCCGAAGTTAAGGTTGATAGTCTGGACGGCGGGGAAGGAATTCGTGTAGCTGGACGTACCGTGGGAACTTCCTAGAGCGACAGGAACCTTGGGGGCGGGCTGGGCAGGCTGATAAACCGGTGCGACACTGGGGGCTGTCGCCCACGCGACCCAGTCAGTACCCTGCTGCCGCGTTGACATGTTGGGCACCACGATCGGCCCGGCCGTGGCGAAGGCCGCCGTGCTGGCGCCGGTGTTGTAGATGCCGGGATACACCCATTTCCAGGAATTCTGAGTAGTTTGACGCATGTAATGCCAGGCGACAGCGTAGCTGGTCGGCTGCGCGACGCCGGCGGCATTGGCGGCGGTGCCCAAACCAAGGCCGGTGAAGTCGTAGGAATCACAGGGGACCATGTCGAGCCACGAGGTGGTCTCATTGTAAGCGCCGTCCGCGGCCGCCGAGGCTCCGGTAGCCAGACGGTGAGGCCGGACGAGGACCAATTCGCCGCCATCGTTGGGGCTGCCCGGCGTGCTGTTGCTATCCGCCATAACCTTGTAGAGGTCGGGGACGAAAATGACAGAAGCGACAATGCCGGCGACCGGTGGCGGGGTGGCCCGGTAGATGGCCGCAATGGGATCAGCCCCCGTACCGGTAGGTGGAGCATAAAAGTTGTCCAACACGACGGTGCCAAAAGCCGGGATGGACGCCGCATCCAGATTAGCGGTGGTCCTGCCGTCATTGAGCGGGACAGCGCTTAGAGGCAGACCGGCGGCAGCCGCGGCGGGCGAGGGGAGATTGGGGGTTGAACCATTATGGCGATCCAGGACAAGGAGGCGGTAGCCTTTGAGGGAAAGGGCGAAGGGGTAGGGATTATATAACTCCACGGCTACGTATCCCTTCGGATTCACCATGGCGTTGCCGTTGACAGTCAGCTTATTGCCGCTGCTGTCCAGCTGTATGCTGGTGTCATTGTTGGCGAAGACCTCGGTGATATAGGGCTGGACAGCGGCGCCGTTGATCATGACGTTGTAGTTGGCATAGGCGCCGGCGGAGGCGCTATAACCGCGGAGAGTGATCTGGCGGGAAAGAACGATATTGGGAATCACGCCTGATATGAGGTCGGAGACGCCGGAGGTGGCGGTGGCGTTACGGAACTGCTCGACATTGAGAGCGGCAATGGCGGCGCGGAGCAGGAGCATGTTGTACTTGTCGAAACGCACGCCGGCCTTATTGGTATCCAGAACCGAGGTGGCTCCGCTGCCGTTGTAGGCCCTGGGGTTGGTGTTGAGGGGATCGCGCAATGTCGAACGGAAAGTGCCGGTGTTGGCCAAGCCGAACTGGCCATCGGGAACGCCGAAGCACTCACAGCCATCTTTGGCGCAAGGTTCACCGACCGACGCGGGCAACTTGGCGGCCGAGTTAGGGGGCGTGGCCATGGCGTTCCAGAAACTGCGCCAGAGATCGGGAAACTGATCCCCACCGGCGACGTAGGCTTGTGGGGTGTTGAGATTGGCCTTGACGGGATTGGCCGCGGGAGCGGCGATACCCATGGGCTCCGGGGCCGGCGCTGACGCGGTGGTCACCGGGATGTTGAGGCGGGTGCTATCCAAGGAGACGACCTTGTTGACCGAGGGGTTGTTGGCCACCAGGTAAGGACGGAGGTTGCGGAAATAATCGGTGCCGGTGGTCGCGGTGAGCCGCGTCTTGCCAAGAGTTGTTTTCAGACCTGAACCGGCGGGCAGATTGGGGGTGGTGATGGCAATGGCTTCGTTGTTGTAGTTCCAGTCGAACCAGTAAAGATAGTGATTGGCGGCCAGGAAACTGAAGGCATTAGTGGGATTGCCGACATAGTTGAGGGCCGAACTGAAGATGGAGTCAGGTGACCAGCCGCCAGCGGTCCAGGGGCCAACGATGCCAAAAGTAGCTTGCTCGATGGGAGTGCTCGCCGTCGAACTGGGCGAGGGAACCATGGTGCCGTGATGATAAGCCAGGCTGGCGGTATCGGCGAAGCCGAACGGCCTTACCCCGCCGGCTCCAGCCAGAGTGACGGGGCCGCCAGCGGGCGGAAGGATGTAACCTTCATTGTCGAGGCGGGAGGCAATGGCGTGCCAGTAGGCATCGCCGGCCGTAGTATAAGTGAAAAGCTGGCTCTTTTGGCCGGCAGGTATATCGTAATATGGGGTTGGCCATGACCACGCAACGGAGGAGGGGTTGATACACATGTCGTTGATGATATCCCGTTCGCTATTGCCGAGGGCAGAGCTAAACAACATCATGGCATCAACATCACAGGGAAACCAATTGTTGCAGTTGGTGGTGCCGCTGGTATCGAGGTCGTTGAGCCGTCCGTAGATGGTGTTGACATTGAAGGCGGCGGCGTTGTCAACAATGCAGGCGGACCAGTAATACACGTAGGAACCAAGCGGCGCGCCACTGCTGTTGAAAGGGATCAACGCGGAATCGGCTATCCCGGAACCGGAGGCGTCCCCGGCCAGGTAAGGCCCGTTGTTATCGCGGGTCCAGGCGCCGCTGCTATAGCTGTAGCGGTTGAAGGCGGGGAATACCCGGGTGCGCCCCACCAGAGAGGGAGTGACGGTAAGGCCGGCCTGATCCCAGCCGGACTTTTTGAGGGCGGTTTGGTCCGGGTAAGTGATGACGACGTAGGTCGGGGCATACCAGTAGGTGGTGTCGGTGTGGTTGTAGTTGCTGATGGGGCTGGTGCCATAGGCGGCGGTGTTCAGGGGCGACTGGGCCTGGGCACTGATGGGGAGGCGTGAAATGGCGCGGTAAACGGGAACCTGGAGGCCGGCAACAGAAACACTGGCCAAGTCGGTGAAATAAGTTGGCGGAGTCTGGACGGCGGTCAGATAACCGTTATCGGGCAAAAGCTGCGGATAGCGGTCGGCGATCATCGTGCTGGAGCTGCTCAAGGGGGCATCGACAACAATGGACAAACTGGCGTTGTTGTTGGGATTGGAAGTCGAACTGGCGCCGGAGGTGATGGTCCCCACGGCGCCCTCTACCATATTGATGGCGGTGGTGAGGTAGCTGTCGATGGAGGAGAGTTGTTGGACCGAGGTGAGGTGTTGCCCGGCGGTAAAGCGGTCGATGCGCGAGGTTGACAGATAGGCCGTGCCCATGAGCGCCAGCAGCACCAACAGGACGATAACGAAGATGATGACGGTGCCGGGTCGGGCTCGATGGAAATGCCGCTGCAGGGCAGCGAAAAGGCCGTCAAGGAGCCGCAGGGAGGAAGGTCGTGTTTTCATATTGACTCTACTGTCTTTACTGGGCCACAGGGAAGATAAATTCTATGGTCTGCCCGGGGGCCCGGCCGTTCAAATCGTCGATGCGCATGGTAACGCGAATCAGTTTAGGAAGCAGATTCACGGTCTGTGTCAGACCAGTGCCCGGGTTAGTGTAGGAAATGGCAACTTCGGCGGCCGACCAGCCGCATGTGTAGTGGGCATCCTCGTTCAGGCCGCCGGCGGTCTCGGCGACCCCGTAATTGCTAGGCGTCGCTGACGTGGGGGTTTGCCCGGCAAGAGCTGGGCAATTTCCGGAGGGATTACTCAAGCTCGAGCCTTTTTCGAAAAAGTACCAAGGCTGTTGCCCCGCCGTAAAAACTTTGGTCAATTGATCGGGCGGCACGGTTGGGTTGGGTGCAGTTGGCGGCGACGGCGGTTGGTAGGGCAGGAGGAAGTCCTTCACCGGCAAGATGCCCCTTTGGCGACCGGTCGTCTGATTGAAATAAACCTGGCCGCTGCCATCTACGTCGCGCGGCAAACCATACCAGCGGATGCTCTTGAGGCCCGAACTGTCATCGACCCGATAATCTATGTTACCATCGGGATAATTGCCTTTGGTAATGCCGGTAGTTCCATCCTGGGCGACGTAATCACCGGCGAACTCCACAATAAACTGCGTGCAGCCGGGAACCAGCATATTGGAGGATTGGTTTAACTGCTCGACGAAACTATTCATGGTTATTATTGGCGATCCTGCGGTGGTACCAGAAGGCCAAAAAAACCAGGCATTGTTTAGGCCGTAAGTAAAAGGTTGTGAGTTGTAGACGAAGGGATAGGACAAGCCCACGTAAGTTCTTGGTACCTGAGGTCCAGCGGCGTGGGTCCAATACAGTCCCTCGGCCCATCCCGGCGTTGCGGCGATCAGGGTTTTCATGGCGCTGGCGGTGGTGCCGGCAACATCACAAACTCTGTACACGTTAGCATGCGATGAACTGTAATTGCTGCCAGAGTTGGTGCCCCAACTGTAAAAAGGGTTGGCAGAGTTTACGGCGTACTCCTGAATATTACCGTATGAATCGACAATATTGCCGCTGGGCGAGACAAGAAGCATGGCGTTTCGGGCAAGCACCCACTTGCGAGCCATGGATTGGTCCCCGTTAAAACCGGGGTAGGTGCTCTCGCCAGGTAGTTGCAGAGAATAAAACTGCGACAGATTGGGTCGCATGGCATGGCCGTAGGAAATGAACGCCTGGTTGCTTTGCAGATGGCCCTTGTAGGTGGGACCATAAGTTACCGTGGTGTCGGCAAGCTGGCCGGTCTGGCGTGAAAAAGTGCCATTGGCAAACATGGCGAGGATGTCGGTGCGATGCGAGCGATCGTTACATTGGGCGGCCGGGTAGCTCGGAGCGCTGGGCATATCGCCAGCGCCGAAAACGCCGTTGTAGGAGGTTGCGTCGCCAGGATAGGTTATCTGGGCTGTGCCGGCAGAGGTGCTTACATTCTGCGGACCATCCAGATAAGCCCAGATGCGCGAGGAATTGATAATCAGTCCCGGCGACTGCGACGAAGGCATCATGCCCTTGAAGTCGTTCTCCAGCATGTTTTGCGCAGCGCGCAGATTCTGCATGTCCGAAGAAATCGCCATGCCCTGGCCGACGGTGGCGGCGCTGACCTTGAAGATGGCATTGACTCCGAGCATGAGAATGGCGGCCAGAAGGATGGAAATCATCAACTCGACCAGCGTGAAGCCGACGCCGGATCGGGGTGGTTTGAAGTCGGTCTTGATATTACGTTGTAACATATCGAAGTTTCCGATCATTGAAACGGGCCAATTTCGTGTTTTCACATTGACTCTACTGTCATTACTGGGCCACAGGAAAGATAAATTCCATGGTCTGTCCGGGGGCCCGGCCGTTCAAATCGTCGATGCGCATGGTAACGCGAATCAGTTTAGGAAGCAGATTCACGGTCTGTGTCTTACCGGTGGCCGGGTTGGTGTAGGAAATGGCAACTTCGTTGGCCGACCAACCGCATGTGTAGTGGGCATCCTCGTTCAGGCCGCCGGCGGTCTCGGCGACCCCGTAATTGCTAGGCGTCGCTGACGTGGGGGTTTGCCCGGCAAGAGCTGGGCAATTTCCGGAGGGATTACTCAAGC
>Ga0316217_10004530_pt1 | contig 14921 bp, 16 predicted proteins | sample 1anoAmetaG_FD_203633 | JGI IMG/M metagenome (GOLD analysis project Ga0316217, IMG submission 203633) | Freshwater microbial communities from Trout Bog Lake, Wisconsin, USA - 1anoA | ecosystem: Environmental > Aquatic > Freshwater > Lake > Hypolimnion/Profundal zone | place: USA: Wisconsin... | reverse complement strand
GGCAGTCAAAGTAGCTATCAACGGATTCGGCCGCATCGGCCGGATGGTCTTTCAAGCGCTGTGCGATCAAGGTCTGCTCGGCAAATCCATTGACGTCGTCGCCGTCGTGGATGTGTCCACCGACGCGGATTATTTCGCCTACCAGATGAAATATGATTCCGTGCACGGCAAGTTCAAGCACCCCGTCAGCACGGAAAAGAGCGATCCATCGCTCGCGGAACCGGACGTGCTGGTCGTCAGCGGCCACAAGATCAAATGCGTCATGGCCGTCAAGGATCTCGCCACCCTCCCGTGGAAGGCGCTCGGCGTGGACATCGTCATTGAATCCACCGGCCTCTTCACCGACAGCGAGAAGGCCAAGGCCCACCTCACCGCCGGCGCCAAGAAAGTCATCATCTCCGCGCCTGGCAAAGGCGAGGTCAAGACCCTCGTCATGGGGGTCAACGAAGGCGAATATGATGCCCACAAGCACCACATCGTTTCCAACGCCTCCTGCACCACGAATTGCCTCGCGCCGCTCGTGCATGTGCTGTTGAAGGAGGGCTTTGGCATCGAAGCCGGTTTGATGACCACCATCCACTCTTATACCGCCACCCAGAAGACCGTGGACGGCCCGTCAAAGAAAGACTGGCGCGGCGGCCGTGCGGCGGCCATCAACACCATTCCCAGCTCCACCGGCGCCGCCAAGGCCGTCGGCGAAGTGCTGCCCGCCACCAAGGGCAAGCTCACCGGCATGGCCTTCCGCGTGGCCACCCCCGATGTCTCCGTGGTGGACCTCACCTTCCGCACGGTGAAAGAGACGAGCATCGAGGAGATTGACGCCGCGTTAAAGAACGCCTCCCGGACCTACCTCAAGAACATTCTCGGCTTCACCGACGAGGAATTGGTTTCCACCGACTTCATCCACGACGACCGCAGCTCCATCTACGACAGTCTGGCCACCCTGCAAAACAATCTGAAGGGCGAAAAACGCTTCTTCAAGATTGTGAGCTGGTACGACAACGAATGGGGTTACAGCAACCGCGTGGTGGACCTCGTGAAATACATCACCGCCAAGGGCATCTAATTTCCCGGCCATCATTCCAGACGGCGGCTCCGCAGGGAGCCGCCGTTTTTTTGTTTTCAAGTGCGGAACATGGGAGTTGCAAACCGGCGGGTTTTGGCTTTGATTGTCCACCGGCTAACGCGGGCAAGAATTGAAGCCGAAGTGAAGCAGTTCTCCGCCGCCGAACAAGCGGCATTGCGCGATTGGCTGGAATATCTGCTCGAAGACCGGCTCGAATTGAAAGACGAATTCAAGGCGGAAATCGAAGCCGGTGTGAAGGACATTGCGGAAGGGCGCTATCGCATCCACCGCCCAGGAATTCTCCGACGCGGATAACATCTGTCGCGGTGGAGTTCGTCTGCCCCGAGCGGTTGGCTGCTGATGGGCGTTGTCAGGTGCAAGACGATGACTTGGTCGGGAAAACTGACGAAAGTTCCCCGACTGAAATGGACGCCGCCGCATTCGTAGCTGATGCGGCAAATTGCATCATTCAGATCCAGTTCACGCCGATAATTCGTTGCTTCGGCTTGTCCCTCGAATTCGAGCCACAGATCGCCGAGCGGCTGGTAATGGCCCGGCGGGTTGCCGCGCCAGTTGTGTTGGATGATGTCATCCGCCTCGGCGTAATGACGTGCAGCGATCAGGCCGGCAACTCTTTGGTAGTCGTTGGTGACCGACAATTTGAGGTCACGATAGCCGGGATAACCGCTGTAAAGCGTGGCTTCGTTGAGCTGTAGCCGTTCTTGCGTGACGCCGCCGAAAATCATGGCACCCAGCCGGCCATTGCCCAGCGGCAGCGCCTCGCTCCCGTTCGTCGCCGGCCGCTCATACCAAAGGCGGAGCGAATTGGTCTGTGCCGGGGCGATTGCTCCAGCCGTTAACAACGCCCAGATGCCAAGCCAAGTTGACCTTTGCAGCAATCTCACGAGCCAACCTTCAAATGGTTGCATGGCATTCAGTTTAATGCCAATAGGTTACCCCCGGCTTCAGGGCGTGGCCGCGCGATAAAAGCGCCAGGCAAAACGAGACGTATTAGTATCAGTGAAGCTGAAGTTGCCGAGGCCGTCGGCTGTGAGCGTAGCCAGGTTAGTCCACCCCGCCGAAACCAGATTCGTGCAGACCAGCACCCGGCTGGCGGCGAACGGCAAGCCGTTGAATTGGAGCTGCATCGCACCGTCGCTGGCGCGCCGGGTGATTTGGGTCACCCAAATCTGGTTGTTCGACTGGCCCGGCGTGGCGGACGGGAGGCTCAAGATGGCGGGGTCGCCGTCGGCACGGCTGCCGCTGGCGATGTCCGCCGCCTGTGTCGTGAGATTGATCACATCCACTAGCCGACCGGCCGGGTCGAGCAGCGAAATCAGGGACGACGATGGCAGGGTGAAATTGACGTGCAAATCGGTGAGACTGGAATTGAAGTTCGTCTGACCATCCGCCCAAACGAGGAGATAACCGCCGGCGGGAATGGTGAAGCCGGCGGGAATTTGAAATTGAAAAATATCACTTGGTGAGCCACCTAGATAATAACCTGCCAGATTCACGCTGGCGGAGCCCGAATTGTAGAGTTCAAACCACGACTGATAGCCACCCGCCGGGTCGGCCAGGGTATGCGTGTTGTTGATCATCCACTCATTGATGGTCACCGGCACGGACGGACCGGGGTCGTTGAAGACCTGAAATTCCCAGATCGTGGGCACATTTGCGTTCGTGGTCATCAGCAACCGCATGCGGCTCGCCGTCACGCGCGGAAACGAATCAAACTGATTCAACGCCGGCGTGCCGTTGGGGAAATCGTTCAGCCACGCGCTGCCGTTCCAATGCTGAATCGAGTAGGCGCTGATGCGGGGGGCATATTGATAGAATGCCGTGCGGTTGTAACTCAGCGGCGACGGCCAGTCCAGTTGCAGCCATTGATTGTTCGTGAAATTCAGCGCGCTCCAGCGGGTGGAAAAACTCCCGTCCACCGCCATCGGCGCCGGGTAGCCGCTGCTCCACGTGCTCGACGCGGTGGCTGTGGCGGAAACCGCGCTGTTCGTCGCGGGCGCGTCGTCATACACGCCGAATTCGTAAATCGAGAAATAATTTGGCGCGGCGTTGGTCATCACCAAGCGGACACTGGCCGCGGTCACTTCGGGGAAAATGTCTGTGGCGCTCGCGCCCATCGCACCGCCGTTCACGTCTGTCACCCACGCGCTGCCGTTCCAATGCTGCACCTGGTAGCCTTGAACGGCGCTGCCGAATTGCGTGTAGCTGGTGCGGTCAAAGGCCACCGGCATTGGAAAAGCCAGCTCCAGCCAGGCCGATGTGGCCGGTGTGGTCGAGCTGTTCCAGCGCGTGGAGAAGTTCCCATCATTGGCCATGCTCGCGGAGTAGCTGCTGCTCCAGGTGCTCGACGCGGTGGCCATGGCCGCGGGCGACAGGTTAACACTGCCGGCATGCACCGGTCGCACGGTGAAATCATCGAACTGCGCGCCATACCAACCGCCGCAGCCGAGGCCGGCCATGCCGCTGCCATAGGTGTGGTCAGAAATGGTCGCCACTTTAACCCCGTCCACGAAACACGTCAGCAACGTGCCCATCATCTGCAGGTGTATTTGGTGCCACGTGTTCGCGGTCACATTGGCCGCGCCCGCAGCCAGCATACTGGCGGAGGCGTGAAGCTCCCACTGGTTGCTGGCACAGTTCAACGCCAGCCAATAACCGCCCGGCGCGGCCGATGACCAGCCAGGCACGCTGTTGACCCGGCCCATCACAAAAACCGTGCCGTTGTTGGTCTCGCACAACCCGGACACCGACACGTCATAATCCGTCCAACTCGCGTCGCCAATGAGCGAATAAGGCACCCATTCGCCTGTCCAGCGCAGACCGTCTTGCGACAAGCCTTGCCGGAGGCTTTGCCCGTTGCCGTCGGCGCGCGGGTAGGTTTCAAAAGCGCCGGCCTGGTCGGAAAAATATTTCGGCGTCGTCGCGACCGCATCACTTTCAAAATTGTCGCTGAACGGCAGCGGGAACGCCGTGTTGGCGGGCGGGGCCGCGCTACCCTTGCTTTGGCCGGTGGTCGTGGTGAGGCTGTAAATCGCATTGGTCTGGAAAACGCAGGTGAAAATTCCGTTCACGGGGGTCACGGTTCCGACCATTTGAAACAAGCTGCTGGGTGTGGATTGCCAGACATAAACCGTCGCGGTGGAAAGTCGGTTGGTAAGATGAAACGTGATGACCTGCGCATTGGTCGCATCCGTGGTCTCAACGATGACCGAGTAATCGGAATGATTGGTCGCCATCAGCGTCACCATGCTGCCGCCCGCCGGCAACATCGCCGACGCGCCGCCTTCGAGATACGTCCAGCCTGGCGACGCGAATTGTGTGGTGTGCGCCGTCGCCCAAATCGTCGGCGCGACGTAATAATAACCTGACCAGGGCGTATTCGCCTTCATCAAGCCGTGACCGCCCGCCGGCAACATGTCAAAGTAACAGGAAATCGGGCACCAGATTTCGGTCATGGTCATTTTGGAATTGATATAATTGCGGTTGTATTCCTGCGCGGCAATCACCGCCGAAGTCCACGACGTTTGCCAGCTTACGCTGCCCTCGCTGCACCAGACCGGCTGGCTGCAATTCTGCACCGCCAACGGTGCGGAAGTGCCGTGCGTGCCGAGCCGGCCGATGGCATTGGAGAGCGCCAAATCCTGAAGCAAACCGTAAGTTGTGTTGGTAACGATGTTCCAGGCGCCGCCCCACTCATCCGCCGCGACGATTTGCACATTTGTCAGTCCAGCGGCATTGAGGGTGGAACGCAGCGTCTTGATCCACGCTGTCTGGCTGGTGCCGAGGCTGGATTCGTTGTGCGTGCCGGTGTAATTGATGTCGAGGTGGTAAACGCTCTTCGCGCCCTTGATGAAATTGACGATGTAATTGCACATGTCCTGCGAATAATAATTCCCGCCGCCGATCCAGCCCGGCGCGCCCCAGGCGAGCGAGTCGAGCATGATGTTCGTGTTTCGCGCCCTGGCCTGCTGCATCAGCCACCATTCGTAGCCGCGGGTGAAATTCGTTTCCGTCGCGGTGCGCTGATGCGATGGTTCGGTGCCATCGGTGGAATTGATGTCGCCGCCGATCTCGACTTTCAAATGCTGGAGCGCCGCGCCGTAATCCGGTTTGAAGAGATAATCCAAAATCTGACTGCGCTGCGGCTCCGGATAATTAATCAACAACCGCGACGACGCGCCGGCGCTCACGCCGCCGATGCCTTCAAACACGCGGCCCAACTGGCTTGGATTCAGCGTTACGTTGTTGGTGACGTTGTCCGGCTGGCTGGCGCTGACCACCGGCGGAAACGCCGTGTTCGGTGCGCCGTAAGCGCGGCCCGCTGCGCCCGGCTGGTTGCCGTGATACGCCGGCCACGCGCGCGCCGACCCATCGCCGTAATCATAGAAGCCAGGGTGCGACACGCGCGCGTTGGTCCCGCCGACTTTGAACGAGCCGCCGGCCACGCCGGAAACATCATCCCGGCTGCCGGTTTGCCGTTCATGAAAAAACTGGTCCGTGGCGGATGGCGCGGACGAGGTTTGAGCGCCCGCGCACGAAAACCAGAACGCGAGGCCAACCAGCCATTGACCGGGCGACGAGAAGGCGCATTTAACGAGGCTATGCATTGGTCTCTTGCCACACTCATTCAGCTTTCCAGCATTGGGTATGCTTGTCAATGACCTGACTGAGACGAATCGTGATCCTATTCCACTTGGCCGGCGCCTCGAGTTGGGTCAACTGTCCACCTTCAAAAAACGTCGAACTGGGTGATCGCAGGTGCGTCCACGATGAGAGGGATGGCGGAGGTGGTGGGGGCGATTTGTTTGCCGCCAATCAGGCCGAATAGCTTACCGTTGTAAACCGGTTTCCACGAACCGTCGGCGGCTCTGGTTTGAAGCTCGAACCCTCGGCCTTGGCCGCGACGGCAGCCGGGATTTTCGATGGCCGCTTCAAACCGGCTGAAGATTTTGGCGCCGCCAAAATCCACTTCGGCGGTGAGCCTGCGATCCGTGCCGGCGGCAACGATTTCACGTTTGCATCCGATGGTCAGCGAAGCTTGCGACGGCAGCGCGCTGGCCATCGGTTCCAACAGGCGGGCGAATTCGAGTCGGATCAATGTTGTCGTTCCAATGGATGTTCGGATGGGAAACCCACGCTTCGGCGGCCTCGACCGCGACAGCGGCCTCATCCTTCCACTGCCGAACCAGTGGCAAGACTGACCGGGCGGCCGCCACGGCGGCCCGCGTTAACGCCAACCGGCTCGCGCCGCGATCTAAAACGTCCTGCATGATCACCACCGCTCCCCAGTTCAGCGTTGGTACCCGCCCAGCGTCGAAACTCGGGCTTGCGCGGGCAACCAATCCGGGTAAATTGACACCATGAGTGCGGCGCAAATTCTCGAACAAATCGAACACCTGCCACCAGCCGAGCGGCAGGCCGTGGCCGAAATGGTCTGGGAAAATATGGGGTGTCCGCGGACAAACTCACTCCCGAGCAATCCGCTGAACTTGACCGCCGCCTCGCCGAGTTCGAGCAGAATCCCCACGACGGAATTCCCTGGGAACAGGTCGAAGTCAACCTCAATCAACGCTTTGGCTGGCAATGAGCCTGCCGGTCATTTTCAAACCCGCAGCCCGTTTGGAGTTTGACGAGGCGGTCGCGTGGATTGTTGACCCACCTCATAAACTCGAAATCACTCGATGCCAATCAATGGCAAGCTCTCGGCAGAGCCACTGCAACCCGTCAATGCTTATATCCTCAAGCAAACGCTCAGGTGGTTCGATGCACGCGTTCAAGCGCCAGCCGACAATGTCCCCGAACTGCTCCAGGCTGACGGCTCGCAGCCGGCATTGTTCGTGAATCAGACGCACCAGCTCAACTGCTGAAATCGGTGAATCTAAAATCTTCGCGTCGAACAACTCGACAGCATGAACTCCAAGAACACGGGAGAAGTGCTGAACTTCGCTCGGCGAATAGCAGGACGAAAGCTCGTCCTCGAAGCTCTCAATGTCCCAGACTGATGGTGAGGAGATGCCCATCTGTTGCGCCGCCTCGTCGTGCGAAAGGCCCGCCCGCTCACGAAATTCTCGAAAGCGTGAAGCTGGTGACTTGACTGCGGGCATTATTTCTTCGGCGGCAGCTCGCGGACGAATGACCACGAGACTTCGGCCACTTGTCCGTTGTCGTAGCGCACTTCAAATCCGATGCGACATTCCTCGTCGAGCACGATCCCGACCGGGTCGGCTTTGGGTGAGATTTTGTTCGCTTTCCGAATGGTGGCGTGCGGTTCCAGAAAGCTCAACCCGTCATCGAATTCCACGTCAAAAGCATCTTCCCAAGCGAGATAGCGGACGCTTTTGATGCGCACCATCTTGGCTGTGCCATACGGCTTCTTAAGATTTGTCAGCGATTTCATATCCGGCCTTCGCTTTCCAGTTGCGCAATCAACTTTAGCAGCCTTTTGTCGGGTTGCCAACCTTCCATTCCACGCCGGGTGCGGAGATCGAATCGTCCAATGAGCCTGCCTTTGTCCGTCTCGACGTGAACGTGTGGCGGTTGGTGGTCACCGATAAACCAGGTAATAATGTAGCCTGCGCGCCGGATTCGTCCCATATTTTATTCAGCATGGTGAAAAACAGTTGCCGCCGACCTCACGGCACGGGCACCGCGTTGAAAACCTTCTTGATGATCGCATCCGTCGTCACCGCCTGTGCCTCGGCTTCGTAGGTCAGGATGATGCGGTGGCGCAGCACGTCGGGGCCGATGCTTTTCACGTCTTCGGGAATCACATAATCGCGGCCTTGCAGCAGCGCCCAGGCCTTGGCGGCGAGCGTCAGGAAAATGGTCGCGCGCGGCGAGGCGCCGAACTGGATGAAATGTTTCACATCCAGCTTGAAATCCTGCGGCTTGCGCGTGGCAAAAACGATTTTCACGATGTAATCGCGAATCTTGTCGTCCACGTGAATCTGGTCCACCAGCTTGCGCGTGGCCAGGATTTCTTCGAGCGAAACCACGGGTTGCACCGGCTGTTCCGGGCTGGTGAAGGCCATGCGGTCGAGAATCTGCCGCTCCTCCGCCTCGTTCGGATAATCGAGGATCACCTTGAACATGAACCGGTCCACCTGCGCCTCGGGCAGCGGATAGGTGCCTTCCTGGTCAATCGGGTTTTCCGTGGCCAGCACGAGAAATGGCGACGGCAGCTTCATGGTCTCGCCGCCGAGGGTCACTTGCCGCTCCTGCATGGCTTCCAACAGAGCGCTCTGCACTTTGGCGGGCGCACGGTTGATTTCGTCGGCCAGGACGAAATTGGCGAAAATCGGCCCGCGGGTGGCGTGGTACTTGGAATCCTGGGGATTGTAGATGAGCGTGCCCACGATGTCCGCCGGGAGCAGGTCGGGGGTGAACTGGATGCGGTTGAACCGGGCCTGCACGGCGGTGGCCAGGGTGCGGACAGACAGCGTTTTGGCGAGGCCGGGCACGCCTTCGAGCAGGACGTGGCCGTTGGCCAGCAGCCCCACGAGCAGGCGGTCCACCAGCGGTTCCTGGCCCACGATGACGTGGCCGATCTCTTCCCGCAATTGGCGAATCCAAGCGGTCGTTTCCGCGACCTGCTCTTTCAAAGTTGAGTTCATGGGGCGAGAATCTAATTCGCGCCGCCGTGCGACTCAAGCCCAGGCTTGCAAAAACCGCTGGGGCGGGTTTTCAAAATAGCGGAGCGCGACCGTCCCCAGCCGCAGCCATGCGCCTGCAACCGTCGGCTTTCGGCAATTTTCAGCGGCTTGGCGATTCGGAAGTTGTTGCGTCCGGGACGGGCGCGCTCCGTCCCCCGATGGAGAACTTGCCTCAGCCCTTCGCCTGAATCCGGCTGCGCCCGGTTTTGCTGAACGCCAGCGTGTCCAGCGAAAACAGCCCGCCGCCCGCAATCGCCAGAAACACAAAGCCGGAGAGATACAAAAACGCCAATTCGCCATCCCCGTGCATCGCGGTCTTATTCACCATCAAAAACGCGACAAACATGTCAATCACCAGCACCGCCGCCGCGATCCGCGTCATGAAACCGACCGTCAGCAGCAGGGCGGCGCCCACTTCGGCCGTGATGACCAGAATCAAACTCGCTTCCGGCCCGATGCGCAGGGGATCCTGGAATGTGCCCACCATGTCGTTGAAATGCGCCAGTTTGTCCAAACCGTGATTGAACAGCATGCTCAGGCCGAGCCACAACCGCGCCACCAGCAGCGCCATGTGCGTCAGGTCAGAATCGTCCGAAGGGATGAATAATTTTTTAAACATGGCCGCATATTAGCCAAGGCGCATGCATATATCAATGCAAAAAATCAAAACTGCTCGGTCAGGGGCGGGGGCAAGCCAGCGTGCAAGCCGGGGCGGGGGACGGCTCGTCCCCGTGTTTTTTGTTTCGCTCCAGCGGCCTCGGGGACAAGCTGTCCCCGCCCCGGCGCCGGCCTCCGTCCGGCCCCCCAACCAGCCGTCACAGCACGCGCAGAAGCTCGTGCGGGTCGTAGCGGACTTTGGCGAGGCTGGCATATTTGTCGCCGGCGGCCCGGTACCCGAGCGCGCAGGCCACCACCGTTGCATAGCCGCTCCCGGCCAGTTGCAAAACCCGGTCATATTCGGCGGGGGCCAGTCCCTCCATGGGACACGCGTCCACGCCCAGCAGGGCCGCCGCGGTCATCAAATTGCCCAGCGCGATGTAACATTGCCGCGCCGCCCACTCGTGGGCGATTTTGCCGCGCACGCCGTTCACGACGTCGCCGAGCATCATGTCCCGGTAAAAATTGAGCGACTCCGCCGGCACGCCGCGCACGGCACTGATCTGCCGGATCAGCCGGGTCACGTCCGCCTCCCGCATGTCGGTGCGGGCGGTGAACACCACGAATTGAGAGCAATCCACGACCTGCTTCTGCCCCCACGAATGCGGCAGCAGTGTCGCGCGTTTGGCCGGGTCCTGGACCACCAGGAATTGATACGGCTGCAGGCCGTAGCTGGTGGGCGTGAGGACGAGGGTTTGTTCCAGCGCCGCCCAGACGTCGGCGGGAATCTGCTTGTGCGGATCGAATACTTTGGTGGCGTAGCGCCATTGCAAGGCGTCGAGAAGTTGTTTGGTGGTGCTCATAGGTTCTAATTTGCGGCGGGTAATTTTGCACACTCGCAGCAAAAAGCAATATTTCCTTCCACGGTTTCCTTTCTCGGTGTCCTTCCTCACGGCGAGTGACAATGTTGGCACGTATCGTAGCCGCCGAGGTAAGGAGGCGGAGTTTGCCAATGAAAGCATCGGCCATGGTCCGCCTCACGTCGGCGGCTGCTTTATCAACCGCCCGGTGTCTTTCTCCAGTGCGGCTATAAATTGAGGCGCGTTTTGTAATTGCCTGGCCGGCATTGCGGGCTTAGCCTGCGGCTGCATTATGAAAAAACTAGCCATCGGATGCGGGGCGCTGGTGGTGCTGGGCATCGCCGCGCTGATCGTCATCGCCATTGCCGGCGGCAGCTACAACCATTTGGTCAAGCTGTCGCAAGGCGTCAACCGCCAGTGGGCGCAAGTGCAAAACGTTTATCAGCGCCGGGCTGACTTGGTGCCCAATCTCGTCGCGACCGTCTCAGGCGCGGCAAACTTCGAAAAATCCACGCTTACCGAGATCACCGCCGCCCGCGCCTCGGTCGGCCAGGTGAAGCTGGACCCGAACACCGCTCCCAGCGACTCGGCCAAACTGGCGGAATTCGAGCAGGCCCAAGGCGCCTTGTCCTCCGCCCTGTCCCGGCTGCTGGTGGTCTCCGAGCGTTATCCCGACCTAAAATCGGGCGCCAACTTCCAGGAGTTGCAAGCGCAACTCGAAGGCACGGAAAACCGCATTACCGTCGAGCGCGGACGCTTCAACGAAACCGTGCAGGCCTACGATACCGCCATCAAATCCTTCCCCGCCATGCTTTACGCCGGCCTGTTTGGCTTCACGGAAAAACCTTACTTCACCGCCACCACCGGCGCGGAAAAGCCGCCCCAGGTGCAGTTTGACTTCCACCCAAAATAATCCGGCGTGTGAAAAAAATCCTCGCCTTTTTGTGCGGATTGGTTTGGCTGACGGCCCTGGCCGGTGAAACCATTCCGCCCGCGCCGGCGCGATATTTCAACGACTATGCCGGCGTGGTTTCCGCCGCCGCCGCCACGCAGCTTAACCAGCGGCTGGAACAGTTCGAGCGCGATTCCTCCTGCCAGATCGTGGTGGCCGTTTACCCCAAGATGCAGAGCGATTCCTCCATTGAGGATTACACCGTGCGCGTCGCCCAATCGTGGAAGGTCGGTCAGAAAGAGAAGAACAATGGCGCGGTGCTCTTCGTCTTCATCCAGGACCACAAGATGTTTTTGCAAACCGGCTACGGATTGGAAGGTGTTCTGCCGGACGCCATTTGCAAGCGAATCATCGAGAACGAAATCAAACCCGGGTTCAAAGCCGGAAACTTCGAGGCCGGCCTGACGGCTGGAGTGAATGCGATTCTCGCCGCCGTCAAAGGCGAGTATAAAGGCACCGGGCAAACCGCTGCGGATCGCAATATTGTCGTGGTCGGCAACGGCCACGGCAATGGTGGCGGCAATAATCAGCCGGGATTGGGCGTCGTCTTCGTGGTCATCTTTGTGGTGATTTTCGTGCTCATTGTCCTGTCCAACGCGCGGCGTGGCGGATACTACAGCCGGCGCGGTTGGTCGGGCAGCAGTTGGGGCGGCGGCGGTGGCTGGTCGGGTGGCGGTGGCGGCGGTGGTGGCGGCGGATTTTCGGGCGGCGGCGGCAGCTTTGGCGGCGGCGGCGCGGGAGGAAGCTGGTGATATGAAGGAATTTCTCAATCAACTACAGCACGACGACATCGTCGCCGCCATCCGCGCGGCCGAGCAAACCACTTCCGGCGAAATCCGCGTGTTCATCAGCCGCAAGCACGTGGCTGACCCGGTGGCGGCGGCGCAAGCGCAGTTCGAGCGGCTGGGCATGACCAAGACGCGCCATCGCAACGGCGTTTTGATTTTTGTGGCGCCCCGCGCCCGCAAGTTCGCCGTCATTGGCGATTCGGCGGTGCATCAGCGCTGCGGCGACGGCTTCTGGCAGTCCCTGGCCGCGGAAATGACCGGGCACTTCAAACAATCCAATTTCTCTGCCGGCATCATCCACGCCATTCAAAAAGCCGGCGAACTGCTGGCCGCGCATTTCCCGCCGCAGCCGGGCGACAGCAACGAATTGCCGGACGAGATCGAAGGCGATTAAGGGCGGAATCCGAAATCATGCTGACCTTAACCACAGATGGACACAGATTGAGTGGCAGGGGAATGGGGGGCAGAGGAATCAACCAGAAACAGACTGAACGCAGAGCCGCGGAGAGCCGCAGAGATAGAGCAAAAGCTTTGCTTTCCTCCTCCGCGTCTCTGCGTTGATTTGGAATTCCTTCCGTCCGCTTGCCCTCGGGGTCCACTCGCCCCGCTGGCGCAGCGGATTTCGGTTGCACACAATTCGGCTTTCGGGCTTCGGGTTGCGCGGGTATGATTGGCCCATGAATCCCGGCCCCTTCCAAACCGGCCCACTCCAAATCCGGCGCGCCACCGTGGATGACCTGCCCGCGCTCAAGACCCTCTGGCTCGCGGCGCAATTTCCCGTCGCCGACCTCGAAAACCGGCTCACGGAATTTCAGGTCGTGGAATCCGGCGGCCAGTTTGCCGGCGCGCTCGCCTTGCAAATCCTCCGCCAGCACGCCCGGCTCCATTCCGAGGATTACGCGGATTTCTCCGTGGCGGACGCGGCGCGGGAGCTGTTCTGGGAACGCATCCAGAAACTCGCCGCCAATCTGGGCGTCTTCCGGGTGTGGACGCAGGAGACCTCGCCGTTCTGGCGGCACTGGGGGTTTCAACCGGCGAACGCGGAAACGCTCGCCCGCCTGCCCGACGAATGGAAAGATCTGTCCGGCCGCTGGCTGACGCTCGAATTGAAAAATGAGGAAGTCATCACGACGGCTTTGCAAAGCCAGTTGGCCACTTTCATGGACGGCGAAAAGGAACAGACCGCCCGGGTCGCCGCCCAGGCGCGCAAATTGCGTTTGTTGCTCACCATCGCCCTCCTGGTGTTCGCGGGCATCTGCTTTGCCGGCGCGGTCTTCCTGCTCCTGCGCCGCCTGCATCAGCAGTAGGAAGCCGGGTGCACTTCTGGATAGTTGGAGTTGGCTCCCTCGGAGGCGGTATTGGGCGCGCTGGTTCCTGGGAAGACTTTGGCCGGCCGCGTTTCCGTGAAAGTCCCCGCCGGTTTTCCGGCGGGGCATCCATTGCGCGTGCGTGGCAAAGGATTGCCCGAGGGCGTTGCCCGGCGCGGGGATATTTACGTGGGGGTCGCCATCCAGACTCCGCCCCACCTCGGCAGAGAGGAAGAACGTTTATGGAATGTTTCCACGTCCTTTCGAACTTGCTCACGGCCCATGAACCGCGCGATCGGAGCGCCGGTCTCCAGACCCGGCTCGATGGCACGTATCTTGAAACGTGCCGGGTCGGAGACCGGCGCTCCAGTTCATGGGAAAGAATTGGCGTCCGCCGCCACTTTCAATCCGCGCCAAGAAGCTGTAAGCTGGAATCGTAAATATGAAACTCGATCTTGCCAATGCTGACCGGAAGCAAATTTACAGTTTGCTGTGCGGCCTGATCGCGCCCCGGCCAATTGCCTGGATTACCAGCCTGAATACGGCCCGGCAACTCAATGCCGCGCCGTTCAGCGCGTTCAATTATGTGGGCATGGACCCGCCCATCGTGGCCGTTGGCATCGCCAACCAACCCGGGCCGGGCTCGATTCCAAAACAAACGGCGCAAAATATTCGCAGCACTGGCGAATTCGTCGTCAACGTCGTGAACGAAGCCGTCGCGGAAACCATGAATTTCACCGCGATTGATTTTCCGCCCGAAATCAAGGCCTTGGAAATTGCCGCCTTGAAAACCGAGCCGTCGCTGATCGTGAAAGTTCCCCGCATCGCTGCCGCGCCCGCGAGCTTGGAGTGCCGGGAAGTCATGACCCTGGAAATCGGCCGAAACCGAATTATTTTAGGGCAAGTCGTGGCAATTTATGTAAAGGATGAGTTCATTGACCAGACCGGCCGTTACATCCTGGCCGAGGAACTTCATGCGATTGGGCGAATGAACGGTTTGGGCGCATACGTGAAGACGAGGGATGCATTTTTCCAGATTCCAAGAGTGACTTATCGGGATTGGCAGCAGCAGCCCAAAACAAAATAACCAACGGCTATGAACACACTCGAAATCAAAGGCGACTGGAACATCACCAAGGGCAAGCTGAAACAGAAATGGGCCAAGCTCACGGATAATGATCTTCGTTACGCCGAAGGCCAGCCGGAAGAACTGGTTGGCCGGATTCAAACGGTCACTGGCGAAACGCGGGAAGCGGTCGCCGCCGCGATCAAGAAATGCGACAGCGCTTGCGGCTGCAAATAATCGGTCGGACAGCCTTTGTCCCACCCCTTCGGTCATGCTCAACCCGGAATTATGGGATTGACCATCTATTACAACCTGAGCACCCAGCGCAAGCTGGTGGAATACGACGAGCGTCTGGCCGCCTTCGGCGGCGCGTTGAAGGACGCCGCTGGCGATCGGGCTGGGGACATTCGCAGTCTGATCTGCGGATATCCCGCTTACGAACATTTGGAGGCGGCCGGCATGGCCGCGCATAATCGCAGGCCGTTCTTCCCATGAACCTCGGATCGCCAATGTTGATTATCAACAGTCCGGATGGAGGCGAATTCATGGTCGTCATAAAAGGAGTTGGGACTCAGGCTGGCTTGGTCTGCATCTCGGCCAGGCTGGGCAGAA
>Ga0316217_10004529_pt1 | contig 14925 bp, 19 predicted proteins | sample 1anoAmetaG_FD_203633 | JGI IMG/M metagenome (GOLD analysis project Ga0316217, IMG submission 203633) | Freshwater microbial communities from Trout Bog Lake, Wisconsin, USA - 1anoA | ecosystem: Environmental > Aquatic > Freshwater > Lake > Hypolimnion/Profundal zone | place: USA: Wisconsin... | reverse complement strand
TGGCAGTGGTGTGGACCCGGAATCGCTCATCAGAAAAAATACCACACTTAAAAAAACAGTCTGCCGCCCAAAAGTAAAGCGCGGAGCATATTTTTCGGCGTTGACATTCGGGCGCGTTGAGATAGTTTCTCCGGCTCTTTAGCAAAAACAAACGAATTTATGCCGAATACGAAGTCAGCCGAACGCCGGATGCGCAACAGTGCCCGCAAAAACCTCCAGAACAGCGCCGTCAAATCCAAACTGCGCCGCGTGGAAAAACAATTCCGCGCCGCCCTCACGGCCGGGAAAAAAGACGAGGCCGCCAAGCTGCTGCCCGGCGTCTTTTCCGCCTACGACAAGTCCGTGAAGGTCAAAGCCGTCGCCCGCGCGACCGCCAACCGCAAAAAATCCCGGCTGGCCGCCGCCTTGAAAAAATAAATTTTCGCCGCAACTCCAAACGCCCGGCTTCCACCGGGCGTTTTGCTTTTCCCCCACCAAGCCAGCCGGCTCCGTCAGGCCCGGCGCAAAAAAACGCGGCCGGAAAGCCGCGTTGTGGAAATCCAAATGTTGCCGGTGATGGAAAATTATTTCCCCGCGCCGGCGGAAACGATTTTGACGCTGATCAGGGTTTGCTTGGCGACGGGCCGGTCGCCGGGCAGCGTGGGCGTAGTGGCGATCTTTTCCAGCACGTCATCCCCCTTGATGAGCTTGCCGAACGCGGTGTATTGGCGGTCAAGAAAGCGCGGGTCGCCGTGGCAGATGAAGAACTGCGAACCGGCGGAATTGGGATCATTCGAGCGCGCCATCGAAAGCACGCCGCGGACGTGCGGCTTGTCGTTGAACTCGGCCTTGATCTGATGGCCCGGACCGCCGGTGCCCCAGAGGTGCTGCTTGGCGTCGTCCTTGGTGTTCGGGTCGCCGCCCTGGATCATGAAACCCTTGATGACCCGGTGAAAACAGGTGCCGTCATAAAAACCCTTTTTCGCCAGGTCAATGAAGTTTTTGACGTGGCCTGGCGCGACGTCCGGCCAGAATTCGAGGACCATTTCGCCGGCGCTGGTGGTAAGGATGGCAGTTTCGCTCATAATATTATTTTTGAATTTTCGCGGTTAAATTATTTCACGCTGTCGGCGGGCACGATTTTGACGCTTTCAATGGTCACGCGTTTCACCGGCCGGTCCGGCCCCTCGGTCGGCGTGGTGGCGATTTTTTCCAGCACGTCGTCGCCCTTGGTGAGCTTGCCGAACACGGTGTATTGGCCGTCGAGCTGGCCACAGTCGCCGTGGCAGATGAAAAACTGGCTGCCGGCGGAATTCGGGTCGGACGTGCGCGCCATCGAGAGGACGCCACGGGCATGGTGCTTGGCATTGAACTCCGCGTTGATGGTGTAGCCCGGTCCGCCCGTGCCCCAGGCATCTTTCCTGGACTCATCCTTGGTGTTCGGGTCGCCGCCCTGGATCATGAATCCCCTGATGACGCGGTGGAAACACTGGCCGTCATAAAATCCCTGGCGCGCGAGCTTCTTGAAATTCGCGACGTGGTTCGGCGCCACCTCCGGATAAAATTCCAGCACCATCGTGCCTTCGCTGGTCTTGATGATGGCGGCTTCAGCGGCGGCCTTGGCCGGCGCGGCGGCGGGCGCGGTGGTCTTGGCGTCGTCCGCGTGGGCGGCGGCGGCTGCAAACAGGCCCAGCGCCCAGAGAAAAGATATGGCTTTCATGGCCGCAAAATTTTCCACAGGCGCGGGCAAAAGTCACGCGCGGAATTAAATCAATTTTGTTCCGGTGGCCGGCGGTTTTGCTCCATCGAAGCGGTGATGAGGCTGCCATGTTCCCGGCGGCGGGAACGAACCCCCAACCAAACCAGCAGCAAGAGCGCAACGAGCGACAGCCCGCCGCCCAGCACCAGCAGGCCGCGCGGGCCGGCGGCGCCGTCAGCGGTGACGGACACCGCCGTGAGGTTCGTCGGACCGGCAATTTTCATTAGCGGCGGGTTCGAGCTGCCCGCTGCTGACGGCTGATGGCCGGTTGACCTGGCATTATTGGTCGGTTCAGGCAGGTTGGTCGGCGCAAAATTTTTCGGTGATCCCGCATTGGTGGGCAAAAGCATGCCCGCCAGATTGGTGCCGACGTTGGTGCCGACAATGACCAGCGACGGCACCGCCACCGGCGTCGGTTTGGGCACGACCGGCGCGGCCACGGGCGGCAAGTTGGTTTTGACCGCCGGCGGCGCCGGCAACGGCGGAAACGGCGGGATGTTGAGCGGGCCCGGCGGAAAATTTACCGCGCAACCGGTGAATTTCCCCTGCTGCGTCCGCAGCAGCAGCGCAAACGGCTGGCGCGCGCTTTTCCGCTCGTCCTGATTTTGCCCGAAGGTCTGGTTGATGCCTTCAGCGTAGGGCGTCCAGCCGATCGCGTCCTGGCCGTCGCAATAAATGATCACCGTCAGCCGCTCGGAATGGTTGATGACCTCGTCGAGCAAAGGTTGCAGCGCGGCAAAACTCGTCTTGCCGGCGCAATGCTGCTGGCGGACGAACGCGACCAGATTCGAGGCAGTTTCTCCCGCGTTCGCCGGCGGCCAGTGAATCAGCGGAAACTGGCCGGTGCGCAGCTGCTGGTCAAACATCCACACGCCCACGCTGTCGCCGGCGTGCAACTGCCCGCCGCCGCCCGTGGTGAAAAAGTTTTTGACGGCGGCCTCGACCGCCGGCAGCCGTTTTTTCATCGCCGCAGAAGTGTCGAAAACCAGCAGCCAGCGGCCCTCCTGCGCGGCCCGCCCGGACGGCGGCGAAAATAAAAGCGCCGCCGCCACGCCCGCAAAAAACCAGCGCGGGACGGCGGCGAAGATCGGGGAAGACGGCGGCTTCATCGGTGAATTATTTTGAGCGGAGAAAACGGCTCCGCTCGGAACGGTTGTGATTGTTCAGGTTTTCCTGCAAATCCGCCAGCGCATTCTGGATCATGGCGATGAAATTGCCGCAGCTGGCCACCGAGCCGCCGGCGCCGCTCACCATGTCGCGCTCCGCGAAATCGTCCGTCACCACCAGCACCTCGCCATACGGCTGGAACCGGTGCGCCGCGCGCTCGATCAAATCATCCGCCGTCTGGCCGGCGCTCGAAAACAGGACTTCCACTGATTTGCCCGCTTCGTTTTTCGGCTTGGTCTTGCGGCGGCCACGGCCGTCGAAAAAAACCGTCACCGGCGTGCCGCAGGCGTCCTGATACTGCGTGAGCATTTCCACCAGGGCATCGCGCGCCGTCTCGGAATGACGCGGTGCGCCCTCCGCCAGCTCCGGCCAGTTGTGGAGCAGCGAATAGCCGTCAATCAATATCCGAACCAGCGCCATGAGCGCAGCCTACAACGGCCAACAGATTGCCAGAAGATAAAAATCCCGGTCGCGCTAGCGTAAAAATCAGGCGAGCCCGAGCCGGAACCGGTTGTGGGTTTGCATAACCTCATGTAACCTGCCGGCCGCCAACCTTGTCCGACCCTCTAATTAAATGAAACGCGCCCTCCCAATATTTTCCGTCTGGCTGCTGGTTTGTCTGGCCATCTCACCGCCCGCAGCGGCAAAGGCGGCACCGGTTTCGCCGCCAGGCCGCGACATCCGGGTCGGCACGGATGTGAAAACGATTCGCGAGGCCATCAAACTCGCGCAGCCGGGCGATACGATCCACCTGCAACCCATCGTGTATCACGACACGGCGATCTTCCAGAGCAAGCAAGGCGAACCGGGCAAGCCGATCACACTGGATGGCCACGGGGCGACACTGGAAGGCGCCGATCCGCTTGAGCCGGCGAAGTGGAAGGAAGTGGCCCCCGGACTTTTTGCGAACGATGAACTGCTTCCGCCGCGTGAATTGGACGACGCGGCGATCATGCGTTGGTTCTTCCTATGGGACGGCAAGATGAATCACATGGGCCGCACCTCGAAGGGCATCAAAGCGCCGTTCAAGAAGGCGGCGGACTTGCAACCGGGCGAGTGGACCTTCATCCGCGATCCCGCGCGCGAAAAACCAGGGTCATCGGAAATCTGCGGCACTTTCTTTCTCAAGCTGCCTCCCGGGCAAAAGCTGGCGGAGGCAAACATCGCCGCGCCGGTGCGCCTGAATGGAGTTCAACTGGGTGGTAATAATGCCCATCTCGTCATCCAGAACCTAACCGCCACCCATCCTCACAACGACGGCTTCAACATCCACGGCGATTGCCGCGATGTCCGGTTCAAAAACATCCGCGCCTTCGATTGCGGCGACGACGGCATCAGCTCGCACGAATCGGCCGAGGTTGATGTGGATGGGCTGGTCAGCATCGGCAACAGCACCGGCATCACCGACATATTGTCCGCCCACACAAGTTACAACCACGTCTTCATCGCCGACTGTCTCGCTTACGACTTGTTTTTCATGAACAACGGCCGCTACCGGGTTGAGAACAGCGTGGTGCTGTCCTCGTCCGAGCACCCATTGACGCTCAAGGCCAACAACGGCGAACACACGGAATTGACGCTCAACAATGTTTTCATCCTTCGCGCGGGCAAGCCTGAACCGGCATTGGCTCAAAAAAACACGAAACTGACCGCGACCCGGGTGACCCTGAAAAACACGGCCTTGACCGCGCTGGGCGAAGTGACATGTGAAAACTGTCTCATCAACGGGAAACCGATGCCCGCAGGCGCTTCCGCCGCCGGCGCCGACAGCCTGACTCTCATCAAGGAACTTGTGCCGGCGGAATATCAGCAGCGGTTCACGCCGCTTAAATAATTGCTCATTACGATTGAAAGCCTGACGCCGGGTGCGGTTTAATGTCCGCTGTATCGCATGGTCGAAAAACCCAGCCATTCCAACCGCGCCATCGCCGTCATCGCGGCGGCGGTGTTCATCCTTGACCAGTTCACCAAATGGCTCGTGCTGAACCTGCTTGAAAAGGGCGACGAAAAAATCCTCATCCCCGGCTTCTTCAAGTTCGTCCACTGGGGCAACACCGGCGCGGCGTGGAGCATGTTTCGCGGCAACAACGGCGCGCTCGCCTTCGTCGCGCTGCTGGCATTCGTCGCGCTGTTCCTCACGCGGCATCATTTCAACTCCCACACGCTGTCCGGCCGGATCGCCTTCGGCCTCATCTTCGGCGGCATCGCCGGCAACGTCACCGACCGCCTGCTGCCCGGCCGCCACGAGGTCATTGATTTCATTTATTTTTACATGCAGCAGCGCGGCGGCGGCGAAATCGGCTTCCCCGCCTTCAACATTGCCGACACCGCCATCTGCACCGGCGTCGGCCTGATTTTCCTCATCACCTGGCGCGACGAACACGCGCCAAAATCTTCGTCATGAAACGCCGGCAAGATGAAATTCGCGTTCTTCGCGCGACCTCTTTTGAATGAAACCGCGCACGGAAACTTTCACCGTCGTGACCTCGCTGCCCGGCGAACGGCTGGATGTTTTTCTGCGCGAAAAATTTCCCGCCGCCTCGCGCGGCACGATGCGGCGGCTCATTGAGCAGGGCCATGTCCGCGTCAACGGCAAAATCATCAAGCCCACGCACAGCCCGCGCGCCGGCGAGGAAATTGAAGTCGTCTGGCCCGACGCCCGGCCGGCCGAGGCGCAACCGGAGGACATCCCGCTCGACATTTTGTTCGAAGACCAATCGCTGCTCATCGTCAACAAGCCCGCCGGCCTCGTCGTGCATCCCGCCGCCGGCCACGAGGAGCACACGCTCGTCAACGCGCTGCTGCATCACTGCCAGGGTTCGTTGAGCGGCATCGGCGGCGTCGCGCGCCCCGGCATCGTCCACCGGCTCGACAAGGACACCAGCGGCTGCCTCGTCGTCGCCAAGAATGACGAGACGCACCTCGCGCTCTCCCAACAATTCGCCGGGCGCACCGTGGAAAAACTTTACGACGCGCTCGTCATCGGCGCGCTCGCGCGCGAGGCCGGCGAAATCCATGCCGCCATCGCCCGCCATCCCACCCACCGCAAGCGCATGGCGGTCCCCGACGACGGCGACGGCCGGGCCGCGCACACCAGCTACCGCGTCGTCGAGCGGTTCGCGCACGCCACGCACGCCGAGGCGGAAATCCACACCGGCCGCACGCACCAGATCCGCGTGCATTTCCAGCACCTCGGCCATCCGCTGGTCGGTGATGAAACCTACGGCGCGAAGCTGAATAAAAAATTTGCCGAACTCACCGGCTACGCCGCGCCGCGGGTTTTGCTGCACGCGCGAAAACTGGCGTTCGTCCATCCGCGCACCGGGAAGAAGGTGCAGTTTGAAGCGCCGCTGCCGGCGGATTTCAAGTCGGCGCTGAAATTTCTGCGCCGCAAATAATTCGGCGAGACGCGTCCCTCCGAAACCGCCGCAAAATTTGTTCGCACCCCACCGGCGGTTCTTGCATATTCCCGCCGATGAAATCCATGACGGGTTACGGGCGCGGCGAATGCGCGCAGGACGGCTTCAAGGTCACGGTCGAGTTAAGCTCGGTCAACCGCAAGCAAGCCGAGGTGTCGGTCACGCTGCCGCGCGAGCTGGATATGCTCGAAGCGCAGATCCGCGACGCCATCAACCGCCACGTCGCCCGCGGCCGCGTCAACGCCCGCATCTCGCTGCACGCCACCGAGGGCAAGATTTCCGTGCGCAAGCACATCAACGCCGCGCTGGCGAAGGATTACGCCGCCGAGTTCGTGCGGCTGGCCCGGGCGCTGAAAATTTCCGGCGAGGTCACGCTCGACCAGGTGCTGCGCGCGCCGGGCGTTTTCCAGACGGACGAGCAGCTGGCAGAGTCGGAAGACTTGTGGCCGGCGGTGGCCAAGGCCCTGACCCACGCGCTTGCCGCGCTGGTGAAGATGCGCGAGCGCGAAGGCGCGCATCTGGCGAAAGATCTGGCCTCCCGCATCGGCGTGATGCACGCGGCGGTGACCAAAGTCCAGAAACAGGCGCCGGTGACGGCGGAAAATTACCGGCGGAACCTGCTCGAACGAGTCAAGAGCGCGGGCATTGAAAACATCGCGCCGGACGACGAACGGCTGCTGAAGGAAATCATTTTGTTCGCCGACCGCTCGGACATCACGGAGGAATTGACGCGGCTGCAAAGCCATTTCCAGCAGTTCGAGGACTGCCGGAAGGCGACGGAACCGGTCGGCCGCACGCTGGATTTTCTGGCGCAGGAAATGAACCGCGAAATCAACACCATCGGCTCGAAGGCCAATGACGCGGTGATCTCGCGCGAGGTCGTGACGCTCAAGACGGAACTGGAACGCTTCCGCGAACAGGCGATGAACGTAGAATAATGAAGAGTCCAAAGCCCAAACCCCAAAGCCCGAAACCGGTGCCGCAGAAAAATTCCGCGCCGCTGCTCATCCTCATCTCCGCGCCGTCGGGCGGCGGCAAGACCACGCTGTGCGATCTGCTGCTGAAGTCGCAGCCGCAGATGACCCGCGCCATCACCTGCACGACGCGGCCGCCGCGCCCGGGCGAAAAGGACGGCGTGGATTATTATTTTCTAGCCGCCGCCGATTTTCTGAAGCGCGTGCAGGCGGGGAATTTCCTCGAGCATGCCACGGTCTACGGCAACAGCTACGGGCTGTTGAAGTCGGAGCTGCTCGGCAAATTGCGCGCGGGCAAGGACGTGCTGCTGAACGTGGACGTGCAGGGCGCGGCGACCATCCGCGCGGCGGCGCTGGCGGAACCGGAGCTGCGCGCGGCGCTGGTCACGGTGTTTCTCACGCCGGCCTCGGTGGAGATTCTGGCGGCGCGCCTCAAAAAGCGGAATTCCGACGCGCCCGAGGTGATCAAGAAGCGGCTGGCGGTGGCGAAACAGGAAGTCTCCCAGTGGAAAAATTTCGACTACCTCGTCGTCAGCACAAGCAAGCCGGAGGATTTGCGGCGCGCGCTGGCGATTGTGGAGGCGGAAAAGATGCGCACAGAACGCTCGGCGGCGCCGGAGTTTTAATATCGCGGATTTCCGATTGCGGATTGCAGATTAAAGTTCAAATTCAAGCTATGAGCGCCTCAAAAAAAATCATTCTCGGCGTGACCGGTTCCATCGCCGCGCACAAGGCGGCGGAGCTGGCGTCGTTGTTGACGAAAGCCAAGTGCGACGTGCGCGTGGTGATGACGGCGGATGCGCAGCGGTTCATCACGCCGCTGCCGTTCAAGACGCTCACGCGCAACCCGGTCGTCACGGATTTGTATGACGAGGACGAGGGCTGGAAGCCGACGCACATCGAGCTGGCGGACACGGCGGATTGGCTGGTCATCGCGCCGGCGACGGCGAATGTGATCGCCAAGCTCGCGCACGGCCTCGCGGACGACGCGCTGACCTGCATCGCGCTGGCCTTGAACCCCAAGGCAAAGATTTTGATCGCGCCGGCGATGAACGGAAAAATGTGGCGGCACGCGGCGACGCAGGAAAATGTGAAAACCCTGAAAAAGCGCGGCGCGGAATTCATCGGGCCGGACGAGGGAATGTTGTCGTGCGGCTACGAAGGCATCGGCCGGTTGTGGCCGGTGGAGAAGATTGCGGAGCGCGTGCTGAAAAGTTTCCGGTGAGGTTTCATGAACACCCGCCGCGAATTCCGTCTGCAGCCGAGGCCGCCGGCGACCGGTCAAAATTAGTTCCGCCTGACACGCGCCGCCAAAACATTTATGCTGCTGTGACATTTATCGAATAGAGACCACTGATAAAGGCCGTTTGTGTTGTTTGTTTTGATATCACCGACATTTTTCAACGTGAAAATCGTTTGCCGAACTGAAGGCAGCGTCGGTTTTGCGCCTCGCTGTCGGTCGTTTTCACCTGGCGGCGGGCGGTTGGGACATGAATGTTCATGCCGCACTCAAAGTGGCCAGCCGGTGCAGGTTCCAACCCATGCATTTGAACTCCAGTTCCAATCGGTTCCGTTCGCGGCCCACATAGCGCGCACGGCGGATACCCCGTCGTCGCCGGCGACATCGCCGGCAGCGCCTTTTCAACCGGCTTCCAATCCAGGTTTAGTCCAGCCGCTCCAGAAATTCGTTGGTCGGTGTGGCAATCATCAGGCTGTTCAGCCATCCCATTTGTGCGTTGGCCGTTGTTTGCATGGTTCTCTGACACGCATCAAATCATCCGATCAAAAATGTTTTGCAGAGGTCTCGAACTGTCAGGCAGAATCTTACACATGAAATTTGGCGACCAAAGCAAAGCCACCTTGACCGATGGATTCTTCTTTTGATTTATCAAATCCGGGCGTGTCATCGGACTGGCTGGTTTTTCTGGCCATTTTGATACCGGTGGCGCTTATCGGCGCCGGCCTTGTCGTCTGGCTCGTGTTCTTCAAAAGAGCCAACAAAAGAGGCACGTCTCCTCACCGCAAACACAACAAGCGGCGGAAGCACCGCCCGATCAACCCCACACTGGCCCAGACCGGCGGCCTGCCGCCGTTGCGCAAGCCGGACGAGCCACCGCACGGAAAACTCGGCGGCACCAGAGTTTTGACGCAGCTTATTCCCAATCGTAATCCGGCGCTTAATCCCGCCATGTTCGACCACGAAAAACTGCGGGTGTATCAATCCTCGCTGGCGTTTGCCTTGTGGGCGGAAACCTTCTTGGAACGGGCCAAAAAGTCCAGCCCGCTTTACGACCAGTTGGACCGCGCCCGGACTTCAATCCTGTTGAACATCGCGAAAGGCAACGGGCGTTTCGCCGCGCCGGACCACTGCCGGTTTTTCGAAACCGCCAGAGGTTCAGTTTTGGAATGTGCGGCTTGTTTAGACCTGCTGGCGATTAAAAACCTGAATGACTCACAAGAATTGAAACAAGGAAAAGAAGTTCTGCAGAAAATTATTCCCATGCTGGTCGATCTGATTCGCTACCATTCGACGGAAAGACTCCATGAAATGCCAGTTTCTTATCGCCCCGAGACGGAAAAAGATTACAATCTGGACTAAGTTTATAATAATGTCACCGGCGCTGGCGTCGCGACAGACAAAGGGCAAATGCGACGTGCGGCTACGAAGGTATGGGCCGGCGATGGCCGGTGGAGAAGAGCGCGGAGCGCGTGCTGAAAAATTTCCGTTGAGGTTGCATGAAGGCCCGCCGCGAGTTTCGACTGAAGCCGGGCCGCCGGCGCCCGGCCAAAATTATTTCAGCCTGACACGCGCCGCCAAAACACTTATGCTGATGCGACATGCAGCAAGCAGTAGACAAAATATTTAACATGAATCCAGCGGCGGCCAAAGCAAAGACACCTTGACCGATGGATTCTTCTTTTGATTTATCAAATCCGGGCGTGTCATCGGACTGGCTGGTATTTCTGGCCATTTTGGTGCCGGTGGCGCTCATTGTCGGCGGTTTTGTCGTCTGGCTCATGTTCTTTAAAAAGGGCAAAGACCATCACCGCAAATCCAGCCGGCGCCGGAAGCATCGCCCGATCAACCCCACGCTGGCCCAGACTGGCGGTCTGCCGCCGTTGCGCGGGCCGGACGAACCACCGCACGGAACGTGACCATGCAGCACAGCCGCGCGCTCACCAAAAAGAGCGCCTCCAACCTCGCGCTCGCCTTCGTGCTCCTGCCGCGCGAAAAACGCGACGCCATGTCCGCGCTTTATGGTTTCTGCCGCGCCGTGGATGACGTGGCCGACGAGGATTCCGTGCCCCCGGAAACCCGCCGCGCCCAGCTCGCCGCCTGGCGCGAGGACATCCGCCGCGCCTGTGAAAATCAAAAACCGGAATTTGTCCTGAACCAGGAATTCCAACCGGTCATCCAGCAATACAAGCTGCCCTTCGCGCTGCTGGATGAATTGATCAAAGGCTGTGAAATGGACCTGGACATCCGGCGCCACGCCGACTGGGAGTCGCTGGAACTTTATTGCCACCGGGTCGCCTCCGTCGTGGGGCTGCTGAGCATTGAAATCTTCGGCCACCGGAATCCGGCGTGCCGCGATTATGCCGTTTACCTCGGCAAGGCGCTTCAGCTGACCAATATTTTGCGCGACGTGAAGGCTGACGCGGCGCGCGGACGGATTTACCTGCCGCAAAGCGAGCTTCAGAAATTCCATGTCAGCGAAGCTGAGATTTTGGATTCCCAATGTTCCGAGCGCTATTTTGCGCTGGCGGCCAGCGTGGCCGGCCGCGCCCGGAATTTCTACCGGCTGGCGCGGGAAACCCTGCCCGCCGAGGATCGCCGGGCCATGGTCGCCGCCGAACTGATGGGTTCCGTTTATTGGCGGCTGCTGCAAAAGCTGGAGGCAAACCGGTTTGATGTCTTCGGCCCGCAGACGGTGAAACTGGGCAAGCCCCACAAGCTGGCGCTGATTTTCCGCTCGTGGCTCCGTTTTGCCGCCGGCTCCTCGGTTTCGGATTATGGGACTCCGTAACGACCAGCTTTTCGACAGACTTTCCCAGTTCTGTCACGGCTTGGACACAGGACACTGTCCCATTATTTTTCAAAAATCAGGTTTTGAGCGGGAAAAACGGAATGTTGGATTTGTGTAAAGCATTGATAATGACCACCATCGTTTTTTTTTGTGGACTTTGGCATTAGGTTTGCTAGATTTGATGTGTTGCGGTTGCGGCAGGCAATCAAGTGAACGAAGTTGTAATTATCTAACCCGTCTGCCGTGTTGTTCACACCGCATAAGAAAACAAACAACCATGAAACAGACCAAAACCACTCGTAAAGCGGGCTTCACGCTCGTCGAAATCATGATCGTCGTGGCCATCATCGGCCTCCTCGCGGCGATCGCCATTCCGAACTTCGTGAAAGCGCGCGCCACCTCGCAGGCCAACGCCTGCATCAACAACATGCGCCAGTTGGACGCGGCCGTTAACCAGTTCGCCTTGGAATTCCATAAGACGACCGGCTACCAGCCCACCACGACGGATGTGACGCCCTACATCAAGCTGAACGCGGTGAACAGCCTGCCGCCCTGCCCGGCTGGCGGCACCTATTCGTATGCTTTGATCGGCACCCTGCCGTCCATCACCTGCAACCTCGGCAGCTCGGTCACGCCGGCGCACTTGATGCCGTAATCTAAATTGATTCCCTCAAGCCCCGGCGCGCAAGCTCCGGGGCTTTTTTGCGCTTTAAACTCCAATGAGTTTATTTAACTTTGAAGATGGCATTGATTGTGCTAATTTAAAAAACAAGCGGTTCCGGCAGGCAATTTGTGAACAAAAATGTTATTATTAATAAACCAGCTTGCCAGGAGTTCACGCCGCGCAGAAAACCTATGAAAACCATCCGGGCAAACAGACCGCGCGGATTCACGCTCGTGGAAATCATGATTGTGATTGCCATCATCGCCTTGCTGGCGGCGATTGCCATTCCCAATCTTTTAAGGGCGGTCGCGAAATCCCAAGCCTCCGCCTGCATCAACAACCTCCGGCAAATTGATTCCGCAGTGCAGCAGTTCTCGGTTCAAGCCGGCAAACACGTGGGCGAAATCATCAACTACCCTGATGACCTGACGCCTTACATCAAGCTCACCAAGGATGGATCCCTCCCGACGTGTCCAGCGGGCGGCACCTACAGCCTGACCACGGTGGGCACCGTTCCCTCGGCCTTGTGTTCCATCGGCAGCACGGTGACTCCGGGACATTTGCAGCCGTAAAGTTCCCGTTTCTTTCACCGGCGCAGGAAGCTTTCCTGCGCCGTTTTTTATTTCCTGGCCGGCCCCGGCATTTTTGTCTCCGCAAAATTCAACAGGTTCAACCAACATTGGAGCATACGCCAAACCGGGACGGTTGACTTGCCGGGAAAATTGAATTAAAAAGCATCCGTGATTAAACCGTTAGCCTCCGGCCCAGCATGAGCGTGATTTTGCAAACTCAAAAGTTGCGCGTCGAATACCGCAGCCGCGAACTGCGCCAGCCGGTCAAGGTCGCGCTGACCGGCCTCGACCTGGAAGTCGGCGCCGGCGAAATCTTCGGCTTCCTCGGCCCGAACGGCGCCGGCAAGACCACCATGATGAACGTCCTGCTCGGTTTCGTGCCGCCGACCGGCGGCGCGGCGAGCCTGTTCGGCATTGACGTGCGCCAGCCCATCGCCCGTCAGCGCATCGGCTACCTGCCGGAGATGACCTACTACTACAAATTCCTCTCCGCCGAGGAGCTGCTGCGCTTTTACGCGAAAATTTTCGGAATCGCCCGGGCGGAGGCGGACCGGCGCATTGACCAGTTGCTGAAGCTGGTGGAACTCGAAGCCGCCCGCCAGCGCCCGATCAAATCCTATTCCAAGGGCATGCAGCAGCGCGTCGGCCTGGCGCAGGCGCTCATCAACAATCCCGATTTGCTGATCTTGGACGAGCCCACCAGCGGCCTCGACCCGCTCGGCCGCATGAAGGTCCGCGAGATCATCCAGCGCCTGAAAAACGAGGGCAAAACCGTTTTCTTTTCGTCGCACGAGCTCGGCGAAGTAGAAACCATCTGCGACCGGGTGGCCATCATCCATCAGGGCGAACTCAAGGCCGTCGGCACGGTCGCCGACATTTCCACCGGCCACCCCAACCTGGAACAGGCTTTCCTCAAAATTGTCGGCTACCCATCCACCATCGCGCCATGAACAAGATTTTCGCGCTCGCCGGCGTCGTCATCAAGGAGCTTTACCGCCGCAAGGACTTTTACGTCCTGTTCGTCCTCACCGCCGTGCTCACGCTGGCGGCGGGGGCGGTGAATTTTTTCCACGACGAAAAAATCGTCCGCTACGTCAAGGATGTCTGCCTGCTGCTCATCTGGATTTCGTCGCTCGTCATTGCCATCGTCACCACCGCGCGGCAAATTCCCGCCGAGCGCGAGGCGCGGACCATTTTCCCGCTGCTCGCCAAGCCGGTTTCCCGCGCCCAGGTGATTGCCGGCAAATTCCTCGGCTGCTGGCTCGCCACCGGCATCGCGCTGGTGGTGTTTTATTTTTTCTTTGCCATCATCACCGGCTCCAAGGAGCAGACCTGGCCGGTGCTGACATATCTCGAGGCCGCGTGGATGCAATGGTGCCTGCTGGCCATCGTTATCGCGCTGGTGCTGCTCGGCTCGATCTATTTCGCCGCGCCATCGTCCACCGCCACCATTTCCTTCATCACGGTGGCCGGCATTTTGCTCGTCGGCGGCCACCTGCACGTCATCGCCCTCCAGCAGCCGGAGCCGATGCAGACCGTGCTGACATTCGTCTATTATCTCATGCCGCACCTGGAATGGTTTTATTTGAGCGACTTCGTGGTCTATGACTTTGGCCGGGTGCCGCTGCTGAAAATCGCTGAGGCCACGGTTTACGCCGCCGTGTGGACGGAAATTATCCTGCTGCTCGCGTGGCTCGGCTTCCGCCGCAAAAATCTGACGACCTGATGAAGATCTCCCCGCTCCTCGCGCTCACCGCGCTGCTGGCGCTGGCGTTCACGCTGGCGCTGGGGCTGGCGCCGGAGGCGGCCGGCTGGAGCCGGCGCGGCAAGTCGGACAACGTCTTTGCCCTGATGTTCGGCGACGGCCGCAAGCTGTTCGCCAACCAGTTCTTCACCATGGCCGACGTTTATTTTCACAGCGGTTATTATCCGTCCATCTTCGACAAAAATTCCGAAGAACAGAAGGAAATCATTTCCGCCAGCCACGGCCGCAAGGAAACCGAGGAGGACGAAAAGAACGAGGATTTCCTGGGCAAACCGAAGGACTGGATTGACGCCTTCGGGCGCAATTTCAAAATCGCGCAGCACACGCACCTCGAACACGGCCACGAGCGCGAAATCCTCCCGTGGCTCCGCCTCGCCGCCGATCTCGACCCGCAGAAAATCGAGACTTACACTGTCGGCGCGTTTTTCCTGCGCGAACACCTCAACCGCCCCCGCCAGGCCGAGGCCTTTCTCCGCGAAGGTCTGCGGAACAATCCCGACAGCTGCGAAATCTTGTTTGAACTGGGCCGGCTTTACCACGAAAGCTCCCATGACCCCGACCGCGCCCGCAACGTCTGGGAACTCGGCGTGAGAAAATT
>Ga0316217_10004528_pt1 | contig 14928 bp, 6 predicted proteins | sample 1anoAmetaG_FD_203633 | JGI IMG/M metagenome (GOLD analysis project Ga0316217, IMG submission 203633) | Freshwater microbial communities from Trout Bog Lake, Wisconsin, USA - 1anoA | ecosystem: Environmental > Aquatic > Freshwater > Lake > Hypolimnion/Profundal zone | place: USA: Wisconsin... | reverse complement strand
GAGAATGTCGGCCACCATGCCCTGGCGTTCCTTGGCGGGCAGGTTCTTGTAGGAGAGCGGCAGGTCGATGTTCTCGGCGACGGTGAGATCGTCGAGCAGGTGATAGCTCTGGAAGACCATGCCGATGCGCTGGCGGGCGAGGTCGGCGCGCTGCTTGCGGTTGAGCGTATGGACTGCCGTTTCGCCGAACCAATACTCGCCGAGCCAGCCGTCGTCGAGCAGGGCGAGCACGTTGAGCAGCGAAGATTTTCCCGCGCCGGAGGGGCCCATAACGGTGACGAACTCGCCCTCATCGATGGTAAGCGCGATCTTGCGCAGCACCCAGGTTTCGGTGTGTCCGGTCTTGTAACTGCGTTCTACGTTTTTCAGTTCGATCATGATCTTGCTCCGATTTCAAAAGTTCGTCTGCTCGGTTTCATTTACTCGGTGCGCAGGGCCTGCATGGGTTCGACGGTGGCGGCGCGGCGCGCGGGCAGAGCCGCGGCCAGCACGACCATCAATGAGGTAAGTACGACCGCGGCGCAGAGCGAGAGCGGATCGAACGTGGTGACACCGTAGAGCTGGCTGCGGAAGAGCCGGGCCAGCGCGACGATGGAAGGCAGCGCGACGGCGGTTCCCATGGCGGCGATGAGGGCCATCTCGCGCACCACCAGCAGGACTACGCCGGAGCGTTGCGCGCCCAGGGCGAGGCGCACGCCGATCTCGCGGGTGCGCTGCTCGGTGGAGTAAGCCAGTACGCCGTAGAGGCCAACCGAGGCGAGAATCGTGGCCAGCAGGGCAAAGCAAATGGCCAGGAAGGCGAGGGCGCGCTCGTCGGAGGCGCTGCGATCCACTTGCTCGTCCATGGTGCGCAGGCCGTCGACCACCAGGGTGGAATCGAGCTGATGGATGGCTTGGCGGATGGCGGGCTCCATGGTCTCCGGCGACGGTGCGGTGTGCACGTAGACCACCGCGCCGCCGGGATGTTTTTGCTGCAGGAAGGGCAAGTAGACGGCGCCGTCCATCGGGGTGCGCAGATCGGCGTGCTTGATGTCTCCCACGACGCCGACGATGGTGGTGTCGTACTTGATGCCGTCGCCGTCTCCCTCGGCAATGGCGCGGCCCAGAGCGTTCTGCGGCGAGCCGTAGAAGCGCTTGGCAAAGGCCAGGTTGACGACGGCGACGCTGGGCTGGCCCTTGGCGTCGGAAGGGGTGAATTCTCTTCCCGCCAGAATCGGCTGGCGCAGCGTGGCGAAGTAGCCGGAGGTGACGTTCGGCCGCTCGAAGTTCATGCGCTCTTCTTCGGCGGGCTTGTATCCCTGCACGGAGAAGTTGGAGGTCGTTGTATCTCCCATGAGTTCGGGGTCGGTGGTGGCGGCGGCGGTGACGACGCCGGGGATTCGACGCAACGCTTCGAGCGCATCGGTGACGATTTGCGCGGAGCGGTCCTCTCCGTAACCGGAGATGGTGGGGTCGAGCACGAAGACCAGGAGACTGCCGGTCTGGAAGCCGACGGACTGGTGACGGAGGTTGTCGAGGGTGCGCACGAAGAGTCCCGCGCCGCCGAGCAGCAGAACGCTGAGCGCGATCTGCGCGCCGACCGCGACTTTGCGGAATCGCTGCGAGCTCTTCGAAGCGGTTCCGGAGTTTTGGCGCAAGGCTTCGGCAAGGTTGGGGCGCAGGAAATGGAGCACCGGAGCTACGCTGAACAGCAGGCTTACCGCAACGGAAATCGAAAGCGTGAACAGCAACACGCGCGCGTCGAGGGAGGCCGAATACGGCTCGCTTCCGGGATCGGCGCCGGTCATCAGGCGGACAAGGGTGTTGGCCACGACCGGTGCAAGAGCGAGACCCGCGGCTGCGCCTCCCAGGCCGAGCAGGCCGCCTTCGACAAGAAGTTGAGAGACGATGCGGCTGCGTTTTGCGCCCAGGGCGTAGCGCATGGACATTTCACGGGCGCGGCTGGCGGCGCGCAGAAGCAGGAGGGTGGCCACGTTGATGGCGCAGATGGCCACCAGCAATCCCGCCATGCTCATCAGGATGACGAGCGGCTTCTGCAGGTCCATGCGGCCGGGCGAGAAACCCTTGGAATCGTCGAGGACCTTGAGGCTGGTTTCATCGATGAAGTGTTTTCTGAAGTGCTCGGACTTCGACTTGTAGAGAGCGAACTCGTTGACGCGGAGCGAGCGCCACAGCGGCCCGAGGCTGGCGGCGGCCTGGGGGATCGGGACGCCGGGCTTGAGGCGCGCGATCAGCGTGAGCCAGAGGGAGTCGTGCCGGTTCAGGTTGTCGCGCGGGGCCATCCAGGGCATGGCAACCTCGACCATGCCGATGGGAATGAAGAGGCCGGGCTTGTAGCCGCCGATGGCGGAGTCGAAGTTCTCCGGCGCGACGCCGAGGACGGTGAAGGGGCGGCCGTTGACGAGCACCGTTTGGCCGACGATGTCGCGCGACGCGGCGAAGCGGGTTCTCCAGTAGTTATAGCTGAGGACGGCGACGGGATTGGCGTTCTTGGCGGTGTCGTCTTGTGGGGAGAGCAGCCGGCCGGCGGCTGGCTTGAGCCCCAAAAGCTGAAAGTAATTTCCGCTGACGACTTCGGCGTCTTTGCTTTCGGCCTGGTTGTGCCAGGAGACGCCAACCTGGGCCTTGTCCGCGGCCAACATGCCTTGGAAGACCTGGTTTTGGTCGCGCAGGTCCTTGTACATGGGATAGGAGAAGTAATTCGTCGTGTCGCCGCCGAAGCTGCTGGCCGAACCGGAGAAGCCGCCGGTCCACTGGAAGCGGACGAGTTCTTTGGGATGCTGGACGGGCAACATGCGCAGCAACACTTGATCGAAGAGCGTAAACACCGCGGCGTTGGCGCCGATGCCCAACGCCAGCGTGGCGATCACGGTGAGCGTGAAGGCCGGCGACTTGCGCAACTGGCGCAGCGCGTAGCGAATGTCCTGAAGCAGTGTATTCATTCCGAGTTGCTCTCCTTGTATCTGAGTTATTCGGTGCGCAGGGCTTGCATGGGTTCGATGGAAGCGGCGCGGCGGGCGGGAAGGAAACCGGCCACGGCGGCGCAGAAAGCCAGTACCAAGACCGCTCCGGAGAGTGCGAGCGGATCGTAGCTGCCGACACCGTAGAGCTGACTGGCCATGAGATGGCCGGCGAAGAGCGCGGCGGGAATGCCCAAGGCGAGGCCAAGGAGAATCTGCCAGAGCGCGCCGCGCAAGACCATGGAAACGACGCTCGAGCGGGTTGCGCCAAGGGCCATGCGGATGCCGATCTCGTTGGTGCGGCGGGCGACGAAGTAGGAAGTCACGCCGTACAAGCCGATGGAGGCCAGGATCAGCGCCAGGATGCCGAAGAGGCTGGTGAGTTGGGCGATGAGGCGTTCCTGGGTGAAGTTGCCGGCCACCTGCGCGTCGAGCGAGCGCAGGTCCATGACGGTGAGATTGGGATCGATGCCGGCCAGCGTGCGGCGAATGAGCGCATCGACATTCTGCTGCGGCGTGTTGAAGTTCAGAACCATGGCTTGCATGAACATGGACTGCACTTCGGTGGTGTCCATCTCGGGCAGGTTATAGGCAAATTGCTGGGTGAGGGGGCGCAGATAGACGGCGCGCACCGGATCGCGGGGATTGTTCATCTTGAAGTCGGCGAAGACGCCCACGATCTCCCAACTGCCGGAGTATTCCGGTCGATCGATGCCGAAGTGCTGTCCGATGGGGTCCTGATTGGGGAAGAACTTCTTCACAAAGGCCTGATTGACGATGACCACCTGGCGGCTGGTGGCGGTGTCTTGGTCGCCAAGGCCGCGGCCGCGGACGATGGGCACGCCGAGCGCATCGAGGAATCCGTTGCTCACGCGGTCCCAGGTGGAGCCGCACTTGCTGTTTGGCCCCGGAGCAGGATGCCCCTGCTGGATGACGCACTCGCCCCAGTTATCGCCTTCCAGCGGAGAGTACATGCCCAGACCTAGGCTGGCCATGCCGGGCAGCGCGGAGAAGCGATCTTGGATTTGGCGGTAGAGCGCGGGCAGTCGATCGATGCCGTATCCTGCGCCGGCGGGGTCGAAGTGCACGACGTAGCGGTTCGAGGTGGCGATGCCGAATTTCTGATTCTCCAGGTTGCCGAGCGAGCGGCTCATGAGAATAGCGCCGGCCAGCAGGACCACGGACAGGGCGGCCTGGAGGACAACGAGCGCTTTTTGCGGGAGCGAAGAACGGTCGCGCGTGGAGCGGTTGACGCCGCGCAGCGCTTCGGCAGGCTGCGCGTGCGAGGAGAGCCACGCGGGTGCAGTGCCGAAGAGCGCGCCGGTCAGCAGCGAGACGGCGAAGGCAAAGCCGAGTACGGGCAAGGACGGGCTGGCCTCGATGGGCATGTTCTTGGCGTCGGGAAAGGCGAGGGCAAGAATAGTGTGGGAGCCGGCGTAAGCGACGGCCAGGCCAGCCAGGCCGCCGATGCAACTCAGCAGCACGCTCTCGGTGAGTATCTGGCGGATGAGGCGGCGGCGTCCCGCGCCCAGGGCCATGCGCACGGCGATGTCGGCGCGATGGGCGGTGGCGCGCGCCATCATCAGGTTGGCGATGTTGGCGCAGGCAATCAAGAGCACCACGGTGGAGAGGATCATCAACATCTTCAATCCCACGCCGGTGTGCATCTGGAGGGTCTGGATGCCGCCGCCGGCGGGGGAGAGCACGACGTGCTGCTTGGGGATGACGGAGGAGCCGCCGTTGGCGGTGTAGGCGGGGCGCGTGGAGAGCCACTGGCGCAGCGCGGTGGAGAGCTTGGCTTGCAACGAGCCGATGCTTGTGCCAGGGCGCACTCTGCCCAACGGGTAGAGCCAATTTGCGTCGGCATGATGGAGGATGGAGCTGGCGTCGCGAACGTAGGGTTCCGTGCTCACGGGCATCCAGAAATCGGGGGGATCGTCGGTAACTCGATCGCCGAAGAAACCGGGCGGCGCGATGCCGATGACGGTATATGGCTTGGCTTGGACGAAGACGGTTGAGCCGACGATCGACGGATCGGCGGCGTACTCTCCCTGCCACGCCCGGTAGCTGAGGACCATTGCGGGGGCTGCGGTTGGGGTATCGTCGCTGTTCTGGAAGACGCGCCCCGCGTAAGCGCCCATGCCCAGCGTAGAGAAGAAGTTGCCGGTGACGAATTCGCCGCGCAACGGCTTGGGCAGAGCTTCGCCGCGGCGCACGCTCCAGTGCCACTCGCCGGCCTGTACGGCGGCCAGTTGCTCGAACTCCGGCGCGGAGTTCTTCAGGTGCAGATAGAGGTCGTAGGAGAAGATGGAGAAATCGTTGTTGTCGCCGGGGAAGCCGCCCTCGACGCAGCAATCGTCGGTGTCGCCGATGCGATAGAGTTGCGCGGGATTGCCGACGGGCAGCGAGCGCAGCAGGATTCCCTGAACGAGGGTGAAGATGGCGGTGTTGGCGCCGATGCCCAGCGCCAGCGTCAGCACCGCGGTCAGGGTGAATCCCGGCGCTTTGCGCAACTGGCGCAGCGCGTAGCGAAGGTCCTGGAACAGTTGGTTCATTGAGAAACTCTCCGTTGCCGTTTCGGCATTTCAGCCTATTCGGCTCTGAGGGCTTGCATGGGTTCAATGGAAGCGGCGCGGCGCGCGGGAACGACGGAAGCGGCGAGCGCCAGCAGGAAGATGGAGATGGCCGCGAGGAGCAGGACAATGGGGTCCAGCGGGTCGACCTGGAAGAGCAACGAGCGCAGCAGGCGCGTAGCGAAGAGGGCAGCGACCGCGCCGATGGCGCATCCGGCCAATCCCAGCTTGGCGCCGGAAAAAAGGACCAGGCGCATGACGCTGGTGCGCTGCGAACCGAGCGCCAAACGGATGGCCAGTTCATGGGTGCGCAAAGCCGCGGAGAAGGCGATGACGCTGTAGATGCCGAGCAGAGCAAGCAGCACGGCGGCGGCGGCAAACGCGGAGATCAGTGCGGTCGAGAAGCGGCGCGAAGCCTGACCTTCGGCAACGACGTGCTCCATCGATTCGACGTGGATGAGTGGCAGTTGCGGATCGAGCGAGCGCACAATGGCGCGCAGCGAATCGGCCATCTGTTCGGGCGCCATCTGCCCGCGCAGCACCAGGGTGCCATAGGTGGCGGTGAGCATGTCGGGAGGCGCGAATTGACCGATGGAGGCCTTGAACTGGCTGGCCGGCGTGTACAGCTGGTTGACCGTGGGCGCATCGGCGGAGGTCTGCTTGATGTCGGCGACCTCGCCCACCACGGTCATCCAAGGCGTCTGGCTGGCCGCGATGCCAATTTTCAATCGTTTGCCGATGGGATCCTGACCGGGCCAGTAGTGCTCTGCCAGGGTGCGGCTGACGATGACCACCAGCGGAGAGTCCGCGCGATCCGCCGGCGTAAAGTCGCGTCCCCGCAGAAGCGGAATGGCCAGGGCGCGCAGATAACTGCCGATGACCTGCGACGGCCAGGATAGATTCAGGCCTTCTCCCTGGTGAGGAACGTAGCCTTCCGGAACGAAGGACATGCTGCTGTTGCCGCCGCCCTGGGGCAGCAGGGAGGTGACGCCCGCGGCTTGCACGCCCGGCAACTGTTCCAGCTTGGACAGCAGCGCGGTGTTGAATCCGTCGACGGCAACCTGCGAAGAGTATTGCTGGTGGGGCAGGCCATAGAAGGCTGTCAGGGTGTGATCGGAGCGAAAGCCGAGGTCCACGGAGCGCATCTTTTCAAAACTGCGCAGCAGGAGGCCGGAGGCGGAAAGCAGCACCAGCGCCACCGCCAGTTCGGCAATCACCAGCAGGGAGCGCAGGCGCGCGTGACCGCCGCCGGCTGTGCCGGTGCGCCCGCCTTCTTTGAGCGCTTCGTTGACCCCTGTACGCGCGGCGGCAAGCGAGGGAACCAGCCCGCACAGCAATCCGGTGAGCACCGCCAACAGGAGCGCGAAGGCAACCACTTTCCAGTCGAGGCCGATTTCGTTTACGCGCGGCAGCGACTCGGGGAGAATCTTCACGCCCACGCGAAGCGCAGCCGACGCCAGGGCAAGACCGAGCAGTCCGCCGCCCACGCTGAGCAGCAACGCCTCGACGATGGATTGACGGAGCACCACGAGGGCGCTGGCGCCCAAGGCCAGGCGCACGGAGATCTCGCGGCGGCGGCGGATGACGCGCACCAGCAACAATCCCGCGAGGTTGGCGCAGGCGATGAAGAGCACCACGGCAACTGCCAGGAAGAGCGTCCGCACTAACGGCCGGGCCTCGACAACGGTGGCCTCGGCGAGCGGCCGGGAGACCGAGTGAATGTGCAAAGTCCCCATGCCGGGGGGGAAGCTGCGCTGAATCTCTTGCAGCGCAGGCAGGGCGTCCTGCATGGCTTGTGCGGGCGTCACTCCGGGTTTCAGGCGTCCCACCATGCTGTAGTTCCAGCTTCCTGCGCCGTTGACAATCTCGCCCTGGGTAAAGCTCATGGGCACCCAAAGCTCGCTGCGATTCAACTGTCCGGGGACCAAGGGAAACTCGAAGTTGCGGGGCATGACGCCGACGATCACGTAGGGCCGGCGATCGAGCTGTATTTTTTGTCCCACGATATTGGCGTCGCCGTGGAAACGGCTATGCCACATCTGGTAGCTGATCACGGCGACCTGCTGGCTGCCTTCATCTTCCTGCTGCGTGAAGGCGCGGCCCATCAACGGCGAGACGCCGAGCACCGGAAACATGCCGGCGGTGAGCCGGGAGGCGCTGATCTGCGCGGGGTCGGTCACGCCGGAGAACTCGAATCCGGTTTGCTGATACGCGCCCAGGCTAGAAAAGGCATGGGTGTCGCGCAAGTAGGTGCGCACCCCGAAGGCGGTGGCATTGAAGGTGTTGCTGCCGCCGTCTCCCACGCCGTCGGGAATATCGCCGAAGCACAGCAGCCTGTCCTGTTGAGGAAACGGCAGAGGGCGCAAGAGCACGCCCTCGACGATGGAGAAGATGGCAGTGGTTGCGCCGATGCCAAAGGCCAGCGTGAGCACCGCGGTCAAGGTGAATCCGGGCGTCTTGCGCAACTGCCGCACTGCGTAGCGAATGTCGAGCCAAAGATTGTTCATCGCGTACCTTCTTCTTTGCAATTCACGGCGGTTCGATTACTCGGTTCTGAGAGCCTGGATGGGATCGACGGAAGCGGCGCGGGCGGCGGGAATCAGCGCCGCGACCAGGCCGGCAACAATCAGCAGCAGAGCCAGCAACAGGAATCCACCAGTCTCCTTTTGCGGCTCGAAGTAGATTGCCATGCCGATGATTTTGCGCGCGGCAAGGGTGAGTCCCAAGCCCGCGATCGTTCCCGCGCCCAGCATCCAGGTCACGCGCTTGAGCACGATGCCGAGGATGCGGTTGCGCGTTGCGCCCAGGGCCATGCGCACGCCGATGTCGCGCGTGGATTGCTCCACCTCGTGACTGACAAGACCATAAAGCCCGACCATGGCCAAGGCCAGCGCAAGGCCCGCAAAGATGCCGAACAGCCAGCTCTCCATGCGCTCGAAGACCAGAGTTTCCGAGACGACTTCGGTCATGGTCCGGGGCGTTTTGAACGGAACCGTGGGGTCGATATCGTGAATCGCGCTACGCAACGCGGAGACGATGCTTTTTGGATCGCCGTCCACGCGCATCACAAGGGACATGTTGCTCAGCACCCCCGGCCGCAGCTTCATGGGGAATGCATCGATGAGCCAGTCGCGCTCGGCCAGCGGCGGCTCGTAGATGTTCTGGCGAATGTTTCCGGTCACGCCGACGATGCGCGTCCACTCCGCTTCCTTGTCGGCGTCGTCGATCCTCTGTCCAACGGCATTCATCCCGCCGGGCATGAACTTGCGCACAAACTGTTCGTTCACCACCACCGCCGCGGATGGATTGTCCGGCAGGTCCAGACTGGGCGAGAGCATCCGCCCGTTTCGCAGCGGAATTCCGAAGACGTCGAAATATCCCGTGCTCACAAATCGCCCCTCTGCCAGCATCTCCTGGTTGGGCGGATAGGGCGGCTGCCCGGCGATGTGAATGTCGGAGTTCGATCCCCAGTTCTGAATGGGCAGAATGCCGATGACACCGACCGCGCGCACGCCGGGAATCTGCGCCACGCGGTTGAACAGCGGCTGGTAGAAATCGGCGATCGCGTCGCGGTTGCGGTAGCGTTCCGGGGAGAGATTCAGGTCGGCGGAGAGAATCTGGGCGGGGTTGAATCCGAGATCGGCGTGGCGATAGCGCGTAACCATGCGGATCAACATTCCGGAGACGACCAGCAGGACCAGGGTGAGCGCGACCTGCGTCACCACGAATCCGGCGCGCAGGCGATGCTGGCCGCGCCCTGTGCCGCCGGAGCCTCCGGCTTTGAGGGCGCTGTTGGGATCGACGTGGGCCATGCGCAGCGCAGGATAGAGGGCCGCGGCCAGGCTGGCGACGACAGCGGCGGCAACGGCGGCGGCGAGCACGGTCCAGTTGAGACGAATATCCGCGCCGCGCGCCAGCGCGTGAATCAGGAAAGCGCGCATGAGATCGAGCATCGTCCATGCCAGCAACACTCCGCCGGCCGCGCCCAGCGCCGCCAGCAGCAGGCCCTCGGTCAGCACCTGGCGCACCAGACGCCCGCGTCCCGCGCCGATGGCGGTGCGCATGGCCATTTCGCGCTCGCGCTTCACGCCGCGCGCCAGCAGCAGTCCAGCCACGTTGACGCAGCCGATGGCGAGCACCGCCAACACCGCGCCGAGAAGGGTCCAGAGCGGGCCCTTGGTGCGCGCGTTGACGCTCTCCGCCAAGGGCGTCAAACGCACCGTCCGTCCCTCGTCGGTCTGCGCATACGCATTGCCCATGTTGCTGAACACATGCGCCAGATCGGCTTGTCCCTGCTGGATGGTCGCGCCATCCTTCAGGCGCGCCACCGTGCGCAGCCAGTGGTTGCCGCGCCCTTGCATCCAGTCCTTGCCCTCGGTGTGCAACGGCGTGTAGATGGTGTCCCGCTGGTTCAGGGGAAATCGAAATCCCGCGGGCATCACGCCGATCACCGAGTACGAATGCCCATCCAGCGCGATAGTGCGTCCCACAATATCCTTGACGCCGCCAAAGTACTTCTGCCACGCGTCGTAGCCCAGCACTGCGACGTCGTTCTTGCCCTCCAACTCTTCGCCGGGAAGAAAGGTGCGTCCCAGCATCGGCTTCACGCCGAATACCTGGAAGAAGTTGTCTGTCGAATTCACGCTGTCGAGCAGCACTGGGCTGCTCGACGGCATTTGCAGCGTGACCTGGAAATAATTCACATAACCGGCCAGGGCCGCGAACGCGGTGGCCTGTGCCCGTTCGTCTTGATAGGAGGGCCAAGAGGCAGGCTGCTGATAGCCGCTGCGGCTGCGGCTTTCGACGTCGACGATCTTCTCGGGATGCGCGTAAGGCAAGGGGCGCAGGATGACGTTGTCGACAACACAGAAGACCGCCGTGGCCACGCCCACGCTGAGGGCCAGCGTGAGCGCCACGGTGAAGGCGAATCCCGGCGCGCGGCGGAGTTGGCGCAGCGCGTAGCGTAGATCGTGAAGAAGTGCGTTCATTGCGGGATCTCCTATTCAGTTCGCAGGGCTTGCATGGGATCGACGGAAGCGGCGCGCCGCGCCGGCACGTAGCAGGCCAGCAGGGCGACCAGGCACAGCACCACCGCAACGGAGGCGAAGGTCAGCCAATCGGCGGCGCCGACGCCGAAGAGCAGGCCGCGCAGGAAGCGGGTGAGGAAGAGCGATACACCGAGGCCAACGGCCAGCCCAACCAATGCAAGGCGCAGCCCCTGGCCCAGCACCTGGCGAAAGACATCGCCTTTGGCCGCGCCCAGGGCCATGCGAATTCCGATTTCGTGCGTGCGCTGGCGGGTGGTGTAGGCGACCACGGCATAGATGCCCACGGCAGCCAGCAGAAGTGCGAGCAGGCCGAAGGAGCCGGCGAAGGCCGCCACAATGCGTTCGAAGACGCTGCCCATCTGCATGTTGCGCTGGAGCGTGGTGACGTTGAACAGCGGCAGATCGGCGTTGAGGCTGTTGATGGTCTGCTGGACGGAAGGAGCCAGCGATAGCGGATCCCCGCTGGTGCGCACATGCAGCGTGACTTCGCTCTGGTAGCGCTGCATGAGGGGCAGGAGAATAAGTGGTGCGGCATCGTATGTAAGACGGCGGTACTTGCCGTTGGCCGCTACGCCCACGACGGTGTACCAACTGCCGCCGGTCTGGACGCGCTTGCCGATGGCGCTCTGGCCGGGCCAATAGCGATCGACGAAGGCCTGGTTGACGACGGTCACGAGTTGGGCGGCCTGGTTGTCCTGGGCGGTGAAGTCGCGGCCGGCGATGAGCGGCGTGCGCAGGGTTTGCAGATAGCCGGGTCCCACGATGCCGCGATCCGCCTCGACGGCTTGATGTGGAGGAGGCACATATCCCTCGGGTTGCACGCCGTCGGAGTGGATGCTAAAGCTGAGAGGCGAAAAATCGGCGAGGGTGGCAGACTGCACGCCGGGCAACTGCCTCACCCGCTCCGCCACCTGGCGTTCGAACTCCACGCCCGTGGCCGCCGAGTAGCCCATGGGGTCGAGGTCGAAGGTAGCCAGCAGCACATGGCTGGAATCGAATCCCGGATTTGCGCCTTGCGCATTCTGGAGGCTGCGGATGAAGAGCCCGGCGCAGGTAAGCAGCAGCAGCGAAAGCGCGATTTGGGCAACCACCAGGCCGCTGGTGAGGCGCGACTTGGAGAGTCCGCCGGAGGTGCTGAGCGCTTCGTCCTTGAGAACCGACACGGGCGACAGGTTGCAGGCGCGCATTGCGGGAATGATGCCGGCAATCGCCGTAGTGAATATAGAAGCCAGCAGGGTAGCTAGAAACACGGTTACATCGACATGGCCGTTGAGCGAGAGCGGCAGCGTGGTGGGGGGTAGAAAAGCCGAGAGGGTGCCGGCCGTCCACACGGTCAGGGTGAGAGCGACGCCGCCGCCTGCCAGGGCGATCAGCAGGTTCTCCGCCAGCAGTTGGCACACAATGCGCCAGCGGGTGGCGCCCATGGAGAGGCGAATGGCGAGTTCGCGCCGCCGTCCGACGGAGCGCACCAGCAGCAGGTTGGCCACGTTGGCGCAAGCCAGCAGCAGAAGCGCCGCGGCCAGGGCCAGCAGCATGGGCAGCGTGCCGTAGAGATAGACGTTGGCGCCGAAGGGCGAACGCCAGAGCGGGTCGGCGGAGACGATGTTGGAGGCCAGGTGCGTATCCGGATAGCGCTCGGCAATGTGCTGCATGAGCAGGTTCAGTTCGCTGACCGCCTGGCGGGAGTCCACGCCCGGTTTGAGCTTTCCCAACACCTGGAGCCAGGATGCGCCGCGCCGATCGACTGTGCCGTTGTAGCCCCAAAGCTGGCCAGCCATTCCCAACGGAATCCATATCTCGGAGCGCAGGCCGGATTTGCATCCGATAAAGCTCTTGGGAGCAACGCCGACGACGGTGTAGGGATGAAGGTTGAGCTGAATCGTCTTGCCGACGATGGAGGGATCGCCGGCGAAGCGATTCTGCCAAAGATCGTAGCCAAGCACGGCCTCTGCCGCGCCTTGCCGTTCGTTGGCAAGCGAGGGAAGCAAGGTTCGGCCGAGAATGGGCTGAACGCCCAGCACCTCGAAGTAATTCGCCGAAGTTAGTGCGCCGTAGATGCGCTCCGGCTTGCCGGAGCCGGTGATGGCCATGTAGTCGTCGTGATAGGCGAGCAGGCCGGAGAAACTGCGTGCGCTATCGCGCAGGTCGACGTAATCCGGGTAGGAGAAAGGCGGCGTCGGATGCTCGTTGCGTTCTCCCAGCATGATCGAGATCATGTTGCCGGTATGCGCAACCGCGGGAATGGGATCGAGCAGCGTCGAGTTAATCCAACTGAAGATGGTGGCGTTGGCGGCGATGCCCAGAGCGAGCGTACCGACCGCCAACGCGGTGAATCCCGGATTGTTGCGCAACTGCCGCAACGCATAACGCAGGTCTTGCCAGAACATGACTACGCCTCGACTTCTTCCGTGAGCTTCTTGAGTTCGTCTTCGGAAACCACCTTGCCGTCGAAGAGATGGACCTCGCGCTGGGCGTGCTTGGCGAAGCGCGGGTCGTGGGTGACCATGCAGATGGTGGAGCCCTCGCGGTGCAGGTCGTTGAGCAAGTGCATCACCGCCTCGCCGTTCTTCGAGTCCAGATTGCCGGTGGGCTCGTCGGCCAGCAGGATCGAAGGCGAACCGGCCAGGGCGCGGGCCACGGCGACACGCTGCTGCTGACCGCCGGAGAGCTGCGCCGGATAGTGCCTCATGCGATGCGCCATGTTGACGCGCTCCAGGGCTTCCTTGACGCGCTTCTTGCGCTCCGCCGAGGGCATGCCGGCGCGATAGGTGAGCGGCAGCTCGACATTCTCTTCGACGGTGAGATCGCCGATGAGATTGAAGCTCTGAAAGATGAAGCCGATCTCCTGATTGCGGATGCGGGAGCGGTCGCCGAAGCTCAAGTTCTCGACGGGGTTGTTGTTGAGCAGATACTTGCCGCCGGTGGGCGTGTCGAGCAGGCCCAGGATGGAAAGCAGAGTGGACTTTCCGCAGCCCGAAGGACCGGACATGGCCACATACTCGCCGCGCGAGATGGTCAGATGAATGCCGGAGAGCGCGTGGGTCTCTACTTCGTCGGTGTAGAAGACCTTTCGCAGGTCCTCGATTTCAATCAGCTTGTCGTTGGTTGCCATGGTGTCCTCTTAGTTGTCAGTTGTCAGTTGTCAGTTGTCAGTTGTCAGTTGTCAGTTGTCAGTTGTCAGTTGGCAGTTGGCAGTTGTCAGTTGTCAGTTGTCAGTTGTCAGTGGACAGTGGACAGTGGACAGTGGACAGTGAGCGCGGGCCGTTGTCTTTTCCGACCACCGATCACTGTTCACCGACAACTGTTCTTACTCCAGCCGAATGCGGTCCACGTTGTCCCAGCGCGACATGTCGGAGAGAATGACCGTGTCGCCTTCCTTCAATCCTTCGATGACCTGAATGCTGTTCACCGAAGCGCGGCCTACTTTCACCGGCACGCGGGTGGCGCCCTTGCCGTCCGGGTCGATTTTGAAGAGGCTGAGCGTGGAGTTTTCGTTGCCCAGCGCCGGGCGGCCCACGTAGAGCACGTCGATCATGCGTTCCAGGTCGATGGTGCCATCCACGCTGAGGTCGGGCCGCGCGCCCTGCGGCAGGGGCCCGGTAAGCTCTACGTCCACGGTGACCGTTCCGTTGGTGACGCCGGGATCGATGCGCTGCACGCGGCCGGGAATGATTCCGTTGTGGGTGTCGATGGCCGCCGGCTGGCCGATCTGGATGTCGCGCGCCTGGGTCTCGGCGATCTTGAGCGAGGCCTTCAACTGGTCGGGCTGCACGACCTTGGCCAGCGTGGTGCCGGGCGCCAGGTGCTCGCCTACCTGGTGGGGCAAATCGACCAGCACGCCGGCGATGCCGGCGGTGACGTGCAGCGCGGCCTGCTGTTGCTGCTTGAGCTGGTAGAGGGCGCGGGCTTGCGCCACTTTTGTCTGCTCCACCGCCATTTGCGAGGCGATCACCTTCTCGTTCATGGTCAGGCGGTCGTCTTCGATCTTGTTGCGGGTGGTCAGCTCGTCGGCCTTGCTCTGCGAGGCTTTGTAGGCCAGGCCGGAGATGACGCCCAGGTCGAAGAGCGCCTTGTCGGTCTGGGCCTGGAGTTTGGCCTGGCTGAAGTCCGCGCCCACGGTGGCTGCGCCGGCCTTCTGGGTCATGAGGTCGCTTTGCAGCTTGACCTGGGTGTTGTGGTAGTCGCTTTCGGCGGCTTTGAGCGCCAGGCTGGCGTTCATGGCCTCCTGTTCGAGCTGCGGGTTGGCCAGGTCCATGATGACCGTGTTGGGCTGGACCTGGGCGCCGGGGAGGACCAGGATGCGGGTCACCGTGGCCTCGGTCTCGGCGGGGATGAGGCGCAGCTTGT
>Ga0316217_10004527_pt1 | contig 14929 bp, 8 predicted proteins | sample 1anoAmetaG_FD_203633 | JGI IMG/M metagenome (GOLD analysis project Ga0316217, IMG submission 203633) | Freshwater microbial communities from Trout Bog Lake, Wisconsin, USA - 1anoA | ecosystem: Environmental > Aquatic > Freshwater > Lake > Hypolimnion/Profundal zone | place: USA: Wisconsin... | reverse complement strand
AACCCCAACCCCAACCCCAACCCCAACCCCGTTATTTTATTTTAACAGATAAATTGAATTGTAATATATAACGAGTTATGTTTGCTTTTTGCTGCGAGGCACCTAAGGAAGTCCCTAAACCAGAACTAGCCTAAGCAGATCACCTGAATCCTATTAATCGCAGGTTTAATAACAAACAATCTCGCCATAATTCTCAACATCAGCCCAAGTAGCTCAAAACTCAACCTCAAACCATCCATCCTGTCCAAAACAAAGTCGGCATCAAACCAAAGGTCAACTTTAACCAATCTGTTCTCGCCCAGTCCATCCTTATCTCCGATTAGCACTCCATTATCAACGCCAAGAGTGTAAATACTTGGCATTCCCGCGATAGAGATCTCGAGGTAAATCACTTCAATTCGAGTAAGAACGCATAGTTTCAAGCTAAGGAGCTCAAGCTACGTTAAAGATACATTAGTGCTTTGTAAAAGAACAATTAGTTGCTGGAGATGGAACTGAACAAGACCAGGAACAATGAGCCAAAATCAAGCAGACTAACTAATGAATTGCTCTAGCTGCGAGAAAGGTTGAATAAAGTTGACCTGTCTCGCATCTGTAAGATATCAGGCGTCACTTTAGCAACTGAGGGATTGGGGAAATCCTAAGCTAGGTCGATTGCCAAAAACATTAAAATATGATATTGATAGTTTCCGATTTTTTAGCCTCTTAGCGTTAAGTTCCACCAAATGAGCAGAAAAATTCATATCAGCCCTAGGATTTTATTGCTTTTGTGCCTTTACTTTCATTTTTTTTTTTTTTACTGCCTACAATCCAAAACTGTTGTAAAGCTAATACTCATCCTTAAAAGAGCAGAGTTCTGATGTTTATTTGAACATACCACTTTTGGACTCCAGTTATCACTAATCAGCATCAACTGTATTTTATTTGATAAATAACTCATATTTTTAACGCATGGAGGAATACCGCCTGTAATACGATCAATAATACCATCCTTAAGACCTCAATGATGCTGCTCTCTAGCATTATCGAATTCAGATCAATAAATTGGAGGAAAGGCTTGCTGACGAAGCTGCTACCTATAAAAAAAGGATCGCTGAGCTGTAAAGCTAGCTCTATGCCAATCGCAAACAAGTTATGCCCACTAACTAGAAAAAGCCTGTGCTCAAATCAGCATAGAATTTGAGCTATGAGCTCTATGAGAAAGATTTAGTCATACGATAGCTGAAAGCTTAAAACGTGAAGTTGAGGCAAATCATAAATAATCCGGACAAGGTGCTGATACGCAAGCCTGATCACTTTGAGACCATTACTGAGAAGGACCAAGAAATAGCCAAACTCAGAAAAACCATCCAGGAACTTTAGGGCAAGCATGACGGGCAGTTTCTCAGTGAGCACAAACTCAAAAAGGAAAATTAGATGCTTTTGCATGAAGTCGACCAGCTCAGGCTTGAGCTCAGAAATCTGAATCGGCACAGAGGTTTCAACGAGGAGAGTTTGGATCCAGAATTGCTGGAGGCAATCCGTTACAAAAAGGAATTGGAGGCCTGCAAGCAAGAACTAGTAGTTTACGAAAATGCTTTGAAAACCAAAGAACAATAACTACAAATCTTGAGATCTAGACTCATTGCGAAAAACGCAGGACTCGGGGTGTTTACTCAATTGGCCTAAATTAAGCTTGAGCTGTAGGAATTCAGATAGAAGAACAAGGACCTTAACACTGTGGTAGTTTCATTACAGCAATAAAACGAAAAGCTAATAAGAGAGAGAGATCGGGCGAGAATTGAGGCTGAACAGCAGGTTCCGGAGGTAGCCAGGAGGGTGATGACTAGGACTGAGCAGGAATAAAAGCTGATAAGGTACTACCAGACCAAATCAGTTGCCTTGAAGAGTATGGTGCCTCCACCCGATGCGCCTACGGCTATGCGCAAAACAACACGTTATAAACAATTCCAGTTTTCGGATTGGTAGTCCATTGCCTGATCGCTTTATTGCGCTATCAAGTATGTAACAGATAACCAGTTTTATCATACTTACCCGCCTATCTTATATTCTACAACTGTAGTAAGATAATCGATATCGAATTCCAATTGATGGATCTTGTGGTGATAAATAGATAAAACGCAATTTTCAATGAACTTTAGGTTAGATATAGTCAGTGATAGATAAGTAGCTTCGGAGTAAGGGTGGGTCTGAATAATAACTATATTAAAGTCTGATTAAAATCACATATTTCGCAATCTTGCCTCTTATCTCAGATTTAGCTGATAATCTGCTCTAATTTTGCAATCAATTACTTCTGCTGCTTAATTTTCTGCAAATACTCATTCTATATCTTACAATGCTTACGTTTTGTTTGGCCTGCTACCAGCATTTTTAGCATTAGCTCGCCTTACTTTATAACAGCTTTGTTGAGCTCAGGCTACTATTCTCAAATTAGTCTCTATGCTTTGCAGCATTCATACCTTTTTTTCGCAATTTGCTGCCTAGTTTCAGAGTTTTTGCTGATTTTACTTACAGAGTCATAGGAATGATTTGCTTCAAATCTATGCTCTGATGGTTTTTTCTTGATTTGTGCAAACTTTTGACTGTTTTGGGCTGCGCGAAGGTGGTTTTTATTGACTTTTTTTATGGTTTTTTCAACGAGGATGTCTAATGTTTGGAGAAGGAACTACAAGATTTTCGGCTGAGACTGAGGTGGATGACTGAGAAATGTGAAAGCTATTTTGCCATAGAGTGCTGAAGAAGGGCGAGCGATTTGTTGGAACGATAAATCATTGGTCGGTTAATATTACGATTGAAACGAAGTTAATACTAAAGTAGTAAATTTATAGATTTTATGATAGAAAAATATCTGCCCGAAAACAGGTTTATCTTTTTGGCAGAATTGATAGTGAAGGTTGCATGAATATATTTATTAGTATTTACTTGAGTTTGTATAAGTAGGGGAAAGTAATATATGACGAGCCAAGGAACAGACGGAGGATATTCGTTGGGTTGCGCTATTAATTCATTCGTATCCACGTACATCGCAGGGATAATGCACCCTTTGGACGTGATCAAGACCCGCTTTCAGAGTATTGCTGTATGAAAAAAGGTCACGACGGAAAAATAGAATCGGACAATCTGGTCCCTAAATATAAGGGGATTGTTGATGGGATAAGAACAATCTACAAGACAGAGGGAGTGATGGGCCTGTACAAAGGTTTTCATATATCAATACTCAGTCAAGCAGCATCGACTGCATTGTTTTTTTGGATGTAACTCTACCCCCAAACAGATACGAATACCAAAAACTGAAGTACCTTAGAAACGGCCACAGTGAGATGAATGCGGTAGCACTCGCAAGCACCGAAGCCAGCATCTACGGTACTTTGATGACTCAGCCAGTCTGGGTTATCAAAACTAGAATGCTCCTCAATACTCAACCATCAATCACTGATCGTCAAAATTTCAAATAGAGTTGCCAGCAAATTGTGAAACAACATGGTTGGGCCGGCTATTCACGGGGTTTAGGGATTAGCCTTTTGTTGTCTGTCAGTGGCGTGATCCAGATGTACTTGTACTAAGGCTTCAAAAAAGCGTATGACTCCTTCAGCATACCTCAGAGCCAGGGTTTGGAGAAGAATTTTATTTGCGGAGGCATCACTAAATTTCTAACAGTGGCCATTTCCTACCCCTTTACCACCATCAGGACCAGGGTGCAGCAGAATCAATATGTGAAAGATTAGACGACTTAAAAGTATAAAGGAACTTTCTAGATAATCGTCCGGATACTAAAAGATGAAGGGATAAGAGGGTTTTACAAAGGATTTCAAGCGAATCTACTGAAAGGAATACTTCAGAAGGGCATCTACTTTTATTTCTACTAGCTCTTCAAAGTTCTGTTCCTGTGGCAGACTGAGGACATGATCAAGACGGAGAGAACTTGAGCGGGGGAAGCTACATTCGCATGAAGGCCACATGGTTTGGTTATGTTTGAGGGATGATAAGGATTTTCCCTGAAATAGAATTAATTTATAGAATTTAGCTTAATTAAATTGACTAAACAACAATTTTGATGGCATCAGAATAGGTTCAGTTTAGAGATTTGAAATGCGCAATTTCATCTTTTATTGCCAATTATATCGTGGGAGTCTTGCACCCTTTTGATGTTATCAAAACCAGATTTCAAAGTAACCTAAAATACATGCAGGCCACGATGGCAAAGAACCTCACCTCAACATCGTACCCAAGTACAGAGGCATCATCCACGCTTTTGCTTAAATCTACAAAACTGAAGGCTTTAGAGGACTTTTCAAAGGATTCTACATGTCATTGCTCAGTCAAGCACTCGCATCTTCATTCTTTTTCTGGCTGTAATCCACCCGAAACTTAGTTATTAAAAACGAAAATAACAAATAGTAGAGGAAAACCACAAAATCATGAGAGCAGTTACCTATGCAAGTTTGGAGGCAGGAATTATCGCAACTATCGTCACTCAACCATTTTGGGTTATCAAAACCAGGATGCTCCTTAACACTAACCCTAATGTCAGCTAGACGCATAATTTTTACTAAAAAACTAAGGAGATTTATCTACAGTACGGTTTGAAAGGTTATACGAAAGGTCTCTCGGTCAATATTGTACTTGCTGTAATAGGCGCCACTCAAATGTACTTTTACGAAGGTTCGAGAATACTCTACGATTATCTAAGAATACCTCAAACAGAATTCGCTGAAAAAAACTTTGTTTGTGGGGGGATATCGAGAATATTATCAGGTTTAGTGATGTACCCTTTCACCACAATTCGCACAAGACTCCAACAAAATCAGTACCTAAATAGCCTCGAAAGCTAGAAATACAATGGAGTGATTGACATAGTAAAGAGGACAGCTAAGGGATAAGGAATCCGTGGATTCTATAAAGGCCTTAGTGCCAACATAATAAAGGGGATACCTCAAAAAGGCATGTATTTCTACTTTTATGAGCTTATTAAGCTGAGAGTATTCAAAATTCAATAATTCAAAGACCACTGAGGCAGAATCTACACTCACATGATTTTAACAATAATTTTTATTAATAAGATGTATTAGTATATCTTTTGTGATCCAAAATAATTATTATTATTAAAATGTCCAAAAGCCCGATCAAAGATTTTTCTAGGCTGATTTAGACTAATGCTAAAACAATCAAGAAGGAAGAAATAAGAAGATAAGAGCCAATTTACCCTTCTCAACTACTTCGCTATGATGTAAATTCATCCTTACTCCAGACAAACAACGCTATTAATGAGCTCAAAAGTAAACTCGATGCCTCCTTGAAGCACAACACCAGATTGTTGGATTAAAACTCTACTCTGGGTGAAATGGCAAATTAGCTGAGATATCAACTCAAATCTGCCAATGAAAAACTGACCTTCCTTCAAAAATAATCGGACGACCTGCTGAGAAAAACCACAAACGAAAGATAGAATTTACACTTGGAGTTAGAGTTTAAGCAAAGAAATCAAGAATAGGAAATCGGCAAACTTCTAAGATAGATATCCCTTCTTCATGAAGAAAAGAACAACTTTTAAATTTAGCGTCAAAAAGATATTGATAAGCTCAAGAAGTAATTCGAGGCGAGCCTGCTTTCTCAGCTCCAGAACATTAGAAGCTGTCAAAATAACTCCAAAGACCTCTATGAGGCACAGATTAGGAATCTGAAATAAGCTTTAGATCATAAGGAAAACGAAATTGCAAACATCAAAGGAGTGTAAAAGCTCGAAAAGACAAGGCTAAATGACAATATCAAATCTTTGGAAAAAGAAATTGCCCATATCAAGAATTCCTATGCTATATAGATCAAGAATTTAAAGCATGGTTTCTAAATTGATTTCTAGAGTTAGAAAAGACGAGTCCAAAATGAAAAATAAATAGAGCTATCAGGCTATAATTTGAAGATAAAAAAATTAAAAAAAGATGTGCTTGAAAAGAACCTTGAGCTATAGCATATGAATAAGAAAATGACTCACCAGGAAGAATAGATTTCGATGGAGAGTGGACAATTTAAGAAGGAAAAGGAAAATCTATTATCAGAACTCAAGAGCAATGATTACCACTCCAAAATATTGCTCACCAAGTAAAAGAACAAACTTGAAGAGCTAAATAGGTTAGAAATTTAAAACTTAACCAAACTCTTTGAGACAAATATTGAATAGCTCAACGGCTAAAACTTTAAACTGAAGCAACTCATATAATGTAAAAAGGAGGAGCTGAAAGAGTTATATGATGAGAACCAAAGAATAAAAGATAGTTTCGGTAAAGAAATAGCTTTAGTCAATGATTAGAATACTTACCTCAAGAATCAACTTAGAGTGATTTAGCTTGAAAAGAAATAAGACATGGAGACCTTCAAAATAAAAATGGCCAACCTCCTCTAAAATGACATTAAATGCATGTCAGATTACTACGATAATCAGCTCAAAAGTTATATATAAAGGGTTGATCATCTGTAAAAGATTAATGCGGGTTTGAGAGAAAGAGTTTTCAAATCGATCCAAGATAATGATGAGATCAGGAAAAATTTCTAAATTGAGATATCAAAGCAAAGGGCAAGAGTACAAGACTTAAAGATCAAAATGGCATCTAGTCAACTTGAACACAAGGAGCAAGTTGCTAGTTTAGGAAGCAAGGTTCAACTCACAAGTCAAACTCTGATCAGAGAAACTTAGCATAAAGAGAAAACAAAGGGACAATATGAGTAAGAGAAAAGAAAATATCATTATCTATTTGAAGCCAAGGATAGAGAGATAAGTTAGTTGATGGTTATGATGTAGAATATGAAAAAAATGCATGAAGACTAGCTAAAGGTAACTCGCGCTGAAAAATCACAAATCAGAGCAGATCTTGAAGCTGCTTAATAAAATGTTAAAAGGATCAGAGCAAATGCAGAGGAGTAACTAAAAGTAAAGGATGAAAGGCTTAAAAATTTAGTCTTCAGCAATTAAAAGGAGCTTAACGAAATCAAATAACTAGAAGACAAGATTGAGGTTTTAGAAAAAAATTATATGAAAGTAAGAAAACAATATGAGCATCTTCAACTTGTTAACTCCTCTTTGGCTCAGGAGCTGGGACTTTCTAAAGGCTTTATTTAGAGTTTGCAACTTTAATCCCACGCAGCTATCGAAGATTAACGCTAGAAAATGAAGACCTTCTTAGGCACTCATTAGATAGGCATCAGGGAGTATTTTGAAGACAAGATAAAAAGCCGATAAAAAGATTCTGAGAATCTGAAGAAGCAGCTAGCTGAAAAGGAAGAAAGTATTAGATAATTGCTAATTCAGTATGCTGCCCTCTAAAAAAGGTTTGACATGATGATGTAATCAAACGCCAAACTAAGGCAGTTCGAGGAGCAAGTGAAGCATCTTGGCTTAGATAATAATCTCGTTAAAAATATGGCCTAGTTGTTCAAAAAATGATTCATTATAGAGTTCATTATAATTATAATCATTTATTTCAAATCAATAGCCTCTTATTGTTTCGCTTGCTTTCCAGGTACTAGATTACTTCAACATATGTAAGATTTGGATGCTTTTGAGCAAAGTTCGTTAGGTATTTCAGTTCCTGGTCATTATGAGGGTCAATAGGCGACTCTGGTTTGTTAGGGTAATCGTTAAGATTTAGTGATTTATTCTGCTTCCAGCTTATGTAGTGCACTGTGCACAAAGTTTTTGAGCCCCAAGGGCCTTGGGTAAAATTGCTGGAGTAGCGACTTCCACAATATCTGCACCAATCCTAAGTCAAGAATTAATTACCTTGTCATATTTTTTGTAATCAAAGTTTTTGATGGGCGAAAGGCCAAGGTCTTAGTATGTTAAAGTGATCATTTTTTACTTCGCAGACTTAGGGACAGCTTTTCTACCTTATTATTGTGCAACCAAAGGCTAGATTTAGTCAGGATTATGCCTATTTCTTCTAGTTGAATAGTTATGTGCAACTTCTAATTAAACCTTTTCATTCTTTTCAATCTTTTCAATCTTCTCAACCTTTTCAATTTTTTCAGATTGAGATTATTAGCTCTCCTTTTTTTTTGCTTAGATCTTCTCAGCTTTAATGTACTTTTTCAAAGTATTCACAGGGTTAGCGAATCTTTCTGTAGCCTTTTTCAAATCTTTTTTATTTTTAAAATGGGCATCACAAATGAATTGCTTCTTTGATAGTTTTATAATTTTTTATTTGTCCATACATCTAGTATGCAAAGCTTTAGGGCAACGAACGCATTGAAAGATAGACATCGTATCTCCACTTATTCCACAAACATTGCAGTAGTGTAAAGAACACCTAAAATGTAGTGAATTAGTGTCAATATATTTGAAAAGCTTCTTGGTATCATATTCTTCAATACATTTGGGATGGAAATATTTAGCACAGTTGGCAGTTGAGCATTTGGTGACTTAATTTCTTCTTTTGAAGTTTTTATTTGTAGTTTACTAGTTTTATTCAGTATCTTTCTTCTTTCCTTTCTTGTTCTTTTTATATTAGGCACCATAATACAGTCCTTTGTTTTTGCAGACAAGACATGCAACTAAGTTATTACTACAATCTGCACAGCTCCAAGAAGTGACGATTTGCTATTTGAGAGTTTAGTTATCAAGGGTGAGTTCATTGATTTATAGTTTACCGTTAAAGTTGTCATAGGATTGGTAACCTTATTCTTCAGCTTTTTTACGACACTAATCGTGGAAAGACCTTTTGCAGAAGCTCATACAGTAATAGGTACATTTTGGCTTTTAGCAGAAATAGCATAGCCTTTTAAGAAGCTCATCTTTTTTAGCTTCATCTAGCCTAATCCTTTATTCACTGATATCATCTTACTCTTCTTCTTATTCTTCATCAGCAAAGATATTATCAGCTTCCTAATTGTTACTTCTCAGGGCTACTGCTTTTTTTGGGACTGCTTTGGATTGGATAACAAGATCCTCAGGTGTAAACTTTTTGAACCTTCGTGAAGGCTTATAAATTTATTAAAGCCAGCTGCTAGCAAGATCTCTGTAAAATTTATTGAAGGCTCTCTCTGAGTTTACCATGGTTAAAAACTAGGTTAGGTTTATTTCGTCGTCAGCATTCAATCCATGTCTAGTGAGCTTATTTTCAATAATTACATTTAGCTGCTCAGAAGCTTCAAGCATAAGCATTTTTTGGCCTTATAAATTTTGAGGAAATTCTTTGTTTTTGAGTTTTTTTAGGAGAAGCTGGGTAGGAGATTGCACATTTTTAAGCACAATGTTCCAGAAGTTAGGATCATTTATTTTCAGCTGGTTATCTGCATTTTAGCTAACGAACCTACTTTTGGAAAAGGAACAAGAGCCATTAATGAGTGAATACTTTGCTATTCTAGAGTTATTTTGAATGATGTCATCAACATTTTGCTCAAAGAAAGTTTAAGGATTGTTACCCTACTCCCCATTCTATAAAAAGCCTAATATACCCTTTTTGAGTAAAGTTTACATCTCATTTTTCGACAGCTTATTTTCATTTGTACTTTATCCTGCCTATTTGAAATGACCACCTATGAAAATAGCTTTATCAAGACCTAACTTTTGAGTAGCTCTTTCGAACATTTCAGTTTAATAAGTATTGCAGGTAATGAGCCTGTAAACCTGGACTTAACTTTTTTGTCCGATACGATGAGCTCTTGCTGTTGCTTGAACATCGTTTTGAGGGTTCCAGTCGGAATCATAAATTATTACTACATTCGCGCTCGTCAAGTTTATACCGACACCTCCAGCTTTGGTAGATAGTAAGAAGACATCTCTTTTTTTGTTTGGATTATTATAACGATCAATAGCAGCCTGCCTCTCCTTAGCTTTTATTTGACCATCTATTCTTTAATACTTATATTCTTTCCATTTCAAAAAATCTTCAATCAGCTGAAGCATGTGAGTAAATTGTGAAAAGATCAGCACCTTTTTACCTTAGTTTTTGCACTTTTCGAGTAATTTTTTAACCAAGACCATTTTTCCACTTGAAGAGAGTAGTTTATCCATCCTTTATTCATGGCTAGCGTTTTTCAGTAAGTCGAATTATAATTATTTTATAAGGAATGGATGATTACAACATTTTCTGAGCTGGATTTCCAAGTTATTGAGATTGGTATTGCAAGTATTGTTTGTTGCTAAACCTTTGGTCAACATTTCTTTGTTTTTCTCATAAAGTGCCTTATAAATGGTTTTTTGGATGTTAGTCATTTCAACGTCAATGATAGTTTCTTGAAGGGGAGGAATCGATTGCTATACATCTTATTTCATTCTCCTTAGCATATATGGTTTTAAAATTTTGTTTAGCTTTTAAACCTGTTCTTTCGAAGATAGGTCTCCAAAAGATCTCTTGAAATCATCATGAGAGCCGAATTTTTCAGGGTGGATGTAGTTGAGCAAACTCCAAAGTTCGCTTGTATTGTTTTGAATGGGAGTTCCAGTCAAAAGAAGTACTCTTTTGCAGGGCATTCTCTTCAAAGCTGAGAGTATTTTAGCATTTTTATTTTTCAAACGATGGGCCTAATCCACAATGATGAATTGAAAAGGAATATTCATGATGGTATCATTCAAATCGAGTAGAAAGACTTCATAGCTTGTAATTAAAATCTGGAATTTGTTAAGTTCTGAAGGCACTGTTGTACCTCTCATCGTTATGTTCAAGTGGTACCATTAATAGTATTGGATACTTCTGCGTCCTGGTTGTCCATTTTGATCGTAGTAAAGAACGCAGTTCATGTTTGTCCACTATTACACTGTCCTCTTCCAATGCTAAAGAGTAGAAAGAGGAGCGATGATGAGAAAAGGTCCTTTGACATTTTAGAAAGTAAACAAGTGATACAAGAAGGCAATAGACTGTATGGTTTTTCCCAAGCCCATTTCATCAGCTAGAATAGTATTTCGCTTTTCATACCATGATTTGATGAGCCAGTTTAAGCTCTAGATTTGATAAGACCTAAGGATCTTGTAATTTTTATAAATATGTGGTGATTCGGGCTTATAATGGTAAGGTTCCTTTTTGTTCATGACATCATAGAAGTAGAGTCGATTCTTAATTTAAGCTATTTGTGCGTTTGAATATTTTGACCTCTTTTTGGGATTATTCTCAATATCTACAAGTACCTTATGCTTATCTTTTTGAGAATCCATCAAAGTTCGAGCCTCTTTTCCCAACGCCTTGTTAACATTTTTGAATTCATGTATCTTTTCCGGGCAGCTTATTACACTCTACAGCTACCAAGTTGCCTCACTGTAACTTAGGTTTTTCCATTTGATCATGTAGAGACGATTTATTTCCACATTTAAATCTAAGTATCTCATATCAGCTAAATCAATGTGATCGTAGGAATGCTAAAGAAATCTTTGGCCATTGCCCTACTAATCAAGCCAATTATAGTTGAAAGTACCAGGGTTAAGCTGCTATATGTCTTCTTTGGTAACTATATTTTAAACTTTCTTATCAGTTAGCAAAATGTTGCGTTTGTAAAACTATTACATATCCAAGTAGTCTTTCTATTACTCAATCTGATTTTAGTTGACTTCCTCTTTCTATTTATTTTTGCTAGAACTTTCGTTTTCATAGTCCATTTTATACTCTTCTTTTGGAGATCCCTCATGCTCAGATCCCGATTCTTAGTTCTGAAAGTCCTCTTCTTAACGCTTTTTGTTTGAATTTTCTTCTACCTTTGCTTCATGTATTTAAGCACCCTCTTAGTTCATTTGAATGTCAAGCTTTGCTGCGGACTTTTCTTCGCCTTGTTCATTTTTAATAACTTGATTTTATTCCTAATTAACTACTTTAACGTTTTATGTTTTTTAAAGATTATCATTTTAAATGTAAAGATGAGCCAGTTATTCTTTCAGCTTTTGATAGCGCTGCTCACTGAGGTGGAACCATTGGTCATATAAAAATAAAGAACACTATCTTAGAGTTAGACCAAGCAAGTGAAGGTCGGAAGTTGTTTCTTTGTTGAATTTGAGGCAGTTTTTCCAAACTAGACCTATATCCTTCCAAAACTAATCGTAGCTTTTGTATATATCCAGGTAGATTTTGTTCATGATAGTACCCAAATCCATGGGTTGCGTAACAATTTTAGGATATTCAGGGCAATTATCTCTAGCTGGGTCAACTGGCTCACTAAAAAGAACGCCGTAATGGATATGTCCTTTCGTAAAATTCAGTAATTTAGAGCAGACAAGCATTAAACTTTCACTCCATTTGCCTTTAATTTAATTGGCCTATGTAGTTGGCTGCTTACCTTTTTCTGGTGGATTACTGGAAACATTTAGGTAGCATTAATGATCCTATCAACCTCTAAATAGGAGGGATCGAAGTATTTTCCTTCATCAATCGCTTATTCATCATAGTTTCCTTCGGCAAGACGCTGGTTGTGGGCCTTATTGAACCTGTTGATTTTATTTTTCATGTTTTTTCCTAGAGCATTGATTTAGTCCTAAGTGAGCCATTCAGTATGAAGGTAGCTTCTGCCTTTGTATTTGAGAAGATATTACTCCTCATAAGTATTTTGCCTTAACCTTCTCCATAGAATTTGCGCAATTTCTATATTGAAAATACTAAATTCATCATCTTCCTCCCTCGGGCCTTCTTCCTCATCCATTTCACTCCCATAGATATCGACTCCTTATTCGGGCGCTTCATTGTTTCCTAGATGCATAGATATGATTTCAGAGGGCAATTTATTGTTTTTGCCTCTTGTCTGCCTCTTTTCTTGGGGTGGCTTAGGCTCGCTATAGCTGGGATTGTAGTTCCTAAATGATAACTTAAACAGTAATAAAATAGGAATTCACGAGTTTTTGATCCTCTCCACAGCACCTTTCCTATGTCAGCATTTGCCTGAGGTGTGTTGCGCCATGGATCGAACTCTTCAACAGATGAATTCGCTAAATAAGAGCTTACTTGTTGCGATTAGTCGGGCGCAGCTTTGGCCTGACTATCTAATCTACATCATAGTCATCTTCTGATCCTTCTTGGTCTATCGAGTACTAGCTTTCTGACATTGCTCTTCTCGGCTCTAATAATATTTCAAATATACAATCAAATTTATACCTCCAAATAACTAGTTGTATTCGGTTTCCCGCCTTTCGGCTCCTTCCTTCGCTGCTTTATTAATTGATTTTGTTTTGCTCAGTTTCATCCCCACACATACATTCCCTCCAGCAAAAAAAATACATATCCCTCCGCCTTGTTGACCTTCTTGCTACGCCTTTCATCCGCTTTGGACACGCCTCCGACTAGCCGTTTCTTTTGCACTAAAACTAAAAAATATCAATTTTAACAAAACCAAGAATTTTTATCATATCGCGCTTGGTCTCAAAGAAAACAATCATTTAAGCGACCCAATCCCTGCCTAAGAGTCTAAAAAAGGAAGCGTGAAAACAACTGTATTTTACAACATTATAATACCAATTGATTAACTTAAAATAGTGATTATTATTTAAAACCAACAAATAAGATTTTACCAAAAGCCCACCTCCCCACCCCAATACCCACTCATTAGCTTAACCAAGTAGGCTCCACTTTATTTGACACAAATGAGTAACATCAAAGCCCACGCGCTAAAATTAGCTCCGAACATCAGCCAAGTACTAGACCACTATCAATCAAATAGATGGTAATCGGGAGGATACCTTTAAGGCTTTTTTTCTTGATGGATTGCAGCTGAATCAGAAGGACATCTCAGTACATAAAGAGTTAGCATCAGCTCCGAGAGTTTTATTTTTAAAATAAAACTATCCAATATAGATAAAGTCATCCCATACTGCTATAAGTTGGTTGGATTATCTCTATTTAGCTGTCCGCTAAGACATTTGACCAACTAATTGACCTTATTAGTGGAATACAGCCTTTAGCAGAATAAAAATGCCAACTAACTCTAGATTGCCAATATCAGCGAATGAGACAGACAGTCATTAGATAAATTAGATGTGGCTGGCTAGTGCTCGGGAGTAGAAATAAAGTGAGGATAACAAGGGTAGAGATAGTGCCTGAAAGCAAAAGTAGCATATATGTTTGAATGATCATATTTGAGTATTCTTTCCCTTTATCTAAAATATCACAATGTGATTGGACCTGTGTTGCCACTAAGCACAACTCCTTCTTCTAACTCGCTCATTTCTGACTTTTAGCCTCAAAAAATATTGCCTGGTTAATCCAGCATTCATTGACCAAGGATGTTGAATCCTGTAATTGAAATATCATAAGTATTATCAGATCATTTCTTCTTTGGCTTCAGGGTTTTCCTAATCGATCTCATGCTTTTCGCCCAGCACTTCCTTCATGAGGGTATCTGCAAACAATTTAGCAACGACGGGATTGGATGTACCAGGGATAATCATGCAGTTTCTTCTCTTGCCTCTCCTGGCTGGGACTGCGGCAGCGAATTCAACATCCATCTCTTCAGCGTTGGCATTCTCCTTCTTTTCGAGGTTGCTCATTGTTTTAATTTTATCGCTTAAGCAGAAAATTAAATTTATAGTGCGAAACTGCCAATAATTTTAATTTTTAAGCCAATCTCTGCATAAGTAAAATATTTTTTAATACTGATAGTTCTAGTGCTACTAATCAAAGCTTCAAATTTATTTTCTGAGGATTTTGACGGCGTTGGGAAGTTCCACGTCCGATATCTACTCGACCGAAGTATAATAAAGCTCAGATGTCCCCAGCCCTCCTTTCTTTAGCACATCGTACAACACTGCAGTGGGCAGATCCAACATTTTTATTGCAAGCCTGTCCAGCATTTACTTATCTGCTGCCGAGAGATCGTCAAAGCCTTCATTCAGCATTCTTCGTTGAGTCATGCGTACTTTAGTTCGGATGGCGAAAGTGGTGAGTGGTTGGGTCTAATCCATTTTTGGACAAGTTATTAAAGCTGGGGTTATGAGATGACTGGTGCTGCAGGTGCGGCGGGTGCTCCT
>Ga0316217_10004526_pt1 | contig 14930 bp, 11 predicted proteins | sample 1anoAmetaG_FD_203633 | JGI IMG/M metagenome (GOLD analysis project Ga0316217, IMG submission 203633) | Freshwater microbial communities from Trout Bog Lake, Wisconsin, USA - 1anoA | ecosystem: Environmental > Aquatic > Freshwater > Lake > Hypolimnion/Profundal zone | place: USA: Wisconsin... | reverse complement strand
CGCCGGAGCCGCAGCCGCCGGGGCCATGGCGGCCGCCGGAGCCGCAGCCATGGCCTTGATCTCCGGCGCCTTGGCTTCCAGGACCACCGGGAAGGCCAGCCAGTCTCCCCGCACCTGATCGGCGCCGGGGCAGCTCATCTCGACCGGGCTCTGCTCGTAGCGGGACCCGAACTTGAAATCCGGCACCGCCTTGGTTCCGAGGTAGCGGTCGTAGAACGCCAGCCGGGCGTCATGGAGGATCACGTTCAACCGGCCCGCCTTGACGAACAACCTGGCCGTGAGGCCGGAGCGGGTCGCGAAGATCTTCTTGCTCCGCGTGCTGGTGCTCAGGGCGATGAGATCCTCGTCCGGACCGGCCAGGGCCAGGGCCTGGCAGATGGGCATCACCAGGCCGTTGATCTCGTCCCCGCCGAACAGGAATTCGTCCGGCCCCAGGCGCATGGCGCTCAGATCCTGGCGCACCATTTCCGGGGAAAGCCTGACCGGCTGGTCATTGGGGGGCGCGTTGGGCTCCTTGGGCACCCGCTTCAGGTAGTTGAATTCGCCGATCCACCAGTTCAACTGCTGGGAGGGCGCATTTTTGGGGGCGGCTGGAACGGTCACCGTCCCTGCCAACCCCAGCAAAACCAGACCCGTCCTCGCGGCCCGCAGCGCGTTCCCCATCGCAGCACTCCCTTTCATTGAATCTCGCAACCTCGGCACAGTCTATCCTACCCGCGGCCTCGCCGGTCGCACCAGCGGCAGTCCCGGTCGGGAGGGGAACCATGGCCGCAAAAAAAAAGTTTCAACCCCAGGGAACCTTCGTATGGGCCGGAGCATCTTGGACACAGGAGCACCAATGGACGCTGGTCTGCCTGGATCAGCCCCGACGCAGAGCAAAAAATCTGGATTATCCGGTCGGCCCTTGCGACAGCAAAGTGCTAGTCAAGGGTGCGCTCCTGGATTGCAACCCTCATAGTGCGGGTTTTCGCGGCATCTTTCCTGATGTTCGGAAAATCACCCGGCGTCACGATAACGCATCCAAGCGACATCGTGCCGCGAGCGAGCCAGTTGGCCGCACCACTAACACCTCAGGAGGGTTGTTATGACTAAGCGTTCTTTGATCCTGGTCGGCATCGTCGCCGCCAGTCTGCCTATGATGGCCCAGGCAACTGACATGATCCGCAGCAGTGAGTCCGGCGGTTGGGGTCCGGCTGCTGTCGCTGGCGACAACCTGTTCGACGGCTACTTCCGCACCGGCGCCGGCCAGGCCTCCGTGGGCGGCGAGATGGTCTCCTTCGACCTGGGCCGCAACGGCCACTACCGTCTGGGCAACGAAGCCGACACCTACGGCGAAATCGGCTGGAACAAGAAGGTCTACGACAAGGACGGCGCTGCCTTCTTCGTGCACGCCATGATCAACTGGTATTCCTCCTACGCCAACGGGATCGCCAGCAGCGCCGCCCCGTCCGTGAACATGGAAACCGCCTGGACCGAGGCCAAGGGCGTGCTGGGCAACTCCGACGCGTTCAAGGATGCCACCATCTGGATGGGCGAGCGCTTCTATGACCGCCAGGACGTCCACATGCTGGACTGGAAGTACCTGCATCACGACGGCGAGGGTGCCGGCATCGAAGAGATCAACCTCGGCTTCGGCAAGCTGGCCTATGCCTACCTGCAGTACGACAGCGCCGCTGCCGGCAACGTCACGGAAACGACTGCTGCTGGCGTCCGCGACGTCACCAACATCCACCACATCAAGCTGACCGACATCAACGTCAACCCCGGCGGCAAGCTGTATCTGTCGGCTGAATTCGACACCGCCACCCCCTACAAGGGCCCCTCCAGCGCCACTCCGCCCTACAACAACTACGTGTCCAGCGACGTGAACAACAAGGGCGGCGTCGGCTTCGCCGTCATGCACAGCCAGGACATCTGGGGCGGCGGCAACCACCTGGTGTTCCAGTATGCCAACGGCGCGGCTGAAGGCCTGGGCAACGGCGACCAGTTCGGTCGCTCCCTCGCCAGCCTGAACAGCGGCAACACCACCACCCGCGTCCTCGACGAAATCGCCATCCAGCCCACCAAGACCTTCGGTGCTGAGTTCGTGGCCGCCCTCGAAAAGAACAAGCTCGACGACGGCGCTGGCCACACGGCCAATGCCTCCTGGACCACCATCGGCTTCCGGCCCAAGATCGGCCTGACCGACCACTTCAGCGTCGAGGGTGAGTTCGGCTGGACCAAGACCACCATGGACGGCAGGCCCGATTACACCCTGAACAAGGAGACCGTGGCCGTCGAATGGACCCCCACCACCGAGTTCTGGTCCCGGCCTTCCATGCGCATCTTCTTCACCAACGCCAGCTGGAACAAGGACGCCCAGGGCGTCGTCGGCGGCATCAACTACGCCGACAAGACCTCCGGCAGCCAGTTCGGCGTCCAGACCGAAGTGTGGTTCTAGACCTGACCTGACGGCGCCGGCCCGGGGACTCCCGGACCGGTGCTGAGGAGTCATCCCAGCCACAGATGCACGCGGGAGAGCAACCCGTCCGCGTGCATCTGTGGTTGCGTACGCCTGCCGGGGAGTGGCTAAACTCATGAAATTGTGGGATGATGTTGGCTAATCCAACCGGAACGGCGATTCTGCCTCCAGCAAGTTCCCCGGCTCCGCCCGCGTGCTTCCGCACCCGTTCGTAAACCGCCCGCAGCGCCGCGCTTCCCGCGGGTCCGGGCCACTCCCAGGCAACCGACCATGAAGACATCCCATACCCAATCCGGCTCACCGTCCAAGATCCGCCGCGTGGCGATCTGCACCGGCGGCGGCGACGCCCCGGGCCTCAATGCGGTGATCCGGGCCGCGGTCATCTCCGCCATGAACCGCGGCTGGGAGATCATCGGCATCCGCGACGGCTACGGCGGCATCCTGTTCCCCGAGCGCTACGCCGGCCAGGGCACCTTCCTGCTCACCCGGGACATGGTCCGCGGCATCACCCACCTGGGCGGCACCATCCTGGGCACCACCAACAAGGGCAACCCCATGGCCTTCCCGGTCAAGCAGCCGGACGGGACCATCAAGGAAGTCGACCGCACCGGCGAGATCGTCCAGTACTTCGGCATGCACGAGATCGACGCGCTGATCTCCATTGGCGGCGACGGCTCCCTGACCATCTCCCACGCCCTGGTCAAGAAGGGCCTGCGGGTGGTCTGCGTGCCCAAGACCATCGACAACGATCTGGACAAGACCGTGGCCACCTTCGGCTTCGACACGGCGGTGACCTTCGCCACCGACTGCATCGACCGGCTGCACTCCACCGCCGAGAGCCACCAGCGGGTCATGGTGGTCGAGGTCATGGGCCGCTACGCCGGCTGGATCGCCCTGAACGCCGGCATCTCCGGCTCGGCGCACACCATCCTGATCCCCGAGGTGCCCTACGACCTGGAGAAGGTCGCGGCCAAGGTGATCAGCCGGGAGAGCCAGGGCCGGCACTACACCATCGTCGTGGTGGCCGAGGGCGCCATGCCCAAGGACGGCCACATCAGCATCAAGGACCAGGCCATCACCGGCACCGCCGAGCGCCTGGGCGGCGTGGGCGAGACCGTGGCGGCCCGGCTGAAGGAACTCACCGGCAAGGACACCCGCAGCGTGGTGCTCGGCCACCTGCTCCGGGGCGGCTCGCCCACGGCGGCGGACCGGCTGATCTCCCTGCGCTTCGGCGCGGCGGCGGTGCGGGCCCTGGACGAAGGCGCCTCGGGCATCATGGTGGCGCTGGATCCGCCCACCGTGCGCTACGTGCCCATCGAGGAAGTGGCCGGGCACATGCGCCGGGTGCCGCTGGACTGCGACACCGTCAACACCGCCCGGGACCTGGGCATCAGCTTCGGCGATTGAGTCTTCCAGCAGCGGAACAGGGGCGCGCCATGGAATCCAGCCACGTGGTCATCGGCATCGACATCGGCGGCACGACCACGGCCCTGGGCTTCGTGGACCGGGGCGGCAAGGTGCTGGCCAAGACCACCCTGCCCACCCAGGGCTTTGAACCGGCCGAGACCCTGGTGCTGCGGGTGTGCGACGCCATCTTCGGGCTGCAGCGCGAGCTGACCCCGGGCCTGAAGCTCCAGGGCATCGGGATCGGGGTGCCCAACGCCAACCACGCCAAGGGCACGGTGGAAGGCCCGGTGAACCTGCCGGGCTGGGACGCCGTCTCCGACCTGGCCGGGCTGTTCCACCGGCACTTCCAGCTGCCGGTGGCGGTCACCAACGACGCCAACGCCGCGGCCATCGGCGAGATGCTGTTCGGGGCGGCCAAGGGCCTGCGCGACTTCATCGTCATCACCCTGGGCACGGGCCTGGGCAGCGGCATCGTCGCCAACGGCGAGCTGGTCTACGGCGCTGACGGCGCGGCTGGGGAGCTGGGCCACACCGTGGTGGATCCCGAGGGCGGCCGCCATTGCGGCTGCGGCAAGCAGGGCTGCCTGGAGACCTACGCCTCGGCCACCGGCATCTGCCGCACCGTGGCGGTGCTGCTGGCCGAGCGGCGCGACCCCAGCCCGCTGCGCCAGCTGGGCCTGGCCCAGCTCACCGCCAAGCGGGTCAGCGAGGCGGCCCTGGCCGGCGATCCCACCGCCCTGGAGGCTTTCGAGCGCACCGGGCGGATCCTGGGCATGAAGCTGGCCGACGCGGTGGCCCACACCGGCCCGGCCGCCATCTTCCTGTTCGGCGGACTGGCCATGGCCGGCGAGCTGATCCTGGCGCCGACCCGGACCTGGCTGGAGAAGTTCCTGTTCCCGGCCTACCGCGGCAAGGTGAAGCTCCTGCCTTCGGCCATCGACCAGGGCTCCGCGGCCGTGCTGGGCGCGGCCGCCCTGATCTGGAACGAGCTGGAGTGACCCGGGGCTTCCCGGGCGGCCGATGAAGACACTGGCCTGGTTCCTCGCCGTGGTGTTCGGCCTGGCGTTCCTTGGGGCGACCCTGATGAACGCCGATCTCATCGGCAGGAGCCGCCGGGCGCTGGCCGGCGGGCCCCGGACCTATGGCTCCGAGGCCCGCTACCAGATCGTGGTGCTGCTGCCCGACGCCAGCGACTCGTTCTTCCAGGGCCTGCTGGACGGCATCAGCGAGAGCGCGCCCAGGGCCGACGCCGTGGTCCAGGTGTTCCGCTACCCCAGCGCCTTCCCGGACCAGGCCGAGCAGTACTACGACATCGCCCTGCGGGCCAGGGTGGACGGCCTGATCATGTTCACCCCCCGGGACGACCGCACCGTGGAGCGGGCCGAAAAGGCCCGGCATGCCGGGGTGGTGTTCATCCCGGTGGGCACCGACCCCCCCGCGGGCAACCCGCCCAGCTTCATCGGCACCGGCCAGCTGCGCCAGGGCCTGGAGGGCGGCCGGCGGATCTGCGGCCGGCTGGGGGCCGCGGCCCGGATCGGGGTGATCCTGCCGGCCACCGGCGCCGGCGACCTCACCGACGAGCCGCTCTACAAGGGCGTGGCGGCGGCGATCAAGGTGTTCCCCGGAGCGGCCATCCTGGCCGCGGCCAGGGCCGACCCGGGCGTGCTGTCCGGGGTGGAGACCGCCTCGGCCATGCTGCGGGCGCACCCGGGCATCAACGCCCTGTTCTGCTCCAGCTCCCAGGACACCATCGGCGCGGCCCAGGTGGTGGTGGACCTGAACCGGGTCGGCCGGGTGGCGATCATCGGCAGCGACGAGACCCCCGAGATCCGCCGCTACCTGGACAAGGGCGTGGTCACCGCCAGCATCGTGCGCAACTCCAAGTGGATCGGCGAGGAGGCGGTGCGGGCGTTCTACCGGATCAAGGAAGGCCACCCGGCCCTGCAGCCCCGGGAGGCCGACTTCGCCATCAGCCTCCCCGAGGGGGGCGCCCGATGAGGCTGGGGACGGTCCGCCGCAAGATCATCGCCAACTCGACCCTGGTGCTGCTGATCATCGCCTCGGCCACCTTCTATACGGGCCTGGCCTCCTCGGAGCTGGCCCGGAGCGTGGTCATCCTGTTCCGCGACAACCAGCTGATGGAGGACCTGCGCAAAGCCCTGGACCAGACCGAGGCCGGCCTCACCGGCTACCTGAGCAACAAGAGCAGCGACTCCCTCAAGGACTACATCCGCTACTCCACCCGGCTGGCGGAGAAGGTCCGGAAACTGAACCGGGACATCAAGCCGGACGAGTCGCTGCTGCTCCAGCGCGACCTGGCCGGCCTGCTGGACAGCTACCTGGAGGACACCGACGCCAGCGTCACCGCCAGGCGCGGCCGCGACGTCAAGGGCTACACCGGGCGCTTCGAGAGCTCGGAGCGGGCCGCGGAGCTGAGCCGGTTCCTCATCACCCGGATCGAGGGGATCTTCATCGCCGACTCGCTGCACGGGTTCGAAGGCTTCAACTCGCGGGTCTCGGCGGTGCTGGCCTCCAACGCGGTGCTGGTGCTGGCCGCGACCCTGATGGGGCTCATGGTGCTGGTGCAGTTCTCCTACCGGCTCACCGGCCCGCTGTCCAAGCTGGCCGAGGCGGCCCGGGCGGTGGGCCGGGGCGAGTACGACCACGAGCTGCCCCTGTCCGAGGCCAACGACGAGATCGGCACCACCGCCGCCGCCTTCTCCAGCATGCAGGAGAGCATCCGCCTGGCCTTCGCCGAGCTGCGCTCCAAGTCGGAGGTGGAGAAGCGGCTGATGGAGGAGCGGGTCCGGGTGCTGGACATGGACCGCAAGCTCAAGGCCGCCGAGCTGCTGGCCCTGCAGACCCAGATCAATCCGCACTTCCTGTTCAACACCCTCTCGGCCGGGATCCAGCTGGCCTATTCCGAGGACGCCGACCGCACCGGCGACTTCCTGGAGAACCTGGCGGAGTTCATCCGCTACGTGCTCCGGCCGCCCAGCCGGCTGGTCCTGGTGGGCGACGAGATCGAGTGCGTCCGGCGCTACATCTGGCTGCTTCGGCTGCGCTTCGGCGAGCGGTTCCGGTTCGAGCTGAGCGTCGACCCCCAGGCGCTGCGGGTGGAGACCCCGGCCCTGCTGCTCCAGCCGCTGGTGGAGAACGCCATCGGCCACGGGCTCAAGGACTGCGAAGAGGGCGGGGTGGTGCGCATCAGCGCCAGCCTGGCCGGCGGCGGGGCGGTGCTGGCGGTGGAGGATTCCGGGGCCGGCATGAGCCCCGAAGAGATCGAACGGGTGCTGGGCCCCGAGGACAAGGGCCTGCACGAAGGCGGCATCGGCCTGCGCAACGTGATCCGGAGGGTGGCGCTGGCCACCGGCGGCCGCGGGCGGGTCGAGATCGGCAGGGCGGACGGGCACGGCACGGCGGTCCGGATCCATCTTCCGGCCAGGGGGGAACGATGAAGCGGATTTTCGTGGTGGACGACGAGCGCCATGCCATCGACCGGATCGCCCAGATCGTCAAGCGGGAGCTCGCCGACGAGTTCGAGTTCGTGGGCAGCGCCCTGTCCGGCCGGGAGGCGATCGAGAAGGCCGCGCCGCTCAATCCCGACATCATCCTGATGGACGTGATGATGCCCGGGATCTCCGGCCTGGACGCCATCCGCGAGATCCGCGACCGGGGCCTGGGCGCCGCCTTCATCGTGGTGACCGCCTACGAGCGGTTCGACATCGCCCGCCAGGCGGTGGAGCTGGGGGTGGTGGACTACCTGCTCAAGCCGGTGGCCAAGGACAAGCTGGCCCAGTCGCTGCGCGCAGCCGCCGGCTTCCTGGACCGCAGGGGCGAACTGGCCCGGCGCGAGGTGGAGCACCGGGAGAGCGAGGCGCGCATGCGCCAGTTCGTGGAGCCGGCGTTCCTGCACGGGATCATGCTGGGCGAGCACTTCGGGCCGGACCTGGAGCGCTACCGCAAGGCACTGGGCATCGAGGAGCCGCTGGCGCTGGTGATCGCCGTGGCAGTGCTGCCGCCCCACGGCGCGGTGGACCCCGACGCCGACGCCCAGATCCTGCACGAGGCGTTCCGGGCCACGGTGCGCTACAAGACCCGGGCCTTCGCCGGCCCGCTGGTGGCAGGGCACGCCCTGGTGCTGGTGCCCCTGCGGGACGAGGACTCCGGCCTGGACACCATGGACCGGCTGCGCGAGGCCATCAGCCAGTCCCACGCCGACGACCTGGCCAGCGGCTGCCTGCGCCTGGGCTTCGGCACGGCCAAGCCCCTGGCCCGGGCCGGCGCCTCCTGGGCCGAGGCCCTGGGCGACCTGCTGGGCAGCCGGCGCCCGCCCGAGGCCAGCTGGTCGTCGGAAGGCAGCAGGCCGTTCGAAAGCGACCAGGCCTTCCTGGACAACCTCACCGACGGCTCGCCGGAGCGCGCCCGGTTCTCCCTGGACCAGCTGCTGGAGCCGTTCCGCGGCCGCCAGGAGATCCCCCTGCCCGAGCGCTACCGGATCGCCTCGCTGTTCGGCTCGGCCTACCGGCGCCTGGCCCGGCGGGGGATTGTGGAATGCGCCGACGTGTTCGCCCTGATGGACTTCGACGACCTGCGCGGCGCGGCCAGCACCAGCGGCTTCGATCTGGCGGTGCGGGCCCGGTTCGCCAAGCTCATGGACATCATGGCGCGGACCCCGCGCTGGTCACCCCTGGTCTCCCGGGCCATCGCCTACGTGAAGGAGAACTACGGCAACCAGATCAGCCTGGAGCAGGCCGCCTACGCCGTGGGGATCTCCCCCAACCGGCTGTCCCGGCTGTTCTGCGAAGAGACCGGCAAGGGCTTCTCGGACTTCCTGATCGAATACCGGATCGAGAAGGCCAAGGAGCTGCTGCTGGCCGTGGGCGCCAGCATCAAGCAGGTGAGCATGTCGTGCGGCTACGCCGACCCCAACTACTTCTCCCGGCTGTTCAAGAAGGTGACCGGGCTCACGCCCACGGCCTTCTCCTCCGGCGGGACGGAGGTGGCCGATGGCCGCTGAGTCCGTCCGCCCGGCCCGGCCCGGCCCGGCCGCCGTCCTGGCCGGCCTCGCGCTGGCCGCTCTGGCCGTGGCCCTGGTCCTGCTGGGCTGCAGGGCCCGGCACCACCCCCCGGCGCCGGGCAAGGTGCCCCGGATCGGCTTCTCCATGGATTCCCTGGTGGTGGAGCGCTGGAAGCGCGACATCGACGTGTTCTCCCGGTCGGCCCGGGACCTGGGCGCCGAGGTGATCCTGGAAGTGGCCGACCAGGACCCCGCGGTCCAGGAGCGGCAGGTCAGGGAACTCATGGCCAAGGGGATCGATGTCCTGGTGATCGTCCCCAACGACGCCGACCGGCTCAGCGCGGTGGTAGCCGAAGTGAAGGCCCGGGGCATCCCGGTGCTCAGCTACGACCGGCTGGTGCGCGGCTGCGGGGTGGACCTGTACGTCTCGTTCGACAACGAGAAGGTCGGCGCCCTGATGGCCGAGGCGGTATCCCGGCGGGTGCCCCGGGGCGGCGGGGTGGTGATCATCAACGGCGCCAGGAACGACTACAACGCCATCCTGCTCAACCGCGGCATCCACCAGGTGCTGGACCCTGAGGTGGCGGCGGGCAAGCTCAGGATCGCCGCCGAGGTCTGGCCCGACTCCTGGGACAGCGACAAGGCGCGCACCCGCCTGGAGGCGGTGGTCGCCCGGGACCGCAAGCTCGACGCGCTGGTCGCCGGCAACGACATGCTGGCCGAGGCCGCCATCGGAGTGCTGAGCGAGAACCGCCTGGGCCGGGTCAAGGTGGCCGGGCAGGACGCCGACCTCGCGGCCTGCCAGCGTATCGCCGAAGGCACCCAGTACGCCACGGTCTACAAGCCCATCGACCGGCTCGCGCTCAAGGCCGCCGGCTTCGCGGTGATGCTGGCCAAGGGCGAGCCCATCACCACCGACGCCACCATCGACGACGGCGCCGGCAAGGTGCCCTACGCTCGCCTGGAACCCATCCTGGTCACCCGGGGCCTGCTGGACGCCACCGTGATCAAGGACGGCTTCCACTCCGCGGCCGACATCTATCGGAATCTCCGGCGGTAGGCGCGGGCCCCTGTTTTTCTTTCGCTGCTGGTTCGGCGCGCTAAGGCGCGCCGCTCAGCAGCGGGAAGGCAGGGACTTCGGGAATCGTGTGCCACTTGGGAGGTTTCGTCTCGGAAGGCATTCCGGACGCCCGGGTGAACCCGTCGGAGGGACATCCACGCCCATGGAACACGTCCCATCCCGGCGGCCGTAACGCCGCAGGCTGGCAGGCGTTGCGGAGCCTGCTCCGCTTACGCCTGCCTGTGCCTGGAACGGGCACTCAATCCCGCGCGGGTCAGCCGGTGCGAGGTGCGCCGCCAGGCGCGCCGAAGCTGCGGCGACTCCCCCCGGCAAAGACGGGAGATAGTCAGGGATGCGAACAAATTCACGGATTTTTCCGGGGTCTGGACTTTGGCGACGCAGGTGCGGAGGGGTTGTGCTAGGGTTTTTTGCGCAACGATGCATTCTCTGTGAGTGCAGCGGATCGCGTGATCTTTCCTGATGTTGGGGCTCCTCCGGGGCGAGAGGATTTCGTCAGTTGCGGCGCGGTGCCGCTCGAGGCCGGTGGGCCCTGACATCCATTTCTGGGAGGAAATGAACAATGAAATACAACCATGTACTTCTGTCCGCGCTGATGATGGCTGGGTACGGTGTCGGCCTCCAGGCCGCCGACGTGGCCGTGGGCATCGTGCTTCCGACCAAGGATGAGCCCCGCTGGATCCAGGACGAGATCCGCTTCCAGGCCCTGAAGGCCGCCGGGTACAACATCGAGATCCTGTTCAGCCAGGGCGACTCCGCCAAGGAAAAGGCCAACGTCGAGGCCCTGATCAGCAAGGGCGCCAAGGTCATCATCATCTGCCCGCAGGACGGCTCCGCCGCCGCTGCGGCCGCCAACGAAGCCCACGCGGGCGGCGTCAAGGTGATCTCCTATGACCGCCTGATCCGCGACACCCCGAACGTCGACTACTACGTGACCTTCGACTCGGTCCAGGTGGGCGCGGCCTGGGGCAAGTTCCTGGAGAGCAAGGCCACCGGCAAGGGCAACAACCTCTACCTGTATGCCGGCGCCGCCTCCGACAACAACGCCTTCCTGTTCTTCGAAGGCGCCTGGGGCGTCCTGCAGCCCAAGATCGCCGACGGCACTTTCGTCGTGCGCAACTCCCCCGAGGCCGTCGCCCTCAAGGGCAAGGCCAAGCTGACCCGCGAAGAGGAAGCCAAGATCATCGGCCAGGTCACCACGAACTGGAACTTCAACGACGCCAAGGGCAAGGCTGAAGCCAACCTGACCACCGCCACCAAGGCCGACAAGGGCGTCTGCTTCGTCTGCGCCCCCAACGACGGCACCGCCCGCGCCATCGCCGACGTGTTCGCCTCCGACAAGGACGTCACCAAGTACTGGATCACCGGGCAGGACGCCGAGAAGGCTTCCATCCAGTACATCATCGACGGCAAGCAGTCGATGACCGTGCTCAAGGACGTCCGCTCCCTCGTCAGCGACGCCATCGCCGCCGCCGTGGCCTACATGAAGGGCGGCGTGCCCAACAAGACCACCACCTACGATAACGGCAAGGCCCAGATCGCCGCCAAGCCCACCGCCATCGTCACCGTCACCCAGCAGAACGTCAAGGCCGCCATCGTCGATTCCGGCTACTATAAGGCCAGCGAGTTCAAGAACCTGAAGTAGGGTTTCGGCAGCTTCTAGTTGCCTGGATCAGTGATAGGAATAGTGATGGAAAATCCATCACTATTCCTATTTCTCAGGACGGCATGCACCAAGCAGCGGGGTCGGCGATGAGCATTCTTGAAATGAAGGACATCACGAAGACGTTTCCCGGGGTGAAAGCCCTGAGCAACGTCAGTTTCCGGGTGGAGGAGGGAGAGATCCACTGCCTGGTGGGGGAGAACGGGGCCGGCAAGTCGACCCTGATGAAAGTGCTGAGCGGGGTCTACCCACACGGCAGCTACACCGGCGACATCCTGTTCAACGGCCAGGTGCAGGCGTTCGGCGGCATCTCCGACAGCGAGCAGGTGGGCATCGCCATCATCCACCAGGAACTGGCGCTGGTCCCGGAACTGACGGTCTACGAGAACATCCTGCTGGGCAACGAGATCACCAAGGGCATCCGGATCGACTGGAACGAGACCATCCGCCGGGCCTCCCAGATGCTGAAGAAAGTCGGCCTGAACATCAACCCGGACACCCAGGTCAAGAATCTCGGCGTTGGCCAGCAGCAGCTGGTGGAGATCGCCAAGGCCCTGAGCCGGGAGGTCAAGCTGCTGATCCTGGACGAGCCCACCGCGGCCCTCAACGAGGACGACTGCGACAACCTGCTGAGCCTCATGGACGGCCTCCGGAAGCAGGGGGTGACCTGCGTCCTGATCAGCCACAAACTCAAGGAAGTGATCCGCATCGCCGACAAGGTGACGGTGCTCCGGGACGGCCAGACGGTGATCACCCTGGACGCGCACAAGGGCGAAGTCAGCGAGGGTTCGCTGATCAAGCACATGGTGGGCCGGGAGATCGACGACATCTACCCCAAGCGCGGCCACGTGCGCAGCGAGGAGGTGGTGCTCGAGGTCAAGGGCTGGTGCGCCAACGAACTGGGCAACGGCCGGGCCGTGCTCAAGGACATGAACTTCACCCTCAAGAAGGGCGAGATCATCGGCTTCGCCGGCCTGATGGGCTCGGGCCGCACCGAACTGGCCCGGAGCATCTTCGGCAACCCGGACCACTACACGATGCAGGGCGAGATGCGGGTCAAGGGGAAGAAAAACCACCTGACCCACCCCCGGGAAGCCATCGCCGCGGGCATCGCCTACGCCAGCGAGGACCGCAAGGGCAACGGCCTGATCCTGATCCAGGACGTCCGCCAGAACATCACCCTGGCCAACCTCAAGGCGATCTCCCACCGGAACGTGGTGGACGCCAATGCCGAAGTGAAGGTGGCCAACGAGTACAAGACCGCGCTGGCCATCAAGACCCCCAGCATCGAGCAGATCGTCGGGAACCTCAGCGGCGGCAACCAGCAGAAGGTTTCCGTGGCCAAGTGGCTGTTCGTCAATCCCGACGTGCTGATCCTGGACGAGCCGACCCGGGGCATCGACGTGGGCGCCAAGTACGAGATCTACACCATCATGAACAAACTGGTCGAGAAGGGCATGAGCATCATCATGATCTCCTCCGAACTCCCGGAAGTGCTCGGGATGAGCGACCGGGTCTACGTCGTGTCATCGGGCAGGATCGCCGGCGAGCTGCCCATCGCCGAAGCGACCCAGGAAAAAATCATGCAAATGGCCACCAGCTGCTGAGGAGGAGCGAACCGTGATCGTCAAGGATTTCCAGAAAGTACTTCGGCAGAACATCCGTGAATACGGGATGTACATTGCCCTGTTCGTCATCATGGCGTATTTCACCTTCGCCACGAAAGGGGTGTTCATCTCGTCCCGGAACATCGCCAACCTGATCAACCAGACCGGCTACATCGCCGTGCTGGCGGTGGGCATGACCCTGGTCATCGTCATCCGCCACATCGACCTGTCGGTCGGTTTCCTGGCTGGATTCCTGGGCGCCATTTCCGCCATCGCCATGTCCTCCTGGGGCTGGAGTGGCCCCATGAGCGCCTTGCTGGCCCTGGCGCTCGGCCTGGTGGCCGGGCTGGGGACCGGCTTCCTGGTGGCCCGGCTGGGCATTCCCTCCTTCGTGGCCACCCTGGCAGGCTGGCTGATCTACCGCGGCGCCCTGCTGCTGGTCACCCTCAACACCGGCACCATCATCATCGACAACGCCTTCTACAATTCCCTGGGCAACGGCTATGTGCCGGACGCGCTGGGCTTCCTCAAGTTCCTGCCCGGGGTGCACAAGCTGACCCTGCTGCTGGGCCTGCTGGCGATCATCTATTTCATCCAGAGCGAGTTCAAGACCCGCAGGAGCAAGCTGGCGTACGACTTCGAAGTGCTCACCAAGGACATCTTCACCATCAAGCTGGTGTTCGTCTCCGCCCTGATGGCCTGCGTCACCTGGGTGCTGGCCGGCTACAACGGCATCTCCTGGACCCTGGTGATCGTCGGCATCGTGGTGGTCCTCTATGACTTCATCACCACCCAGACCGTGCTGGGCCGGCACATCTTCGCGGTGGGCGGCAACCCCGACGCGGCGGAACTGAGCGGGATCAGCGTCAAGCGGATCATCTTCGTGGTGTTCGGCTCCATGGGCCTCCTGGCCGGCCTTTCCGGCATCCTGTTCGCCTCCCGGCTGCAGTCGGCCACCACCACCGCCGGCACCCTGTTCGAACTGGACGCCATCGCCGCGGCCTTCATCGGCGGCGCTTCGGCCGCCGGCGGCGTGGGCAAGGTGACCGGTTCGATCATCGGCGCCCTGGTCTACATGTCCCTGACCTCCGGCATGAACCTGATGGGGATCGACATCTCCTCCCAGTACATCGTCCGCGGCGCCGTGCTGGCCGCCGCCGTGATCTTCGACGTGAGCACCCGCCGCGGCCGCAAGTAGCCGCAGCCATGATCCGGCAAAAAGGCCTCCCCGTGCGGGGAGGCCCTTTTCTGTTCTGCGTTCGCCACTATCCTTCCGCAGCCGGCTGGTCGAAAAAGGTCCTTGCCAGGGCCGCGCGGCGCAATTCCAGCCAATCGGCCTTGTCCCCGCGATCGATCACATCATCGATGGCGGCCAGGGTGAAGGTCTGGTGGTTGAGGTGGCGGTGCAGCATGGCTTGGAAAAAGGCAAAGCGGGATCGCCCGCGTCCAGATCATGAATCCTGTTGGGAAGCCGGGCAACAAACCGGTTGAATCCATACGTCAAAATCCCGCCCACAAAGGGTCATGTCCATGGGGCGACTTGGTCAAAATCAACCCCCCATTTGGTGATCCCACCTTTTCCCAACATAATGGTGAAGTTGACAACCGAAACAGGAGGACGCCCATGACCGTCGTGACCATCTCCAATGAACTGGGCAGCCAGGGCAGTCTGGTGGGGGAACTGGCGGCCCGCG
>Ga0316217_10004525_pt1 | contig 14931 bp, 14 predicted proteins | sample 1anoAmetaG_FD_203633 | JGI IMG/M metagenome (GOLD analysis project Ga0316217, IMG submission 203633) | Freshwater microbial communities from Trout Bog Lake, Wisconsin, USA - 1anoA | ecosystem: Environmental > Aquatic > Freshwater > Lake > Hypolimnion/Profundal zone | place: USA: Wisconsin... | reverse complement strand
AAGCGGCGGACCTGGAAGCGGCGGGCCGGGAAGCGGCGGTCCCGGCGGCGGCGGACCGGGAAGCGGCGGACCGGGAAGCGGCCCCGGCGGCTGGGGGCCTGGCGGCGGGTCCGCAGGTTGGGGACCTGGCGGCGGCCAGGCCGGCGGAATGGGCTCCTTTCCGATCCCCGGTCCTCCGGGAGCGGGCTCCGGTGGCGGCCGGGATCCTGGTTCGGTCGTCGGGCATCTCCAGGCCTTTCTGACTTCCCTGAGCGGAGCTGCTCCAGCCGGAGCGGGGATGTCCGGCGGCTTCGCCGGCGGGGCGGGGACGTCCGGCGGGTCCACTGCCGGAGCAGGGACTGGCGGCGGCTCCGGGGCCGCGCCAGGGGCCGGCGGCCACATTGCAACGGCCGATGTGAGCGGCCTGTCCGCCTACCTGGAAGGCATGGGCCTGGACCGCCAGGGCAGCACACCCAACACCCAGGGCATGATCACCCGGGCCCTGACCTCCCTGGACCCCAGCCAGCGGCTCAGCGTCCTCATGGGCGGCGCCGCGCTCGCGCCCGGGCCGATGCGGGGCCTGTTCAGCCGGCTCGCGGGCACCATGGCCGCGCCCAGCCTGGGCACCGCCTACGCCCAGGGCGACCTGGACGCCCATCAGGCCACCGAGATCGCCCAGCAGATGCAGTCGCTCGTCCCCGCGGGCGTGGACTGGGCAGCGCAGGCCAGCGAAGCGCTGCGCCGCGGCGGGATGACCGACCAGCAGCTGGAGGAGCTGGTGGGCATCCTCACCTGGGAGAGCCGGCCCGAGGAGGAGCGCATCCACGCCCTGCTGGAGGGCCAGCGCATCTTCGAGATGCCGGTGGAGAAGGTGCTGGGCTTCCTGAGGGAACTGCTGGAGGCGGGCCGGAACCAGGAGTTCCTGCGGCTCATGCGCCACTTCGGTTCGGGCCTGGTGGTGCCCGCGGTGGCCCGGCGCCTGGTCGTGGCCCAGGCCTTCGAGCTCATCGCGGCCTGGGCAGAGATTCCGGGGATGCCTCCGGTCATCCTGGACGAACTGATCGAGCTGCTCACCCATGCCTTCCGCCGGGAAAAGAACCCCGAGGTGCTGCAGTGCCTGTCCCGGGGCCTGGAACACCTCCTCTGGTTCCTCCTGGAGACGGGCGACTGCCCGCGGGCCGCCGGCTGCCTCGCCGCGCTCCGGGACGAGGAGGAGGAGCTGGGCGTTCCGCTGGCCTGGAAGGAACAGGCCGCCCAGGACCTGCTCCAGCGCCTGGGCTCGCCTGAGCGGCTGGACATGCTGCTGGCCAGGATGTTCAACCTGGACCGGGCCGACGCGGCCGAACAGATCCACCCGATCTTCGCCCTGCTGGGCACCGCCGCCGCCAACCACCTGGTGGAGCGCCTTTCGCTGGAGCAGGACCGGGCCAGCCGGGTGCGCATCATGGAGGCCCTGCGGGCCTGCGGCCCGGTGGTGGAAGGCCCGCTGCTGGAGTCGCTGAAATCCGGCGAGTGGTTCGTGGTGCGCAACGCCCTGCTGCTGCTGGCCGAGGTGGCCGGCCCCGAGCGGGTGCCCGACGTCGAGCCGTTCGTGGACAATCACGACACTCGGGTCCGGCTGGCGGCGGTGCGCGCCCTGGGCCGGCTCGGCGGCCGGGAGGCCGAGACCGCCCTCACCCGGCTCCTGGGCCGGCCCGATCCCGGACTCCAGATGGAGGTGCTGTTCCTCCTGGACAACCTCCGGGTGCGCAACGCCGTGCCGGCCATCCTGCAGTTGCTCAGGACAGGCAAGGGCTGGAACCGGCCGGGCCTGGACAAGTTGCGCGAAAAGGCCCTGGAAGTGCTGGGCCACCTGGGATCCGTTTCGGCCATCCCGGCCCTGCTGGAGGTGCTGGCCCGGCGCAAGGGCTTCTTCCGGGACACCCGGGAACCGCTGCCGGCGCGCCTTTGCGCCCTGCGCGCGCTGGCATCCCTGGCCAGCCCGGAGGGCCTGGCGGCCATCCGGGGCGTCCTGTCCGCGGAACCGGCGGGCCCGGAGCGGGAGGCCCTGGAGACCGCGTTCCAGGAAACCGGGGCCCAGCCCGGCTGATCCGGCGCGCCCTCAGTCCAGGCTCACCTGGGTCGGCAGCTTCCAGCTGACGCCGCCGCCCTCCCGGGCCGCCTCGCCCAGGGCCAGGCCGGCCCGCAGCAGGGCGCCCCGGAGCATCAGGTCGTCCCGGTCCGGCATCCACAGGGTGGCCCCCATGGGCGGGCGGCCCAGCTGGGCCCCGACCCGGTCCAGGAGGACCTCGGCGCCTTCCTGGGGGGTCACCGGCAGCAGCAGCAGGAAGCGGCCCGGGGCCAGCTCCGCGAGCAGGTCATTGCCGCGCAGGCTCTGGGCGACCTTGGCCAGGGCCTTCAGGGCAGCCGGGTCCTGCATCTCCCACAGCGCCAGGCCCATGGTTTCCTTGTGGCGGCGGGCGTGGTGCAGGTAGCCCTTGAGCCAGACTTCCAGGTAGCGCGCGTTGGGCAGCCCGGTGGTGGCGCTCTCCAGGGCGCTGTCCTGGACCACCGCCGAGGACAGGGCCAGGGAATCCTGGGCCACCTGCAGCTCGTACTTCAGGTTCTCCATCTCCAGCACCCGGCCCACCAGCCCGGCCACGGAGCGGATGAAATCCAGATCCTCGATGGAGAAGGCGAACGGCTGGCTGTGCAGCACCGCCAGGGTGCCCACTGCCTGGCCCCGCTCGCGCAGGATCACCCCGGCGAACGCGCGCAGGGAAGGGCCGCCCTCCGAGGGGAACACCGAGCCCAGGGCCAGGCAGCCCTCCGGCTCGCGCAGTACCCGCTCGCACAGGTTCAGGCTCTGGTGCAGTTCCATGGGTTCCCGGGCCCCGGCGCCGGCCTGCACCCACCAGAAGGAGTCCAGCTTGCCCCGGGACAGCTTGGCGACCACCGCATGGTCCACCATGAACTGGCGCACCAGCAACTCCAGGCTGGCGTCGAACAGCGAGAAGGGGTCCGGGTCCTGCTTGCGGAGCAGCTCGCCCAGGGCCCTCATGGCCCGGCCAGGCTTCACATTGAGCGTCGGCGCCACTGTCCTGCCCTGCCCGAATACCATGACCATCCATCCAAGTTAGGAATGGCTCAATATACCGCATCCGGGCGGCCATGAGGTGGCGGCTTGCCGGTCCTCGAAGAAATTCTGTCCAGGGTATGGAAATTTATAATTATTTAATTATATTGATACCATGTTCATCCAGGGTCGCCCGGCCGGTGGGCTCGTCAACGTGGCGCGACCGCGCCCCTTCCAGAGGATTGCCGCATGAACCTGAAATCCCTGCCCGGATCCCTGCCGGTGGTGCTGACCATCATCGGAGCCGGTTCCCTCCTACCCTTGAACGCGGAAGCCCTGGAGTTCATGGTCGAGGTCCAGCAGGGGGACACTGCCGTCCCCTATCCGCACATCACCTCGCTCAGCGGGGTAGAACCGGCGGGAGGCCGCGGCATCCCCCTGCGATCGTCAGCGAAACCCTGGAACTGGAATACGACGACGTGACGGTCACCCCCAACCCCAACCCCAACCCCTACATCCCGAACCTGCCGCAGCTGTTCTGAGCCCTGGCCGGGACCGGGCGGGCAGGTACACTGGACCGCATGCCCGCCCTCCACTTCGACAGCCACTGCCACCTCCAGGACCCGCGCCTGGGCCCGGTGGCGGACGCGCTGGCCCGGGCCCGGGCGGCCGGGGTCACCTGGCTGGCCTGCTGCGCCACCCGGGAGCAGGACTGGGACCGGGTGCTTGAGCTGGCCCGGGACCATGACGGCGTGCTGCCCATGCTCGGGCTGCACCCCTGGTTCGTGGCCGACGCCGCCCCGGGCTGGGCCGGGCGGCTGCGGGACCGGGCGGGGCAGGGGCGGGCGGGCATCGGCGAATGCGGGCTGGATTTCCTGCCGGGCCGGCCGGACCGCGCGGTCCAGGAAGCGGCCTTCCTGGCCCAGCTGCGCCTGGCGGCGGAGCTGGAACGGCCGGTGGCGATCCACTGCGTGCGTGCCTGGGGCCGGCTGGCCGAACTGCTGGGCGCGGTCCGGCTGCCCGCCGGGGCCCTGGTGCACGGCTTCTCCGGCTCCCCGGAGACGGTCCGGCGGCTGCAGGGCCTGGGCCTGCACCTGTCCTTCTCCGCGGCCGCGCCGGCCCTGGCCGCGGTGGCCGCGGACCGGCTGCTGCTGGAATCCGACGCCCCGTCCGAGGGCCGGGAACCGGCCCGGGCGGCGGAGCTGGTCGAGGCTGCGGCGCGGCTCCGGCAGACCGACCCGGAGCGGCTGGCGGCCCAGGTCCATGGCAACGCCCTGCGCTTTTTCCGTACACTGTTGCCATGAGATGGTTCGCGCGCACCGAGCAGCTGCTGGGAGTGGAGGGTCTGGCCCGGCTGGCCGGAGCCCGGGTGGGGGTGTTCGGGCTTGGCGGGGTGGGCTCGTTCGCCGTGGAGGCCCTGGCCCGGGCCGGCGTGGGCCACCTGCGCCTGGTGGACTACGACTGCGTCAACCCGACCAACCTCAACCGCCAGCTGTTCGCCCTGCACTCCACCGTGGGCCGGCCCAAGGTGGAGCTGGCCGAGGCCCGGGTGCGGGACATCAATCCCCAGTGCCAGGTGGACGCCCGGCAGGTGTTCATCAACGGCGAGACCATCCAGGGGCTGCTGGAGCCGGAGCTGGACCTGGTGGTGGACGCCATCGATTCGCTCTCCTCCAAGGTGATCCTGCTGGCGGCCGGGGTGGGTCAGGGGCTGAAGGTGGTCTCCAGCATGGGCGCCGGCGGGCGGCTGGACGGGGGCCAGGTGCTGTGCGGCGACCTGGACGAGACCCGGGTCTGCCCCCTGGCCCGGGTGGTGCGCCAGCGGCTGCACCGGCTGGGGGTGCGCACCGGGATCCGCTGCGTCTACACCCTGGAGCCGGCGCTGAACACCCTGCCGCACGATCCCGGGGACGCCGGCGAGCACCTCGGCGAGGGCCGGCCCCGGACGCCCATCGGCACCATCTCCTACATGCCGGCGCTGTTCGGGCTGCGGGTGGCCCAGGAGGCCCTTGCGATGCTGCTGGCTGAGACCCGTTTGCCTGGATAGTATTAATAAAATATATTCCCGGGATGCGCCACCCCGGGAGACCCATGACCAAGACTGTCTGCCTGAACATGATCGTCAAGAACGAAACCCGGATCATCGACCGGTGCCTGGCCTCGCTGCGTCCGGCGCCAGGAGGCCCTGTCGGCCTGATCGCGCCTCAGGCCAGCCCGGCCAGGCGCGACTGCAGGGGCGGAACGCCACGGTCCAGCAGGCTCTCGCCCCGGCCCTGTCCCTGCTTCTCCCAGGCCACCAGGGTGGCCACCGGCACTCCCTGGCTCCGGGCGATGCTGGCCAGGGTATCCCGGCCCTTGCGCAGATCGCGCGCGACGGCCTGTTTCCGGGCGGCCGTCCAGCGCTGGGGAGGTTCCTTGGGCTGGGTTCGAGTGGACATGGCGCATCTCCTGGCCGGATCGGCCCAGGCACCAGTTTCGGCCCGGCAGCCTCAAGAAAGTGTCAACAGTGCCCCGGTTCGCGTCAAAGTCAGAGGTCTTCGCCGAACACCACGCCCCGCCGGGCCAGTTCGGCCCGGACGAACGGCCAGCAGCCCGCCCGGCCCAGGAACTCCGGCGGGGAGATCCCCGGCGTGCGATAGCGGCCCGCGGCCACCAGCCGGACCACCGCGGTGCAAGTGAAGCCGGTGGTGCGGGCCATGGACGTGGTGCCGGTGCTCCGGTCGTAACGGTCCAGCAGATGGAACACCCGGCGCTGGGACTGGCCCTGGCGCAGGCCTTCCACCGCCACCCGCATGGCGGTGAAGTCCTCGTCCCCCGGCGCCATGGCCCACAGGGGGAACAGCAGCCGGGCGGCGAGATCGATGGGCGCGACCTGGACCTCCCCCACCGCCACCGGGGTCCGGCTGAACATCCCGGTGTCCCGGAGCAGGCGGAGCTTGCCGGCGTGGCCCGGGTAGCGCAGGGTCTTCTCCCGCTTGAACGGCGCCGGCACGGTGGTGAGCAGGGTGCGCAGGCCGTCGGTGTTGAAGGCCTCCAGGGAGCCCACCCCCGGGAAGTCGATCAGCTCGGCCTCGGACAGGGCCGGGCGGACCACCACCTGGCCGTGGGCGACGTAGCGGGCCGGGCGGGTGTATTCCTCGAGCACATCCGCCGGGGAGAACCCGGCCTTGTATTCGAACGGCAAGGTGCGCACCACCGGCAGCCCGCCCACCATGCACTCGAACCGGGTGATGCTGTCCAGTTCCTGCTCCAGCGCCCCCAGGATCAGGTTGCCGCAGCCGGGAGCCACCCCGGCGTCCACCACCGCCACCAGGCCGCGCTCCCGGGCCAGGCCGTCCAGCCGGAACGGGTCCTCGGCGAAGAACGAGATGTCCACCGCCGGCCGGCCCGCCTGCAGCACCGCCTGCAGGGTCTTGAAGCCCAGGACGCCCGGCACCGCCCCCACCACCAGTTCGGCCCCCTGGACCGCCTCCCGCACCCCCTCAGGGGCCGACAGGTCCCGCTGCAGCACCGGGATGCCCTGGGCCCAAAGCGGATCCAGGGCCGCCTGGTCCCGGTCGGCCACGGTCACCTGGAATTCGCCGTCCCGGGCCAGGTCCCGGGCCATGGTGGACCCGACCCGCCCGGCGCCGAGGATGGTGATCTTTTCCATGCCGGACCTCCACCGTTCGCTGCTGCAACAGTGCCGGCCGGGGCTCCGGGGTTCCGGCCTGGACCGGGTATCATGGGTCCATGAGCGAACTCGTGCAAGCCCACCTGGACCACCGGCGCATCTGGCAGGACTTCCAGTACGCCTACCCGGTGATCTCGCGGCGCAGCAAGGGCGTGAGCCTGGGGGTGAACCTCAACCCGGACAAGCTTTGCAACTTCGACTGCGTCTACTGCGAAGTGGACCGCACCAGCCCCGGCCCCCGGTCCGACGTCGACCTGGACCAGCTGGAGCGGGAGATGGCCGCGCTGCTGGACCTCACCGTGAACGGCGCCCTGTTCGCCACCTCGCCGTTCAGTTCGGCCCGGCCGGAGCAGCGCCGGCTCAACGATATCGCCTTTTCCGGCGACGGCGAGCCCACCACGGCGCCGGAATTCTCCGGCGCCGTGGCCCGCATCGCCCGGCTCAAGGCCGAGCGCGGGCTGGACCAGGTCAAGCTGGTGCTCATCACCGATTCCAGCCGGCTCCAGGCCCCGGACGTGTTGCGCGGGCTGGAGCTGATGATGGCCAGCCAGGGCGAGATCTGGGCCAAGCTGGACGCCGGCAGCGAGGCCTACTACCGGGAGGTGAACCGTTCCAAGGTGCCCTTCGCCCGGATCCTGGACAACCTGGCCGCCACCGCGCGGCGCTGGCCCATCACCATCCAGACCCTGTTCCTGGAGTGGCGCGGCCAGGGCCCCGGCCCGGAGGAAGTGGAAGCCTACCTCGACCGGCTCCGGGCCATCCTGGCCCAGGGCCGGCTCCAGGGACTCCAGCTGTACACGGTGGCCCGGCCGACCCCCGAGCCTGAAGCCAGGCCCCTTCCGGCCCCGGCCCTGGACGCCCTGGCCGGGCGGGTGCGGGCCGCGCTGCCGGAGCTCCCGGTGGAGGTCTTCTACGGTCCAGCCTAGATTCGCCTGGCTGTTCCCGCTGGCAGCGGGCCTGCTGGTGGCCACCCTCGGCACCCGGCCGGGCCGCGCCCCGGCCCCGGCGCCCCGCCCGGCCGGGCCGATGGAGCTGGGCTCGGTGCGGATCCTGGCGGTGGGGGACATCCTGATGCACCAGGACGTCAAGCGCTCCGCCAGCGACGCCGACGGTCCGGCGTCCCTGTGGGCCGGGGTGGAGCCGCTGCTGTGCCAGGCCGACCTGGCCTTCGCCAACCTGGAGACCCCGGTGGCCCCGGTGTCCGGCCAGCCCGGGCGGCCGTTCCAGTTCAACGCTCCGGCCGATCTGCCGGCGGCGCTGCGCGCCAGCGGCTTCACCGTCCTGTCCACCGCCAACAACCACGCCTACGACCAGGGCCCCCAGGGGGCGCTGGAGACCCTGGAGCGGCTGCGGGCCGAGCAGCTGGTGCCGGTGGGCAGCGGCGCCACCCGGAACGAGGCGGAGCAGCCCCGGATCATCCAGGTCAATGGGCTGCGCATCGCCTTCCTGGGCTACACCGCCCTGTTCAACAGCAACTTCAACCGGGGCGGCGGCGGCCCCTGGGTGTGCCCGCTGGACCCGGCGGGGGCTGTGGAGGCGGTGCGCCGGGCCCGGGCCCAGGCCGACGCGGTGGTGGTGAGCCTGCACTGGGGCACCGAGTACAGCCACGAACCGCTGCCCCGGCAGCGCGAGCTGGCACGGGCCCTGGCCGAGGCCGGGGCCGACCTGATCCTGGGCGCCCACCCCCACGTGCTGCAGCCGGTGGAGCTGATCGAGACCGGTCCGCGCCGGAGCCTGGTGGCCTATTCCATGGGCAACTTCGTCTCCAACCAGGAGCGCATGTACCAGCCGGGGGACATGCCGGTGGCCGAAGGCGACGACCGGGACGGGGTGGCGGTCCAGTGCCGGCTGGTGAAGCAGCGGCTGGCCGACGGCGGCGAGCGGGTGGTGCTGGTGGATCCTTCCTGCGAGCCGCTGTGGAACCTCAACAACTGGAATGATTATTCGACCGGCCGGGCGAAGCGCCGGGAGATCCGGGTGGTCTGGGTGGACGCCGCCATCGCCGAGGCCCGGGCCCGGCTGGAACGGGCCGGGGACGGAGATCCGGCGGACCGCGCCAGGACGGAGGAACTGCTGCGAACGCTGGTCTTGCGTCGGGAGCGCGCGGCCGGGTTCCTGGGGCCGTTGGCGGGAGCGGGTGGCCGGCCGGAGGGCGGGGCGCACGCCGAATAGAAAGCCGCGGCATCGGAGAGCCCTAGGCTTGTGGAAACTTTCCCCCGGCTCCATGCACAAAATATTCATAGGCCAATAGGGTCTGTGGAGCGTTTTACATGTTGAGCTTGAAAAAAACCATCGCCTGCCTGGCCCTCTGCTCCGGTCTCCCCGCCTGCGCCGCCTTTCCGGCGGTGTTGACCAACAAGCTGGGCGCTTCCTGCGCCGTGGCGCGGATGTCCGGCATCGGCGCCCTGCGCTGGGAGCCCCTGCTCATGGCTACCTGCCCACCACCCGGCTGGCCACCCTGGACGACATCGACCTGGCGCCGGGCGCCTCGGTGACCTTCGAAATGCCCAACCTGGACCAGGTCGACCCCGACATGGCCAACCAGATCACCTACACCATCGTCTGTGCCGACCGCAAGGGCAGCTGCGCGGTCATGCAGGACCTCTACCTGGCCGTGGTCTTCGGCGCGGAGAAAGGCAAGGACGGGCGGCCCTTCGAGGGCCTGGCCTCGCTCATCACCACCCCCAAGGGCGCCGGCCAGGCCAAACTGGCCGAGGCGCCGCTGGTCCTGGAGGACTATGACCCCAAGACCAACCTGGTGGTCCTGCGGGACCCCGATGTGAAAATCGAGTGCACCTGCATGCCGAATCCAGCAGCGAATGAAGTAGAGGAACCCGAATCATGACGCAGACAGGCCCCTCTATGCGCCGCCGCTGCCGGAATCCTTCCGGAAGGTGAAGCTGGCCTTGATGAAGTCGCGGTTCATGCGGGCGATGTTCTCCAGGGTGATGCCCTTGGGGCAGGCCGCCTCGCACTCGCCGTGGTTGGTGCAGGTGCCGAAGCCCTCGGCGTCCATCTGGTTGACCATGGCCCGGGCGCGGGTGTAGCGCTCGGGCTGGCCCTGGGGCAGCAGCGCCAGGTGGCTGACCTTGGCCGCCACGAACAGCATGGCGCTGGCGTTGGGGCAGGCGGCGACGCAGGCGCCGCAGCCGATGCAGGCGGCCGCGTCCATGGCCAGGTCGGCGTTCTGCTTGGGCACCTGGGTGGCGTTGGCCTCCACCGAGCAGCCGGTGGGGACGGAGATGAACCCGCCGGCGGCGATGATCCGGTCGAAGGCGTTGCGGTTCACCATCAGGTCCTGGATCACCGGGAAGGCCTCGGCCCGCACCGGCTCGATGGTGATGCTGGCGCCGTCCTCGAAGCTGCGCATGTGCAGCTGGCAGGTGGTGGTGCGCTCCCGCGGGCCGTGCGGCCGGCCGTTGATGACCAGGTTGCAGGCGCCGCAGATGCCCTCCCGGCAGTCGTGGTCGAACACGATGGGATCCCCGCCCGTGTGGATGAGGTCCTCGTTCACGACGTCCAGCATCTCCAGGAAGGACATTTCGGTGCTGACGCCCTTCACCGGGTAGTCCACGAACGTGCCGGGAGCCGCGGCGTGCTTCTGGCGCCAAACATGCAGGGTGATGTCGATGGTCTTGGCCATGTCCGGTTTCCTTACTTGTAGCTGCGGGTCGCGAGGTGGACGTTCTCGAAATGGAGCTCTTCCACGTTGCGTTTGGGGGCGTTGCCCTTGCCCGTGTATTCCCAGGCCGCCACGTGGCAGAAGTGCTCGTCGTCGCGCACGGCTTCGCCGTCCTCGGTCTGCCATTCCTCGCGGAAGTGGCCGCCGCAGGATTCCCGCCGTTCCAGGGCGTCCAGGCACATCAGCTCGCCCAGGTCGATGAAGTCCGCCACCCGTCCGGCCAGCTCCAGGGTCTGGTTCACCTCGTTGCCGCTGCCGGCCAGGCAGAGATCCTGGTAGAACCGCTCGCGCAGCTCCGGGATCAGTTTGAGGGCCTCCTTCAGCCCGGCCTCGGTGCGGCCCATGCCGCAGTGCTCCCACATGATCTTGCCCAGCTGGCGGTGGAACTCGGTGGGGGTCTGCCTGCCCTTGATGGCGAACAGGCTGTTCTGGCGCGCCAGGGCGGCGGCCTCGGCGGCCTTCACCTCGGGGGCGTCCGGCTTGATCCGGGTGCCCGGCTTGATCCCGGCCAGGTAGCCGCCGATGGTGGCCGGCAGCACGAAGTAGCCGTCGGACAGGCCCTGCATGAGCGCCGAGGCGCCCAGGCGGTTGGCGCCGTGGTCGGAGAAGTTGGCCTCGCCCATGCAGAACAGGCCGGGGATGGTGGTCATGAGGTTGTAGTCCACCCACAGCCCGCCCATGGTGTAGTGGCTGGCCGGGTAGATGCGCATGGGCACGCGGTACGGGTCCTCGGCGGTGATCCGCTCGTACATCTCGAACAGGTTCCCGTACTTCTCTTCGATCTTCTTCAGCCCCAGGCGCGAGGTGGCCTCGGTGAAGTCCAGGTAGACCCCCAGCCCGGTGTCGCCCACCCCGCGGCCGGCGTCGCAAACCTGCTTGGCGGCCCGGCTGGCGATGTCCCGGGGCGCCAGGTTGCCGTAGGACGGGTACTTGCGTTCCAGGTAGTAGTCCCGCTCCTCCTCGGGGATCTGGTCGGGGGAGCGCTTGTCGCCCGGCTTGGCCGGCACCCAGATCCGGCCGTCGTTGCGCAGGCTCTCGGACATCAGGGTGAGCTTGCTCTGGTGGTCGCCGGTGACCGGGATGCAGGTGGGATGGATCTGGGTGTAGCAGGGGTTGGCGAAGCAGGCGCCCTTCTGGTGCGCCCGCCAGATCGCCGAGGTGTTGCAGCCCTTGGCGTAGGTGGCCAGGTAGAACACGTTGCCGTAGCCGCCCGTCGCCAGGCAGACCGCGTCGGCCACGAACGACTCGATCTCGCCTGTGACCATGTCCCGGGTGACGATGCCCTTGGCCACCCCGTCGACCACGATGACTTCCTGCATCTCGTGGCGGGTGAACATCTTCACCGCGCCCAGGCCGATCTGCCGCTCCAGCGCCTGGTAGGCGCCCAGCAGCAGCTGCTGGCCGGTCTGGCCCCGGGCGTAGAAGGTGCGGCTCACCTGGGCCCCGCCGAACGAGCGGTTGTCCAGCAACCCGCCGTATTCCCGGGCGAACGGCACGCCCTGGGCCACGCACTGGTCGATGATGTTGTTGGAGATCTGGGCCAGCCGGTAGACATTGGCTTCCCGGGCGCGGAAGTCGCCGCCCTTGATGGTGTCGTAGAACAGCCGCTGCACGCTGTCGCCGTCGTTGCGGTAGTTCTTGGCGGCATTGATCCCGCCCTGGGCGGCGATGGAGTGGGCGCGCCGGGGGCTGTCCTGGTAGCAGAAGCAGGACACGTCGTAGCCCAGCTCGGCCAGGGAGGCCGAGGCCGCGGCCCCGGCCAGGCCGGACCCCACCACGATCACCTTGTACTTCCGCTTGTTGTTGGGGTTCACCAGCTTCTCGTCGAACCGGTGCTTGTCCCACTTCTGTTCCAGAGGTCCTGCGGGGATGTGCGAATTCAGTTCCATGGTTGCCTTCTGCGCAAAGGGGTCAGGGGAAGCTCAGTGGATGACGCCGGTGAGGACCGCCAGGGGGAAGGAGATGTTGAATCCGGCCACCAGGACGGCCATCGCCATGGCGAAGCGGCGGCGCAGGAGGTTGTAGCGGGGATGGCTCCAGCCCAGGGTCTGGGTCAGGCTCCAGACCCCGTGCCACATGTGGAACCCCAGGCAGAGCTGGGCCAGGATGTAGAAGCAGGCCACCCAGGGCACCTGGAGCCCGGTGACGAAGTTGTGGTAGGCGTCGCCGGGCCGGAAGTCCGGGTGCACCGTGCCGGTGGTGAAGTGCAGGAGGTGGTAGATGATGAAGATGCCCAGGAACACCCCGGTCCAGCGCATGGTCAGCGAGGCCCAGGTGGCGGTCTGCCGCTGGGTGGCCCGGTAGCCCACCGGGCGCGCGGCCTGGTTGGCCAGGGTGAGGGTCAGGGCGGCCCAGGCGTGCAGCACCACCGAGACCACCATCACCGCGCGGAACACCCAGATGCCGGCGCCGTGCACCATGGTGTGCAGGAACTCGGCGTAGTGGTTCATGGGCTCCGCGCCCATGTAGGCCTGGAGGTTGCCCAGCATGTGCACGGTGACGAAACCGAACAGGACGATGCCGGTCACCGCCATGACCACCTTCTTCCCCACCGAAGAGTCGAGGAAGCCGGTCTCGGCCAGCGCGGAAGGGGCCAGTTTGGGATCAACTGCAGGCATTTGCACTCCTTTCTTGATCCAGGGGGGAGGGAACGCGTCCCGGGCAGGTGCGTTTCATATATGGATATTCCGGAAAGATCGTGGCTGTGGCTGTATCCCATGGGACCACCACGGGGACCAACTGTAAAGCAATTCAGATTGAAAACTCCGATAAAAAAACGCCGCCCGGAGGCGGCGTTTTCTGCTGCAAGTTGCGGTCAGGACTACTTGACAGAGGCCTCGGCCTTGATGGTGGCGGCCAGTTCCTCGTCGCTCACCAGTCCGGGGGTCTCCTGCTTGCTCTTGTAGACGGCCCAGCAGATGGCGCCGATGCAGATGATCGCCGCCAGGACGCCGATGCCCTTGTTGCTGTCGCGGCCTTCGACCGGGAACAGGGTCCACTTCATGATGATGCCCAGGGTGAGCAGGCTCACCATGTTCATGACCTTGATGAGGGGGTTGATGGCCGGGCCGGCGGTGTCCTTCAGGGGGTCGCCGACGGTGTCGCCGGTGACCGAGGCCTTGTGGGCTTCGGAGCCCTTGCCGCCGTAGAGGCCGTCTTCGATCATCTTCTTGCAGTTGTCCCAGGCGCCGCCGGCGTTGGCCATGAACACCGCCAGGAGCTGGCCGACCAGGATCATGCCGGCCAGGAAGCCGCCCAGGGCGTAGGGTCCGAGCAGGAAGCCGACCAGGAGCGGGGAGGCGATGGCCAGCAGGCCAGGGCCGACCAGTTCCTTCTGGGCGGTGTTGGTGCAGATGTCGACCACGCGGCCGTAGTCAGGCTTCTTGGTGCCGGCCCAGATCTCGGCGTCGCGGAACTGCACGCGGCACTCCTGGACGATGTAGTAGGCGGCGCGGCCCACGGCGCGGATCAGCTGGCTGCTGAAGAGGAAGGGCACGGCCCCGCCCAGCAGGAAGCCGATGAACACCCTGGGGTCGGCCACGGTGATCCGGCCGGCTTCGAGCAGGTACTGGGAGATCTTGAGCTTGCTGACCTGGTCCTCGCCGCCCACCGCGATCACCGCGATGAAGCTGGAGAACAGGGAAACGGCGGCGATGACCGCGGAACCGATGGCGATGCCCTTGGTCTCGGCCTTGGTGGTGTTGCCCACCGCGTCCAGGTCCGCGAGGATCTGCCGGGCCCGGGTGTAGCTGCCGGGCTTGGCGGCTTCCATCTCGGCCTTGTCGTAGCCCATTTCGCCGATGCCGTTGGCATTGTCAGCGACGGGGCCGAACACGTCCATGGAGATGGTGTTGCCGGTGAGGGTCAGCATGCCGATGCCGGTCATGGCCACGCCGTAGGCGATGAACATGGGCGGGGTGCCGGCGTAGGTCAGGACGGACAGGAAGATGGCGACCACGATCACGCAGAGCATCGCGACGGTGCTCTCGTAGCCCAGGGCGAAGCCCTCGATGATGTTGGTGGCGTGGCCGGTGGTGCAGGCCTTGGTCAGCGCCTTGACCGGCGCGTGGCTGGTGTGGGTGTAGTAGCTGGTGACCTTGTTCAGGGCCACGGCGAGGAACACGCCGATCAGGCAGGTGATGGCCGGGCGCAGGTCCAGGCCCTGGACGCCGAAGTTGGCCCACCAGCCCAGCTGTGAAGGGATGGTGCCCCAGTACTTGGCGAACTCTTCGGGCGTGGCGCCCTTGAGCAGGTTCTCGGTGGCCGGGAAGCGCAGGTAGAACCAGCCCAGGATGAAGAAGCCGGCGACGCTGATGATCGAGCCGATCCAGAAGCCGCGATGGACGCTCTTCAGGGCGGTGTCGGAGTTGTCGTCGTGCCCGGCCTTGACGGTGTAGGTGCTGATGATCGAGCCCAGCACGCCGATGCCGCGGACCAGCAGGGGGAAGATGACGCCCTTGTGGCCGAAGGTGGCCATGCCCAGGATCATGGCGGCCACGATGGTGACTTCGTAGCTCTCGAAGATGTCCGCGGCCATGCCGG
>Ga0316217_10004523_pt1 | contig 14949 bp, 4 predicted proteins | sample 1anoAmetaG_FD_203633 | JGI IMG/M metagenome (GOLD analysis project Ga0316217, IMG submission 203633) | Freshwater microbial communities from Trout Bog Lake, Wisconsin, USA - 1anoA | ecosystem: Environmental > Aquatic > Freshwater > Lake > Hypolimnion/Profundal zone | place: USA: Wisconsin... | reverse complement strand
AAGGCTTAAATCGAAGCAAAGCTTGCAAGAGTGAAATCCCAGTTGGCCGAAAACCAGGAATCCTTGATCCAAGCGGGCACGGCTACAAAAAACGTATTGGAGGGACTGGCCGCGGAACAGGCCGCTCACCATGCCACGTAGGTGAAACTGGACGAGGCGAAGCAAAAGGCCCATGAATCCGAGTTCGATTTGGTCTGGTGCAAAGCCCAACTTGAAGTATTAAATGGCCAACTCAAAAAACAGGATTCATCTCCCGCGACCGATTGGGCGCGTCGTCTTCGGGGACGGCGCAAAGCACGGAGAATTGCGAACGGCGGCCAAAACAGAGCATAATTGGAATTTGTGGCGGATGATCCAGCCCGGCTGTCGAAGGAAGCAGGACCTCAGCGGCGTTCGCGTCCAGTTCAACCGGGCTCGGGCGGGGGAAGGTTTCGGCAGCCGCGGGTCGCGATTTTGCTTTCAATCGCCTCCCACTCGGGATCTCTTGGCAGTTCCTTTATGTCCGGAACCAAGTCTATCGTTTTTACCCGAATTTCGTTTGTGCCAGGAATAGCCACTTGGATTGTGACGTGCATATGGTCATTCTACTCCTGCCGTGCCCTTCCGGAAAGTGAATGAGTTGGGCGTCGAATAGCAAAAGTTTTTTGTCCGGAAATGTCAGGAGATTTGGGGTTTTCGCGGCAGTCAAACCGCGGATTCTGCAGCGATTACGCCTACACGAGTTGTTTTCGCGGTTCAGTTTTGAATGGCGCGGCAACTTCATCGGGGAACGGCAGCCGCCATGTATTCCTTCAATATCCGCACATACAGCCGGTATTCATCCAGCGAAACGCCGGGCGGCGTCTGGTGATCCACGCTCGGAATGAACCCGCCGCTTTTCATTAACGGCATGAGCCGCTCGAACTCGGCGCGCATCGCCGCCTCGCCCTGATGCATCACCAGCTTATTGTAATGCCCGACCATCCGAAGATCCGGGTAAAGTTGCCGCAACCGGCTGCCGTCCACCGCGGCCTGGCGCTCCAGCGGCAGCACGCCGTCCACCCCCACCGCTTGCAGCCACGGCACGAGCATCGTCACGTCGCCGTCGGTGTCCACAATGGTGAGCAGGTTCAACTCCTTGGCGCGCGCCAGCAGCTTCCGGTAATACGGGGCGAGAAATTCCTCGAAGGTCGGCTTCGAAATCATCGGGCCGTTGTTGTAGGACATGTCCTCGGCGATGGTCATGAACGTCGGCACACACGCTTGGGCAATCTGTTCCAGCAACCGCAGGTTGAAATCGAGCAGGTCCTGATTGATCCGATGCACCAATTCCGGCTGGTCGTAATACGCGTAGCTCAACCGATCGAGATCCATCAAAGTGCGCGGAAACCAGAAGAACCCTTCCAGCGTCACCCACACCACCGCCTCGCCTCGCGCCTGGCGGGCCGCCCACGGCTGCATCCCAGCGATCGATGGGGAATGATCGGGATAGAGCCGGGGCAGGATGCGCAGATAATCGTCCATGCCGCCCACCATACCCTCGGTATGGTGCTGGGTGGCCTCGATGGTGGCCTGCGTGGTGCTGAACCAGAATTGCTGATACGGATCCAGGCCGAAATACTGCGCCAGCTCGAAAACCTGGCTGAACTTCAGTTCGCGCGGCAACCCCTCGCCGTGCCAGCGGGCGATGGTCTTGTCCCACCACATCGCCCACTCCCAGGCCGGCAGGCGGTCCACTGGCTGGAAATTCATCACCGCTCGGAATCGCTCAACATGATTCATGACAGTATAAGATCCTATCCACGCGTTTAGTTTGTGGCTTCATTGCCGATCAGTCAATCTACATGAAGATGTGTATCCCGCCCAGCCGGGAATGGACTGGATCAGTATTGGCTCCGGTTCAACATTTTGCCCACCTGCGCTCAATATCCTCGATATCCGTTTGGTTTGTCGTGGCCTTGTCATGGGTCCGGTATGTGCGTGCCGCCGGTCACATTCCCTTGGGGCACCAGCACAACCACATTCGCCGAGCAGGCAGACGAGCTTGCCTTTGGCTGCTTCAAGATTCGCCAGCTTTTGGCGCTGGTGCGGCAGCATCAATTGGCAGCGCCAAAATTGGCTGCGATTCCACGCCGGGCAAAATACACATTTTCATGTAGATTGACTGACCAGCCATGAAGCCACAAGCTAATGAAAACCATGACTTCCATTACCTCGCGCGAACGGCTGATCAGCACTCCGTGATTCACGAAAATAGCCAATCTCAAGAAATACAAAATGAAAGCATTGCCCGCCGTTTGTTTGCTCTTACTTGCGTTGGTCGCCGTTGCGCGGGCCAACACTTGGCATGTCGCCACCACTGGCAGCGACGCCAATTCCGGTACAGAGAGAGCTCCCTTGCGCACCATCCAGCACGCGGCGGACCTTGCGCAACCGGGTGATGTCATTACCGTGCACGAAGGCGTTTATCGCGAACGCGTAAGTCCGCCCCGGGGAGGGGAATCAGACCGAAAGCGCATTGCCTATCAGGCCGCACCGGGTGAACACGTGGAAATCAAAGGCTCGGAAATCATCACCAATTGGATTCGAGCGCAAGGCGATATTTGGAAAGTCACTTTGCCAAATTCATTCTTTGGCGCGTTCAATCCTTACCGCGATGTCCTGCACGGCAACTGGTTCAACGGCAATGGACGCGAGCACCATACCGGCGCGGTCTATCTGAACGGCGATTGGTTCACTGAAGCAGCCAAGCTGGTGGATGTCTTGAAACCAAAGGACACCAACGCGCTGTGGTTTGGGCAGGTGGATGCAAACACCACCACCATTTGGGCTCAATTCAAAGATGTCAACCCGAATGAACAACTGGCCGAAATCAACGTCCGCCAGACCATATTTTATCCTGAAAAAACCGGAATTAATTTCATCACCGTGCGCGGGTTTATCATGCGCGACGCGGCGACGCCGTGGGCGCCGCCAACCGCCGAGCAAATCGGCTTGATCGGGCCGCATTGGAGCCAAGGCTGGGTCATCGAAAGCAACGTCATCAGCCATTCGGTTTGCTCCGGCATTTCGCTTGGCAAATACGGCGATGAGTGGGACAACAAAGGCGAATCCGTGGACGGGTACGTCAACGCCATCCGCCGCGCACTGACCAACGGCTGGAATTCGGCGACCGTTGGTCATCACCTGGTGCGCAACAACGAGATTTCCCACTGCGAACAGGCGGGCATCGTTGGCAGTTTCGGCGCGGCGTTCAGCACCATCACCGGCAACAGCATTTATGACATTCACGTGCGCCGGCTTTTCACCGGTTTTGAAGTGGGCGGCATCAAGTTCCACGGCGCTGTAGATGTCGTCATTCGCCGCAACCACATTTTCCATACGTATGGCAGTGCCGGCATCTGGCTGGACTGGATGGGACAGGGGGCGCGCATCGCGGAAAACCTGTTGAACGACAACAGCCGCGATATGTTTCTTGAGGTGGATCACGGGCCGATTCTTGTGGACAACAACCTTTTCCTTTCGCCGCAAAGCCTGCATAGTTGTTCACGCGGCGTGGCGTTCGCGCATAATCTTTTTGGTGGCAGCATTAATGTGGTCAGCGATGGCCGGGTGATTCCGTTCCTGAAACCGCACGGCACCGAAATCGCCGGCTTTCATGATTTTCAACCTGGCGACGACCGCTGCTTCAACAACATTTTCGCCGGACCGGTTGATTTGCGGAAGTATGACGGGACTAATTCCCTGGCCGTGATGGATGGCAATGTGTTTCTGAAGGGAGCCACTCCCTCAATTCGTGAAACCAACGCGCTGGTCCTAGCCGAACGCGAGGTGGCGATCAGGCTGGTCACCAAGGCTGATGGGATTTATCTGGAAATGACCTGCGATCCCAAATGGCAGTTGGCACCGACCCGCCGGCTGGTGACGACACGGCGATTGGGGCGGACGCAAGTCACCGGCCAGGCTTTTGAGCGACCGGACGGCTCGGCCATCAAGTTGACCGCGGATTATTTTGGTCAACGCCGGGATAAATCACACCCCGCACCGGGACCGTTTGAAAAGTTGAAGCCGGACAACCTGCCGCTGAAAGTCTGGTAATCCGCAGCCTAACAATTTATGAAACGCATCCCCGGATTTCACGCTGGATTGCCTCGACTGGCCTAAGACCGAGTCCGCAACCACCGTCAACACGGCTTACCAGGGGATCCCCCGGATTTTTGTTCCGACGAAATCCACCCAGATCAATCCGCGGGAAACGCTCGAAATCCGGGCCTTTGTGCACTCTTCCACACACTGTGCCGGCGTCAATCTCTATTGGCGTCCACTGGGTGTACGCGACTTTAGCAAAGTGGCTGCCACCCATCGAGCGCGACACGCTTACCGTGTCAACGGGAAGGCCGGCCCAACCTCAAGGCGCGGTGGAATACTACCTGGAGGCCGTTTTGGCCGATGGCCAGGAGATTCTCTGGCCCGCCACCGCACCCTCCACCCGGCAGACGGTGGTTGCCTGGTGATATTTTGTCAGAACGAAACCGCCGCAACTTGATGAACCAGCCAAGGCTGTCTTTGCGAATTCAGGCTTTCATGGCTGGCCGTAAGACGTTTTCCATTCGCCTTGTCCATGGGGAATTTCAAGGAGAATTTGAGGGTTTGAAGTTCTTTCGCCAGGCTGATAATTTACACCTCATTGTTCAGTCCATGAAGTGCGGTCCAAGCCATGACTTTTCCACCCGGTTGTTGCGGGCAATGAGTTTGTTTGCCGTCTTGCTTGTCGGCGGCGCTGCGCAGTGTGCGGGCACTTCCGAGGTTGCACCCGGAGACGACTACTTGGTTGAGACCTGGGATTCCGACCGGGGGCTGCCTGAGAATTTCGTGGTCAGTCTGGCACAAACGCCGGATGGCTATTTGTGGGTGGGCACGCTGCACGGTGGACTGGCGCGGTTCGACGGCACACGCTTCGTGAATTTTGACCAGGTCAACGCCCCGGCGCTGAAATCCATCGAGATTCACAAGCTGCTGGTGGACGCGCATGGCACGCTGTGGATCGGCAATGTCGAGGGCGGGTTGATTTCGCATCGCGACGGGCAATTTTGCTTCGAGTATTCGAACAACGACACCCCGCGTTCATGGGTGGATGAAATTTTGTCGGACCATCCCGGGCGGCTGGATTTGTCGACGCCTTCGGGCATGATTTTCCGGCGCACGGAAGCGGCCGGCACGAATCGCTGGCAGACGGTGACGCCGCCCGATCCCCATGTGTTGGCATTGCTCTGCGAGGACGCCGACGGTGTAATTTGGTATCGCACGGCCAATGGCCAGCTTGCGCAGATGCGTGGGACCAATGTGGTGGCCTTCCCCAGCTTGCCCGGCCTGCGGCCAGCCGCGGTCAAAGTGCTGGTGAAGGACGTGCAGCACCGCATTTGGATCGGCACCGACAACGGGCTGGCCGTCTGGGATGGAACGAAGTTCCGGGACATGACGCCAACCAACAGTGCCGTGGACAGGGCGGTCAGCCAAATGATGCCGTGCGCGGATGGCGGGTTCTGGGTGATGACAGCGAGGCACTTGCGAAAATATATTGACGGCGCCTGGTGCGTTTACCTGGATATTTTACCGGATTCCGCAGGGGGACACTCCGATCCCGCCAGTCTGGCGGGTTTTGTGTTGCAATTCAGCGATTCACACAATGGCGCCTGGCTGTGGCACGAACAGAAAAAGCTCGCGCATGTTTCCCGTGAAGGGAAAATTTCGCTGCTGGGTGACGCGGGGGGAAAGGTCAGCGGCTCGGTGCAGTGCTGGTTGGAGGATCGCGAAGGCAACCTCTGGCTGGGCCTGAACGACGGCGGCGTGGCGCGGTTGCGGCCCCGGATTTTTTATGCGACCTGGCCAGTGCAAGGCGTGGATAGCAAAGCCGCGCGATCTGTGTGTGAGGACGAAAACGGCGTCAAGTGGTTCGGTACCGGCGGACGGCAGGTATGGCGCCTGGGCGAAGGCGCGTTTACCAATTTTACTGCGGCCACGCCGCCGAATGTCTTTGACGACACCAAGGTTTGTCCGGCCGGCGCGGGCGACTTGTGGGTTGGTTTCGTTCAAAATGGGTTGCTGCGCCTGCACAATGGAGAATTTTCCCGCCCGTTCGATGAGCACAAAATTGGCACGGTCGTGCGCTGTTTTTTGCGCGATCATCAGGGCGTGCTGTGGATCGGCAATGAGTTTGGGCTGTTTCGCTGGGACGGCACCAATGGATTGCAAACCTTTACCCGCAAGGAAGGTTTTCTGCCCGCGTATGTTCTGTCGCTGGCCGAGGACAAGAACGGACGGCTCTGGTGCGGCACCGCGCTGGGCGAATTGCTTTGTCAGCAAGCCGGCACCTTCGTTGCTTTTCGCCCCGCCGACACACTTACCGACCCGACGGCGTTCCTTTCGGCCGCCGAAGCGGATCCGATTAGCGAACACAAACGCGGCGCGCTATCCGGCGGCGAGCGTTTCCTGGCGCTGCATTTTGATAGGGACGGCAGCTTGTGGATTGGCTCGATGGGCGGCGGATTGCTGCGCTTCAAGGACGGGAGATTCTCGCGTTTCACTGCGCGCGACGGTTTGCCGAGCGACCAGATAGGGCAGATTTTGGAGGACGACGAAGACCGGCTCTGGCTGGGCACGCGCGCCGGGGTGGCCCGCGTGAGCCGGCGCGACCTGAACACCTTTGCCGACGGCGGCAAGCATCCGCCGAACTTTGTGACCTACGGCAAATCCGACGGCCTGCCCGCGCTCGAATGTTCCAGCGGCAGCCAGCCGGCCTGCTGGCAGGGACGCGATGGGCGGCTGTGGTTCACCACCGCCAAAGGCGCGGTATTCGTAAACCCCGATGAATTGCCGGTCAACCGGCTGCCACCGCCCGTGCAGATTGAGGAAGTGCAGGTGGATGGAGTGGCTCATAACCTCCGAACCGGAAGCCCCAGCCTGATTTTGAGCCCAGGGCGTCACTACTTGGTGTTCCAATATGCCGGCTTGAGTCTGACCGCACCGGAGCGGGTACGTTTTCAATGCCGATTGGAAGGCTTGGAACCGGATTGGGTGGGGGTGGGCAGCCGGCGCACGGCCAGCTACAGTTATCTGCCCCCCGGCCATTACACTTTTGAAGTATGTGCGTGCAACAGTGACGGGGTGTGGAATGAAGCCGGCGCGGCCCTAAAATTCACGGTGCCACCGTATCTCTGGCAGACTTGGTGGTTCAAGCTGGCAGCGGGCGGAATGGGGTTGTCCGTCCTGCTGGGCATCGTGCTCCTGGTCCAGCGACGCCGACACCTTGCCGGAATGCAGGTGCTAGAACGGCGGCACGCCTTGGAGCAGGAACGCATGCGCATCGCCCGCGACATTCACGACCAGGTTGGCGCCAATCTTACCAAGATCGGTATGCAGACCGATATGCTGCGACATCAACCCGGCATGACGGCGGCTTCCCAGCCGCTCATCGAGGGAGTCGCCGACACCACGCGGGAAATGCTGCAGTCCATGGATGAAATTGTTTGGGCGATCAACCCGCGCAATGACACGCTCGAAAATGCGATCAACTACCTCATTCATTACACGCGTGATTTCCTCCGGCCGGCGGGAATTCCTTATAAGTTGGATATGCCCGTGAACCTGCCGGATCTGTTCATTTCTACCGAAATCCGCCATAATTTATTCATGGCCTTTCGCGAAGCTTTAAACAATGCGCTCAAGCATGGGCACCCGCGCCATATCCGGCTCGTTCTGGTGTTGGAAGCGCACCGGCTGAAACTGGTCGTGGAGGATGAGGGTTGCGGCTTTGTCCCAGCCGCGGGCCAGGTCGGGAGCGATGGCTTGGAAAACATGCGGCAACGGATGAAATCCGTGGGCGGCTGCTGCCTGGTGGAGAGCGTGCCGGGGCAGGGGACCACGGTGGAGTTTCAGTTGCCCCTGCCATTTCCAACCGGGCGGGATACACATTTTCATGTAGATTGACGGAGCAGCCATGAAGCCGCAAGCTAGACGCGTGGATAAGATTGTAGAGGCGCCCAAGCGCACCGACTTGGCGGCGAGCCCGCCCGCCGCCCGGTCTGCGATTCGTGTGGCAATTGTCGAGGACGATAACTGGTTGCGGGCCAACCTCGCGCGAGAAATCGGACAGGCGTCGGGTTTCCTGTGCCTTGGCTCTTTTGGCTCGGCGGAGGCCGCTTTGCAAGGCATCCCGCCGCTGTTGCCAGACGTGGTGCTCATGGACATCAACCTGCCGGGCATGGACGGCGTGGCTTGTGTCCGGCAACTCAAGGGGCTTTGCCCGGAAGTGCAGTTTCTGATGCTCACGGTGTACGAGGAAAGTGAAAAAATCTTCAATTCACTGCTGGCCGGTGCGAGGGGATACCTGCTTAAGCGTACCACCACGGAGGAATTGCTCGAAGCCATCAGGCAAGTCCAGGATGGTGGCACCCCGCTGACCGACCACATTGCCCGCAAGGTGGTGCATTATTTTAACCAGATGGGCACGCGCGCCTCCACCGTCGAATCACTTTCGCCCCGGGAAAAGCAGGTGTTGGAACGGTTGGCCCAAGGGGCCAGCTACAAGGAAATCGCCGACCAACTCTCCGTTAGCATTGATACCGTGCGGATGAACGTGAAGCATATCTACCACAAGCTCCACGTGCATTCCCGAGGGGAAGCCGTGGCCAAATACCTGTCCAAACTCTGACCGTTCGATCGTGGCTGAAACCCAATAACGCATGAACAAAGGTGCTTTGTTTCGGAGCGGGTTGGGTGGCTTGCTGCTGGATCTCGCGTTGGCCGGTCTGATCAACCGGTGTGCTGGCCAGGCTTTCCTGGACAACCAGACGGTGTGGTCGGACCAGGATCCGACCCAGGAGACGCGGCGCTCGGAGCACTTCCGGGTGGTGTTCGGCCATTACGGCCGTGATGCTGGCAATGGGGGGATGACAGAAGCGATGGCGCAAGGCAACTTGCAGGAGTTCGAGTGGATGTGGCATCGCTGGGTTGTGGAAGATGGTCTTTTGAACATTAACACCTCCGCCCTCGTCCCCAACCCCATGCCGGGCGATTACCGGGCCAATTTCTTTTTTCTCATGACGGAAAATGACGGCGGCGGAGGAGGATCATACAACACCATGGATGCCAATGGTTTCTTCTGGGCCATGGGTAACACCGCACTGGAAGCGTTTGATCCTTATTCCGGCGACTCGCCGCACGAGTGGGGCGACTGTTGGTGGGGCACCGCCGGGGGCTATCTCGGTTCCATCGTGGGCGGCAATCTGGATGAATGCATGGGCAACTGGGGGATGCTGCAATTTCTGAACAATTATCCGCAAGCCCCGGATTATCTGGCTAATGGCATGTACCCACCAATCCACGGGCGGGATTATTTCGATTCGTGGCCGATCTTCGAACTGGCGATCCAAACCCCTGGCTACGGCTACCCATACATCAACCGACTGTTCACCGAAACCAATGCAACGGCGACACAGCAGGTTAATGAATACTTCATCAATCGGATGATCCGACTGGATTCTTCCGGCTCGGCAGACCGTCGGGGAGCGGTGAACGACCTCTGGGGCAACATGGCCAAGCGACTGGTCACCTGGGACTTTCAAAGGCAACAGTGGCTGGCGCAAGGCAACGGCGAGGATGGCCAGGGGAGCACCGATCCCGGGACCGCCTGGTCTTTCTACCAGCGCTGCCGCACGCCGCTGATTCCCATCCCGGGCACGAACGGGTGGTATCGGGGCGCCTGCGAGCAAGCGCCGCAGGAGTTTGGGTGGAACATCATCCCGCTGGCGGCGGCGCCGGGCACCACGGTGACGTGTGATTTTCAGCCGATTGGCGACCCGGTGCGGAATTCGGACTGGCGGGCCTGTTTAGTGGCCGTGAGCACCAATGCGGTCAGCTTCGGCCAGGGCAACGCCAACAATTATGCCAGCTACTCGACGCTGTGGAATTGCGGCGCCAACTCGCTGACGTTGTCGGCGGATCAGACCCAGCTTTATCTGGTGGTGATGGCCACGCCCCGGCCGGTGGGCACCGAGGTCATGTCAGATTGGTGGGCGTATCTGGAGGAAGCCGGCTTGCAGTTCCCCTATACAGTGGCCTTCAGCAATGCCACGCCCTTGAACGTGGTGCAGGCCAAACCCACCGGGGTGACTTGGACCAGCCACACCAATTTCGACGGCATGATTTGCCGGAACATCGCCAGCACCGCGACGGTGGCCGGCACGGCGTATGTGAGTTCCAACGCGATGGTGATTGGCCGCGCCCAGGTGTTGAACAGCGCCAGCATTCAGGATTACGCCACGGTGCGGGATAACGCGGTGGTTTCGGGCAATGCGGTCGTGTCCGGCTATGGGGAGGTGCGGGACAACGCGCAGTTGTCAGGGTTTGGCAAGGTGCGGGATTGGGGGCGGTTGTTTGGTTATGCGCAGGTGTCCGGTTATGGGAAGGTGATTGAGCATGGCAACTGCGGCGACGGCTCATCCGGAACCGGGAATTTTACGACGGTCTCGGGCAGCGCGATCATCAAGGGCACGACTTATGTTTATGCCCCCTCGACCTTTGAAGGCTGTCTGATCATGGACGGCGACTCGTCCGATGGCAATGGCGCCACGCCCGCCGCTTATGGCGTACACTTTGGCTGGCAATGGGGGGACAATTCCACGAGTTGGTGGAGCGGGTTGACGAACAACAACTATCAGTATTGCGGTCTGACCTTTGAAAACACCCGGTTCACTGAAAACAACACGCAATATGGCATTTCCAACAACCCGGTGTTGGCCGTGGACCAATACGGGATCAATCACGGCTTCCTGATGAACGGCTGCCAGGCGGCTGTGGATACGAGCACTAACGCGCGGGGGGGCCATGTGCTGCCGTTCAACGGCACCAATCAGTATGTGGAGTTGCGCAATTCGGTAAACGACTTCAACGACACCACCATCGCCGTCTGGTTCAAAATCACCGGCGGTCCCGGCGGCCAGCGGGTCTGGTCCCTGGGCAATGGCAGCAACAAGGTGATGACTCTCACGCCCAACGATACCTCCACCGGCAACCTGCGGTGCATGATCACCGATGGCAGGACCACCAACTATTTGAATGGCGGCGCGGTGCCGGCGAATGTGTGGACGCACACGGCGGTGGTCTTCGCGCAGGCCGCCAGCAACAGCGTACTCTATGTCAACGGCCTGCCGGTGGCCACCAACACCGCGATCACGCTCTTTCCCGACAGCCTGAACGCGCCGCTGATGGCCAATGCGAACTATCTGGGCCGGGGCAACGCTGGAAATTATTTCCAGGGCAGCGTGGATGAGTTCCGGGTCTTCATGCGGTCCTTTGCGGCGGCCGATGTGGCGGCGCTTTATGCGACGCCCGCGCCGGCGGCGGTCGCGTCCATCACGGACACGCCCCCGCCCACGTCCGGGTGGCTGGTGTCGCCTTTCGCCGTCAGCGACAGCGCCATCACCATGAGCGCCATCTGGACCAACAGCGCCCTGGGTTGGAGCGAGTATTACTTCAGCAACACCACCGTTTCCGGTCACGACTCGGGCTGGGTTACGTTCAACAAATACACCGACTGCAACCTGTCCCCTGGCAATACTTACGCCTATACGGTGATGATGCGCGATGCGAGCGGGCAGGTCACCAGCGCGGCTACTGCCGCCAGCGCCACCACCCTGGTGTCCAGCGCCGGTATGGCCAGCTTCGCCTATGGGCCGGTGGGCTACCGCAGCGGTCAAATCACCATGACCGCCACTGTGGTGGCCAATGCCAGTGGCAAGACGGAATACTCGTTCACCTGCGCGTCGGGTGGGGGCCATGCGAGCGGTTGGCAGGCTTCGCCCTCGTGGACGGACACCGGGCTGACGTCCGGCGGCAGTTACAGTTACACTGTGACCATCCGCGACGGGCGCGGCAATACCAGCGCGCCATCGGTGGCCGTTCCGGCCCGGGCGGAAGACGACAGCGCCCCGCCTTTGCCGATGTTCCAGCAAGGCGAGTGGTCCACGCTGCCATATCCGACCATCGCCAACAGCCTTTCGATGACCGCCGCGACCGCCACGGATCCCAGCGGGGTGCAGTATTACTTCCATTGCAGTTCCAGTAACGCCCCCGACAGCGGGTGGCAGAGCAGCCCCACTTATCTCACGCCGGTCCTGACTAATGGCTCGTACAGTTTCGAATACTTGCTCCGGGACCAATCGCCGCAGGTCAACCAGTCCGGGTATTCGACCACCTATACGGCCACGATCAAATCCACCACCGGGTATCAGCCCTGCACGTTTGCCCAATTGACGATCCTGTCGAATGATGACTTGGTCAGTTTCACCGGCACGGTCCTCGGCGTCAATCCCACCAGTTACGTGGTGCAAGACACCAACAGCACCGCGACCATCAATGTCTGGCCCGCCAGCTATGCCGAGGCGACGGATTCCACCCTGGCCCTCCAGACGGTGAGCGTCAGCGGGCACCTGTACACCTTCACCAACGGTCTGGGCCGGGTCGTCACCTACGCCAGTCTCGCGGCGATTGGCAGTCCGACTTTAAGCGTCTCCGGCCTCGTGACCAACGCCGCCGGCGCTCCGCTGGCTGGCGTCGCCGTTTATCTCTCCACCACGCCCAATGCCTCCACCAACCCGGTGGAAACGGTGATGACCGGGCCGAATGGCACTTACGCCGCCGGTATCGTCAACGGAACCTGGTATGTTTGCGCCGGCTCCTCGCTCTATGGTATTTCCGCTGACCGGGTGGTCACGGTCAATTCCGCCAATGTGCCGAATGTCAATTTCAGTCTGGCACCTAATCCGGTGGTTTCCGGCCAGGTGACGGATGATGCGGGTAACCCCATCAACGGAGCCACGGTGTATTTCTCCCTGACGCCAAACGCATCCGCCAATCCGCTCTACACGGCCACCACCACTTCCGGCCTTTATACGCTGACGATGCAGCACGCGAACCTCTATATCTGTGCCGGTGCGAGCAATTACCTGACCAGCGCAGACCAGTTCCTGGCGGTGACCGGCAACGTGGCCAACTTGGATTTTGCCCTGGCGCAGCCCCCTTCATTGAATGGGAATGTGCCGCTGACCAACCAACTGCTTTTTTCCGTGGTGACCGGAAACCTGCCCGCCAGCGGGCCAATCGCGTCCTGGTCCACCTACAGTCCAGCCGGACTTCCCTTCGTGCCGATCGCTGGCAACCCTGCGGTTCAAGCCGTCGCCGGAGCGATTTGGGAACAGAATACTTACCCGAACGGCACCGGCTTCCGGTTGGAGAACCCGGCCGTTCCCAACAGCGGCCAATATACGAGTCCCATTCCGCTCGGTAGCGGTGCAACGATCGTCCTGGCCGCCAAACCGACGTATATTGCCACCAGCGGCAATTGGAGTTCGATCGTGGATGTCTTTTTCAATCAACTCTCGCTCGGTATCCTGGCCGGCGCCTGGGGAGGTCATTCCGCTGGCACCATTGAGGTCGGGGTCAATGACAATGCCGGCAGCGCCAACGAAAATCCCAACAATGTCTACTATGGCCCGGTCATTCCCAACGGCCAGACGACCATCCTCAGTCTGGTGGTAACGAATAGTGGCGTGTTCGTGGTGTACACCAATGGCGTGGCTTGCTGGACCAACACCGCCAGCCTGCCCAATACGGGCGCCTACACCCAGTTGACCCCCGGAGCGCGCACCGCGGGCAACACCGCGAGCTTCGCTTCCTATATTGACATCGGTCGGGAAGACCCGGATAGCTGGTCCGCCTTCAACGGCAATATCGGCGACGTGTTTGTCTATACTAACGTGCTGTCCATCACCAACCGTCAACAGTTGGAGCATTACTTGTTCGCCTGCTTTGGCGGCCCCAAAATCATTACGGCAACTGCGAGCGCCGGCGGCAGCCTGGTCCCCAGTGGCGCCGTGACCGTGCTTTCGGGTAGCAACCAAAACTTCACGATTACGCCCTGGTCATCCCAACCTGGATGGAGCATCAGCAACGTCGTGGTGGATGGCGTGCCGCAGGGGGCGATCAGCGCCTATAGGTTCACCAACGTTACCGCCAACCACACACTCGCGGCGTTTTTCCACAATAGCAAGACCGTGTACACGATCACCGCCGCCGCCTGGCCGGGTGGCACGATCAGTCCGGCGGGCAGCCTGCTGGTCATTGCCACCTCCAACCAGAACTTCACGATCACGCCCAATGCCGGCTATGTTGTGGACGTCAACGTGGATGGAATGAATCAGGGCGTGCTTACCAGTTATACGTTCACCAATGTCACCGCCAATCACGCGATCACTGCCGTCTTTGGCAGCCCCGTTTCTTGCATCGCCGGCCCTTACACCGCCGATCTATACACCCTGCACCTCTGGCACTTGGATGAATCCAGCGTGCCCTGCCTGGATTTCGTCACCAGCGGCAACCTCAATTTGAGCGGCCTGCTCAACGGGGCCCAGCTTGGCAATGCCGCGTATCCTGGCTTCGGCGCCTGCCTGAACACGCTGGGCATTGACGGCGACAGCGCCTGGACCAATGACGCGGCGGCGGCTTCCAGTTTTGCCGGCGCGGGCCTGTTTCCCGCGACCACCTTCTCGGCGGCGGCTTCCATGGCCTACGCCGGAACCAACGGAGCCTTCACCTTCGAGTGCCTCCTTTGTCCGCTCTTTCCCGTTACTGCCAACTTCGGGTTGGTAACCAACGGGGGTACTGGTCGCGGGCTGGTTAATTGGCAGATCATTTCCGGTGAGTCCGCCGTCAACTCCAACCGCATCTGGCAGTGGCGGTTCGATCCGATTGGCGTCATGACCACAGCCGGGGTTTTTCCCGCCATGGGCAACGCATTGCCGCAATTGGATTTTATCAACGTGGACGCCGGCGGCACGTCTTACGAGTTGTTTGCCCCTATCCCTACCAACGGTCCCAACGCCATCGTCTCCAATCAATGGTTCCATGTCGCCG
>Ga0316217_10004522_pt1 | contig 14952 bp, 10 predicted proteins | sample 1anoAmetaG_FD_203633 | JGI IMG/M metagenome (GOLD analysis project Ga0316217, IMG submission 203633) | Freshwater microbial communities from Trout Bog Lake, Wisconsin, USA - 1anoA | ecosystem: Environmental > Aquatic > Freshwater > Lake > Hypolimnion/Profundal zone | place: USA: Wisconsin... | reverse complement strand
ATGTTTGTACTTAAATTCAAAAATACGATGAATTGCTACTTCGCTTCAACTTACAGAACTGTTTTATTGACTTTCATGATAAAAGGACTATCTTTATCCGCAATTGTGTTGTTTAAAAGAAGCCCAGGCTCTAATTAAAGCTTGAATTCTTCTTGATTAGTCAACATTATTCTGCCTTCGCTGGTGACCGCCTTATTGATAATGATCCTAATCATCCTATCCTTTGTTTAGATGTTTTCTAACATCTTTTTACAGAGAATACGAGGCACCTAGACTTTATAAAGCAACTTTATTGTTTGCAAATTTCCCTATTCTCCCACAATCAGCTCTCCACTAAATGACGTAGATTTGACTAATTACTCAGGGTATGAAGCAACTATTACGTTGGTCACTGTCCCTGGCTTTATAACCAATTTCATTTCATTTTTGCAATCATTTGTTCCTTCCTTGACTAGAAAAAATCCAGAGCTTACTGCTTTTGACGATAATTAAAGCTAGATGAATGCTATTGCTGATGTTTTAAGGGGAAGCATTATCTCACCATACTGGCCTGGAAGAATGGTACCCAGATTCAGCTGGGAAGGCAATTTTAATAATGATTTGGATTTCATTTAATATAGAAAACACTAATTGACTAAAGAAAGTTGATAATCAATAAAAGATCAAATAATCTGAGAATCTTTTAGCTCAATAGATATTGTTTGACTTTTGCTGTAAAAATGAAAAATTTGGCCTATAATTGAATGTGCTTTTTAGTACTAGTTGGTAGCTTCACGACGTGCAGCCAACTTGCCAGCTATTATTGATAAGCCCCACCTCACAATCTCGATGAAACTGGTAAAGCCTTTTATCTCATCCTAAAGGTCAATCATAACTTATTCATTTGTGCGGTCATCAGGTTCAAGAGGATGGAAAATTTCTTGTAAATTTTGTAAAGTCAGTGAAGTATAGCAATTCAGCTACTTGTCTATGACTAAAGTAGAAATTCTTCGAAAGGCCCATACTGACTTGTAAGTGAAGCATATTTCCACTATTTTCTCAATTTTGATCTAGATAATGAAAGTTTTACTTATAATTAGCTTTACTTATTTTAGAGGAAAGGCAAAGTCTAAAAAAGAATGCATAAGCTTTCTATGTAGTTGTACATTTTCATGAACTGATTGCTACTAAGATCCATCAGTTCTAAGCCTTCAGCTATCTTGTTTTACAAGCATTTAGCGCGACCTAGCAAAAGGTTACATTGGGCTATCTTAGGTGCACTTTTAGAGTGCATTTTGTATATTTTGAGAGCGTTTTGTATGTCTTTTTAGAACTGTACAAAATCAGTAAGATTGAGAAAAGCTTATGCTCTCGAGAGGTAAATATCGGCAACTTCTAAGGCTTTCTACCCATTTTGCTTCAAAGCAATGCTCAAAGCATGTTAGTAGAATGTAATAACTTTTTGAGACCTAATAGTCTAAGGTTATTATTGTTTTTTCGAATAATAGCTTCCAAATATGGTATAAGTAAAGGCATGAATGATAGATTATTCCCCAAAATAAAACTATAGCGTCTAAATCAGTTCTGAGAGAAGCTTGAGCATAGGAATTTCCATGTCTTTTGCAACAAATATCTTCAAAGCCAGCAAATCTAAAGGTATTCTTTTAAGAGACATTTTCCCTATTGCTTCTCTGGCTTTTTCGATCAGTTCTATAGCTTCTTTTTATTGCTGCTTAAATAAAAGATAGCTTATTTAGTTTTTCAGCCTCATAAAGTTAAAATTGTCAGGTGATTGATTTTGATTTATATCCTACCAAAGGCGCCTACCTAAAGATAAGCATTGTTATACTAATTACTACTTGTCTTAAGTTATGTATTTTTCTATGTTTTTAATAAACTAAAGCAGCTAAAATTCGTGTTTTTGTATGTAGACTGAAGGCTTTAGTTTTGAGACTAATTCTTTACCTTTGGATCTGTACATATTGGAAGAAAAGTTGAAATACACAGCAGACAATTTTTAAAGATAGCACAAAGCTAGAGGTTAAGGAGCATTTGCCGAACCCCCTGCGTTTATGATCATGCTAGAGAGTTATTTGTTATTTTAGATAACTAGCTGGAAAAAGGATTCCTCATTAACTTAACCTTGACAACTACAATAAACAGTATTAATTGCATTTGATGCATTGATGCTATTTGCAATTCTTTTCATAGCTGGTGAACCTATCTTCGAAATTTGCTCATGAACCATTTTATTGAGGGAAATCGGCATCTGATAATAAGGCAATAAGTTATTTTGATCTATTATGTACTAAAGAAAAGTTAAGTCATTCATTTGGCCTATCTTTTGCATTGATTGACTCAAAGATTTGCTTGAATTTTCGTTTTTTTTAGATTTGCCTGAGGATTTTAGATCATTTCTAAGATAAAGGATATAATAGTCCTCTCCATAAATAGAAATTTTCTTAACCATAAGTTGGTCTTTAGAGATTGCCTTTATGTCTGTTCTTCCATCTTGCTGAAGTTATAGCTACTTTTCAAAAATTAAAACTTAGTTAGCTATTTCTTGAAATAATCCAATCTCTATCTCTATTATATCAACCAATTCATGACAGACGTACTAAATGAGAAAAGTAACTCCTTTGTATTCTGCCAGATTGAGAAGTGGTACTCTTAGGCGCAAGTTTATCTTTTTACGCATAAGATTGAAGACACACTTAGTTAAGAGCTCATACTGCATGAATCTATTCCTTAATTCTTAGATTTCCTCAGTAATGAACTCTAGCTTTTCCTATTCCTTTCTACCTTCACATAAAGCGTATTGAATTTGCATGCTATTACTGAATATCAACTTTCTTTTTCGATTGTTCACTTTGCGGCTTGTGAAAAGGTTAACTAACTCTGTTTAGCACTATCTTTTGAATTAAAGCTGAATTTGGTAAATGCTCTTTTGTATTTATATTTTGACTTTGTAATCATTTTCTTGACTTTATTCGTTTATTAATCGCAAGTACTTATGGTAAAAGTTCTCAGGCATTGATGGCTAATTTTCACTTTTTCCAATATTTTAAAAACCTCTTATGGAAGAAATATGAGAAATTTTTGAACTTTCAAGATTTTAAGGCTTCTTTTTGCGAGTTAATTTTTTTTTGACATCCAGTTTAGTTTTTTCAGGTTTAGAAGCAACTTTTTATTTCTAATTCCTTTAGCTTCTTTCGTTTCGCTAGTTTCTTTAGTTTCTTTCATTTTCCAATCTTTAACTTTACTCTAGCCTCCTTCTCTCAAGCTATAACTACAGTCTTCTTCTTTGCTATTCTTACTTAATTCTGCTTTCTTCTTATATCCTGATTCTTTAAGCTTCTTCTTATTCCCTAATTCGCCTTTCTTATTCTTCTTTTCTGCGTAATTCTTCTTTTATCCTCAATTCTTCCTAGATTCTCTCCCTTTCTTTTCTTTCTTATTCTTCCTTATCAAATTTTTCGCGAACCACTGATAACTACTATTCTCTATTCATGCATTCAAGCTCTCTCTTCATATCGTTTTATTATGCTTCTCTCTCTTTTCTTTAGTTTTCAAGTCTTTTTCTTTCTTTCTCTTACTCTTCTTCTCTTTTGATTTTTTCTTAAAACTCTTTCTTTTGGCGTTAAATCTCTGCTGCTTGTTTATTCTTCCAAGTATTTGTTTGAACCTAATTTGAACTGTTTGATTTCATCCAAGGTGGAGCGGTAGTGTTATTCGTATTATTCTGTGTATTGGCAGGATTGTTCTTCATCCAGGCAGGTTGATTATTTGTTGTATTCGTTTAGTTTTGAGAAGTATTTTTTGCCCATGAAGGAGCATTACCAGTATTAGGATTATTTTTTGCCCAAGTAGGCTGGTTATTCGACTATACGGGTTTTGGCTAATTGTTACCTTTGTTTGCCCAAGCAGGTTGAGGTGGAGAATTTGTATTGTTTTTGGCCCAACTTGGTGAATTGTTGCTTTCTTTCATGAATTGGTTGATCGGGCTATTATTATTTGTCTGAGTTTATGCAATCATACATTTTCACTAGGTTTAGGCCCAGTTGCAGGTTTAAGATTCATCATTTTTTTCCACGGGTTTTATTAGCTCATTGTGAATTATAATAAGCTTTCAAAACAAACTTTTGAAAAAGATTATTTAATATTTGACGAAATTATTTCTTTTTGTTGATTCCATATGAGGAAATTGACAAATTTATTAAAGATATAAGAAGTTAATACATGAGCTCAGTCGAAGAAGAGCTAGCTTTTCTTGAGAAGATGACTGATTGAGTTTGATATATTAACATCATATTTCGTATAATATCATCAGCAATATGACAGATCCACAGTAGCTAACCAGCACACTAGAAGAAATTAAGGAGGACGCCGAATCCGTTCCTCCTAATCCGTTAGACCCACCCAGTAAGCCTCAATAATCACCTGTAATTCATGCAATAGATCACAAATAATTTGGTATATTTGCGGATTCAATTCTTTAAAAAAGCTATGAATTAGGCTAAGGCATTACTCTATCAATCGTCGGGAATGAAACCAGAGGAACAGCTTTCATGAAATATGTTGCTTACCACATTGTGGGATAAGACAAAAATGGCCCAATCGATACTTTTAGAAGGTTCAACTAATTCTATAAAATGAGAGTTGCCTTGGTAAAAAGATTCCCTGGATGCTTTATACCTTCAATACCCGATAAATCAATAAGCATTGTAGATGATCAAATCGTGAACAAAAGGTAACGCTATCTCAGAGATTTTGTGAGAAAAATAACCAACCTACCCCATTTGTATCAAAGTTAATAGTTCCAAGCTTTGCTTCGTTCTAAAGAAAAAGATTTGAGTTCTACTTTTTAGAAATGGCCAAATCCTTCTGCAACAGATATTATTAATAAGTATCGTTAAAAATTTGGTGAGCTGGCAGGAGTAAATCTTTTTTAATTTAGAAAATAATAACAACTGAAATACGAACTCAAATCCATGATTTTGGTAAACTGATTGTAACCACCTAAAAGCATATGACTCAATATAAAAGTGTGCTTAAACAACTTGCAGCTTCAAGAGACATTTTTGACAAAAATTTACGTAATTACTTTAAAACTTAGCTTAGCTTTTTTCAAAGTATTTGCCATCCTACGAAAATCAATGCCTAGTTTAATATGTAAAGGATTAATCTTAGCTTATTTGCATCAATCAAGCTTAAGCAAAGTTTTTGGAACATGAAGCTGTTGTCAAAGAAAGTTTGAAAGCAAATCCTTATTGGTTGCTCTATGATCTAACTAAACATGAGATAAGAGATGGGAGAGCCTTTATATAGAGCATTAAGGCAATTGAAGAATACGAAAACAAAAAGTATGAGCTTGAAGTAAAAGTGAGTGAAAATAATAAAACCATCAATGATTTAGTTCTATCTAAGAAAAGCAACTCAGAGCAAAAGTACAAACTCTAAGTTTAAAATGAGTCCTTAAAAAAGTAAAAAGAATCTGTGGCGTGCTTAACTGACATCATAACTGCTCTAGTCGCTTTCATTGAAATGGACAGATTTAAAAGATAGAAGATAGGCTATTATCAAAACCTTCTCAAAAAACTCGGCGGATATGAGATCAATATGATACAAAATTTGGCTGAAGTGTGGAAAGACTGGAATCAAAAAACTTTTTAATTAAGCAATAAAAACAAAGATATTAGTTGATGTTTGAATCTTTATTTCCATCTTTGTAATATTCATAATTGATTCTCTGGGAATTATGCAAATAAATATAATCAATAGCATGCCTGAAACAATAAAGGAGGAGGCAGTTTTTTCTTAAAATGAGCAGATAGATTCTTTGGATAACAAGGAGGATTCATTCAACGACAATACCTGGAATAAGGGTCACTGGTCGCAAGATTAATACATAAAATGTATTGTCTTCTTCTAATTTAATCGTCATCAGCTTCATTCCAAGCTAAAAATGAAGTAAAAATGAGAAATATTCAGGTAGAATAAGTTCTTCAAACAGATGTCTATGTTTATAGGCACAAGAAATCCTATTCAATGTCGCTCTCAGTGCCATAAGCTTTTAAGAAAACACAAAACTTTCTATAACGCAATCACCAACTTCAAAGACGATTTCAACCTCGAAGAATATGATGAAATTTATAAAACCTTGAGTAAGACTGACCTCATAAGGTTCAAAGGTCCTGAATAGCGAGTATAAGAGTAAAAGAGTGTAAATTTAATGTAGACTGCTACTCAAACATAAAAAAGTTACTTATTCAAAAAATATATAAAAAAAGGCTAAAAAAGAGGGAACACTATTAAATAGGACTAAGACCTGCAAAACTATCCCTTTTTGAAATCTGGCTGGTGGATGTGATATTATGAGCAAAAGAGAAATCCTTAGCAATATATTTTGTTTTAGCTGAAAATATTAAGAACAAGAAATAAACAAGAAAACTCATATTACTCAATGGAGTAAGTAGTTTTAGATTTTGAAACACAATTATTACAGACTGCTTTATAGCTCTCCTATCCCTAGAGCACTTTCTTTTCTTTACTGATAGATCAATGAAGTAATATTCTACTCCATCTCAAGAATTGAGTTTAGAAGTTTTTGGTGGGACTCCATCCTTTCATCTTTCTACTTTTGTATCAGCTGCTCTAGCTTCAAGATTTACTCACCAAAACGGTTTACTGTTGAAGTTACTTACTCGTCTCTTAAAGACTCTTAAATATCCATTTTATTACGAACATCCTCTATCTTTGCAACCAACTATTCTCTTGTTTATTACCAACCATTCTCAAATTGGTTGCCCAATACAGCCATTGTTTAACTTTTTATGGTTCGATATTTCTTTTCTATCGACTAGACTAACTCTTTACGGATTGACTTTGTTTCTTCTATTTGTTCATGGACTTCATCATTGATTTCCTTTTCCAAATCTCCTACCCTTTACTCTCTCAATTCACGACTTCTTTAAACTGCCTTTTTGACTAATCGCGTTTATTCCTGCAAAATTTGAACCTAATTATCTATTTTTTCAAGTATTTTTTCTTAATTCTCGAATTTCGAAGCAAATTTTTCCTCAACCTCATAATACCTGGCTTCAAGGGGCAAAAAGGCCTACTTTGGAGTATATGTTTTGCTGAATTGCTTAGGTGGTGGAGAAGGATACTAATTGATGGAGTGCAAGGGTTGAGAGGCATAGGCTGAAGGAGCAGTTGATTTGGGATAGACAGAATCGATATTTTTTATTTTCTCTTTGAGAGTTTGGATTTTTTCTTGGTTCGACGTTGAGTAGGGTTCCAGATTTCCAAGCATTTGAATATTATTAGTTTATTTATAAATTAATTTATCCATCACTAATGGAGAAATTTTAGATAAAAGCTGCTGGACAAACCCACATATAAATCTTGGCGGATTTTCAGGTAACCATGGCGCTTGAAACTTAAAATTTAAAGCTAGACAGACGATTGGTTTAATAGGCTTTAAAATATTTCTTGCCAAAGGCTGGGAATTCGATTCTTAACAAATACGGAATGTACTTAGTTAGGCTCGCTTAATAAAATACGATTGGTTGTCTGTAGGTAACTTTTTAAAATGATAAGCATTGGTGGCTACAGTCAGTCTATATTATTTAAAAAGCAAGAAGAAAAGGCCATTTTACAGCTTTATTTCAAGAAGCTGTGAGATTAGGCAAAGAAAAAGGAGTCAAAAGCATAAAACTTTATGTAGAAAGTGAGAATGCAGTCGCAAAAAAAACTTACTTCAAACTTGGAATGAAGCCGGTTGAAGATATAATCTATTCCTATGATTTTGTTTATGGAGGATTCTCACTGAGTCAGTAGAATCTTGGATATTCCATTACAAAGATTGAGAACAAAGGCTAAAAATTGGAAAAATGGCTCCTTTAAAAGAAAAATCTCTTTACTGGGTTAGAATTTGCAGAAAATGATTGGAATCACGCTTTTTTGATTGAGAATTAAGGAAAAATACTTGGATTAGCAAAGGTTTTCAATTAATTTACTGAATGGCGGTTTGGATTAACTTGGTATATTAGATAACTGTATCTCAATGATTTATAAAAGATGAATTTTCAGCTGATTCTAAGGGAATTAATGAGTAAAATTGTGAAGGAAAGCTAGCTAAAAGTTGGAGCGATAAGAATACTTTACAGAAAATCCCAAAATTTGACCTTTTAAGGAGGGTATGATTAACATTATGATATTTTATAAATCTAAATTTGAAGTTTAAGAAATCATGTAACTTTTAAATGCATATTAACTCATGTGAAGAAAAAATCTGGTAGAATGATTTCCTTTTAGCTAAGTTGAATTTTGAGGTCCTCTTCCTCCAAAAAATGTAGAGGTAGATCAACAGCATGCCCTCGAATACTACCCCTTTCCTCTTCGTACCTTTTCATCTTCCCATTGAGTGTTCTTTGCTAAAATGCAGTTATATCATTCAATTTTTTCATCTTATCATCAGGGTAGCAGCCGAAAATGTATCGATAGATTTCGGTGTTTCTTTTTGCAATATATGTCAGCTCAGTCCAAATATCTTCTTACCAAAATTTTTATGCTTGCTCTCTTGAAATCCCGAAATGCTACATAAAAAGAGTACATCGAAAGTTTCTGATGTCTTTTGAATACTCTGGAGCATATTTGGACTCAGTAACAAGTTATTAGTCTTCGACCAAAATAGCAATTTCAGAATCTCTGTCACCCAACATGCTTCTATCATTGATGTTTGCGCTCCCTATTATCATTTTTAGGTCATCTACTACCATAAGTTTGGAGTGGATATAAAGTATTTATGTTACAGGCTCCTACAAAATGACCGCATGCTGCCGAAGGCTAAAAAAGTGTATGTACTTTTAGATTTACTCTTCTTTCATATGACCTTTCAATAGCTTTTTGAAGAGTGAGTTTTCCGAGCGGCAAATAGTTTCGTATTAAAGATGCAGTTGTATCCGCATAACCGTAGAGTTATTTTCTCTTACATCTCCTTCAAATCCTGGCAAAAGGGGAATGAAAACGACAACTCTAAAGTTTTCCTTTTTCCTATGCGCTTATAAAATCCTTTGAGCCAATTGCTAAACGATTAGGTTTTCCCTTGCGATGAAGAATTGGTTTTAAATGTAAATGAAAGACTTAGAATTCTTTATAAGGTCTAAGTAAGCAGTGTGGATTGAGGATTCTAGCTCTTAAAGTCCTCCGCTCCATGTAGATGAGCTTCTGAGTATTAGATGTTTATGATTTCCTGAATAAGCCTTTAATTACCGTGTTCTGGAAGCTAATCTTCATTGACCATGTAAAGAATCTCTTATTGAGTTACTGGCTATTTGAAAATTTAAATGATTTTTAAAGGATACCTTAGAATTTTTTCTTTAAGATAGTCTAGATTAGAATGTTTGTTCTCTTACACTTAGAAGTATTTTTAGTAAAACTCTTCCTAGATTGATTACTTTCTTCGGCTCTATGACACAATTTGCTTGAAGTTTTACAGTTTTTCTTCATTATTGTAGCGCGTTGTAGTATCTATAGTCATCTCAATCATAGGTTCAACTTTTGTTGACTTCTTTTTTAGTGCCAAGCTTCTAAGAAAGTTTTTAGCCGCAACTAATTTGGAGGTTTTCGGATGACTTTGTTTAAGTCCTGCCAAATTAAGCAACTATCTGTCATCATCTATTCTGACCTGAAAGTTAACAAAGTTCCAATAGCTAGTAAAGTGTCTGGCAACATCTTGAACACTGTGTCCTCTAATTTGAATAGCTATGTCATGCCAGGGCATTTTTGGCTATTTACAAGTCAGATTACTGATCGTAAAATCTCTTGGTTTGTAAATATCTCGTATTCTCAAGTTACAAAAGTCAGCTCCTTACCAATAGGTTTGTTTTTCTTTATTGTGGAGAGGGTGTTAAGGTATATCCCAGCGTCCATAGCAAATATCTAATCCTCCTAAAAAAGCCACTTGTTGGTCAATAACTACTATTTTCTAGTGATGGCTCCAAAGAAAAGGAATTAGAAGATAGTTAGGATGCCTAAGGACTCTGATATTTTTATTGCCGATTTTCTCGAAGTATCTCTAAACAAACTAAGAATCATTATTTATAGCTATCTTCGGCTCCTGATATACAATGAAGTAAATCTTCACATTTTTTGCAGCCAGTTCCTACAAAACTCCATCAAGTCTATATTATCTTTTCGAAAGCTAATTTGGCCTCTTTAGCACGAAATAAGGAGTTATCATCCATCCTGTTATATATACGTACTTTTTTGCTTTTTTTAACTATTTGTATACATCTTAAAAGTAATCTTTCCCGTCTATATAGAACTTTGAGCTACAACCGTTACGAAGAGGGGCAAAACTTCCATATTTTTCACTATTCTTTCTTGTTTAAGGTGAAAAAGGACTGTTATTAAACGCTTAACAAACTGCAGCAATAAAAAGTACTAAAGTATGCAATTAGTAAGACTCCAATTTCAACCTTCTCGTATCAGATTCGATCACAATACCTAACTATCTCCCCGTTTTATATATTCCACAATAAATATTGAACTTAAAGCAATAAAGAAGCATATCTTTGATCTAAAAAGATTTTGATTTGGTGGTATAAAAGACTCCTGTGTCAGTTACAGTAAAATATCGATATCTCCAACTTTTACTGCAAGGTAGCAAACAATGGTAAAACTCTTTCATGCAAGAAGTTTCGTTGTACCTCCCACCTGAGCGTTTTTTTAATTAGAATTAGCCATAAATCACTCCATTGCCTACTTAGATTTACTCTTACCTAATCTTTAAGGAAATATACTGAAAAATTGAACAACCAACATATCTTTGAGGGCATTTTAGTAAACCGTTCTTACAAAGCAACGTAAAAATTCTTAAAATATTGTGAGTAATTTTGGCGACAGTTTTTGCTCTTAACCTTTGTTGAGAGGAAATTGAGGAATGTTTCGATACTTTTTGAAAAGTATATGTTGAAAAGTATACAAATCGGAAAAAGTTTTTCTTATGCTAAATTGCAAAGTAAATACGTCCACTAACGCTGGTGATATTTGAGCCTAAAGACAAAGATATACCTGCTATATTATGCTTCATGATTCTTAGTAAAGTATTCTTAGATTTTGGATTTGATTGCTTCCTAAAAAACTTCTCGTATCGTACTGTATTTTTAGAACTTTATTCTTATGCCCTAAGGGTTCTGATATTTAGGAAAAGTTTAGCTATCCTCTTTCATTATTATTAATTATATGGCAAATCTATGTGTTCTAAACTAAAAAATAGAAATCACAGCAGTTCTCCTCTTTGCTTTTGACTTAGCTTTTTAGTTTATCTTTTTTCTTTCTCGTATTTTTAAACCTAATTTTTTTAGCTTTCACTCAATTGTCTATACTTTCCCCAGCCCTTGCCGTCAGGTCCTGTGGGGCGGTATTCTTAGCTTTAAAACCCTTAATTTATTTCCAAAAACTATTTAGGAGGTTTATATTTTTTTACATGGTCGACTCTTATAATTCTGCCGCATATTTCAGCTCCATTGAAGTTGTCAACAGCTAAAATGGTCGATCTTTGGTCTTCATAAGCTAAAAAGGCAAAACCTTTTGATTTTCCAGTTACTTTATCTCTGGCTAGGCGTAAGTCCACAACTTATCCGAATTCTGAGAATACGATTGCTATGTCACCTTCATTCATGCCGTAGTTTAATCCCCCGATGTAAATATAAGCACTGTCATACTAAATTAAAGTTTTCGTACATCTGAGTGCCAAGAGGCAGATCCTTTAATGTTATTCTTTAGCTCATTGAGATTGAATCTCTCAATATTTTTGATATTGTACATTATATTATTAGAGAAAAGGAGCTTGAACTGGAAAATATTAAACCAAATCTCTTGAATAGCTCACAGGGTTTCTACAACTTTGACCATTAAGTTGAATTATAAGAGAGGCTCAACATTCTCCTTTTAATAATGATGATTCAGATCATTTTTTCACATTTTTGTAAGGCTAGACTGTTAATACGCAGTTCATTATCTTATGCCTGTTCAAATTTTGGATTGCACTCTTCGCATGCTCAGGGTTGTGATATTTTACGATTGCAGTGTTTAAGCTTCGACCAAAATTGTCCTGTTCGATTAGGCATTTTTACATTGCTCCTTCTGTAGCAAATAGTTTCTACTTTAACAATGATTTACATAGAGGTCTTAGTTAGTGAACTCAGGGCTCAATCCCATCACCTTTAGAGTTCTGAAAAATTTATCTTTTTGTTCAGTATCTTCTGCTTTTGGCTCCTCTCTTGGTTTGTTTTGTTTGAATTTGGCAGGTCTCTCAGTGTTTTCGGCTTGCTGGAACTTCTTACCTTCAAACTTTGGCTTATTGTGTTTATTTTTAAACTGAGGTTTGTTGGATTGTGGTGTAGTTTGGTTGGTATTGGGTCTAGTATCAAGCTGAGGCCTCTGCTTTTTCTGAATGGGTTTCTTTTTGAAGGTTTTCTGCGTAATCAGCAAAGTACATTGGTGCGCTGCGCTTTATTCTTGTCCTTATCTTGTTTAATAAGGTCGTCCAAAGAAACATCGGCCATATTTTGTGTATTAGTATTAATTACAAAGTAGATGAATTTGAAAAATATTTGAAATTATATATTCTCATGAAAATTGACTCTTTTTATCAAATCCAAAACTAGGTAAAGAAATAATAAAGTAAACAATATCTATTGCTTTATCATCTTTTTATTTCTGAAATTGTTGAATATCAAAATTACAAAAATCATTGAAAAAGAGCGTATTCACACTTTCTTTGTGTTACATGGGTATTGTGGGTAAACTTTCTTGTTACAGCTCTGAGGATTTACTTTATTTGTAAAGTTTATTGGGCTCATAAAATTTTGATTGGGAATAGTTCTTGGTTGATATCCAGGATAGTCGATCCCTTGGTTGCATTGAAGTCCTGAAGGATTCACTACTGAATTTGGATTATTATGCATATTATAGTTGTTATTACAATTTCCTTGGTTTAATAAACCTTGAGGGGCTTGAACACTTGAATATAAGCTCATTCCTGCTGGGGGAGATGGCGGGTAATAGTTGGGAGTTTGAAAATTAACCTGTTTTGACTGAGGTGGTCTAAAATTATATTGAGGATTATGGTTATTAGGCTTAGAGCACGCAGCCGGAGAAAGAAAAGGGTGCATTTTGGTTGGCGAAGTAGGAGAATTATTGCTGCGAATAGAAGTTGTAAGTTGTACTCCTGATAGAGTAACTGGGGTAAATGCATTGTAGGACTGGAAGATTTTGTTTTGCTCATTGGCAGCTCTCTGACTAGATTAAGGGGTATTGTTAGAGCCAAAAACAAGTACTTCTAAGTTGTTCTGTGTCCTAATTTCGTTTAACTCTTGTATAAGTGTTTTCTAGTACTTTTTAAGCTAACTTATCTTCTACTTGATATCTTCGAGCTATTTGTTTGATTAACTCTTGCTTTCGTTGTTCTTTATCTTCTTTATTTCTATCTTGAGCTTGAAATTCTTGTTAATCCACTCCTTCTATTAGTTTATCAGGGATTTTATCTTCTACTTCAAAGAATCTATCATCTTTTTCTACTCATTTTCTTTTGCCTTTCGTTTATTCAGCTAATTCATTATTTCTTGCTACTTTACACTGTTTTACTTTTTCTCAAACTATTAGAAACTATCATTCAAGGCCAATTGCTTCTCTTCAACCTATTACTCATATAGTAAATTCTCAAACTAATCAAAGTAGCCGCTCTCTTTCTATTTTTAATCTTTCACGCTGACAGGATAATCCAATTATGAAGGCACCAAGTTCGATTCCTTTGGATTCGTGACTACTCTTTGTGATATTTTCATGTTTCTTTGATTACTCATCATTATCACCTTGTTATTCTTTTTGTTTGACTGTTAATTCGCGGCTTAGAGGTTTGTGGTAGATTTATTAGCAGCTTTACATAAGATTGCGCTTGGCATTTGGGGTCTATTGTTCTTAGATTTTTATGGAGTTGTTTTTGATTCTTTTTTGCTATCAACTTGTGTTTTATGATCAAATGAATGCCGTTATTTACCCTCCAATTCCTCGCTTTTGTACTTGACATATTTTATCCTATTGACTTTTAATAACACAGCTTGATAAAGTTAACTGTTGGCAATGATCATCCTCAAAGGTTCCGCATTAGTTGTGTAGTTTTTTTCCATAAACTTCAAGGAAATGACTCTTGATGATACATTTTTGATGATAAAGACGTTCTTTTGAATATCTGCGATAGATTCCTAGAGATTTTGGTCAGTGAGTTCAAGAATAGGCACTTGTTTGCTGAGATCCCTGACAATAAAAAAAGTTTTGTTTTTATTGAATAAGTAAAATTTATTGAATTCCTCCTTGATCTCAATAAAAATTTCTTCTCGAAATTATTTCTCCTAAGGAGGTATCTCGATTACGACCTGGTAGCAATCTAAAAAATAAATTTGTTAAGCTTGTAAGTTCTGAGCTTGGCTTTGCATTACTATCACACAGTTGTAATCCAGGTGAGAGATTATGAAATGCTATGAAGTTAACTTCACTCTCTAAACTAAAATATTGCATGCGTTGAAAAATAAATCACCTGCCATGTTTTATTATAATTGCTCGCTTCTCGCCAAATGCTCAAACAAGTTCTCGATTGTTTTGATTAAACTTTACTGATCTATGGCGACTGGATTTTCTTAAAGGTAAAGCCTCCAGCATTTGCTTTACTATTGCTCATTAGTTTATGCTGCAATAGTGAAGTCAATTTAGACTGAGTTGAGGGAAGAGACCTGGAATAAAAAGGGGCACTACAGCTGCTGCTGGAAGTGGACATGGTCTTGGATGGGTTTGAATTTCCCAGTTTATCGGAAATTTTCTTATTGATTTGTATTATGAATAGCCATTTATATTATGAACATTAGCATGATTAATAGCCAAGATCGGCTTTTTTGCTATAAAATAATG
>Ga0316217_10004521_pt1 | contig 14953 bp, 9 predicted proteins | sample 1anoAmetaG_FD_203633 | JGI IMG/M metagenome (GOLD analysis project Ga0316217, IMG submission 203633) | Freshwater microbial communities from Trout Bog Lake, Wisconsin, USA - 1anoA | ecosystem: Environmental > Aquatic > Freshwater > Lake > Hypolimnion/Profundal zone | place: USA: Wisconsin... | reverse complement strand
TTCGCGACGCCGGGCCCCTTTTCCTACATCCGCCCTAATGGCCAAGTCCGCACCGGCATTGTTTTCAATCGTGAAGATTTTTTCATTGCCAATGGGAAAATTATCTCGCTCTATGACGTGAACGAAAAAGAACGCGTCCTTATTTACGACGAATATATTTCCACTAAACGAACTGGTTTCGGTTTGGCGGATATTGTCCGCGAGCTCGAACGCGCTCAAAATGAGATTATTGTTTTAAAACCTGAAGGTTCGATGGTAATTTCTGGTCCTGCGGGTTCTGGAAAAACGACACTCGCGCTTCATCGAGTTGCGTACCTTCTGCAAAATCCAGACACGTCACTTCTGTATAAACCTGAGCGATCAATCATTTTCGTTCAAGACAAAAAGAGTATCGACTACTTCGGTTCGCTCTTCGTGAGTCTCGGGGTCGAAGGTGTTACCTTTACTACGTTTGAGTTATGGTGCGCGTCGATACTTGATCTTTCAAGAGAGTATTCCTATGTTGATCGATATGGAGAGAGTTCAATCCTTCAAGATTGGTTTGAATGGAAGAAAGTTTCTCTTATAAAACAAACTCCAGTGGCTATAAAACACTCTGTTGATCCTTGGAAGAACCTTGAATTTCTCTATAGTAAAGAAGAGGATGTTCGATTTCAAAAGTTATGGAGAGAACAGAAAGGAAAGAGTGTTCTGGATAAGCAAGATCTTACCGCCTTGTTGAAATTGAATGCTCAATCAACAGGAGGAAAAGTCGAACGCACAAAAAAGGTTTGGAAGAAAAAAGCAGGGAAGATGGTTCAGGTAAATGCAAAAGCTCAGGTGGAGTTCGATGTGGTGCTCGTCGATGAATTTGAAAACTATACGCCTACTCAGCTTCAATTGGTAAACACAACTCTTTCTCAAAAAGCTTCGTGCCTTTTCGTCGGGGATATTCGCCAACAAACTCGATTTGGTTCGGTTTCGGATTTTGCACAAAGTGATATTGAAATTCCCACAGAGCGTAATATTATTTTGAATAAAGTGTACCGAAACAGTTCTGCAGTTCTCCAATTACTCCAATCTCTTAATTACAAGGTTACACTCTCAAACCAAAACCAGACAGAAGGTTTTGCAGAGTGGAAGACCATGGAAAGTTTGGAGGTTGCCAACTTTTTGGAAAGGGGACTGGTCTCGCGAAAAGACGAGCAAGTCGGTATTCTCTGTTACGACGCAAATAATGTCACTCAAGTTCGAGAGTTATTCTCCACTCATAACATGCACGTTCACATCGGAACAGTTGCAGAATTCCAAGGTCTGGAGTTTGACACCGTTTTTGTTCTCGATGTAAACGCCCACCTCTTCGCTCCTACAGAATTCGACTTGGAGTTCAACCAAGAAAGAAAACTTATTTTACGAGAGCAGCTCTATGTGGCTATTACTCGTGCGCGAAGCGGTGTTGTAGTTTTTTCAGATTCTGCAAAAGAAGACATCATGACGTTGCTTTCTCAATAGAACTTTTTGTTTGAAACTAAAGCGATAGAGTCACTCCTCTCTCCTTGAGGAATCACCTATATAAAGCTATAATACCCCTATGAAATACCGCGAACTTCTCCGCACAACCTATTTTGCCGGCTTCCTTTTTTCGCTCCAAGTTGCGCTTACTGTTTACATAAACTCATCCTATCTTGCGACAAAAATTCCCAATTTTTTGATTGGAATCCTTTATACTGCGTCTGCGTTGCTTGCAGTTGCTGGACTCTTTTTGATTCCGAAACTCATTAGTGCCTTTGGCTCGAGCAAGGTGATCGGATTCTTAATGGTTGCCAATATTTTCAATATTCTAGGAATGATTTTAAGTAAGAATATTTATCTCATTTCAATTTGTTTTGTCTTGTATTTCGCTTTCAACACTCTTATCTATCTTGGAATAGATATCATCATTGAGCATTGGTCGTCCAATACCATCCAAGGAACCGTTCGCGGAGCTTATTTAACCTCACTGAACATTGGGTACATGCTCGGACCTATCATTGCTGGTTTTATTGCCGATCGCCTTGGGTACGGTGTCTTGTATGGATTTGCCATTGTCTTTTTAATTCCGGTTTTTATCATGATTGGATTCCAGCTTCCAACGGTGACTCATATTCACACTTCAAAGGCGAATATTTTAAGTCTTGCTCGTAAATTCATCTCCCATCCAGAGCTCGGATCTGTTTTTACGGTGAATTTTATTCTTCAATTTTTCTATGCATGGATGGTTATTTACACACCGATTTATTTGCATCAATACGCGCATATCCCGTGGGATACCATCGGAGTGGTCTTTACGGTGATGCTTTCCGCATTTATTATTTTTGAATATCCCATGGGGAAGCTTGCTGACAAATTTAAAATTGAAAAAAGCTTCATGGTCATTGGGCTTTTGATCATGGGAATCGCTACTATATTTGTAACCAAAGCTCCCGTTCTTTCGCTTTGGGCGCTTGTTGCGATCTTGTTCATTACTCGCATTGGCGCGAGTACCGTGGAAGTCATGACGGAAAGCTATTTCTTCAGAAAAGTCGATCATGACGACACGGGATCAATTGGCTTCTTCAGAAACACTTCGCCTTTCGCCTATATCCTTGCTCCTGTCATTGCCTCTGTTGTGCTTAAAATCGCTCCTATGTGGACTCTTTTCACCATCCTTGGAATCATCTGTTGTGCAGGAATCCTTGTTGTTTTGCCTCATAGACGAAGGAGGTCTCATGTCTAGAGCCTTTACATACTCTAAACGATAACAATCAGAAAAAAATCTAACTAACTGTAGTAAATCGCACGCGAGCAAGAGATGACAATTTTCCGAATCTCGGTTGCGACGGCCTCGAGCAATCCGAGTGAGGATAAATTTGTCGCTCTTGCGAAGCCGTCGCGATTTACGGACAACTAGAGTCTCACTGCTCACCTTGAAAATATTTCATTAAAATAAAAAACATTCTCATTTGAGAATGTTTTTTATTTGCTGTTACCTTAGAACGTAACAATCGCTGCCATAACAATCGGCTTCTTTCCTGTCTTCTGAAGAAGGAATCGCTCGACTTTTTCAACCAGCTCTTCCTTAAGTTCATCAATCGAATACTTCGGATCAACGGTTCGGTCCTCGATGACTTTTTTGACGAGCCCTCGGACCTTGTGGAACAATTCCTGATTCTCTCGAATGTAAACGAATCCTCGACTGAAAATGTCTGGCGACTTTTTAAGTTTTCCGGTTCGTTCATCGATGACTGCGAAAACGTTAAAGACTCCAGATTCCAACAAAAGATTTCGATCTCGGATTACCACTTCTTGAATATCACCAATTCGTGTTCCTTCGACTGAAATCGGTTCATGAGGAGCTGAAACAGGAAGGACGACGTACTTGGTTCCTTGTTCTCGGAATTCAATGATGGTTCCGTTATTTTCAGGAATAATGATTCGGTCTTTTGGAACTCCAAGGTTCATAACCATGTCTCGGTGCATCATCAGTCGTGCGTAGTTTCCGTGAACGGGCATGAAATATTTGTATTTGATCTGCTTGTGCACCCATTCGAGTTCGCCTCGTTTACCGTGACCAGACGCGTGAACATCTGAGTCATAATACGTAATGATCTTTGGATCTTTTCGATAGAGAGCGTCTTTCAATTCATCAACAGTCTTTTCGTTTCCTGGAATGACTGATGATGAGAAGACGATGGTGTCTGAAGGCTCAAGCTTCAAATACTTGTGCGTTCCTTTTGAAACTCGGTCAAGAATTGAATACTGTTCGCCCTGTCCGCCTGTTACGAGCATCATGATCTTATTGCTTGGATATTTATGAGCGTCAAGAATATCGACAACGTGGTCAAGATTAGTAAGGTTCAAGTGTTTAACGATAGCCAAGTTTGTTTTCATGGCTCGTCCTTCGATAACTACGATTCGTCCGTAACGTCTCGCACTGTTTAAGAATTCAATGATACGTTCAACTTGGGAAGCAAAGGTTGCAATCAATAATCGTCCCTTGGTGTCTCGAATGATTTTATCAACGGTGTCGGCTACAACTTTTTCTGAAATAGTCCAACCTGGTTTGTCGATACCTGTTGAGTCGAGTGTCATGAGGAGTACATTTCGATTCTTGAAAAATTCGTATTGAGCAACTTCTTCGTCTGTTGCAATTCCGTCGTCGTTTTCAACTCGAACGTCACCGGTTGACACAATGTCTCCATAAGGAGTTTCAACAATGACTCCGGTTGAGTCTGGAATTGAGTGAGTAAGTCCGAAGAATTTCACTTTTAAGTCTTCTGAAACTGTAATGGACGTATCGTCTCTTTCTACAATTCGAACATCGAGTGGCGGAAGGTGAGGGTATTCCTCGTGTCGTTTTTTAATAAGCATTGCACCGAATTCACGAGTGTAAATTGGCGGATTGCCTAGAGCTTCCATGACGAATGAAATCGAACCGATGTGGTCCAAGTGTCCGTGGGTAATCACGAGCGCCTTGATCATGTGCTTGCGTTCCTCTAGGTATTTTGTGTTGGGAATCAAGAAGTCGACTCCTGGTGTGTCGTCGTCTGAAAACTGAAATCCTGCGTCGATGACCACGATCTGATCTTTGAATTCAACAACGGTCATGTTGATTGCTCCGATTTTTTCAACACCCCCGATAGGGATAACGCGAATGTCGCCGTACGCTAATGGTGGTATGACGTCGTTTCGATTTCGGCCACTACTGGGAACTCGTTCGTGGTTGTTGATTTTAACTCGGTCGTTAAAACGTCCGCCTTGTCGTCTGCGATTTCCAGAATTACCGTTTAATTTTTTTGCATGGAATTGATTGCCGCCTTGCGCAGGTGTTCCACTTGAAGAAGCTGGCGCAGTCGTTGCTCCAATTTTTTCGAGGGCTTGATCAATGGATGTTGATCCTGATCCTTCTTTTCGATAGACGTACGTCTTCTGTGAATTATGAGGTCGATCGTTCGGCCTGAAATTCGTTGGTCGGGGATTTGAAGATTTCGCTTGGAATTCTCCGTGATGCCCGCCCGTATTGTGATTATCTGTGTTGTTCATAATAATGGATTCACAAAAAGAGAATGCTCATTTTTGCGAATATAATGCTAATAGTTTAAATATTCGAGATATAAGTTGTGCAATATATATCTTGGAATATTTTTCCGTTTTCTCTCCGGAATGGGAAACCCGATGATTCAGGTTTCCAGATGCGGAGGCAAAACTCTTGATAAAGCTCGGATTATTTTTTAAGGAATCCGTTCCAAACCGTGTCAGTGTACAAGTACCATGTTGAGACAAGGGAGAATCGGTCGCTTGATTCCGAGATGGGAGGAATCGTTACGTTTTTGACTCGCTTATTCATAAGGTACGTGAAGTCTGGCGTATAAAGAAATGCGACGGGTGCATCTTTGGCAAGTTGATTTGAAACCAATTGATAAAGCGCAAAGCGCTTGGTCGGATCGGGTTCGGCAATGGCTTGCTTGAGCCATGCGTCAACGTTCTTGTTCATGTACGAAGTAATGTTAAGTCCTGGATCAGCTTTTTGAGACGAGTCCCAGAATGCGTAAATGTCTGTGTCTTGGCTTTCAGCTTGTCCGAACAAGAGTGCTTCGAAGTCTCGGCCTCGAATCACGTCTTGATTCAATGTCCCGATCTCAAAAATCTTTACTTCAACATGAACTCCGATTTGCGCGTACTCATCTGAAATCAATTGGGCCGATTCTTCAAGTTCAGGAGTATTAGCGGTTGAAAGAGCAAACGAAAGCGATGTCATTTGTTTGCCGATCAACTTCTGCCGAATGCCGGTGGCTGGATTTAATTTCCATCCATCAGCGTCAAGAATTTTTTCAGCGAGCGCTTGGTTGGTTGCGTAATCGGTCGTGTTAGTATCAACGAATTGGGGAAGTGGACCGTTAAGCGCGACTGCGTAACCCTTGAAGACGCTCTGAATGATTGAGGCCTTATCGAGAGCCAAGTTGAGCGCAGTTATGACTTGGTGGTCGCTGAAAATCGAGTTCTTGATAGGGTTGAAAAATTCTCCGAAAACTCGAGGAAGTGGTTCGGCAATAACATTCGTGTGTGAATTCTTGACGCTTGCGATATCAGCGGAATTTACCATTGAGAGTCCGTCGATCGATCCGCTTTCAAAAGCATTGTAAGCGTCAGTTTGGTTTGCCAAGCAGACAACGACGAATCGATTGATCCATGGTCTTCCGAGTGCGAATTTTTTAAATGCGATAAGTGTATAGTTTTGCGGAATCCCAATTTCCGATCGTGACACATGCTTCAATTTATAAGGTCCTGATCCGATTGGTTCAGTATTAAATTGAGTCGTTTGCCAATTTGTGTCGGGAATCGTTGACCAGATATGCTGGGGCAAAATTCCGACCGTTAATTGTGAAAGAAAATCAGCATAGGGCTTTTGAAGGGTGAAGACGATGGTGTGATCATCTGTTGCACTTGCCGTAACCCCATTCCATGCCACTTGAAGGGGACTGTTTAAATTCGCATCCTGGATCTTCTGAACAGTGAAAACGACATCATTCGCGGTCAAAGGTTTTCCATCCTGAAACGTGAGACCTTGCTTAAGGTTCACTGTGTAAACTGTTCCGTCAGGTGAAATGGTCCACGAAGACGCAAGGTCTGGCTCAAGCGTTCCATCTTGACCGACTCGGACAAGTCCGCTATACACCAAACTTGCAAGATCCTTATCGGCATCCGAGGTCCCCAGAACTGGGTTTATATATCGAGGACTTCCAATGATCCCTTCTTTGTAAGTTCCACCGTAGATGGGAACTTGTTTTGTGTATCGATCAGATATATGTACAAGTCCGCCAAAAATACCAACTCCTAGAAGGATGATTGAAGTGATGAAAACAGCTCGTTCCTTGGCAGAAAGATTCGCAATGACAAGTCTTAATTTTTGAGAGAATGATAGTTGAGTCACAAAACAAAGAGTAGTGATATTGATAAATAACGACAATACGATATTAACAACGGGTCCTCTTCTTATCGATCAAAATCAGGTTGGAATTTGCTTAACAGTCAACTAATGAAATTTAGTTGAAAACTATTTCACAAGAATGAGAGAAAGCAATGCTGAAACGGCAAATAAAACCGCAACCACAATCGTGGCGATAAAAAGAACTCGCTCCGCTCCGCGTCGTGCAAAGTAAGTCATATTCGAGGCGTTACCGCCTAGGGCTCCTTCAATACCGTCTGCACTTCTCTGGAGAAGGACCAAAATCACGAGCAGAATGGACAAGGCAAGCTGAATCCACGGCAATACATGAGTAATCGTATTCATAAAAGACATCATAGCATAGTTAGAAAAAAAGGGAAGATCTCGCTCATGATGACGACAAATTCCTGGGGATAGCTAAAAAGGAGATAGTCCGTCATGCGCTCACTTCTTTTATTTTTCGAGGGTGATATACTTGGATATATGAAAAGTGTCGGATTCACCGTTGTTTCACTATTAATCGTTGCTTGCCTTATTATCGCGGGATATTTTGCATTGACCGGTTTAAAAAATCCGGCTTCCTATGTTACACCATCGGGCCCGACAGTAGGCGATTTGCAAAACATTACGACTGACCCTGACACCAATACGACGACTACGGTTGCGGCGAGTATCGCGGCAAGCACAGCAACTGAAGCGACGACGATAACTCCTCCGGTGACAACTGCTTCCGCTTCGGCCTCATCAACAGCACCTTCAACAAGTTCCGGATCGTCGAGCTCGGCAACTCTTACCGCAAACTTGAAAAAGTTGATTGCAAATAATACGACGCTCAAGGCAGGATCAAAAGGAGCGAGTGTTGGTTATGTAGAGCAGTTCATGAACTTGTATCTTAAAAAATCAGCCACGATTGATAATGATTTCGGGAAGACTCTCACGGCAAACGTCATAACGTTCCAGAAACAAAACAAGCTTCCTCAGACAGGAATGGTTGGTTCGGAGACGCTCCAGATGATGGTTCAGTGGATGACTAATAATTCGTAATCTAAAACGGAACGTAGCACATTGCACGCGAGCGCGAGATGACAATTTTCCGAATCTCGGTTGCGATGGCCTCGAGCAATCCGAGTGAGGACAAATTCGTCGCTCGTGCGAAGCCGTCGCAATGGGCGGACTGTATAGCTTTAAAAAAGAGCCAGCTCGCGTTGGCTCTTTTTGTATATCAAATAACTCTTATGTTATACTTTCCCCATGGAACCAAACCTTCACCAAAACAAAAATCACTCAACTAGTAAATTCACGCCACTTTTCCATTTCTTTAAATGGATTATCGCGATTGCCTTGGTCGTTGTTATCAATCTTCTCTTCCAATACGGAGTCATTGCAGTTGCCCCAGCGCCGACGATTGATCAATTCTGTCCGGCGCAGCCTGTAAATTATACTGATGCAGTTTCCTGCGTTCAAAAGGGGGGTCAATGGACGAACTATCCATTGACGCCGGTGGAAATTACACAAGCGGTTCAAAATAATCAGCCACTCGGAACATGCAATCCGACCTTTACGTGCAATAATAATTACATCCATGCACACAGTGTTTATAATAAAGACGTGTTTATTGCGCTGATCGCCCTTTCTCTTATATCGATCGCGCTTGGACTATTTATTCATATTGAATCGCTTTCCCTTGGATTTTCTTTGGCAGGTATTGTTTCGCTTGTCATTGCGTCATTTGAATATTGGCCTGATGCGGATAATTGGATGCGAGCATTAGTGTTGATTGTTGCAGTGATCATGTTGGTGTGGGTGAGCGTGAAGGAATTTAGAAGCGCAAGGAAAAATAGAGAACTCAAAAAATAAAACATCAAATAAAAATAAAGCACTCAGAAGTGCTTTATTTTTATTTGATCCCGTTTCGTTATAACAAAAAGAAAATATGAAGAAGGAAGAAATATTGCTGGTCCAGCCGGAAACTTCGGAAGGTGCTACGATTCACAGAATGCTCGTTATTGCAGGAGTCTCATTTTCGAGTAAAAACGTTCAGCCAGAAGAGGCGGTAGCTCTAAGGTTTGCTGGGAGCCGAGATTCGGTAATAGGTTTTAAAGGTATTGAGCGGTATATCTCGGGTTTGGTAGCTGCAAGATGTTTCCGAGAAAACAAAAGGCGAATGCTCTGACTCTCGAATTTTCGGGAGTTTTTTGTTATACTCTCCGAATGAAAAAGAACGCGAAAAAACAAGATAAGAAGCTCAAGCTTGCTCCAAAGAGTGCGGCAAAGACGCTCGGCGAATACAATCCTAAAAAAATAGAAAAAAAATGGCAGACGACGTGGGACAAGGAAAAGACCTACCAGACGCTTCCGGTTAAAAAAGCTGCTGCTAAAAAACAGAAACCTTATTATGTTTTGGACATGTTTCCGTATCCTTCAGGTGTAGGTCTTCACGTGGGGCATCCACGAGGCTACATTGGGTCCGATGTTTTTGCTCGACAAAAAAGAATGCAAGGATTCAACGTGCTTCATCCGATGGGATACGATGCATTCGGACTTCCTGCGGAGCAATACGCAATTGAACACAATATCAACCCAAAACAGGCCGTTGCAAAAAATGTTGCAACTTTTGAAAAGCAACTTTCGATCATTGGGCTTTCTTATGATTGGTCCCGAAAAGTAAACACGACTGATCCTAAATTTTATAAATGGACTCAATGGATTTTTCTTGAGATTTATAATTCTTGGTATGACAAGACAAAAAACAAGGCTCGGAAGATTGATGAATTGGTAAAGATTTTTGAAAAATCAGGAAATCAACAGGTACATGCAGCGAGTGAGGAAAACATTTCTGCATTCACTGCGAAAGAATGGAAGGCCTTTTCTGAATTAGAGAAACAGAACGTGCTCATGAAATACCGATTGGCATTCGAAGGATATTCCGAGGTGAATTGGTGTCCTCAATTGGGAACCGTTCTTGCAAATGATGAAATTGTCGAGAAAAACGGGAAGTTTGTTTCAGAACGAGGCGGTTTTCCTGTCGAGAAAAAATCAATGCGCCAGTGGTTCATGCGAATTACAGCCTATGCCGACCGATTGCTTACAGGTCTCGATGGTTTGGATTGGTCGGAACATATAAAAGAAATCCAGCGCAACTGGATAGGGAAGTCGGAAGGTTCGGAGATTGAATTTTCTATAGCGTTTGCAAATAATGAAAAGTCGCAAGATCAGAAAATAAAAGTTTTCACCACTCGCGCTGACACGCTTTTCGGAGTGACGTATGTGGTTCTTGCTCCTGAACATGCTCTTATCAACGAGCTTAAGCCTCGAATAAAAAATTGGAGTGCGGTTGAAAAGTATATTTCTGAAATTAAAAACAAGACAGAAGAAGATCGCATGGCAAGCAAAGAAAAAACAGGCGTAGTGCTTGAGGGCATTTTTGCAATCAACCCTGCGAATAATGAACATGTCCCCGTATGGATTGCTGATTATGTTTTGGCAGGTTATGGAACAGGTGCGGTGATGGCGGTTCCGGCTCATGATGAACGCGATTTCGAATTTGCGAAAAAATATAATTTGAATTTCAAGCAAGTGGTTGAACCGCTCGACATTAATATGGGTCCTGGCACAGACGCGTATCGACCAGCTGATCCGATCGTGCCACGGTCAAATGTGGTATGTATTGTGGAACACCCGACGGAAGACAAGTTTTTGTGTGCAGTTTGGAAACAGTCTACCTGGAAGGGATTTGTGACGGGTGGAATCGAAGAAGGTGCTTCACTCGAAGAAACTGCTCGAGAGGAAATTAATCAAGAAACCGGCTATCAAAATATTGGAACGGTTCGCGTACTTGACCGCTCTACTCATGGACTTTTTTATCATGTCGTGAAAAAAAATAACAGACTTGCCCATTATCGAATCGTGCATGCGAAACTTCTAGATCTTGAAAAAACAGATCCGACTGACGAAGAAAAGTCGATTGCAGAATTCGTGTGGGTTGATGGCGACAAAGTTCATGATTTTCTTCTTCGTGAAGATATGAAATATCCTTGGCGAGTTTTCAGAGGACATGATGATTCGTGTATCACTTCACTCGGGATTTTAAGCGACTCAGGACAATTTAACGGAATGCGATCCGAAGAAGCTAAAAAAGCTATTACCGAATTCGTTGGTGGCACACTAGTCACGAAATACAAAATGCGCGATGCAATTTTTGCACGGCAGCGATATTGGGGAGAGCCGATTCCTTTGGTGCACGAAAAAGATGGTAAGCTCTCAGAGCTTTCGTTTAAAAAACTTCCGCTTGAGCTTCCGCCTGTGAAATCGTATCAACCGACGGGTACTGGCGAATCTCCGCTTGCAAGCGTTAAGTCTTGGATGAAGGCTGGTTATGAAACCAATACCATGCCGGGCTGGGCGGGATCTTCATGGTACTTCTTGCGATATATGGACCCGGCAAATGCAAAAGCATTCGCTGGAAAAGATGAAATGAAGTATTGGAAAAATGTCGACATGTATGTTGGCGGGGCAGAACATGCGACAGGTCATTTATTGTACTCACGATTCTGGAATAAGTTTCTGTACGACATGGGATACATTCCTATGGATGAACCTTTCAAGGCTTTGCGCAACCAAGGAATGATTCTTGCATCCGATGGCGGAAAAATGTCCAAACGAAATCCTGAAGGAATTGTAAATCCTGATGATATCGTAAATACCTACGGCGCTGATACGCTTCGTTTATACGAGGCATTCATGGGCCCCTTTCAGTCATCGATCCCTTGGTCAACGGAAAGCATTATCGGGTCTCGAAGATTCATTGAACGAGTCTGGAAGCTTGCTTTAAAAGTGCAAAAATCGAACTCTAAAAACAAATTGGATGACGCGCTTCAGTCAGTACTCCAAAAGACACTTCACAAGACAATAAAAAAAGTAACTGACGATATTCAAAACTTTTCATTTAACACAGCGGTTTCCGCCATGATGATTTTGGTTAATGAAATGGATCGCGCAGAAGAGGTTGCTGAAAAAGATTTCAAAATGTTTTTGCAGATTCTTGCACCGTTTGCCGCTCATGTCACCGAGGAGTTGTGGGTATTCCTGGGAGAAAAGAAGTCGATCCACCTTTCGCCTTGGCCGAAATATGATCCAAAACTCGTGACAGATGATAGGGTAACATTGGGAATTCAAGTGAACGGAAAGGTTCGAGCGGAAATTTCCATTGGAAAAGATGCAGATGAAGCAATAGTGAAAGAGGCGGTTCTTTCAATGGATGAAGTGAAGCGATGGATGGAAGGAAAAGAGCTTAAAAAGTTTATTTATATCAAAGGTAAGATTATTAGTGTAGTGGTTTAAGAAACAGAATCGCATACTAAAAATCACGGATTCATATCCGTGATTTTTAGTATTACTTTTTACCATTTTGTAATCCACACCTCACTTTCATTTTGAGAACAATGAATATATACTATGAGGTATGTTTAAAAAAATAAAGCAAGGAATATCGCAGGTTCGCGATCATGTCGGGAATCAATTATCAATTTCGAGTGATTCGTTTACGTACGGACTGATTTGTGTCTTGGTCGTTCTCGGACCTCTTTTCTTCATTCCGGTATCAGGGTTTTCAATTGCTACAAGCAAAGGCTTTCTTATGGTTTTCATTGGAATTTTAGGGCTCCTTGCTTATGGTATCCATGTTTTGCGAAAGGGGGTGGTAAGTCTTCCTCGGCATAGAATATTTTTAATCCTCGGTTTGATTTCGCTTGCGGGAATCTTAGGATCTATTTTTTCGCTTTCCTTCGGAATGTCGTTCTTTGGATATGGATTCGAAACTACGACATGGCTTTTCATGACCGTCTTTGCTTTAATTATTTTTTTCGCCTATCGAACGATACAGTCTTTTGAACGAGTGGGTATTTTATACGGAGGTGTTCTCGTTGCATTCTTCGTACTGGTTGTTATTCATGTCGTTAGATTTATTGCAGGACCTACTGTGGGAACTCTTGGAGTTCTCGGGACAAGTACTTCGAGTTTGATCGGTTCGTGGGGTGATCTCGGAATCTTTTTCGGATTCGTAGCACTCTTCTGTACGATGACTCTCGAGCTTGCTGGTTTGAAAAAATCATTCCGGTGGATTTTGGGATTGTTCGGTTTGGTTTCGGTCGTTTTGCTTGCATTCATGAATGTCACGATTGTCTGGGTAGTACTGGGGTTAGTGACATTGCTTCTTGCGCTCTACCTATTTTCATTCGCGTATTGGAATCCTGAAACAAAAGCTTATCGCAAGGAAAGTAGGGTTCCTTGGTATACGCTTTCATTATTTGTTATCGCAGTTATTTGCATCTTTTTCGGAGGACTTTTCAATAATGTTGCCAATAGACATCAGAATATTTCTTGGAATGCAGTAAGGCTTTCCGTTTCGATGACGGCTCGAGTTGCTGCGAAGTCTTGGAGTCACAATTTCCTAACAGGCTACGGTCCGAATATGTTTTCAGCTGGCTGGGGACTTGCGAAACCTCCCGCAGTGGCTGGAAGCAATTTGTCTAGTGCAGCCTTTGATGTCGGCTCAGGCTATATGCCGACTCACATTGCAAACGAGGGAATCTTGGGCGCAGTTCTTTGGGTTGGATTCTTCATCATGCTTTTGTTCGTTCTGGTTCGTCGTATGGGGCGAGGTTTTGAAACAGCTATGGGGCGATACTTCACCATTTCGCTCGGAATGCTTATCTTCTATCTAAGCATCATGGCCTGGGTTTATATTCCAGGAAGTTACATCCTTGCGCTTCTGGCGGTTCTGATCGGTGCCTTCATAAGTGTTGCGCCAAGTACGATTCCTGTGTCCGACATGTCGTTCTCATTCATTAAAGATCCTCGCGCGAGCTTCTTTGGAATTCTTGGAATCACGGTTGTTATTGTCGCAACCCTTTTTGGGGGATATATTGCGACTCGAAAGTTAATTTCTTTTGTTCACTATTCTGAAAGTGAAATTCAGGTTGCCAAGGGTAATAATGTGAATGCAGAAAATGAAATGTCTATCGCGGCAGCATTTGCGCCCCATGATATTTACGAAGCTGCACTTTCAAACTTTGCGTTAAACGATGCAAGTAAAATTATTGCAACTGCGAATAGTACGAACAAAGATTCTGTTTCAAAACAAGCGGAACAAATTCTTGGTATTGCGCTCGGTCATGCCCAATTAGCGGTTGCTGCAAATCCTTCGGACTATCAGAACTGGATAACAGAAGGAAACGCATATCAATTCATGGTAACGCTTGGCGTAACGGGGGCTTTTGATCAAGCAACGGCCGCGTATCAACAAGCTGAAAAACGAGATCCGAACGATGCCACAATCAAGCTTTATTTTGCACAACTCGATGTTGCGAACGGCGATACGACAGGAGCGCTTGGATTCATTGCGGACTCGATCAATATGTATCCGACGCAAGAAGCCTATGTCCTTCGTGCTCAAGTCCAGTTGAGCCAGCAGGATTCGACCGATGCTCTTGTTTCAATGAAGGCGGCGATTGCGCTTGATCCTTATAATGCTGATTTGTATTACGAATACGGGCTAATGTTGTTCGGACAAAAGGACTACAGTGATGCCATTGTTGCTTTTGAGGAGACGATTGCCCTTGATCGAAATTATGGAATAGCCTATGTGTATCTTGGTGTAAGTTATGAGTACTCAGGCGACATAACTGATGCTAATAAAGTCTATGATTATTTGCGGCAGCAGTCATCAAATGCGGATACTCTTATCAATCAGGTAAAGAGTAACACTGCGGCGCCTGCTCCGGCGGCGACTACAACGTCTGGCGCCTCTACTACTCCCTCATCTCCGACAAAACCATCCGTTGCGCCAAAGAGAAAAAAATAATACAATAACCGACGATGGTTTCAAAAATTCTTAAATTGTTGAATCGCGAATCGGTGGGAATGAACGAAGCAGCCCTCCTCTTGGGGCTGTTTACGTTTATATCTCAGCTTCTCGGGCTTTTGCGCGACCGCATGCTTGCGACGGTCTAT
>Ga0316217_10004520_pt1 | contig 14953 bp, 13 predicted proteins | sample 1anoAmetaG_FD_203633 | JGI IMG/M metagenome (GOLD analysis project Ga0316217, IMG submission 203633) | Freshwater microbial communities from Trout Bog Lake, Wisconsin, USA - 1anoA | ecosystem: Environmental > Aquatic > Freshwater > Lake > Hypolimnion/Profundal zone | place: USA: Wisconsin... | reverse complement strand
ACCCCAACCCCAACCCCAACCCCAACCCCAACCCCAACCCCAACCCCAACCCCAACCCCAACCCCAACCCCAACCCCAACCCCAACCCCAAAATCCCAATCATCTATGAGCCTCATTACGCCAACTCAAATACATTGCTCCTATATCGTTGTAATTCACTCCATTTCTACCCATAATGGACATGAAATCATCTTCGACCCCTAATCGAGTCTGGCCTCTTTGTTAAAAATTTATATTGATTAAGTATTAGGCATCATCCAAGTATGAGTCTTGAGCGTCGAAACTACAGCCAGCGAAAGCAATCGTACACTAACTGCCATGTTCAATCCAGTGTCATCAAACAGTGGCAGGTGTACATTGACCAACAAAAGGAGCAAACAAGTCATGGCATAAATGTAGATAATTATTTATAGTCTGAGATGCCTCCGATAAATTAAGCATCTTCTCCTAAAATCAAAAATGGGTCACACTTTTTTCCATCAAGCCATTTCAAAGAGAGATCAATTAACAAACGCAAGCGATTCACGAGAACAAAAAAGAAAACCTTATTCATCGAAGATTCCGAAAACAAGCATCTTCGGAACACTTCAAATAGCTTATAAATCCTCAAAAACAAATCAACTGCTTCCTGTAATAACTCAAAGACCATTAGTCCCTAGAGAAGAAGTCTGCATAAAATGGCATAAAAAGGCAGCTATGAGCCAATACTGCATACATAGTCCAACTAGCGGCATCACTCAATGCCGACTCACAAGAGGCAAATCTAGGCCTTTACTAACAATTAGTATATAAAGCGGATTCTCAAAAAATATCAGAAGCAATCTCAGACCCTTGAAGAATAGCAGTGCGTTTCATCGTTCAAGAGCAGCTTGCCTACAGAGTTTCAAAGATACAGTTAGGTTCAGTGCCCTAGATTGGAGCTGAAAAGTGTGTTTTTGGGCAAAAGGTACAACAAAGTACAGCTCTAAACGAGGATGAGGCCAAAGATACACAGCAAATTGAACCATTCCGAGTTCATTTCTGGCAAAGCTAACCCAAAGCATTCGACTGAAATCAGCCCATGGCAGATTCCATAAGAAGAATCTTGATAGTTCTAACTCATAAGTCTTGCCCTTCGCTTTGATTAGCACCCTCTAAATAACATTTTATCACCAAGCAAAGCATTGTCTGTTTAACTGAAACAAGAGTGCTGAAAATGCGTTATTTAGAGTAAAATAATCTAAACAAATCAGTTTCTCTTCTGCCTTCTCTTTCCTTCGTTAGGATAAAGCACTTTGTTTTACTCTGAGCTATCTTCCGTAGCCTTGCCTAAACTTTCGCTCGCTTCAACCCCAGTTGAGCGCTTGCTTGTGTCGCATTCTGTGTCCATTAGGTAGAGAATCGCTCCGATAATTCCCAGAGAATGCCACAGGGCAGTGTTATCCAGTATTTGGAGTGATAGTGCAGGGGTTGATAGCTTATGGCAGATGTCATGATGCTAGACCCACAGCAGCAGCAATAAACCAACCAAAGTCGGCAACTTAAGGGTCCATTTGTTCATAAAAAGCATGAAAACAGAACTTCCCAGCAACCCAGTGATAGTTAGCCTCATATATTGCATTAGAGGCTATCTGATCGAAGTGAGGGAGTAGCAGTGAGTAAGAGCGCTATTAAGATTTTTATTGAACTAATCTCCATGCCTTTTGCCATAGTAGAGCAGAAACGCTTGAAAGACTATCGAGGAAATGAGTAAAAGTTTGCCAATGAAAGTGGTCAAGTTCATATCTTACAGTGATAGGTTAAAAATGCTAGACTATGGAATTAGTATAATTAGTTATCATCTATCTCTTGTGGAGGGGGGTTGGTTTGTTGATTGGAGGTTGAGTTGAAAGGAGTACTACTGAATGTTAGTATTGGATAAGTGGGGTAATTTATGGTTACATTTATTGAGCGTTGTCAATGTAGAAGGAGTATTTTGGTTGGTTTTGAACACAAAAGAGAGCTTCTGTAGAAGCCAAGCACTCATTTTGTGCTTTTTGTCTTTGTATATGACTGATCTAGAGCTAATGTTAATGATGAAGAAGAATATAAGGTATCAGCGGGCACTAAGGGGACGGACATTTTATATTGACGAAGGCTGCCTTTTATGTGAAAATTTCCATCGCAAGTGCCTTTTGTGGTCGGATTCTAGCTGATCGAATTTAACGAAAGATGTGGTTTCTTGGAGTCTTGACAGCATTTTCTGGATTAATAGCAAAAATACCCGATTTTAATCATCGATTTGTGCAGCTAACAACTTGAAATATGTCGAATGAAGGCTACTCTTAGAGGGTCTTTTGCTCTTGCTCCGAATTCCACTTTTAGGTCTTAGCATCCTTCTAACCAGATCTTGGTTGTTGGCCTGCACAGTCATACTTAGATCTACTTCAGTCAAATTTTACCGTTAGCCTGCTGCTTAGCTTTCGGCCTCGTAGTCAAGAAGTCAAATTGATGGGGAGGCAAATTGTCGATTAGTGGTTTGATCTAAGCAAGCGTCTTTCTGTGTTTGATGTAGTGGCTTTGGCGAGCTTTCTGCTAGAGAAGGCGGTTAGCGCCTATCAGGTTCCACATTATAATTTGTTATAACGTATAAATCATATTTTTGGGTGTAGATCGCCTTTTTTGTAATTCATCTGGGTTTGATGGAAAATTGATGAGGATTTAGGAGGTTTTGTGATATATTCTGCCACTCTTGGCATCCAGCTGAAAACTTTTAATGAGTCCATAGATAAGCAAATACTTATAGCGAAAAAACTCAGCATTTTACTTTCATTTGTTTTGCTGTCTACAATGATAATAAACTGAAAAAAGATCACTCAGTCACATCCAAAGGATTAAAAACCTGTCCTTTGGTCGTCCAAGGTGATAAATCTGTAAACTTCATACTTTTGACCTTCCTCCTGTTTGCTTTGCCAACTGCCAAACCTTTCTACTGAGACTGATAAGGAGTTGATTGAATACTTTTATGAATGTACTTAATAGCCTATAGCTCTTTGATTTTGGGCAACTCAACCGATATTTTGAGAGGTATAACTGTGAAGTTGTCTAAGGAATCTTTGGATCTGGCCTTTTTTGCTTTATTCAAACTGTTTAAAGCTTTGAACTTTAACACGTTTATCCCCTTCCTCTGCTATTTCTATATTATTTCTGTCCCATCGCTCAACAAGTCTTTTACAAATATCAAAGGTCCGATTCTCAGTATTTCCTTCTTTCTTTAGCTCTATTCAAAAAACTGTTCGCTTTTATTTTGGCTTTTTCGTTGCTAAATTTTTGATTTGACTTTTTTCAACTACTCTCCCTCTAAAGTTTACCATCTGTTGATTTTCAAGGGTATACTAAAGCACTAACGACGTTCATAAGACTCCCGATTCTCCTAAATTGGCAGCAAAGTCTAAAGCGTTTTTTTAGCCCTTTTGGATCTAAATATTTGTAAGCTATGCTAATCAGGCAAAGTCATGAGCTTCCTTCGAGGATGAAACCCAGCCTCATTTTTAGCCAACTGCAAGCGGATAGATTCAATGACCAAACGATTGCTCTCCTGGAGAGGATTATGGTTGATTATTCTCCTCATAAATATGTATTATGGTTAACATCTAGATTTAACATTGTAACTGACTTCATTATTGTGCAAGCTGGAGCTTCATATTTATTTTGAGTAAAGCTGAAGCCTATTGAAGAAATTTGTGAGGAATGGTTTTAGCTGCAGTTTGGAGTCTGGTTGTAGAAATGCAGATACGAATTGGCTTTGGCCAAGGATTTATATACTTAGTACCAACTGCTTTAAGCATTGAATGAAGTGTAATTTTTTGTTTAAAACGTACTAAAAAGCAAACAAAAAAAAAAGCCTAACATTCATCAGATAGTATTAAGCACCTCAAAAAACTCGACTACAGCCAGTGACTCCAAGATATAGTTTACGCCCTCTTTCAACTTCGCACTTCTCTGCAATAATAAAATGATCTCTCTATTAATACCCTTTCTGATCGAACTAGCAAATCCGCTGCAGCCTAGACACGACTATTACTACGGTTCTACCTACTATTACCCATACTCAACCAGAACTACATCGTCTTATCGCAGCCGAAGCACTGACAATGATGCTGTGGTCGGCCTCGTCTTCATTGTAATCTTCTTCTTCATCATCGGACTCATCATTTGCTTTGTTTGCAGGAAGTGTAGGAATAACGAGCAAGTCGCGTCTCCCTACTATCCGCCAATCCAACCGTAGATCTATCTCGATTCAGAAATTATGCATACCCTCAGTCTTATAATCCTGGCTACTATCAGCAATACTCGCCAACTAACCTCGTCTACCCGAACCCTCCGATGCAGCCTGGCCCCGCTTACCCTCAGCCTGTTGACTACAGCTTGAATGTTCCGGATAATTGGCAAGGTCCTGACTACTTCACTTCTCGAAAGCTGAAAGAAAACTGTGGTTTTTGCAGGAGTTTTTCAAAGTATGGAGAAGAACCCAGAGTGATGCTAGGCTGCGCAGAGAGGCATACTTTTCACTTGTTCTGCCTCAACCAGTATAGAGCAGGAGCCAGCCGTTAGGGTTCCACTTCTTACGCTTCGAACACTTGCCCGATGTGCAACCAACTAGTAAACGACAAAATCCGTTTCTACTGCATGCTCTGCAAGGAGAAAGGCGTTTAGCTGAACCTCAGTGAGTTCAGTGACGAGCATGGGGTTGTGGATATTACGAGATTGATTGGAAAATATGGAGAGTATTGCACCAATTGCAAAAGGATGTGATATAGGTAGATGTATTCATATGTGATTTAGATGGGGGTGGTTGACTTTAAGTTTTGACTTATTATAATTTTAGAACCCTTTTTTGAAGGAAAGGATGGGCTTCATACTTTCGGTATATTCTGGATCGAGCATTTTTTTAGGATTTGGAGCCTAAAACTCATATTTTTGATTATTTAGTCTGCATCTAAATGTTAGATTTGACTACTATTTTATTTGATGTTTTTAGGATAAGCTCCAATCGAACAGACCAATGGATTGAAAAAGAATTATTCAAAAATAGTTAAAATAATAAATTTGATGACAGGGTCTCATCTCTTGAAAAGCTGACTAATCTTCCACAACAAATCCAAAAACCCGTCATCAGAAACAAACAAATTGGTTTGGTTAAGTGTTTCATTTTCGATTCTGTTTGCATTTTTTATTTATGACTGCTCGTAAAATCTGGACTGCAAAGGTACAATACTTTGTTAATCTAGGAAGATGAGGTGTTTCGGCGGATAGCCAACGAAAGCTAAAGCAAAAATTGGTCATTAATCGCCAAAAGGATGTCAAGGTAATTTGCGTTCAAGAAGAGAACTGGGAAGCAATGCAGGGAGAGGTACTTCTACATAAAATACAGATGGTACAACCATTTGGATCCAGACATCTCCAAAAAGGCATGGAGTCGGGCCGAAGAGGAGAAGCTCCTATCTCTTCATCAAACTTATGGAAACAAATGGACGCTAATCGCTGAGCATATGATAGGCAGGTATACTAACTCTTACACAGATCGGACAACAGCATCAAAAACTATTTTTACTCAACTGTGAGAAGAAACCTTCGGAGGATGGGCAAATATTGCGGTTCTAAAAACAGTACAGGACTGATGCGAGAAATAAAGCCTTCAACCATGACGAGGATATTCGGCTCTATGAACGAATAATACACTTAAAGTCTTGAGAGGTATCTTCAGACATAAGGTCTGACGAAGCATTTTTTGAAAGAAAGCTGTTAAAATATAAGAGATGAGATTATTAAATTTTCATCTTTTAAGCCCAAGAAGAATGACAAAATATCCTAATAGGAAAAAAGGAAGTACGATGAGGTTTTTTGGCTCATCAAAAAGGTGAATTAGATTTATGAAAAGATCAAGATCGAATAAAAGAGTAACCAAACTTAAAAGCAACTCTTCAGGCATTACTACCAGGAGATGAACAGATAATCCTCGGAGGAACAGATATCATAGGAGAGTGATTTGTAATAGGACATCCCAGAATAAGACAATGGTTAACTTGATGTAGAAGAAGAGATGAATATTCCAACGAATCAACTCAAAACCTTTAAGAAAGTTGAAGTTATATCTTTGTCCAACCCGATACCTATACACTCTATGGAGATGCTGAGGAACCAGAGATAGCAATTTGAGGAAAAGCCTATGGATTTGAATCAATAATCTTCGAACTATAACCGAGGAACACTTGAGTCAACTCTCTAGAACATAGTTGAATACGCATAATAGATAGAGTTCAACGACCCTTAGTTCAACATCTAGATCGGAGAATAGCGTGAAAAAGTAGCAGAGAGCAGCAGCAACCTATAGATATACATGAGCAACATGAGCCTTAAATCCCCAATTTATGGTACCCCAGTTAGCCAAGTGAACTTTTTCAATAGTCCGAAGAATAGCAAGATATCATGCTTGCATGATTATTTAATGAGGATGAGTAATAGTAACAAAGAAGAACTTTACCTTGGCTCATCAGGAGAGGCAAAGTAGCCGGAGAGAGAATGTTTTACAAAGAGGCATGGCTGAAATATATGTAAAGTTGTAATCAACAAGTTGATATTGATAATTTGATAATTTCTCAAAATATTTTCATCCTCACTTCAAATCTTCCCAGAATACCTTCTCTCATCAATCCTGACAGTATCTCTTATTTTTGTCTCTTTTCTATCTGCCTCAAACGTCTGACGATTACCATAATCTTCATGGTTACCAGTGATACATCTGAATACTATAATTCTTCTATTCTTAACAATGGAACAGTACCAAGTCTAAAAGGAGCTGGGGAGCGGCAGCTTCGGCCGAGTTGTGCGGGTGCACGCACACGCCTAGCCCTAGCGCACTCTTGCTATCAAAATGATCAAGATGAACTCTTTGAACGAGAAGGAGAAAGATTCTGCGCTGAATTAAATCCGACTTTTGGCCTCTATCGACTCGCCCAACGTCATTGCCTACGAGGATGCGTTCTATTAGTCCACTACGAACACTCTATGCATCGTGATGGAGTACGCCGACGGAGGCGATCTCGCCGTATGACCTGTGTTATTTAGAGGATGATTTCCCGGAAGAGAGAAAAGAACCAGAAGTTCAACTAGAATTTCATTTGGCAGGTAGCCTTTGACCTTTTGAAAGCACTCAAGACTCTACACACTAATAAGATCATACATCGGGATCTTAAACCAGGTAACGTCTTTTTTGTTGATGGAGTTGCCAAACTTGGAGACCTTAACATTTCTAAAGTTGCGGAGGGTGGGTTCGCGTCGACGCAGGCTGGAACGCCATTCTATACGGGGCCGTAAATATGGAATGGGCAAATTTATGATGGACGTTGCGATATTTGGTCTTTAGGCTGTTTGCTGTATTAATGTGCAGCTTTGCGCCCTCCCTTCATGGCAAATGACTTTCCCAGTCTCAGCAAAAAGGTAAATATTGGGTATTACGACCAAATCCCAACGGTTTACTCCAAAAGATTGTCAGATGTGATAAAAAACTGCCTAAAAGTGAATTTCCGAGACAGGCCAACTGCAGCTTAAATAATGTCAGATACAGTCTTCCAGTACATGCACAGCAGCGAGTAGGGAAGTGTCAATTTGCTGAACACAATCCGATGCCCTCGAATCCTCAAAATGATTCAGCAAAAGCTCCCATAGCCCAAATCTGTAAGCAGGAAGTAAATCGCAATCAAAGATTCAACTAGACAGCTGAAGGATACAGGCAAATCGCTGAAAGATTCGGGCAGACTGAGTCCACCTTCAGTGGACGTCCGCAAACTCATTTCAGAGGAAAAGATGAGGCCGAGGGTCATATCCAAATAGACTCTAGAGAAGGAGAATGAAAGTTCAAAAAACCGATCCAAAAATTCGATAGGTGAGGAAGGGCAAAATCGTGGCCTTTTGTATAAGATTGAGGGACAGCCGAGACAGAGGGTAGCCGTTTCGCCTACAATTTACAGAAGGATAATGTGAATGATTTGATAATGAACTTACTATACAACATATGTTTTTAGAGTAGATGGTTGATAAATCGGAGGAATCAATAATCTTCTAGTATAAATTTCTTATTTTTGTGATTTTAGCTCATATAGATTCCGCTGATTTCTCGGTGGTAGTTTTGATGTTTCCAAATGTAGTTGATGGCGTTGGAGTGCACATGCATCTGCCAATATCTATCTAGTTGATATTTGTAGCCTCCGATGAAGAAAGCATCAACTAAAGGCCACTTTTGTTGTATCACTGCAAGTTGGGATTGCAGCGAGTTTATTTGGCTCTGTACGTATGAGTTGCTTCCTTGTAGGGTAGCAACTTGTGTCTTCGAGGTTTGGGAGTCGGCCTTCAGATTGGTCACCTATTCTTCCAGATTCTGGCATTTTGCTTTTAACTGGGTCACTTCGTTCTCCAGTTTGTTGGTCTTAGCTTTTAGCTTTTAATTTTGGATTTGGAGAGCTTCCACTAGTGTAATCTATCTGTGAGCAAGAAGCAAATGAATATCTTTGGTCTTAGTCTTCCCCCCAACATCGTATTTGAATTTGATCAAGACATTGCCTTATTCCGTGATCGTTAAAAGTCCAGATGTGCTAGATGATACAATTAATCCTTGCAGTTCCTCAGGAGTTTCAATCAACCCTCCAGAAATTTCGCTGATCGAATCTGCGGAGAAAGTTCCCAAGGCTGAGCCAGTTCCTTATATCTCTTCAAGCTATATGATAAGATTGTGGTTTTAGAGCTTGGACTTGAGATTTCTAGGTCCGATGACAAAATGGTATTAAGTAGTAACTGTGGTTTCCATTCCGGCTATTAAGATATGTTAATAGAGGTAATAAATTTTGTAAGATTTTAACATAAAATAGGCTAAATCATGGAAGGTTGGAGTTACTGCTTATTTTCTTTCTATTTGGACGTTTTAAGATAAGTTTCCTAATCAATGATGTGGAGAGGTTTCAAGTCTTAAAATGATTGATCTTTTTATTCAGTTTGAAGCCACATATTCTTCATACAATATTCTACTAAAAGCAAACGATCCTTCGATATAGATGCCACCGTTATCAGCCACATATATCACTTCTCCCAATTTTTTGTAAATAACAAAATAATCTTCATTAGATTGCCCTATTCAAGCAAAATTTTAAAGCTCATTTGATTTTAGGCTTTTGTCCGACAAATAAACTACATGGTTAGGAGAGTAAGATGGTAAGATGTAATAAAGTGAGAGTTTTGGAGTTGAAGTTGGGGGTTATTTGGCTTCGCTATTTATAATATATACGTTTTCTTAAACTATAATAATGCCTTTAGAAGATTTTTAGCTCAAGTAGTCCCTAGGACAAGGTTCCTTCGGCTGCGTCTGCAGGTGTCTGCGCATCTCGGACCGCCAGGTCTACGCCATGAAGCAAGTACTCCCTTACCCATCAAGATCAAGCTTCAGAAACTGAAGTAGAAGGACAAAAAGAACGCACTCAATGAGATCAGATTCTTGGCTTCGATCTAGACGCCGTTTGTCGTTGGATACAAGGAGGCCTTCTACGATGAGAATTCGGAGATGCTCTGTATCGTTATGGAGTATGCTAACCAGGGCGATTTGCAGGTACTATTTGGGTTATTTAGGGCCGCATCAAGAAAGCCATAGCTACCAAGAACAGAATCTCTGAAGAGTAGATTTGGAACGTTGCTTACAACGTGCTCTAAGGTCTCAACAAACTGCATGAGGCCAATATCATCCATCGCGATATCAAACCTGCCAACATCTTTTTCCACTAGGGGCTGGCCAAATTAGGAGATCTTAATGTAGCCAAACACCTTGTCGACCCTTTCACCTCCACTCAAACCGGAACGCCTTACTATGCCTCTCCAGAGGTGTGGAACGAATAGCCTTACAACTTCAAAAGCGATGTGTGGTCTCTGGGCTGCGTGCTCTACGAAATGTGTATGCTGAAACCTCCCTTCAGAGCTGAGTCTCCAGACAAACTGTTTAAAAAGATAATGGTCGGAGAGTATGAGAAGGTAGGGTCCCCTTATTCCAAGGAACTCACCAATTTTATCGCCAAACTGATGACCCATGGCCAGAAGAAGCGGCCTGAGGTCAAAGAGATCCTTTGCTATCCTAAGATGTTGGATATGAACGAACATTTTTGGAATGAGGAGAAGGTGGATTAAAGGCTGCTCAAGACCATCAAGTTCCCTGAAAATCTAAGAAATTTGAATTAGAACCTGCCCAAGCCTAAATACCTTTCTAAGTCCAAGACGAGCAAACTATTGCAGACTCAACAGTCGGAGATGATAATCACCCCTAAAACCACCTTGAAACTACCTGCTCCTTCTCTCAAACTAGTAACTTCCGAAAAGAGTATCCTAGTTCCACCGATGGAGAAGATAATGAAGCAACTCAATTTGGCCAAGAGGAGCAACCAGCTCAGCAAAAATACAAGCCAGAAGCACATATTTTGATTACTGAAACACTCCATCACTCTCCATTCCACTCTTGTTATTAACATTCATACATCTATCTAACATAGTTTGCTATATACGCTGAATCAGTCAAACATCAATCAAGTTTTTACCCATTCTCAGGCCCATTCTCAGCTAAATCCATGATCTTTTTCATGTAAGTGGCTCCGGTCTTACGAATTAACCTTCCCAAAAACGAATTCTAGTCTCTCACCAGCTTCAAAGGTGCATCGTATTACTTGACTTCTCCTCGCTCAAGCACTAGGATTTTGTCATAGTTGATGATTGTATTGAGCCGATGGGCAATCGTGATCACAGTTGTCTACACTAACACAAATCTTACATCTTTGAACTAAGTTCGAATCATCGTTTGGATGAGATCGTCAGTCTTCTAGTCGATGCTGGCAGTTGCTTAGTCCATGAGTAGGACCTTGGGATGTCGCTTAATAACAGAAATCTTACGATGAGAGCCCTAGCCATGCAGATTAGTTGCTTCTGCCCTAGGGAGAAGTTTGATCCTGAGTCATCGATTTTGCTGTAAACTTTCTTCTTAACTGGGGTGCTTTGTTCAGGATCTTCTCTGATCTGGTCCCAGAGAGACACCTTCTTCAAGGATTCAGCTATTTGCTCGTCAGTATATTTGTTAAAAGGGTCAATGTTGGTCTTCAAAGTGCCTGTGAAGAGAGTGGGGTCCTGAGGGATTATGGTGACATTGTGTCTTAGAGGATGCAAGCCAAGTTCTGACACATTTTAGCCATCAAGTTAAATCAGTCCCTCAGAACCATCCTAGTTCTACGCTAGCTCGAGAATTCTGAGTAGACCTAGAGTCAGAGTGGATTTGCCACTTCCTGTCCTCCCCACAACTCCGATCTTCTACTTTGACTTGATACTGAACGATAGTTTCTTCAGAACGAGAGGGAGCTCCGGTCTGTACTTGTAGCTTGCATCAGTTATACTGTAATTGCCGTCGGTTGGCCAGTTCTCCACATTAGGTTCTTTCTCTTCGAAGCTCTTCTCAGAAGGGTTGTTGTCGATATACTCATACAGTCTGACAACTGAGTTCATGCAGCTTTAGGTATCAGCAAGCAGCCGAAGAGTAAAGCTCATAATGCCATTGATCTGCAGTGACCAAACCAGAGCCAAGCCCACAAGATTCGCCCCTGAGCTGCCTCCCAACTACTTGGACAAAACTCCAAAGAACCCAGTGGCTGCTATCGTTACAACTGAGAAAAGGTCAGTGACGATATTGATCCATCTATTGCAAATGTTTTGGTTGACAATGCTCACGATGTAGGCTTTCTGCCGCTCATAGAAGATTTCAATGAACCTGTCAGTTTTATTGAAGGCTCTGATCACATACGTCCCCTGGATGGTCTCTGAAATGTGTCCAATTAGAGGGGCTCTGCTGTTCGCTTAGAGGCGCTTGATTTCTCGCGATGAGTTCATGTAGAGACTGATGAATTTGTAGTATACTAATAGGCTGATAGCCGCCACGATGAAGTACAAAGGAGTGGCGACTCCGATGATGACGATAGTCGAAAACAAGATCAGAAGATTCTGAGTCGAGAACTGGACGTTGAAGGATAGATTGTTGTCCAGGTCGTCTTGGTCTTTGGTCGTCCGGGAGATGATCCTGCCAGTGGGAGTCACATCGAACCAGCTCAGAGGTGTTTTCAGCAAGGTTTGGATCAGCTTCCTCTGGATCACCCGGGAGGAGGATACGATGAAGTTGGCGAAGAAGTAGCCTTTGAGGAAGATCAGCACTCCAACAACCACTGATATTACTGCATAGACGATGATGTATGTGTTGGAAGGAAGCTAGAATTTATCGCTGCCCCACTCTCCCAGCCACCAGTCGCTGAACACTCTGGCCAGTTGCGCCAAAGTGATGAAGATTAGCATCAAAACTGCCTTTATTCCGCCTGGTCCAGTAAAGAAACGATAGTAGAATGTCCAGGGCACTGAGCCTTTCAACCTTTACTCAACTTTGACCAATCCTCCAGCTTCTTTTTACTTCTTATTGCTATCGTCCGTAACCTCTTCCTCCTCCAACTTGATCTCAAGATCATCTTCATGCTTTTTGACCTCCTCATTCTTCTTCTTCTCCAGCTCGATCTTCTTCATCTCCTCGGCCTCCTGCGACTTCTTCAGCTGCAGGGCCAAACTCTCGAGAGCTGTTGAGTGCTTCTGCTGCAGTTCTTTTGGGATATCATCCTAGATGATTCTTCCCTTGTCCATCACGATTATCCTGTCGGTTTCTTCAGTGAAGTGGATTGCGTTGGTGACAAAAACGATGGTTTTCCCCCGCTAATGCAGATATTTCTTGAGGCAGTTGTAGAAGATGTTCTTGCCGACGTAGGGATCCAACGCGCTCAAACAGTCATCTATCAGGTAGATATCAGCATCTGCGTACAAAGCTCGAGCGATGGAGATCCTCTGCTTCTGTCCTCCCGATAAATTGACTCCCTTCTAGCCGATCTAGGTCATGTCTCCACCTCCCAGGATCTGAAGGTCGGGCTCTAGTTCGCAGATCTTGAGGATCTAGTTGTACCTGGCTTAGTTGAACTCGGATTCGAAGATGATGTTCTATTTGATGGTGGTGCTTTTGAGCCAGGAGGTTTGGGGGATGTAAGATATTGTGCCTCTGCGGCTCATCGTGCCTCGGACTTTGTCGATTTCGGAGAGGATGGAGTAGAGGAGAGTTGTTTTGCCCGACCCTACCCTGCCCACGACGCTCACGAATTGGCCTCTGTGGATGTTCAGCTTTGGGATTTAGAGGTTTTAGACGACACCGCTTGAGGAGGAGTCTGCGCTGGCAATGCTGCTCTTCTCTTCGGAAGAGAGCAGACTTTAGTTTAGCATTGACTATGAGGAGGTTGTTTTTTTACTCTTTTTGCCCTTCTTTTTCTTCTTTTTAGGCTTGTCTTAGGCTTAGGTTGCATCTACTGGAGCTTTGCCTTTCTTTTTCTTCTTTTTCTAAGGACCCACTGGCGAAACTTTTGCTTTATCCTCCTCCTTTTTGATAGGTCCCTTCCTCAAACTCTTCAACTTCTACCCTTCCTTGTGGTGAGCCTTAACTGCCTAATTTTCCCATTGAAACAGGCAGTCTTTAAAACTGATATCTCCCACCTGCAACTCCTGATCGTCAAGATTGAACCCCTCCGCAACTTTCTCCTAATAGCCGAAGAAGTGGTCAACCCTTTCCAGACTGGCCTTGGCATTCATGAAATTGATGATAGTCATGATGGCTAGCCTCATGGGAACCGAGATGAGGTTGAAGATGGACAAGACTGTGTAGACTTTGGCACTGTTGAGTTGGTCCTGGCCGTAGACTGCGGAGTAGACCCCGAAGATGATGATGGAGGAGAAGATAGGAAGCATGTTCATTACAACCTATATCATCGTCCTGTACATGAGCTGCTTGAAGCTGAGTTTGATTTCCTAGGTGCGGATATCCTCGATCTTGTCAGCGACCAGCTTCTCCCAGCCGTAGTACTTGATGATTCTGATGCCCGAGAAGTACTAGTTGACGCACTTGGTCCTCTTGTCGGTCCAGAACAGCTGGTCCTTCCTCATCTCGAACCCCTTCTTCGTGATCTTGTTCTGGAAGAACATGCCCACCGCGAACATCCCTGGCGCGATTAGGCCGATCCACCCCACCTCCAGCACTAGCAGCACGATGGCCGTGAGGATCATCACCGGAGCACTGAACAGGAACGTGCTCATCATAATAAAGTAATAAAAAGACATGATATCAACGTTGATGTGGGTCATGATGCTGCCCGTGTCGAGGTACTTGCGACTGGCGCTTGAAAGGCTGAGTATCTTGTGATAGACCAGGGAGTTGGCTGAGTTCATGACGTTGGTGGTTGAGAGGTTGACGAAGTGCATCGCGTGCTGGTACAGGAAACATTTCAACAAGTAGCAACCGATCAGGATGCACACGTAGATCACCCCCCTGCTTATGGGCTGTGGCTCTTCCGCGTTGAGAAACTCTAGGATGCGGCTGATCATCAGCGGCCCCGAAAACTGGAGCAGGTTGGACAGGGCGGCCAGGAAGCCTCCGATGAAGAACGTCACCCCGATGTACTTCCAGAAAGCTGCCATCAGTCTGCCAGTCTTAGTGGCGGCCAGTCCGTAGAATATGGACTGGAATCCCTCGTAGTTCTGCTTGGGCTACTCGTTGGCTCTGAGGTCGGAGAGGTCCTCCATGTCGAGGTGTTTGGCGTTGCCCCTGCGGATGATTTCGTGGGACCAGATGAAGAACATTTTGGAGAGGAGGCCTGACTGCTACTCAAAGCAGGGTTGGAAGGTGTGTTTCTGGTTGATCTGAAACTGCTTCTTGGACTACTCCTAATTCATTTATATAAATCCTATCCGACAACAGCCATTACTTATAATCGTCTACCAACTTCAATCGCAATTAAACTTTGTTATTGTGACCCACTGCCACCATTGCTAGGAGATCTGTTGTCCCAAC
>Ga0316217_10004519_pt1 | contig 14954 bp, 13 predicted proteins | sample 1anoAmetaG_FD_203633 | JGI IMG/M metagenome (GOLD analysis project Ga0316217, IMG submission 203633) | Freshwater microbial communities from Trout Bog Lake, Wisconsin, USA - 1anoA | ecosystem: Environmental > Aquatic > Freshwater > Lake > Hypolimnion/Profundal zone | place: USA: Wisconsin... | reverse complement strand
GATCCGTTCGCGAAGGTCCCGTGAATAGCTCTTGCCCATGATCCACCTCTGACAATGGTGAATCACGCTTCGGCGACTTTGGGAACCCTTCGATTCTCAATTCAGGCTTGGCGCTCTAGAAGTGCATCAAAATGCAGCGATATCCGCTGGCGTCGACCTGGTGCTGACCAAGCCAGTCGGGCTGAAGGCGTTGGTGTCAGCGATCGAGTCACTGCTCTAGATCGTGCTGATTTGGGAAGGTGAACTTGAAAATCTAGTGATGGGCAAACTCTATCCAAATGTTGTTCACGATACGTATTGATGGCTGCGAAAATATGAGTGAATACTCAACCCGCGTCACTCGCGTATACCTTCTCCGTGTTGAAAAGGCGCAATATCAGGGGTGGACGTGTGCAGAAGATTGACGACGTTATTTGCTGACTGACGGGTCATGACCTTACCAGACTGCATGACCTACTCGACGAGAAAGTCGCCTTCGAGGCTTTTCTCACCTCGGCGCCGCAACGCAATCCGGCTCGGTCCCTCATCACGGTCTTAGTCTGCGGCGCGCTTATCGACGTCATGAAAACGCCGCTCATGCGAGAAATCCGCCGCCTCGATCAGCTCGTGGATGAACTGAAGCCGGATTACTTTGCCGCCTCATAGGCTTCCTTCAGCCAGGCGATGACCTCAGCATCGATGTCATTGACGGACGACAGCTTCACCCTGTGGGTGAACATGGCGTTGAACGTCCCGGACGGTTCAAGTCTGCCCGCCGACTGCCGCCCTGGCAAAATCAAACCAAGATCAACCCGGGTACGGGTGCTCGGCTGAATCAGGGCAAATTGCTTACGGCGGCGCAAACTGACGTTCGCTTTTTTCGGAGCGAGCTCCACGTCTGGTCCAAGTTCGGTCGCAGCTCGGGCCAGCTGTTCATAGACGGGGCGCATTTCGCCCTTAGCGCCTTCGAACAAATGAGCGACCGGATCTTCGATGGATCGGGGCGCAGCGGCTTCCAGGGCTCTCTTGGCGATGTGATTGGCATGAGCGTGAGACAGCCCGTATTCAGCCTTGAGCCACGTTACAATAGCGCCATGCCTTGCCTGACCGCACCGGCCGACTGTTTCGACCCAGGAAGCGACAGATTGACCGGTCTGCATCTCGATATTTCGCTCAAATGTCGCGACTGCGGTATCGACAGATGACATCCACGCCCCCAAGGTTTTCTCTCCGGCGAAACTCTACACCAAAGCGGTCATCTCGAAGAGCGCCTTCGGGTCGCGGCTTGGCTTTGAATTGAAAGCAAAAAGCCGCAGACGATCCTATCGTCGCTCAGGCAAGGTGCAACGAAAGGATGCCGCCGTCTCGATATCGGCCCCAAACCGGCGAGGTTGCTGCGGATAAGGACAGAGCAGTCGGGTACGGCCAGGCCATGGGGTGTCGGCTGCAGCCGTTGCGGTGATCGCACCGGGAGCTTCCCCGTGTTCGCGCCAGGCCACCAGCTTTGAAAAAATGTCGAACCGGGTTGTGGCAGGACCGCCGCCGCCGTGATTCATTCCGGGCACGGCATAAAACCGGATGAAGCGGTCGGCCTTGCCTTGTTCATGTCGGTTCACCGCATCGAGCCACCTTAGGGTATCTTTTATCGAGAAGACGGGGTCGCTCACCCCGTGGAAAATTATGATCTTTCCGCCCCTAGACGTGAAAGGAGAAAGATCCGTGGCGTCGGCATGCATGAAATCAACAGAAGCTTCGCCAAGTTCGCCCCATTTGACATGAGCATCCCTATAAGCTTCGTCGATTTTAGCTGACAGCGCATAGCGGGTCAGTGAGCTGACGTCCGACCCAATGTCGAGTGGAGGAGAGCGGAAGACGGCGCTGTTACTGGGCGCGCCCAGTTGGATCAGCGCGCCGTTGTTGGTTGTGGAATCGTAGACGCCCATCTTCCACATCCGCCAGCCCTGGGTCACGCCGCGCGCGGTGCGCGCCCCAATGCCGGCATCCCAGGCCCAGTCCGAATAAACCGGCTTGCCGTCAGGGGTCAGCGGACCGCCGAACACTTTGCGCAACGCCGCCACCTGCATCGGCAGGAGACATAGTTCCGTCTTGTCGCCAAGCCTGTCGCTCTTACAGGTGATCTTCGCCAGTTCAGGAGCTACTCGATCCGTCGTGCAGGCCGCGAAATTCTCGATCATCCCGTCCCTGGTGCCATCGAGCTCATCGCAAGCCGCGATAATTGCCTTCTGAGCGAGGATAATGTCTTCATCGCTCATGGCCCTGTTTACAAGGGGCAGGCCGTCCGCGGAGAGCTGGCCGAGCTTTCGCGCGACCTCGCCGAATGCTTGCCCGTCCCAAAGCTGCGCGATTGAGGCGTGGGCGAGATGGAACCCGGGATAGCCAATCAGAGCGGCGTCGAATTCCTGTGGGAAACGCTGAACGGCCATCATGGCTTCCTGGCCGCCCTTCGAGCCGCCGACGAAGTAGGTATATTCGGGTGCACGGCCGAAAAAGCTCTGCACAAGCGCCTTTGCCGTCCTGACGACCGGACCTATATAGCCAAAGCCGTAGTTGTGCCGCGCCAGCGCGTCATGGCCGAAGCTGGCGAGTCCCTGCCGCTGGGGATCGTTATTGGTGGCGTTGTCGTGCCCAGAGTCAGAGGAAACTACAGCATAGCCAAGGCCTAGCGCGGTCACGCCTGGCTGACCGAACAAGGCGCCCGCCGCATCTCCCAAATTGCCGTCAGTGCCTCCACCGCCCTGGAATACAAACCTGCCGTTCCAGGCCATTGGCAAGCGAAGATGGAAGCGTATTGCGTAGTGCTGCCCGATTGCCCCCTGGCGTTCCTCCATTTTGCCGATAATCTCGCAATGCGCGGGCATGGCAGGCACTGGCGGCGGGCCGCGGAAGTCCTCGGAACTACGTGGGATGGCTGCGCTAGGCTCGCGCGGTAAAGCGCTGGTGATGACAGTACCGGCAATCGGTAGGGTCGCTGTGGCGAGCGCCATGCATTGTGTTGGCGTCGCGGGTATCACAGGTTCTGTTTTCGCCAATGCGGGCGCAAGGCAGATAATGGAGGCGAGAAGGCCTGTTGCAATGGTGGTGTGCATTGACATGAAATTATCCTCAGCCGCTAAACCGACCTAATCAACTATCGTGTCCTGCATTCTGGACTTCCGAAACGGTTTGGACCATCTGCAAGACAATTTTCCTGAACCAGCTATTCTATAGAGACCCAAAGCCGCTCATGAAGAATCCGCTCCAGTCCTATCCTGGCTACCTACTTCGCCGGGCCGCCATTAGCCGCTTCTTACAACTGGAAAAGCGCCTGGAGCCGTTAGGCCTGCGAACCATCGAAGCTTCAATTCTTACGCTCGTTCACCACAACCCCGAAATTTCTCAGGCCGAATGCGGCCGCCAGCTGTCGATCCAACGCGCCAACCTGAATCCGATCATGAGGCGTTTGATCGAACGTGGGCTGGTGATTTCCAGCAAGGGTGTTGGTAGGGCTCAAAGCCTAAGATTAACCGAAGTTGGCGCCCTCTTAACATTGCAAGCCATTGCTGAATTCGAAGCACACGAGCAAATAATATTCGCAGCGGTCCCGGAACATATGAGAGATCAACTGATTCCTTTGCTGATCGCCCTTTGGTCACCTGAATGAATAATCGCCCGGCGACATTTCAATGTCGCCGGGCGATCCAAATCAAAACCGGCTGCTGACACGAACGCCGTATTCGCGCGGCGCTCCATAGAGTTCGTTCTTGCCGCTTTGCCCAGCAACATAGAACTTGTTGGCAAGGTTGGCGCCATAGGCCTCGATCTTCCAGTCATCCTTCTCGAGGGTGACATTCGCTTGAACAAGGCCGTGCGCGGCGATCAAATCGGTGGATGTTTGGTAGGTCGGATAGGCCCATTGGGAACCGACATAAGAATAGCCGACGCGGGGCGTCAACGAGATACCGTTGCCAGCTTCAATGCGATACGAAGCGGACAGGTTCCAGGTCAATTTCGGGCTGTAGAGGTTCGGACCGCCCGACGTGCTGGTGGTGATGTAGTTGAAGCAGCCCGCGCCGACCGTGCCAGCGACTCCCGCCGGTGAACATTGCGGGAAAGACACTCCGGCCGGAATCGCCCACTTATTCACCAGTTTGAGTGCGCTCGTCGCACTGTCTACGTACGACACCCCACCATCGATCGACAGGCCGTCAAACTTACCTTGGAAACTCGCTTCAAACCCCTTGATCGTCGAGTTTGCGAGATTGACGACCCCGCTTTGACCTGAAAGCGGATTGATGACATCCATCTGGAAGTTGTCGTATTTCATGTAGAACGCGCCGACCTGCGTGCGAAGGTGGCGATCTAGCATGGTCGATTTCCAGCCCGCCTCGTAGTCTTGCACGGTCTCGGGCGCAAAAGTCCCGCCCGGAGGATTTATGCCACCGTTCTTGTAACCACTCGAAGCGAACACGTAGAACAGGTTGCTGGTGTTGGGTTTGAAGTTTAACGAGATCTTTCCAGTCGTATGGCTGTCGCTCTCAGTCCCGGTCTGCGGCGCCAATACAGTGGCTCCCGCTGGTGGAGACGCAATAACTTGGGCGAGCGTGGATCCTGCACCGGCACGATACACGGCGCCCGAGCCATCAACGTTGAAGTGCGAGTAGCGTAGGCCAGCGTCGATCGAGAACTTGTCGTCAAGCTGGTAAGTCGCCTGGCCGAACACGCCCGTCAGAGTCTTGTTTGTGACCGGTTGGGGAAGCGTAGTAAAGGCGCCGTTCGTTGAACTCCAGTTGTGGAGATCAATCTTGTTGTTCTGAAAATATGCGCCCATCACGTACTTGAAGCGGCCATTATCTGGAGAAATGACGTTAATTTCGTGGCTCAACTCTCGTTCGCGAACGTTGTTTGCGCCAGCAGCCTGATTCAGGGTCGAATTACCTCGATCTAGCGAGGTAGCGTCAGACTCATTCAACGTGGCAAGCCGCTTATCCTGGTAGGCGGAGACAGAGCGGAGGGTCAGCCCGTTGTTGAGCTGGTATTTCATTTCGAGCACGGTTGCAGAAGCACGCTCGTGGTTCGCCACAGGCGAATCGTAACTCACTTCCCATGGGGTGTTGGTGCGACCGACCACGTACGGGTTGTTTGCGATCGTCGTCGAGATCGGCTGGAGAGCATAGCCGCCGGTCTGACGATCCACCCGTTCGAATTTCAGGTTTGCCTGAAAGCCACCCGATTTGAATAGCGCTTGGATACGGCCATCATTCTCGTCCAACTTTTCCGGATGGTTCTTTGCAGGTCCGATGTCTTTGAACCAAGCGTCGTGTGAATTGGTCAGGCCCGCGGCGCGGATCGCCAGATTATCGCCGACCGGCACGTTCAATGCAGCGTTCACGCCCGCATTGTTGAAGTTGCCGTAGTTAGCGGTGGCGTAGCCGCCCAGCTTACCCAATTCTGGCCGATGGGTCGTCAGGTAAACAGCCCCACCGGTTGAGTTCGCGCCCGAAAGCGTCCCCTGCGGACCGCGCAGGACTTCAGCGCCGGCCATGTCATAGAACTGACCGTTCGATACGATCGGAGGCTGGAAGACGCCGTCTATGTAGGTCGCGACGCCGTTCGTGACCTGCGGCGAGCCCGAAGCAAGGCCAATGCCGCGAATATTGAACGAATCTGTAATCCCTGAGCGCGAGATCGTCAGGCCGGGGGCTGCTGTCTGGAGATCGAGCGTGCGCATGACCCTTTTCTCTTGCAGGGCATCGCCTGACAGAGCGGTCACCGCAATATTGACGTTTTGCACGTCCTCGCGGCGGCGCTGCGCCGTGACCACGACTTCGGCCACGGTCCGATCAGCGGCACTGGCCGCGGGGGCCGATTCTGCCGCTGGCGCAGCGCCTGCGGCCGGCGCCATTTCTGCGGCGAACGCCGACATCGAAGATAAGGCCGGAAGGGTCGCGATTGCCGAGGTCAGAAACAGCTTATGTGCCATAGTCCTGCTTTTACGGATCCGTTGGGTCATTTCCCTCTCTCCTGTTAGCGCCCGCTCGTGCGGCGGCCTCATTTTGTACATAGTTATGTTGTATAACATAGCATATGGCAAGCCCGATATCGGCCGCGTGAAAACGTCGCGGTGTTTCGGCCGGTTTGGAGAACTTTTGGCGAACTTAGTCGGTGCAGTCATGTGTTGGCGCAGAGCCAATACCGCTCAGTTGACGGCCGGCTCGGAGAGCGCTGAGTGAACATTCGCGGCTTCCAGCGCGCCGGACCACGACACCCGTGCGCTTTGATACCCAACCAACTGACAGACGCACGTCGGTTTCGGATCCTGGCGGTCAGGGACTGCTCTGCGCGACACGGCCCAAGTCCAAGTTGCGCGCGAGTTATGGGAGCCATCCGATCTCTCGACGAGGATGCAGCAGTATTTGGGGAGCCTTTCAACGAGGGCATGTAAGGGCGGTGGCGACTCGCCAATTGCAATGTTGGACGGGTAAATAACGGGTTTTACCTATACCCCTCAGGCGATCCTGGAACCGACCGTGGGTCGGCGGCAGAGCCGACGAGACGCCCCGCTCAGGTGATCCAGACGTTTTCTTCAGACGACGCGCGAGTGATCTGCGAACAACCGCGACAGACAGGCGCTCTATGCCTCATGTCGCCGGGTGACCCGGCCAGAAAGACGATTGGCGTTCTACGACGCACTGTTGGCAGACGATCAACCCGACGTCATCTATTCGACGCCCTAGGCTCATTCCGCAGAGACGATCTCTGTGCTGACTGAAGCAGATAAGGTCAAACCCCTCAACAGAACGACTCGCGGACGATCGCGGGTTCGCCGCCTAAATCCGCGCGATTGGCTCAAAATCGCGCGGGCACACCCTGAAACCAAATGTCAGGGCAATACTTGGTTTTCGACCTATGTGAGCCCCCCCTCAAACCGGTGTGGGCACAGCCTAATTCCCGCAGAACGGCTCATTCGATAAAATTCTGTTTTCTTGAAGAATTTGGCGCGCTGCGATAGGCGATGATGAGAACTACGTCTACGCCATAGCCCTCTAAGTTGCACCGGCGAAGGGCCGCTTGGGTAGGCAAAGATTGCTCTTCCTGCTATGCTTCGCGTGGTCGCAGCGGGCAGGGGGACCGAGGTGTGGAATCCGACTGAGCATTCAAATGACGAAAATGTTCGGTGGTCGTGGCTTCGGGCTGTCGAATGGATTGGCTGGCCTCTATTCCTCAGCCAACCCGTTGTGCCGATTCTCCTCTACTTTTATCGCTGGCCCGTTGTCATCGGTGCGGTAGTCATAGTTGCGTTTGCATGGCGTGCAGTAATTGTCCCGTTTTGGGTTGCACCGAGCCTTGCCGACATAGGTCCGCTCTTCGTGCTGTTGAAGTTTATATCCGCTCCAGCGATGGCTTATTTCATATGGCAACGAGGTGACACGCCGATAGCTTTGGTGGCGCTTGTCTGGCCTTTCCTTGGGCCGATGATCGTACAGTGGGTGCTGATCCTACCCACTGCGCTCATGGAGCTAACTCCGTTGGGAAAGGCCTCGCAAATCGGTCTGGTTCAGCGTCGCTTTCTCGCTGCAATGGGTTTTCGACCGGCAGAGCCGAACGTTGGGGCGGAGGGAGGGTGATTGCCAGTTCCCGCCTTGCTGTTGCCCACGCGACCGAGATCAAGAAGTCTCCCTTCCGACGAGCAAATCGCCAACCAACGCGTCGTTAAGCCTCTCAAGAAGCCGAGTTCCGAATTGCAGCAGGAAGACAGGGTGCGCGTTCAGGCCGATCGGCTCCCCAACATGCTTCGCCGCCTCCCAAAGCAGCGTCCCCTTCGCGCCCGCGTTTTCGGCCGGCACCCACTGGCGATATTCGGCGTACTCCCGCGATCTTGCTGCCATTGTCTGATCGATCAGGTCTGGCGAACTTCCGAGCAGGGCCAGATTGAGCGCCAGGTCGTCCTGTAGGAAATCCATGAATATGTCGCGTTGCCCGCGAACAAAAACGAAATGCGAGCTCGTCTAAGACCCTGTACCAGATCGCAGCTTCCTCGACGCGAACGATGCAATCTTGTTCGTCGGATGTTTCAGATTCCGCCATTTCAGCGGCATCGAGATTGTTCACCACATATGCGGCAAGCAGACCGCTCTTTTCGCGCAACGTTTCGTCGGAATTGGCCTTCCCTCGATACCGCACAACCTGTGACGGCCACGACTCATTCAATCTTCGCCGCCCATCCGTCGTTATGAAGCAATGTGTAAGCGCAACTTCGAGAACATCTGCGTCAGGCTGTTTGCGCAGTTCCTCCTCCAATTTTGGGTGAACCATCAGCACGCCCTCGGCGCTTGCTATGCCGATCGCTGGGCTGCCGAGCTTGGCTTCAACCTCCTCAATGACAGCAAAGAATCGGTCACGAATTTCGGCGCCGGTCGTCGCCGCTTTGTAAGCTCCTTGCGGTTTTCCAGAATTCTCCCACGCCTTCCTCATTATTGCCTTGACTTGCTCGGCTTCGGGGCTCGCTCTGCGGCCGAATAGCTTGTCAAACAGCCCCATCTACGCCTCCGGAGAGCTTTGCAGGAAGGACGACGAACTCACGGAGAAATGCTCGCGGCCATCGCTCGGACTTCACGATTTTGGTGGTCCTCGAACCTCCAGACTGCAGCCGACTTCCGCAAGTTCAACTTGTAGAAATTGATCAGAGCCTGCTCGATGTGATGCTCGGCCGCGAATGCAGGATCGACCCTGATTGTCGGAGAGGTTCCGTCGTTCATGTGCTTCACGTCATTCTTCCATTCGTTGACACTCTTGCGTGCTACCGCATCCGACGGGATCGGTCCCGCTTCGGACATCAGCGCCTTCTCAGCTTTCCAGGCCAACGTAAAGATGCGTTGATCTTCGGGAAGATGCGCGCCAAACAGTTCCTCTGCCGCCGCTGACAGATGGATGGCGCAGAAATAGTTTGTTCCCGCCAGAAAAAATCCTATAGCGGCATCGAGATATTCGCTTGCGATCTCAAGCTTCGAAATCTCTACCTCGGTCACTTTCCTGCACTCCGTTTGCTGGCCACGTTGTCAAGCTTTTGACGGCTTCGGCACGCGCCAGAATCATCTCGGCTGCCATCTGAAATGTTCTTCGATCTGCGGATCACCGGACCATCGTTGGAAGCCGACACGCTGGAGGAGTGCCGCCATCTGACACTGGTTCGCTGCTTTAACGGTAGCGGTTAGCGGTACGCCCCGATTCATAACCTGCTGGATCAATGCGCGGAAGATGCCTTGCCGGCGGCAGGCGTTCGAGACGCCGGCGTAGCGCAGATGGAGCGCCTGATTGTCACGGTGAAACCTCTCCATCTCGTCCGGCTCGGCCAAAATGAACCCCGCGACGACACCGCGGCTGCCTGTTGCCACCCACGACTCACCAGTCGCGACGCATTCGTCGATGATTCTGGAGACGCCCTCCCGACGCTCGCTGGTATCAATCAGCAGCGGGATCTCAGGCGCCACTTCCGCAAGCACGCGGAAGATTCCTGTTGCATCGTCGGCTGCCGCCACGCGGCAGTTATCAAGGGCTTCGACCATCCGTCGTCCGTCCGAATTCCAACAGTCGCCGGACATCGAACGCTCAGATCGTTTGCAGCGAGTGAGATCGTCGGCCCGGGTTCCTCCGCGCGTCTCCTTGCGGCCATTAGGTTTTCTCAGGCTACACGACGCGAAGTGATGGGACCAGCAATTCGGTCCGTAGTGAGGATGGCAAGATAAAGCGAGATTCCTCGCTGCCGGAACTTCGTTCCTAAGTGTTTGTCTGCACATTGTTTTCTGGCGACGGTTCGCCGATCCGGCGAGGTGCGCCGGTGCCACGGAAGCTAATTTTCCTCGTGTTTTCAATGCTGTTTGGGGTGGCGGGCGCAATGTGCGCCATGTGCGGTTCCGCCTTTTCTACGCTGTAGCAAGTATTTTTACGCCACGGCACTACGCCTTCATTTTCGACCTTGTGTCGGCGGTTTGATCTTCCAATCGTCACGTCATGGCGACCGACGAAAACCGTTTTCGCATCCGTCCCGGCCGGGTCCGCGACCGCTCCGGCGTTCGGTCCGTGCGGGCGGTTCGGCCGCGCCCGAAGACCTTCCTGGCGGAGGTGCATCAGGCCATCCGCCGCGCCGGCGGCGACCCCAATCGGCTGGGCTCGGCCGGGAAGGGAAGCGGGCGGTTCAATGCGCGCGGCCGGGGCGTGGCAACGGCCGTCGCCTTGAATTTCTCCAGATCCGCGGTGGTCACTTCCCCCTTCTTAACGGCGAGATCAAAAGCGACATGAAGCCTGTCGGCCGTTCCGATCCCCATGGCCGCAGTGTCTTCAAGTTGGCGCACCTTCGCGATGCCGACGGAAGTGGTAACTTCCTTCACCAGCTCAGCGCCGAGTTCGGCGGCCGCATCATACTCCGCGATCCTGGCCTCCAACTTCGGCTTGAGCGGCTCCTCCCCTTGCGCTTCGCAGATCGGACACCGCTTGGGATCGTGCCAATCGGATCCGCCAACGAAGGCAAGCGCATCTTTCAGCAGCGCGTGCAGCTCATGGGCGCCGACCCGATTGATCGCCTCGTCCCGCGTCTTGGCTAGGCCAATAAGGCGGTCGAGATCGGCGATGTCGCCATCGGCGAGAGCGACGGTCGAAAGCGATGTCACCGCCGTCGTCAGCCCATCCAGCTTCTTGCGCGCTTCCCCACCTTCCTCCTTCTCGACAGCTTTCTCGGCCGCCTCGAAATCGAGGTCCATCACTGACCCGTCGCCGACAAGCGGCTTGAGCAACGCAATGGCCGACAAGGCCGAGGTCACGGCCGTCTTGAGATCGACAAGCTTATCGATGGCGGCGCCGCCGGCGCCAGCAACCGCATCGTGCGCGGCGATGATCCGACGCTCGATCGCGCTCAAGGCGCGTTCGCTTGTCTTCACCTCCGTGTCGAGGGTTGACAAACCCAGATCACCATTGATGTTCTGGGTCCGCTTGGCACCCTCGAATGCCTGACGAAGCCGTGAATAGCGGCTGAGGCCCACCAGCGACGCGAACGACCGACCGCGCTCCAACGCCGAGATGTCGATCAGCTTGGCGAAGCGGCCATAGTCAACGAGAACGAAATCCTCCTGCAGACTGGCAAGGAAGTCCTCGGGTTGCGGGTGACCGCTCGGCGAACTCACCGCTCGCGCACTATTCGCACCCCGCGTCACCCGAATCGCGATGTCGGGGCTGCCATCGTCGCTTCGAAAAAGCAGGTCGATCGTAGCTTGCTGGCCTGGATGAAACTTATTGACGATGTAGCTGTCGCCCTGCTCGGCGTCCTGAAGGGACTTGAGCCGCGGCACATTGCCATAGATGGCGAAATGAACGGCCTCGAAGATCGAGCTTTTTCCAACGCCATTGGGTGCGTGGATCGAGTTGACGGCATCGGCCTTGAATTTGAGGACGAGCGGGTCGCCGTCGTTGTTGATCCCCCGGAAGCCTTCGACTGTCAGATTGCCCAGGAAGTATCGGGTCACGGCTTGCTCTCCGCCGCTTTCTGAAGCGCGTCCAGCCCCATCAGGACCGCCTTATGGAACTCCCCGATGGCCGCGCGGCTCGGCCCGGTTTCGCCCTCCACATCGAGAAGACGCAGATTGTCGAACAGGATCTTCGCGCATTCGGGATCGATCTGCTCCACCTCGGCTTTGAACAAGGCGAGGTTGTCAGCGAAACTGTTATCAAGTTCGAATTCCATGACGCACCGGCCTCCCCGCTTCCTGACTATCTCTCTCCGGCCGGAACATCCGTCTCGGCCGTTAACGTCTTTTTGAACCGGCTCCAGGCCGGCAGCACGAATGGCTGACCATGATCGATCGGCACGCGAATCGTGGTCTCGCCGTATTCGCCGGGCGGACCGAGCGCCAAGACGAATCGGTTCTGATAGGTGCAAGGCTCGTCGTCTTCGGCGACGGTGTACCGTTCGGGCAGCCGCCTCAGGACAGACGTCTGGTAAATCCAGACGTCATTTCCCTTCAGAAGAACGATGAGTTGGCGAAGGCGGCGGCGCAGCGCGATTTCGGTCGCAGGGGGAATATCCTCAAGGATGCTGCGCTTTTCCCAGGTCAGTCCCCCGAGAATGTCGAACAGTTCCTGAGCATATGCGCCCGTCTCGTCATCGAGCTTGGTCTCGATGACACACGCCAGATCGTTTGACCGGGCTGCTTCGCTGTAGAGATGCCCCTCATCGTACGCCGCGCTCGCAATGTCATAGTCATGCCGAGGGATGAGGCGGTCTTCGTCGTCCAGCAAGGTCGCTCTGATCGCTCGGCTGTCCGTCTCCACTACACCCATTGGCGCCGATTCCGGCGCGATAATGCGCTCTCGGTGGACTTGCAAGGCTTTCGCCAGCCGTTCAGCCGTCGACACCGAGATCGATGCGTTCTCGTTTTCGATCATTCGAAGCTTACGAACGCTGACACCAATCTCGTTCGCCATCTCCTTTTGCGTCGAGAGTTTTTCGAGTTGCTCACGTAATACTTTTACAACCGCTCCATTTGGCACGATTTTCTTCATAACAGCCTCGTCCATCCGATGTTCATGACGCAGTTTACATCGACTAGTCGTGCTCCGTGAGGCGCCCGACCGGAATCCGACCGGCACATGAGCGGCAGAGTGGGCGCATCGCCCAAGACCCCCGACGGGTCGCCTAAGACCGGCGTCACCCGACGCCGACCTGTTTTGCCATCTCAAGATAACGGCAGAAGGCATTCGCCAATTGAATCTGCCGTGGCGTCCGGCATTCCGCTTCGAAAATCTGCGGCGAACCGACGAGGATCGATACGCACTTGGCGCGTGAGGTCGCGACGTTGAGCCGGTTGAGGCTGTAGAGGAACTCCATCCCGCGCGGTGCATCCGCGTGACTCGACGTTGCGGTCGAATAGATGGCGATCGGCGCTTCCTGGCCCTGGAATTTGTCGACGGTGCCCACGCGGGAACCCGGTAGGCACTGCTGAATCTCGAAGACCTGTGCGTTGTAGGGAGTGATGATGACGATATCGTCGAGCGTGATCGGTTTCTCCCGCCCCTCGCGATCGACCCAAGTTGCGTTGCCAGCGAGGATCGACCGCACGAGATCGCCGATCGCCTGCGCCTCCTCGGGCGAGCAATTCTGGTTGCCGCTGTGGGCGACCGGGAGGAAGTAGAGGCCCGATCCGCTGATCGGTCCGGCTCCTTTTACGACCTGCTGCTCAAGCCCACGCTTTGAGTGGAGCTTGCCGTCGTAGAAAAGCTCGGACGTATAGGCGCAGATCTCTGGGTGGAGCCGCCAAGTCTCTTCGAGGAATAGCCCCTTGTCCGCCGATACCGTTCGTTCGCCACCAAGAATGTGATCAAACGCTGAGACATCGGTGCCCTCCGGATGGCTTCCCTGCATGGGTTGATCGAGCTGCTGCGGATCGCCGATCAGCACCACCGCCTTCGCCGCCTGCGACACCGCGAGCACGTTGGCGAGCGACATCTGCGCGGCTTCATCGACGAACAACACGTCCACCGTCTCGAAGGCGTCCGGGCGCGACCAAAGCCACGCCGTGCCGCCCCCGACGGCGGCAGAACCACTGCTTAGCGCCGCGAACAGATCCTCATTTTTCTTGGCGAAGAAGAGGCGGTGCTGCGGGTTTCCGACCTCATCGGCCTTTTGACAGCATTGCAAGGTAATGCCCAGTTCATCCGCAGCCTTGATGGTCGCGTCAACCAGGTTACGGATCACCTTGTGGCTGTTGGCGGTGATCCCGACTTTCTTGCCGCGGAGCACCAGCTCGCAAATCATCCGCGCGCCGGTGAAGGTCTTGCCGGCACCTGGCGGGCCTTGAACCGGCAGAACGCCGTCGCCGAGGTCCGCGCAGAGCCGAACTGCGGCGTCAACGGTCGTCTCGTCCGCGCGATGCAGCGGCTTGCTTCCGACGCGCGGCTGCTACCGGAGCAGGAGATCGCGCGCCGCTTGATAAGGCCCGTCGCCTCCCACGCCATGATCAGCGACGTGCTCGCCGATCCGCACCAGCGCTTCGGCAATTCCCTTCGTATCGACATGACTATGAGCGAACACGGCCTGCGGATGAAGGTGGGCAGTGTCTTGGCGCTTTTTGATGTCGATGGTCTCGTCGGCGAATGAAATCGCTTCGACCTTGCCGAGTTTGTCGCCGCCGAGAATACGAAGCTCCTCGCCACCGCGAATCTCGGTCTCTTGGGGCGGGAAGCGATAGCGATGAATCGGCGCTTTGGCGGTGCCGCCGACTACCCCGACAAATTTCAGGTCGGCAAGGCCGGCGCGCTCCTCACGCAAATCTTCAGCCGAAAGGTCCGCCAACCGGAAAAACTCCCACCAAACCGCCTTTTCTTCGCGCCGGTGCCAATCCAGGATGTTGGCCAAGATCCACCGAGCCTGCTGCTCGTCGTTCCGATCTGCGGGATCGACCGGGACATCGGCTGTCAGCCTATCGATCAAGGCGTTGATCTTGATCAGCCAGTCGGTGATCTTTTCGTTTGGCGCCCCGTCGCCGGGCTGCGGGCGGGGCACGTCAATGCCGTCAGCGACGAGCCTAGTTCGGAGAGCTTCGAGCCAGGCGCACAAGCTCGCGGCGGAACGGCAATCGTCCTCATTGTAGGCCTGGACCGTGACCTTGATGTCGTCGGCGATCGACGGCGCGTCGCTAAGCTCCAGATGAGCCTGGAAATTGGCGAGGGCGACATTGGCATCGGCGAGCGGGATTCCGCGCGTAAAGGCGTAGAAAGGCTCCATCTGCTTGATCGAATAGCTCTCGACGCTGGCGCGCAGACCGCGTCGCACGATCTGGTAGAGATCGACGAACAGACCGGCGCGGTGAACTGCCCCGGCTTTACCGGAGGGTAAAACTCTCAGAGGATAGCCATTATGGTAGAGAAGAAGAATGCATCACCTTATTCGCCAGAATTTCGCGAACGGGCGGTTCGCATGCTTGAGGAGC
>Ga0316217_10004518_pt1 | contig 14955 bp, 13 predicted proteins | sample 1anoAmetaG_FD_203633 | JGI IMG/M metagenome (GOLD analysis project Ga0316217, IMG submission 203633) | Freshwater microbial communities from Trout Bog Lake, Wisconsin, USA - 1anoA | ecosystem: Environmental > Aquatic > Freshwater > Lake > Hypolimnion/Profundal zone | place: USA: Wisconsin... | reverse complement strand
AACATCACGGCGTTAATGGATGGAAATGAAAATATCGCGGCACGGTATCTTTATTCGCCGTTCGGGAAGTTGCTCGGTCAATGGGGGCCTCTAGCTAACGTTAATGAGATGCAATTTTCCTCCATGCAACGCCACAGTAATTCTGGATTGTCGCTCTATGCATTTCGTGTCTACGACTCGAATTTACAACGCTGGCTAAATCAAGACCCCATCGGAGAAAAGGGGGGACGCAACCTGTACGCCTTCGTTAGCAATGACCCAATCAACAATGTTGACGCGTTTGGTTTGTTTGTATCGGCTAACGCGAATGATGCGCTTGCTGTGGCGGGTGTTTATGTGCCGACGTATGTGTCACCAAGTGACCCTATAGCTGTTGCTAATTCCTATGTTGGTTCGCTTGCATACAACTCGATTTTTGGAAATCCGTTGGATTTGACTGTGCCGGAAATTTGGGCGGGGCCGGGAGAAAGACCCAACAAGTGCAACAAGTTCATTGGCGATTGCATATCTTCATGCCCGAACAGGCCGAAGCCTTTAATAAATGGTAGATTTCCGACTGCATCACAATGGTCCGATCCAAACGTGACAATTCCTGGATACGGCCCTCCGCATAATGGGATTCAGCCTGGAGATGTTATTACTGATGGGATTCATCTCGGTTTTATGAACTATGATGGCAATTATGTTGAAGCGTCAAGTTATGGACTCGTAAAATCGCTCGATCCTAACAATAATAATGCGGGGTGGCATCCTGGCATCGGACGGACTCCCGCGCAATAACATGAAAAAAATAATTACTACCGTCATAATATCACTCTTCACGTCACTAATCGGTTACATCATTGGGCAATTTCAGGGAAGAAGCGACGCGTCAGTAGAAAGCTTCAAGGTTTATAACGTGTGGCTTATTAGTTATTACGGTTTTCCTGAAAATCGAAAGATTGAGTTGCCCGATTTTTTGAAAGCCCGATATTACTACTTTGCAAACCGGGTTCCGGTGGGCGTTTTGGGTGAGCCTTATGATTTTGGAGATGTTAATTTTGTCGGTCCAGCCATTGGCAAAGACCTGACTTCGCCACAGCATGAATATCAGCTTTTTAAGGATAAAAAAGTGACTTTCAAAAAGCCGTTTGAAACATCAAGTAGTGAGACAAACAAGTAGGATTCGTTATATTTTTGCCCATGGCAAGCCCACCCCGCTAACCAGGTAAGTTTTTACGGATCCATGTGATGGACGCGGAACGCACAACCGGAATGCCCCGTCGCCAAGACTTGCCGATTTCGCTTCCCCTTAAAAGAGCTACGCCGCGAAGCCCGGCAAGACTTGGCTCCCCCGAGGGTGTTCCCTTGTGAGCTTTCCAGCGCCGTCACTCCACTGCGCTTTTTGGGCGGGCCTTTCACCACGCTTCAATTCGCAACGTCAGCGACCTCCCACATGATCTCTGCGTTCCGACAAGTGACTTAAATTAACGTTATTCCCTGTTCTCCATTCGTCGCTCTAAATCCACTGCCGGTTGAAAGTCCGGTTGTATTTTCAACGCACGGTTCACTGCTGCTTTTGCCTCATCGTGCTGTCCATGACGCAACAAAATCATCGCCCGCACAAATGGAATATGAGGATCATCTGGAACTGCTCCTTCTGCCAGGTCGAGTGTCTTGCATGCTTCTCCAAACTGTCCCAACTGGTCTTGCACCTGTGCCTGCGTACAAAGAAATGGTGGCGAAATCGGGTCCCATGCCGTCGCCTTCTTAAGGTGTGCCAACGCCTCAGTTGGTTGCTGCCGGGAAAGTGAAAATAGTGCCGCCTCAAATTGACCCGTTGGCTGGTCCGCTTCCAAATCCAGCATCTTCTGCAAATCCTGTCCCGCCTGGCTTCGCATATTCAAGGTTGCCCGCAATACCCACGCCGCCGCCACCCGCACGTTACGCACCGGGTCGTTCAACACCACATTTAATGCCGCCAAAACATTCGTTTCAGCCAAGGCTGTTTCCAAGGAGCGGACCGCCCGTTCCCGTACCAGTGGATGTTCATTATTTAATTGCGCAAGCAATGCCGTTTTAGCTACCGGTTCATCCGCCCATTGTCCAAGAAATGTCGCCGACACCGCTCGCCAATACGGACTTTGATTGGTGTCCGTCAACAATCCGGTCAGTTTGAGCGTGGCATCAGCATTTCCGGCTTCCGCCGCTGCAATCCAGCGTGCCCTTGTCCGGGTAAACCGGTCCATGTTCGTGCCATACCAGGAGTCCGTATACTTCACCGCCCAATCGGTCGTCTTGTCCACATGACACCGGTTGCAAGCGTTCGGAATGTTCAACTCCTTCGTCAATAGCGGGTCCGGTATGGTGAAACCATGATCATGGCGAGGATGCCGTTGCATATACACTGTCACCGGCATGTGGCAACCAATGCATTCGCCGCCCTTGTCCTTGAGCTTGTGATGACCATGCCTGGCAGCGTCAATCACGGGAGCTTTGGGATTGCCGCCGTTGTGGCATTTGAGGCAGAGATCATTGCCTTTGAGTTGCGGTTTGGTTACATCGCGTGTATGGCAGTCAATGCAGGTCACCCCAGCATCGTACATCTTGCTGCTGAGGAACGAGGTAAACTCGTAATCCTCATCTTTCACCTGGCCATCGGGATACCAGCGCAACGAATTGTCCAAAATGTCCAGCGTGTAATGGTCGTAAAAGGAATCTCCTGGCACAAAATTGCCGGTCAAGTCCGTGTTGCGCGAATGACAGGAACCGCACATGCCCATGAGGCGAGCCGAAGACAATGGTGCTACGGTCAGATCTGGGACCGTGGCTTGGGAATGCGCCCGTTGCCAGTCCAGATGCTTTTGCAGCGGCCCGTGGCATGCTTCACAGTTGACAGACATTCCGGCCATGGTCGTATGGTAGCTGTCCGTGGTGGCATCGTAATTCTTTTTGAGACGGGTATTGTGGCATTCGGCGCATTGTGAATTCCAATTCATGCCCCGGCCAGTCCAGTGGCCGTACTCACCTGGATTGCGGAGATCATCGCCATACACATAAAACCACTGGTTTGATTTTGGATCGTAGGAGGCTTCATGGACCTGATACCGGCCGCCCGGAAACGGTGTCAGAAATTGAATCAGGGGCATATTGCCAATGACCCGCTCGACACGGAAAGGCTGGACATTGCTTTCCAACCCAAGGGTGACGATTTGGAGTTCATTGCAGTTCGTGCAGATCACAGTGGTATCAGCCCCGTGCTTGATAGTACGCGAAGGAGTGAACGCAGATTTGTCAGTAGGGCGTAAGGACCGTTCTGCTAAACCATGCGCCGATTCTGACCAGCGCCGATATTCCACCGGATGACAACCTCTGCAGCTCTCCGGGCCAACGTAGCCAGCAAAGGCATTGGTATCTGCTTCTGGAGATGCAGCAAACCCGATATTCAATGCCGCCGATAGCACGAACAGTACGAAAAAACTGCACACATGGGACAAGGAGTTTGTCGGCTGCGGATGCACGTAAGAGCATGTCAAGCAGCGACCAAAAAGTCAATTGTTCATCGCCGCAATGTACAATGTAGATTTGCTTCAACTGCGCTCGCCGGCATGTTTGCGCAGCATAAGCACGGTTGCTTTCGCTGTGCAGTCGAATCGAGGTTATCCCAAAAGCGAAATGCATTTTCAACGGTCATGCCACTATCCCGGATCAAGCTCCGCAAGGTGCCACGCGCAGCCTCCTTGTGATCTGGAACGGTCAGCGTTGCCGGATAGCAATGAAAACATGCTAGCCGAGTAATCAACAGTCATATTGCATATTTAGACGAGATAAATCGGCAGGCAAATAAAATCACGACAGTCAACAGCGTCGTAGTAACAAAACCGATGTGCAATGGATGCCGCGCTTTAACTCCGAATATCAGACACAAATGGAGCCCAAGAATGGAAATAACACTGGCGCCGATACTCTGAACCTGACTATTGTACGCGAGCCGAAGATCGCTCTGGATGCGTTCAATTGGCTGCCCCGTATAAACTTTCATGGCCTCGAATATCATGTGTGCATCTATAATAGCGGGAATCGCAAGCAAAGACAGCAGCAATACTAGAGTAGATCGTTTCATGGTGTTGAACGTTCCCGATTTTCCTCCTCTTGCCCAGATTGTCAACGCCAATTTGCCTTTCATTCCTCCACATCCACGGCATTATCCTGCGGTCGTTGTTGTGTGGCCCTTTTGCGATCCGGTTTATGTTTCGATGATGCTGGTGATGGCATGAGTGGACATTCTCTCTTTACCTGACTGTTTTTAGCGATGAAAGGAGGGGACTGCAACATCAGGGAATTGCTTCGGGTAAAGGTAGCCATCATCTTCTTCCTCGAATTCCTCGAAACACACATCCGATGCCCAGCAAGATAACGCAGCACACCACAAGCCAAAAATTAAGGGGACTACTCGCAAGTGAATATGTCTGAGTATAGCTTCGCCATGCTGTTATATGCCCAGTGCAAATCGCTACAAGTCCCCAGACAATAAATATAATACCAAGAACTACAGATCCACATCTACGCCACGGCTTGTTATCTTGGAGCTGCTGCCGAAATGAACTAAAAACTAAATACACAACAAATGCAAATAATATCAGTGATTTGAAGGACTCGCTCATGGCATCAAAATGCAAGGTGTTATTTAGCGACAGCCGCTTGGGATATTACAACAGACTTTCCCACCGCATGCAAACATCACAATGTGTTCATAATCACATGCCATGCACCCGCAAGTTGATGCTGCCGCTGGTCACGTTTCCGATTCTCCTCCTCTTGCCCAGATTGTCAACGCCGTTTTGCCTAGTCATACCCTTGATCACGTCTACACCGGCGCCCACCACGAAGTTCCCAACATCCGACGCTCCAGAATTCGATATGAGCCACGATCTTTAGCCGGCAGGGTCAAAACATGGTCAATTTCAACGGCGGGCTTCTTTTGTGTTTTGTCATAATGCGCTGTTTGTGAGCAGGTTATGGCAAACGCTTTAAAATGTGGAAAAGATTTGGGCTTTTTGGGGCGTTCAAGAGCGTCCAACAGTGCTTTGGGGCTCGGTGGAAATCAACGAGGGCAGGAAGGTGGCGGCGGAAGCTAGTCATGTCGTGTGCTCAGAGAAAATTCCTGCCATACTGGGTTTAAAATACGCTTCCCGCACACCATTTATTGCCATGAATATTGCCAATATATGCAAAGCGTACAGAGAAATTACCTGCTTAAAATATGCCGTTGTCGCGGAAACTGCAACAAGTAGCCGCGACACAAAACATTCAGAAATCAGAGATTATGAAAGCCAAACTATACTCGCTGTGCATCCTGCTGGGTCTGCTGGCAGGCCTTCATCAAGTGTCTGCCCAAGGCACACGATTCTTTCGAATTGTTGGCCCTGCGGCTACGAAAATTATTGCGTTCCGTCCGGATGGCACAATTGTGTGGACCAATAGGCTGGTCGGTACAAACTACACCATCCAAACCCTTTCATCCCTGCCCGGCGGAACCAATTGGGTGAATTATGTCCAACTTCCCGTTACGAACCACCTCAATACAAATCAGCTCATCTCCTTCCACCCGCCCGCTGGGATGGCCCTCATTCCGGCTGGCAGTTTCACAATGGGCGACGTGACGGACACGAATGCAGCTGGGGATGCACCGCCAACCAACGTGTATGTCTCGGCGTTCTACATGGACCAGAATGACGTGTCGGAGAAGCTATGGCAGCAAGTGTACAACTGGGCGATTAACAACGGGTACGACTTTATGGAGCCGGGTTCGCCTAATGATGGCTACACGAAAGGACCGAACTATCCGGTGGTGGATGTCGTTTGGTTTGACGCGGTTAAGTGGTGCAATGCCAGGAGCGAAATGGCAGGCTTGACGCCTGCCTATTACACGGATGGCACGCAAACGACGGTGTATCGGAGCTACTATTTAGACTTGACGAATGGCTGTGTGAACTGGGGTTCTGGCTACCGATTGCCGACCGAAGCTGAATGGGAAAAGGCAGCGCGTGGAGGAGCATCTGGGAAGCGCTTTCCTTGGGGCAATACCATTAGCGAGAGCCAGGCGAACTACTACAGCCAAGGCCCGCAAAATTACGCCTACGATTTGAGCGACACCGGCTTCAACCCGGCCTACGGTAGCAACCCATTTCCCTACACAAGTCCTGTGGGGTCTTTTGCGCCGAACGGTTATGGCCTGTACGATATGGCCGGAAACGTGCATCAGTGGTGTTGGGATTCGTATGGCACATACGCAGGTGGCAGCAATCCTCATGGGCCCGATTCAGAAGCCTCACGGGTTAAAAGGGGCGGCAGTTGGGACACCTGGGCGGACTTCTGCCGGTCGGCAAACCGAGTATCGGGTAACCCGGTCATCATGGGTTCGTCCTACGACATCGGGTTCCGTTCCGTCTTGCCTGCAGGTCGATGACCTGAAGCAGAAAGAGCACAATAGTCACGCCAGAGGGAGAAACATCGGCGTTCATCTTGACCTCCTGCTTGCGGTGATTGAGTCAATGCACCAAATGAATGATGTGGCGGTTGATGGATAAAGGCGGTTGCGTCTTTTATCTGCTGTGAGTCGAACATGGCTGGATTTGAACGTGCAGCCCCTCGAGAACCATCAAGAGGAACTGCACTTCAAATCCCGCCCAAATTGAAAGATCACTTCTTCCCAGCACGGAACTTGGCCCATCTGGCTTTGGCAGCAGCGGCAATGGCAGCTTTCCCGGCGGCACTCATTTTGCGCTTCTTGCTGGGTTTCGTTTCGGCTACCTCCATAGCACTGGTCACCTGTTCAGCAATAGTGGCTTTGGTGGCTGATTTGACCTTCGCCCATCTCGCCTTCTGAGCCGCAGCAATGGCAGCTCTACCGGCAGCACTCATCCCACCCTTCTTCGGACCCCTTTTGGCGGGCTCGGGGCTTTGCTTTACCACTACAGGCGCCACTTCTTTACGCGGACGGCCACGCTTTTTAGGGGCCGCAATGGAGGCAACAGCAGCAGGAACGACAGCAGCAGAATTGCCGATGAGTTGATCCAGTTCGGTTTGCAGGGCCTCGATCTTGTCTTGGAGATCGGCGGCCTGACGTAGTTGTGATGATGTTAAATTAATCATGGTGCATTTATTTATACACCGATTGCCGCATTTGGAAAGCCTAGACTTTGGGGTATACAGGTTGCTATCGGGCAATGGTGGGGATTGAAGCTGTCAAAGGATTCGGCTTATCCACATCCTCAAGGCACCTGGATTAACGAAACAAAATGGCGCTGGTCAGTGCGCTATACCTGGAGGTTTTCCGTAATTCTCGCCGGCCTGATTAAACCCAAAAAAGATCGAATCATGTACTCATTCAGCGATTTGGCCAAGTCATTGAATGTCTCGACGGTGAATTTATCGAGGTTACAAAAACGCTTTGCACTAAAGGTAATGGCGGAAAATGGCAACCCGTGATCGAATTGTCATGCGTCATACAGTTTACCCAAAAGAAAACTGTTAAATGTGTGCGTTGATTCTTCTCAACTGCGTGTTTTCTGTCAACGGCGATGAGCAAACAAATCTATAAATGCAGTAAGCGCTGCATTTCGTGCAGTGAACGCACTAAAAATATGCCTTGTCCATCGTAAATGCGTGCAATACACCTATTGAATAGGCCCATAGGCGTTGGAGAGCCGGTAGTGATTCATATAACAAACCCCATTGCGTTCACATCTTTCTAAACCTGGCCACGGTATTCTTAACTTTGCCAACCGTGGTTAAAGTATGGTGTCTTGCTCTGCCACACCCAAAAACTGTCTTAAAGACGATCAAGCTATACATTTCATCTTTATAAACGAATCATGCAGTTGACTATTTAATTTGATATTGCATATTTTTAATATGCAAATCGAAAGCCTCAAGTGCTTCTGCGACTTGGTTGAAACTGAGAGCTTCACCAAGGCCGCTCAAATCAACGGCGTGACCCAGTCCGCCATCAGTCAAGGTATCGCTGTTTTGGAAGGTATTTTCAACACCCTGCTCGTGGAGCGCAGCAAGAAGCAGCTCCGCCTCACCCGCGAAGGCCAGGCGCTTTACGACGCCAGCAAACACATTCTCGAAACATACGCCGCGCTCGACAGCACCCTGCAGAAGCTCAAAGGCGTTATTTCAGGCGACATCCGGGTGGCAGCAATCTACTCCGTCGGCTTGCATCATCTTCCGCCCTACCTCAAGAAGTTCATGCAGAGCTTCCCCACGGTGAACATTCGGGTGAAGTACCGCCATTCCAACCAGATCTACGACGATGTATATGGCAAAGTTGCCGATATTGGTCTAATCGCATATCCAGTCAAAAGCTCCAAACTCGAGATTGTTCCCCTTCACAAAGAGCCGTTGGTGCTGATCTGTCATCCCCGGCATCCCTTCGCCAAGCTCAAGAACATCAAACTCAAGCAATTGGAAGGTCAGAAAATCATTGGCATTGCACAGGAACTGCCAACTCGTATGGCCCTGGACAAAATCCTCAATGAATACGACGTAAAATTGAATTATGTCATGGAATTTGACAATGAAGCGACGATCAAACGGGCGGTGGAAATAGATGCCGGTATCGCCATTGTGCCCAAATCTACCGTCACGCAGGAGGTCGAGAACGGACTGTTGGCCGCAGTGGAACTTGAACATGGCCGGCTTTTGCGGCCCATTGCAGCGATCTACAGGAAGGACCGGGTGTTGCCGCCGGGGATGAAGGAGTTTTTGGCGCTGTTGAAGACTTGACGGGTGGGCGGTAAAGGACTATGGAAAGAGCATAAAACCTCGTTGAAGTGACCATACAACCATGGCACCGTGGTCAACACTATTGCGAGCTGATCCGGTAAAAGCGTCGAGGATAATTCGTTGCTTTTGAATCACTGAAATATGAAGTTCCATTGCTGAGAGTGTTTGTCGCTATTGGAGACCAGTTTGGATTTGCCAGATTTGTGCTGGCTTCAATCACTACAGGGACGTTGGTGGCCCAGGAAATGGTGAAGCTGAAGCGATTGCTTTGCATTCCAACACCGTTGATTCCGCCCGTAATAATGGGTTGGCTCTGATACCATGGTGCCGTAGGCCAGCCGCCAAATGTGGTCCCCCAGCCCGTCGTCCCTGGCAGGTAATACGCCGTGCCCGATTCGCCCGCAAACACCGTGCTGTCCGCACTGCCAGCCAGGCCATCCACGGTGGGTGCGTTCCCTTGGAAAAAAGCTTCGTTCAAATTCTGGCAGTAATCAAAAGCATTGGTCCCGATGCTGGTGACGTTGGGTCCCAGCGTGACGCTGGTCAGGTTGAAGCAATCAAAGAAGGCATAATGTCCGATGGCGCCACCCTGAATCGTGGCACTGGTCAGATCGCAGTAACAGAACGCATAATCTCCTATGTTGGTGATGTTGATTGGAATTGTAATGTTAATTATCGGGTCACCTCCGTAATAGCCTGAGAATGCATATGCTCCGATGCTGGTGACGCCGGCTCCGAACGTGACGTTGGTAAGATCGTCGCATCCAGCGAATGCAAAACCCTCGATGACGCCACTCTGAATCGTGGCACTCGTCAGGTAGCAGTAACAAAACGCATTGCTTCCGATGCTTGTGACGCTTTTTGGAATCACAATGCACGACAATGGGTCCCCTTGGTAATACCCATTGTACTCATTAATGGGATAATAGCCTGAGAACGCAAAATTTCCAATGCTTGTGACGTTGGCTCCCAGGGTGACGTTTGTCAAGAGCATGTTCGCATAAAATGCATAGTCTTCAATGGCGCCACCCTGAATTACAGCGCTGGTCAAGTTGGTGCAGTAATAAAACGCATTCGTTCCGATGCTTGTTACGCTGCTTGGAATTGTGATGCACGTCAATGGATCTCCGTCAGCATGAAGATTATCCGTAAACTCCTCGTAATAACCGCCGGAAAAGGCATATATTCCGATGCTGGTGACGTTGGCTCCCAGCGTGACGTTGGTCAGGTTGGTGCAGTTGAAGAATGCATAATCGCCGATAGCGCCACCCCCAATCGCGGCACTGAGCAAACTGCAGCCAGAGAAGGCATATTCGCCGATGTTGGTGACGCTCGTGGGAATGGTAACGCTTAATAGTGGGTCGCCTCCGTTATAGCCTGAAAATGCATACGCTCCTAGGTTTATGACATTGCTTCCCAGCGTGACATTCGTCAAATTAAAGCAGCCACAGAACGCATAGTCTCCGATGTTGGTTACACCATTGGGAATCAAGATGTTTGTCAATGCGCAGTCCTCAAACGTTTCTGGTCCAATTGATGAGACATATTTAGGCATTGTGAAACTGGTGAGGTTGGTGCAGTCTTCAAAAACGCCACTTCCGATACTGGTGACGCTATCGGGCACAGCGATGTTGGTCATGCTCGTGCACCCGTAGAATGCATCGTCTCCAATGTTGGTAACACTGTTCGGAATCAACAGATTTGTCAGTGCGCTGCATCCGGCAAAAGTACTAGCTTCGATTGAGGCAATACTTTTAGGTATTATAAAACTGGTCAGGTTGGTGCAGAAACTGAACGCGTATTGTCCGATGCTCGTGACGTTGGTTCCAAAGCTGATGGTGGTCAGGCTGGTGCAATCCTGGAAGGCGTCATCTCCTATCGACGTGATACTGGTGGGAATCGTGACGTTGGTCAGGCCCGAGCAACCAAAAAACGTGGACTCGAGAATGGAACTGATGGTACTGGGAATCGTCATGCTTTTCAGGCCAGTGCATCCGTTAAAGGCATCATTTCCTAAAAAGTTGACATTCGTGGGAATCGTGATGCTCGTCAGGCCAGTGCAGCTATTAAAAGCATTCGCTAGCACACTGGTGATATTGGTTGCAATTTGATAAGTACCGCCCAGGCCCGCTGGAAATTGCACCAACGTGGCATTGCTTATCTCCAACAGGACTCCTCCCACACTTTTGAAATATGGATTGTTGGTTGCCACCTTGATCGCCTTTAAACTGGTTAAGCTCCCGAAGGCATCATTTCCGATAAAAGCAGTGGTTTTGGGAATGATGAAATTCGTCAGCGCCGAACAGTCACTAAAAGCTTTATCTCCGAAGGTGGTGATGCCGTTGGTAAACGTGACGCTTGTGAGATAATAACAATACTGGAAGGCAAATTGTCCGATAGTTTGGACATTCGTGCCCACGATTAAATTGGTCAAAGTCTGATTGTTCCAGAACGAGTAGTTTGCGATAGACGTCACTGGGTAGCCATTCGTTTTATTGGGAATGACCAGATCTGTCGGATCCCCGTTGTAGCCCGTAATCGTAACCTGGTTGTTGTTAACGGTGAAGGTCAGCTGTGCACGAACCAGCGTAGGCAAAAAGAGAGCCACACTGAACAGGAAGAGTAAAACCAGCCATTCCCGTGTTTTCATAATATGAGGCATACATTCCGATTTCATGTTGATGTACCTGTGCATAACGATCTTCGATCTTTTTACAATGCCAGTCAACGAAAACTATTCATTCCTTGAGAACTCTCATTGTTCTTCAACGTCGCGCTGTGGGTGTTCAATCAGCCACCGCAATTGTTTCCCATACGCCAAGATGCTCAGGTTCAGCAAGATGTACATAAACAATTTGTCCGCATGGGATTCTTCAAGGGTGGCAACCACTTGCGCGGACTTCTGCACAGCTTGTTCACCGTCACTCGATTTGACAGGAGTGCAAATGGTGGTAAATTAACTTTTTGCGGTAGTAGGCGCCAAGGAGTAGGCATTGATGACAGAAAGGTAGTCCATCGTGGGCATGGTTTCTTAAACATGGCCCCGGTATCCTCAATTTTCGCTCCAGTAGTTTAATGTCCGCTGGGTTTCCTATACAATTCGACCTCCAGGATGTTCAGCATCAGGCAGGTCGTATTGGCTCGCGATCACCCTTTCCAGCAGATTCGTGTCCATTTTAACGAGCGCAATAGCCAAGGCCAGTCTCACCACCATAAAAAACACTTTGAGTTGGACGAATGTGGCAATTTTCGCTTTAATTTCGAATCATGAGCCTGACGATCAATTAAAAATCTCCCAATGCCACACAATAATCAATCAAGTAGTGTGCGATTGCCTCTCAAAATGTGAAATAAAGCCGAAGATGATTATATTTGGCAACTGTAAACAACCCCAAATGAAGCGATTAAACATTGAACATTTGACCCTTTGCAGCTGAAAGTGAGTGAAAAGTTCCGAACGCGAGCGACAGCGAGCGAGCGGATATTATTCTAAAGGTCATTCTGGCAGAGATTCTAGTGGAGGATTCTAGTAGTACATTCTAGTAGTATCTAAGACGTCCACTTTCGCGCACGATGACATCCACTTTCGCGTCTGACTCATCCACTTTTGCGCTCGATTCATCCACTTTCGCGTCTGATTCATCTCAGGGGTTGCACCATGGTCTCATCCACTTTCGCGCACGATGGACCCAGCCCAGTATTGACAAGGCATTTAAGCGCTTTGATGCATGAATTATGTAATAACGCAATGCATTTATATAGAGCCTGCGGCATTATTTAAATAAAATTGTTTTTTATATAAAACGCACACGAGAATGATTCGGTGGCGCTATAAACCTTCCAGAGCCTCAAACCCACCCAACAGTCATTCCAAACAACAAAACGTCAGCAACCGGCCATAGAGCTTCAGCAAAAAGCTCTTTACGGTCGTGATTCCCACTTTCTATACTGTTGAGGGCTATAAATACGTAATCAACTGCAAATCTGTAGTAACGAGCCAAGATCATATAAAAAGACCTGCAAGCAATCCAAAGTCGCAACTCTCTGTTAAAGATCAGTATTTTATGCTACAACCAATTAGCTCCACATCCGAACCCGGGTCAATTTCGGCCACTTCGCCAATGATGGTTACACTTTGGCCAACTTTAATAGCTTCCACAGAGGGCTTTGCTTTAATTACAAAATCGCAGGTAATGAATGGAGAGAGCGTTAATTGACAATTGTTTCCGGAAGTTTCGCTGGTCTGCTCAATTGCTAGCTTCGTCACATTACCAGTGACCATAACCACGCTACCGATTAAAATGTTTGTCGCAGAACCAAGATCCACGGCCTTGTAAGAGTTAATCTCATTGGGTGGGGTCGACATAACCCGTTTTAAAGCGGCAAGTTTGTGAGATTCATCGTATCTATATTTGCCACAACCAGATAAACTGCATATACATAAAAGCAACGCCGTCAGCAGACACGTGCGCCATGCAGTTAAAGCATTTTTTTGGGCCTTACGACCGTCGCCCCAACCTCGTGGGCTAACAGCGCAACAATAGTACACTCGGCTGTATGTTTTTATATGCATAAAAATTAGGGACCAGTTATAATCATTTTGTCGAGAGTTCGATTGATACCTGTAAATGTGAGAGCCCATGCATACGTCGCTGTTACTGTATATTGTTGCTCTTTGCTCTTTTCATCTGGATAATCAAACGTCCATACCGATGTGGCGTAGTTCGCAAAAGGTGGAGGCTTTTGAAATACGAAGCCTCCTTGAGCAACCACATTGGCAATCTTAGACGGCTCAATCGCGGCTTTTGAGTCAAAGAAAAAGCCTTTATGAATGACAATTGTTTGATTGTACATCCATTGCTTTAATGTGTCTACGTTTGGTCTGACAATTGGTTCACGGAGCGCGTCAGTATCAAGACAAAAGCCCCGAATACAAGTCAACAAAGCAATGATTGATATAAAGAGTGCTTTTTTCATTTGTGATTTATTGTGTTTTTGGTTAAATCGTAACATGACAGATATTAATGTACGTCAGTGCATATGTCCTTTATTTGTCTGAGGGATTTAATCTGCGATGCTTTCATTTTGATTTAAAGCCAGCATGAAGTTCGGTTAGCTTCAGAACAGATTGATATGCGGCTCTTAATCTTTTGGAATATCCAATAAACTGCCTCGATTGCTCAACACTGAGTGCGTTAATAGTTTGCTCACAGGAATCTGACATGGCTTTCTTGATGGATTCGTCTAAAGATGCCCGGCCGCTCGCATCCATTGAGGTGGCAAGTTGGGTGAGCTTTAATTCAATTTCCGTCGAAATACTTTTCTTCCACTCGCTTTCCATGTTCGCTGCATATGCAGCTTTCGTGACTTGCTGCCAAGTTGTAGCAAATGCGATAGCATCAATTGCGGCGGAAACAAAATTTGTCACCTCCGGCTCTTCTGCATACCCCAACATCGCAGCTGTGCTTTGAAATTCCGACAAAGCCCTGCTCATATCGTCAAACTTGGTGGTTCCTGAAGCCACTTGTTGCGCTTGGTTTGCAAGCAACTTCAGGCTTTCGACAAATGGAGGCGTTGGAAATGGATCCCTATGCCACACCCAACCGCTCACAAGTCCTTGAGGAAACGGCGGATCTGGAAAATATATGTCATTCAGACATCGCTTTCCATTGAATAGCCAGAATTTCACTACAACTCTGACAGCTTTAGAGGACCCTGGAAACTCAAATGCAAAATGCAACTCTGATTCAGTGCCCAACAACTTGTAGTTAACAATTGCAGGAGCCTTCAGCTTTGATAGCCATTGCATTCCTGCGATATAAGCGGCTACGTCCTTCCCAATGGGAGTTTGGAGATTGTCGGCTTGGCCAGCATTACCGTCACGATATGCTTTGATGATTGCGATCAAATTTCTGTATTCCTCCGTCGACTTGTAATCTTGAGCCTTGGCAAGCTGCTCCGCCTTTAGTGGAAATAAAGAAAGGCAAACTGTCACCAAGGATAAAAGTACAACCATCCTTCTTGAGAAAGCCTGATATGCGCGGCAATTTAAAAGTTGTGGGCGGCGGCGTGAAAGTGGTGGAAAAGCGGCGGTTTGAAAATCCTGCGGTGATTTCACTTGAGAGGAAGAGTTTTGGGGAAGTTTAGTCGCCCGGTTGGTCCTTCATCCGATAGCTGGCGCCT